>Ga0265780_10000676_pt1 | contig 51678 bp, 44 predicted proteins | sample P1T30metagenome_FD_192432 | JGI IMG/M metagenome (GOLD analysis project Ga0265780, IMG submission 192432) | Plant litter microbial communities from East Loma Ridge, Irvine, California - P1 T30 | ecosystem: Environmental > Terrestrial > Plant litter > Unclassified | place: USA: California... | reverse complement strand
CATTGAGATCGGCTTGTCTATCTCTTCCCGAAGAGTTACCCGTGCACTGGAACAGGTAATAGACTGGCGTGGCAAGCCTCTTTCTGTACGTGTTGATAATGGACCTGAGTTTACCAGTCATCATTTTGAACTTTGGTGTAAAGATCAGGGTATCAGCATCCAGTATACACAGCCTGGCAAGCCCACTCAGGATGGGTATATAGAAAGATTTAATAGAAGTTATCGCAAGGAGATTTTAGATGCATACCTATTCTTCAGCTTAGCTGAAGTCAGGGAACATACTGGAGTATGGATGGATGAGTACAATAACAGAAGACCGCATGAAGGACTTGGGGATCTGACACCGGCCGAATTAGCACAAAAACTCCGGGATCACAAGATAACCGCATAATAATGTAAATTAGAAAAGTCCAGTCTGAGCTGTTTGAGAAAAGGGGTACTTACAGCTCAGCTCCTCAAAGTCTTTGCCTGAACCACCAAGATTCAGCACATACTCGTTGACCGTCTTACGATTGATCCCCAACAACCTGGCGACTGATCAGTTACTCTCGCCCCGGGCTTTTAATTGAATGATTCTTTGAATATCTAACATGCCTTCTCGGTGGCCCGCCATATTCTACAGAGTTTTTTGCTGTAAAATACTGCTTGTTTAATTGGCCCGGTATCACCGATATGACTGGACCACCATCACCGATACAGGTGGCCCGCTATTAACTGATATATGCAAAAACCAACTGATAAATCCATATATTGACTCATTTAATGGTAAGTTTAGAGACGAATGCCTTTGTCAATTGATTCTTGAGTATGGAATATGCCTGTGAGAAAATAGAGGATTGGCGATGGGAATACAACCACTTCCGCCCGCATAGTAGTTGAACGATTTATCTCCAGGAATTTATTAAGTTGCATGAAGATACGCTCCGAACCTCCATTTTAGACTGATTGAGATAAAGGGAGGAGATTAGTTACCGATATGACTAGATCAGCATCACCAATACAGGTGGCCCGCTATAAACTGATATGCGCATTAACTTCCTTTCTGTTCAAATGTGGCAACTCCAAAGTCCTTGTTGACACAGTTGTAAATATGGGTAAGTAGAGATATTTCCGTATTAATAGATAGGGAAGTTGTACTTAAAAGAAATGTTAAAGTCATTTGCGAAACATCAATCGACTCAGCGTCTCTAGACCATTGTTTTTTTAATTTGCATAACTTTGATATGCCTTCATCGTAAATAAATTGGGGTATGTTATGGTTGCAATTTAGAGAGTCGGAAACGTTTTTAGCAAAGAGGAACAAGATTAATTCAGAATGATTTGTGAATTTTTTTAAATGAATGACTTGCCATTTGTCATTTGAAGAGATATCATCAAACAAGATCATTGTCAAAGCCTGGTAATAACTTGTTAAATCATTCCAATTTTCTTGTATATATTCAACAATCCGACTGTTCTTAATTTTTTCCTCTATCTTGTACGAAAGGATTTCCTCAGTGCGATCATGGTATTTACAAAGGCATACGACAGTAAACAGTGTTTGTAAATCCTTTTGCAATCTAAAAACACTTACAATTAAGCCTTGTTTGTAGCGGTACAACATAAGATCTAGTTTCACCAGCAAGTCTTCCATTATCTCCGATAGTACTTGATGATATTTGTGAGCTTTACCTGTATGAGCTCTGTAAACAAGATAAAAGATATACAGCATTGTATTCCAACCACCTGCTCTTTCTAGACTTAGATTTTTCCAATGTTCTTTAACAAAATTGTCAAATTCAAATAAAGAGTCCTCAACTTCTTCTACAATAGCATTAACATTCTTCAGAATAGCTATAACAATGCTGAGATTCTGAACATCTTTATAAGATTGCTCCTCAGTTGATTTGTTAAATTCATCGATACATTGATCAAGAATTGAAGTCCCTAGATCTTTCAATTCTTGTAGTTGTGCTGAGTGACTCAATACCAAATAGGTAAATGCCAATCCAACTTTTTCATCAAACAGACCTGATGGGTTTGTCTTAAATTTACTTAAAACATGAAGATCTAAGAGTTGGTGTAATTGGTTTGCTTTTTCTATCCTATCCATACATTACCTTCAATTTTTGCCAGAACGAGTTTTTGTTGTTATTTAAAACACTACTGCTATAATTTGCTTGTTGCCACATCTTATTCCATAGGTGAACGGCAAAAGTTTCTTGGGAAAACTTGAAATCTTCGGTTAAAAATAATTGATGAAAATTGAAATAGTGAACGGGACAAAAGGCTTTAGTTGAATGTATATATTTCTCTAAATTATTGTTGTGATTTACACACCTTTCGATGAGCGTCGCACCAAGTTCCGTCCAAAGGATTTTACGTCTGTCCTTGACCTCTAATGTATGAGCTATATATGTAAGCATTTCATCACCATAGAGACTATGTTTCTCCATTTTCATAATGGCATTACAAATTCTTGTATCACCTAGTGCTGACATTACTTCTGAAGCAAATACAAATGATTCTCTGTGAGTAAATGGTTTAATACAGACCACATCCATATCCACCCACCAGCCTCCATACAAATACAGTAAGTTCATTCGAAACCAGTCGGAGAATGTAGCATAAGAATTTTTCACATCTTTAAAAACCAGACTTCTGGGAATTATAGGTTCGGCATCACATACTATAACTCTATCAGGCAAATTGCTGATTTCCCCATAAGTATAGATATAAAAAGTATGACCTTGTTCGATAAAGGAATTTATACAAATACGTTGCATTAAGTTAATGGAATCATCGATCCACAAGCTTCTTACTATTTTGTTATCATCAAACATGTTTAAATATATTGTTGATCAAAATCTTAACCATAAATCATTATAAATGCTTTTATACTCATTTTGCATGTCTATATTGTTAAACCATTTCTTAGGAGCGATGACAACTTGATTCTCATTACGAGCAAGCCAAGAAGCCCACCAACTAAAGGTACTATTAGCAAGTATAAAATGCCTGCACTTTGACATAAGATAAAGTTCAAACAAATCCCGTTCTTTGACCTCAAATGGCATTTCCGACACATTTACAAAGGAGAATGATTGATTAGAAAAATATCTTTTGCAATATTCAGGATCATCGCTAAAGAAATAGAAGGTAGCGGCAGGGAACTTGTCTAAGATGAATTTTATCGATTTCTTGTAATAAGATAGTTTACATATGCCATGAGCTTCCAATGTCTTAGGGTTCTTAACGAAATCACCACGTCTCACATGAACTGCTACTGAGAATTCGTCTAATATTATTGATTGAAAAACCTTGTTATCATTGTACTTCTTATAGTCTTGAAAAAGTTTTCCAAAGCACTCAATCATTTGATTCTCAACACCTTTAAAATGATCTTCACTTTGAAAATATCCGTCTAAATAAACACTTGTTAGACTTTCTAATCCAGTTTTATGGTCAAAGTTTACATTATCTCGAACAACTATGGCAGTGTTGGCTTTTATTTCTTCAATAAACTTCTCAATTATAGTGTTCGTTGTCCGTTCATAATCTAATTTCATCAATTTAAAAGGTCTATTTTCAAAGATTGCAGATTGCTTAGAGATGAAACTTAAATCAAAATATAGACGGTCATTCAATAATGAACTAACACGCAATCCAAAAGCAAGTTGAAAAAGTTGATTGCCTATTCCACCTTTAAATTTTACAATAACCATTATCTTAAAAAAATATTCTTCCAATAAGAGTCTAACTCAGGGTTTTGTTCACATAGCAATGCAAGCGCTAATGCTTTGGTTCCCCCTTTACATGATGACATTCCCTCACTTTCATTAGAAAATTCATTCAATATTTGATTAAGAAGAATAATCTGGTCAGTAGGTTGGATTAAATCCTTTAGATTAAATGCTAAACAATTAGCAATTAAGTCATTCTTAAAATCAACCTTCATGGGGTTAATATAAGAAGGAATAAATTCCTGTTTGAAAACAGCTAGTTCAGTGCGAATAAAAAAGGTTAAGCAATCGTCCACCTTAACTGATTCAAGTTTCTCAATAATTCTATTCAGGACTTTATTGCAGATTTCGGGATAAATTTTTAGCTTTTTTACACCTTCAACAAAATAAAGTGATCTTATCAGGTCAATTTCAGACAATTGAGACAATCCATCTTCTGAATCAAGTAAGTCAATAACCACAATCAAATTCTCCCTAAAGTTAATTTGAACAATGATGTTGTTACTCTCTAAAATATCAGCGTTTACTCGCTGCAGAATAAAACATCCGGCTCCAAGATAACCTTCCGCAAAATCCATTTGCCTTAATTTACGTAGACCCACTAGGTTATTTACCTCAGTATCAATTTCTTTAAGGAAGACTTCACAATCCACGTCGAAAATACCCGTATCTATAAACAAATTAATTATAGCTCCAATACCAAGTCTACCATCAAAGTAACTCCAAGGGTGATCGTTAACACCTTCTAATAATCGCTGTGCATTATTTTTAAAAAAAAATTCTACTTCTTTATTATCATATACTTGAAGGTAATAAAACATCCATAATAAATCCCCTGCTAAACCCTTGTTAAGGCTTAAATCCGAGTTACACTTGTCCAATAACACGTTTGCGAAACCATCAAAATCAGTAGTCTTAATCATTATTGTTCATTATTTAAGCTTTTTGTAAAGAGGTTATCTACACAATAATAAAAATTTATTTTATTATTGTGTAGATAACCTCTTACCTATTATGAATTTAAAGTTTCATGAAAAATTAATACTACGAACACCATTATTGCCGTTTGGGTATTTCGATCTGGATAATTTGGATCTGAAGGATCTTCAAGAATCAAAGGTGCAAGAAAGCTTATATTTATCTTCTAGAGTATTCCTTAGGGAACTTAATAAGGTTCTTAATGCAAGTAATGGGGGATTAGTTAACCAGAAGGTTGAATTTTCTTTGTATAAGTACCTGCTGAGAATGACAAGTCGATGCACTCCATTTGGCCTATCCAGTGGGTCTAGTGTAATTGAGTGGAATGACTATAAAGATATTGTCATCGACCGTGAAGTAGACAAGAAATGTACCTTAGACTCAGAATTTGTCTTACAGGTCTGTAAAGAACTCTCCGATTTACATACGGTCCGAGACAATCTAGTCTTTTATGTAAATAACACTCTTGATCTAATATTTGACAAATACATTTACTTAAGCTATACCATTAATAAAAGTCAACGTGAATACACCTTGAATAAAGTTGAAAAAGATGAATTGATTGAGTTTGTAATTAGCTCTGCGTTGTCGGGGATCAAAATCAGAAATTTAATAGATAGGATATCTGAAGTTTTGGATGAATCTTATACAAATAATGAGATTTCAGCTTATGTTGATGATCTTATTAACTCTCAAGTACTAGTATCTGAATTAGAACCTTACGTATGTGGACCTAATGATATTCCAGATCAAATAACAAACTTTTTGAAAGAAACGTTAAGTAACGATCCAACTTTTGATAATGAAGCTAAGGAGAAAGTAAAGGAGGTTCTGAAATTAAGAGATATTTGTATCGCATTAGAGAACAACTTTGGTATTGACTTACATAAGCAAGCAGCCACTATCTCTGAACGCGTTTTGCCTTCCTCAAAGGAGAACGTTCTTCAGGTCGATTTCTTTCGAGATGTAAATTCTGCATCTGGAATCAATACAAGCTATAAGCAGAAAATTATTAAAACGATTGAATTTTTCGAAAGGCTTTTTCCTTTTAGTGAAAGTGATAGTATGGTACGCTTTAGAAGCGCATTCTACAAAAAGTATGAAGAAAGAGAAGTACCTCTAATGGAAGTATTTAATCCAGAAACTGGTATAAACTTCGTTGATAAAGATCCTTTCCATGGTAATTCAATAATTGAACATTTATCAACTTTTAGACTAGATGAGTCCAACCAGTTATTATCCTTTAACAAGACGGAAAAGTTTCTCTTTAAAAAGCTACTGGAATCGATATCTAGTAACTCTTACAATGTTGATTTTCAAATTTCGGACATCCAATCCTTTGAATTAGATAGCACCAATAATCTGGCGGCTACGTTTATTGTCGTATTCCAGGCTTTAGAAGACAGAAATATGGTTTTCGAAAAGTATTCTACGTCAAGTAGCTTAAATCTGTTTTCAAGATTTACACATCGAAGCAAAGAACTTGATGAACTTGCTGCTGAGATTAGTGCCTATGAAGATAAATACTATAAGAATTTTCTGGTGGCTGAATTAGCACATCTTCCCAATCAACGAGCTGGAAATATAATTAAAAGAACAAATCATAGGCAATATGAGTTAAGTATTTTTTCCAGGAACTCTAAACACGGCAATGGATGCTTATACATAAAAGATATTACACTCAGAATGTCTAATGGTAAATTTTACCTGAGGTCCAAAAAGCACAATAAAGATATAATTATCAAAAACTCGTCTGCTCAAAACTTTTATCTTAATTCTTTGCCTTTATATCAGTTTCTATGTGAATTACAACATCAGCAAGCAAAAAAAGGAGTTTCATTTTCATGGGGAGGGATATCTCCTATGATGACATTCCTTCCCAGAGTGACCTTTGAAGGGGTAATTGTATCTGCTGCTACTTGGCAGTTTAAGAAGATTGAATATTCAACTATAATTAAAGTAGATAACATAGATTCACAAGTTCGATTACTTTTGGCTTTCTTAGAAAAATGGAGGATCCCTCGTTATTTTTCGATAGTACATGGTGATAATTATTTGCTAATTGATTCGAAATCAAACAACTCCTTGAGACTTTTTCTGAATGAAATTAAAAAAAAGGATGGAATTGTTCTGAAAGAATTCCTTGGAAGTACCTCATCTGTGAGGGACGGAGAAGGAAAACGTTATATAAACCAAATCATGGCAGTTTTGAAGAATGAGCATCAAACATCATTAGTTCCTGAGTACTCTCAAACAACCAAGACGAACATTAATGAATTTGATGTGGGATCTTCTTGCATTTATTTTAAAATTTACACTACCCAAAAACCAAGTGAGAAAATTATTATTGCTCTTACCGAATTGGCAATAGAGCTGAAAGCACATGATCACATTACAAAATTTTTCTTCATTAGGTATAATGATAATGATGGCTATCACGTAAGGGCCAGGTTTTTTTGTAAAGATATATCTGCTTACCAGCAAGTATTTGGTGCAGCAATTAAAGTACTAGAGCCCTTCAAAAACATGGGTCTGGTTGATAATATTCTAGTTGATTCATATCGGAGAGAAATAGAAAGATATGGTCGTAAAACAATTAGTTATGTTGAAAATTTGTTTATGGCAGATAGTATTTGGGTTAGCCAGATTATGAAATTTAATGATTTAGATGAGGAGTCCAAATGGAAATATAGCTTAATGTCTACGTTAGCTTATCTCGATTCATTTAATTTGAATAATAATCAACAAATGCAAATTGTAGAAAGCATGAAGGCTAACTATTCTAATGAATTCAAACTTGAAAAAGGTGGTAAGCGGGTAATTGATGATTTTTATAGATCATCATATTCTACAATCATTGAAATAGTAAATATCAAAGCATTTACTGATCATCAGGTACAAAGCCTATTTTTAGACTTTAAGAATAATATAAATGAAATTACACCCCACATACTATCGATAGTAAATGAAAATCGTGAAATAGATTTATTTCGAATTATATCGGGGTGCATTCATATGCACTTCATTAGATTATATAAAAGCTCAGCTCGCCTAAATGAGTATTTTGTGTATTCCCTTTTATCCAAAGCGTTTAAAACAAAGAGGTATTTAAATCAAATTCAATAATGAGATTAGGAGTCATAGAATATGGATCATCGATAATGATTGAAGATAGATACCATCATGAAGTTATAAATGATTTGTTTGAACTAGCTACCTTTTTAGACGAAAATGGATATAATAAGTTATGGTTATCGGAACATCATAATGATGGAGTCGCTTGGGGGAGTCCTGAGATATTAATATCTATTTTGGCAGGTGGTACATCAAATTTACGCATCGGGTCTGCAGGAGTGCAAATTGTACACCATAGCCCCATGCGACTTGCTGAAAATTTCAAGATGTTAGAAGCAGTTTATCCAAACAGAATTGATCTTGGTATTGCCACAGGTGTCACTGATAGACTACGAGGGCGTGCACTCTTAGATAAGGAAGATTATGATGGTCCTAAAAAAGAAGATATCAATAGAAAAATAGAAGAACTAATAGGATTTTTAACCAATGGCTTTAAAGAAGATCATCCATATTATCCTATAACCATTCCGCCAGCCGGATACCCATCGCCGGCAATTTGGACTTTAAGCACAGGAAAAAACGCAATTGACCGAGCCTTAAAGTTAGAGACAAACATGTGCTTATCACTTGCACATAATAGCGAAAGTATTCCCTCCCCGGATTTAATGACATATTTTCTTGAACATAATACAGGTAATAAGGAAGCATCTTTACATGTGGGTGGAATTGTTGCTGACTCTGAAAAGGAGGCTTTAGCTATTGAGAAAAAGTTTAGGAGCAAACATTTAAGACATCAAAATTTTGCAATTAATTTCGTAGGAAGCCCTACTCAGGTGAAGGAACAACTTGATCAGCTCATCGACTCATACAAGGCAGATGATATAGTATTTGTTGATATGTGTAATAATATGTCTGAAAAATTATATAATTATACTATTCTCAAGGAACTGTATCTATGAAGCCTAAGTCACTAGAAATTATTGATATCTTTCTATCAAAGGTTAAGACGTACTTGAATACTCAAAGTGACTCTTTTGATAGATTAGAGGTTAACAATGGACTAGGTGGACTTATTCTGTTTAATAGATTAATATCAAATGATTCCGAGAAAGATTTAACTGAGCAATATTTAGAAAAGTGTTTGGAATTAATCTCTAATTCATTAAACCAGCCATATTTAGCATACGACATTTTAGAATTCTTAATGTTAATAGATGAACTAAATAATCGATTTGACATGAGAATAGATGCAGATGAACTAAAAGATCAGCTTTATGAAATTTGCCTTGATAAATTTCAGCAAGATCTTAGATTAGGCAACTTTGACCCTCTTGCAGGTTTTATTAAATTTGGATATTATACTCTATATGCAGGTGCTAATTCACGGAAAAAGTCTCCCTTTGATATAGAACGGATTGTTGATGCAATTCAAGAGACTGCAATTATTGATGAAAACAATAGCCTCTATTGGGAGTCAAAGCTATTTGCAGATAAAAGAATATATCTCGGTTCAACACATGGTATGTCTGGAGTTCTGAACTTTCTTTTATGTCTAAAATCCAGTGGTTTTGCAGTAAACAATTATAAATACTTGTGTAAAGGGATAATCTCGAATCTTTTCTCAAATGTTCTTTTAAATCAAAGACATAATTTTCCTATTAAATTAAATGAAATAAGGGCGGAAGATAACGTGCCTCTAAACTGGTGTTACGGTGATCTGAATGTTCTTTTACCTATTTTAAGATATGCTATTACCGAATCTGATTTCAAGGCGATTAAAAAGGCTCATTTAATGATTGATCAATGCCTTGATAGGATTGAAAATTACGAAGGTATATTTGGGACCAATGTATGCTATGGAAAAGCAGGAGTAATATGGCAGCTACGCTCGTTGCAAAAGATATATACTAATCCCAAAATTGATCATATTGTTCGAAAATTCTCAATTGATATAATTTCGGATATTAATGAGGAACTCCCATTTTTTGGGTTTACCCCTCCTTTTAACGGTAGTTTAAGAAGTACTAGCCTATCATTTATGAATGGCTTAATTGGTATTGCTTTAACTTTAAAATTCGAGAAGGAAAAAACCTATGATCCCTTTATGAACAAATACCTTTTATTATTAGAATAACTCATGTCAGAATCTTTAAAAGTCGTTATAGATACAGAACTGCATTGGATATACAATTATTTGACAACAAACAATTGCATTCCAATTGAGAATGGCTACAGCTCTGGAAAAGCAGGAATTTTAGAATTTTACATCAACTATGCAAGGTTATTTAATATTGATGATGCATATGGAAAACTATCTGAACTTGCACAATCATTTTTGGAAACACTTGCTGATAAAAGGACATTCCATGACACAATGAGTATTTCGGGAGGATTGGGTGGAGCAATTTACATTCTAGATAGCCTTAAGGTTAATCCTATTTTTGATTTCAGTTACGATAATGTGCCTTACTATAATGCTTTAACTACTTGGTTCAGTAAACAGCTTCAGCTGGACAATTTTGACTACTTACATGGCGCACTAGGTATATTGCGTTTAGTTCATATATCCGACCTCGAAGACAAGCAACAACGATTAACCAAAATGATAATGGAAATACGATCTCGGTTAATTGATGATGAGAATGGAATAAGATTTTTAAATCACTACTATTATCGGGAAGCTCATGAAAAAAATCTTATTAACTTAAGTCTGTCTCATGGGATAATTTCCCTTGGCTTGATTTTAATAGACATAACGAATGAACTTACCATATTGAAGGAAGAAGTAAGGGTAATAATTAATGGAATATGCAGGTATATATTCAACGCAGTCGAAGTTGGGAAAAAGATTAATCTTCCAGAGTTTAGGTTTTTACCAGCAGGTACCACGTCGGATTTAGGAACCGCATATCCAGGACAAGGAAGATTAGCTTGGTGCTTTGGCGATTTGGGCCTGCTACTGCTTCTAAATCGATATTACAAGTTGTCGGGATATTATTCACCATTGATAGATCAAATTGATGAAGCTATGTTGCTAAGGAAAGACATGGCAGTCACTTTAATTGAAGATGCTCATTTTTGCCATGGTTCTTCTGGAGTCTTAACAATATTTAGCTCTCTTTATAATGAAACAGGGAAGGACATCTATAATCAACTTAAGAAGTATTGGCAAAAGGAGACATTAGACTATTTAAAGACAAAGGATTTAAATGTCATAGTACACTCACCTGGATATGAATCTTCATTTCTTTATGGTCTATCTGGAATAGGAATGTCGTTGATGAGTAGTGTTTATGAAAATGAACTTAAGGTCCATCAATGGAAAAGAATTTTCTTATTATAGAAAACAGGATAATATCATAACCAGGTGTGAGCCCAATAATGGACCATTGCATGATCTATTTTTCGCGGAGGTCTAACTCTGATTTCGTTATAGTCATAAACAAAGGCTTCCTTCACATCAATTATAGACATATTGGTAATTTTATGTTTCTCGAGACTATCCCTCATTCGATAAGGACCGGAGAACTTAGGAGTGGAAAGTTGATCTCTTTTGCCACTGTTGTAAATTTCAACTATGTCATAAACCAAATTCATAAAATATATATCTCCCTTTTTTGCATATATAAACTCAGGTGCTAGTGTATTATTGGTATAATCAACTAGCATATATCCATTCGAGTATTTAGTAGCCAAGTCAATAAAAGCATGTTCGTTTAAGAGTTGTACATCCCAATCTATATAAAACCCACCTTTGGTAAACATAAATAAATATCTCGCAATATCTGCCGCCTCAGCATAGTTTCTTGCGTTTAAAAAAGTATCTAAAGCAAATGGATGATGATTTCGTATAAAATCTTCAATGAGTAGATCGTCCCAAACTATAATGGAAAACCCATATTTTTCTAAGGGTTTCCAAGAAGCAAGACAATATTCTATAAGGGGCGTTGTGTTTGGTCCAACAATTTGATGAATAGTTTTGTGAATCATAGCAGATTATCAATGTGATTGATAAACGAGTTTATAGAGTAATATAATTAAGGTTTAAGATCTGCATCCATCAGCAGGATATCTTCGTTCTCAATAAGAGGTATAACTTCAAAGTGTTCCAAATTCACAATATGCAAAGTACGGGCAATTGTTTCATGCTTTTTTGAAGACGACATAGTTATTGAATCACTGGCGATTTTACCAGTAATAACATAGGATTCCCCTCCTAAAGTTAAGTCAAATCTTACCCTGTTTTCTGTTAATTTTATAGGTAAATCTTCTAAGTTAGTGAAATTGAAATATCCACTCCGATCATCAATTTTAATTTTAATAATACCTCTAAAAGATTTATTATGATCTTTGTATGCCAACAAACTTACTACAATAGCTAAAATAGCTATTATGGTTATAAGATTCACAATAACTATCTTAGAACTCTTAATACTAAGATTCTCATCTACATTCACTGGTGTCATAAGTCATTTGCTTTCGTATAAGATTAGCATAAATACTATTATTCTTCATAAGGGTGTCATGATTACCTACCTCTACAACAATCCCATTTTCTAGCACTATTATATTGTCTGCATTAATGATAGTACTTAATCTATGAGCCGCAATAATGAGGGTCTTTCTTTGAAACATGTTTTCTATGTTCTTTACAATTTCACTCTCATTATTGGAATCCAGAGAGTTTGTTGCTTCGTCAAAAAACAGCAGTTCAGGATTCTTGTATATAGCTCTAGCAATTAAAATCCGCTGTTTCTGTCCTTGACTTAAACCTAAACCTTCATTTCCAATAACGGTGTTTACTCCATTTGGTAATTCATCGATAAACTGTAACATATTCACCAAATTTATAGATTTCCAAAATCGATCAAAATCAATCTCTTTATACTTCATCGTAATATTGAAAGAAATTGTGTCTGAAAAAATATAACTATCCTGTAGCACTGATGCGCAGCCATTTCTCCACTTTTCAGTTGATATAGACTCGAGGTTATTTTCTCCAATTTTTATAGTTCCAGCACTTACCTGATAGTACTTTAGTAGAAGCTTAATTAATGTCGTCTTTCCGCTACCGCTTTCACCAACAATAGCAGTTATCTTTCCTAAAGGAATTTCAAGATTAATATTATTCAAGGTTTGTTTTCCATTTCTTTTATAGGAAAATGATACATTTTCGAATTTAATCGAGCCATTTTCGTCGACATCAAAAAGTGTATGAGGACTTTGAGTTCCACTTTTCTCTTCATCTAGTTGATGAATTGAATTTATCCGGTCTAGACTAATTTTTGCGTCAAAATATGATTGGAAAAACTGCACTAATTGTGAAATTGGTGATTGTACTTGCCCGATAATTGTTGAAATAGCTAACATTCCTCCAATTGTTATACTTCCATCTACAACAAGATTAACTGTAATATATAAAATTATTACGTTTTTTATTTCGTTAATGAATAAAGCACCAGATTGCTGCACTTGACTGACTTTTAGGATCTTCGTGTTGTTTGTATAAATATCCTTTTGAACTAAACTCCAGTTTTTCTGACTAATGTCTTGTGCACTGTTTAATTTTAAGTCTTGCATTCCAGACATATATTGTACAAACATAGACTGTTCCTTAGCTTGACATCTGAATTGCTCGTAATCAAGAAATTTCCTTTTATTTTGAAAATATAATATCCAAACAGAATAAAGAATTGTCGATACAAGTGTTATTATAAAGATCTTAATATTATAAAAAGAAATAAGAAAAGAAAGCACGACTACTGTTGACAAAGAAACCACAAAGTTGATCGTATTATTAGTTATAAAACTTTGAAGCCTTCTATGGTCATTTACTCGCTGCATCAAATCTCCGGTTAGTTTACGGTCGAAAAAAGCGATTGGGAGCTGACTTAACTTCTTATAAAAATCACTAACAATTTTAAAATATAACGATGAACTAAAAAACATCATTATCCATGTTCTTGAAAAGTCCAGAACAGTTCGACCAATAACTAGAAAGAGTTGGGAGAAAAGCAATAAGTTTATTACCTTAAAATCTGGGTTCTTAATTGTAGTATCAATTAAATACTGCAATATTAAAGGAAAAGCAAATTGAATCAGATTTGCAAAAGCTAGGCCTAGAATTAAATTTATAATAAGGAGTTTGTATCGTGAGATTTGCTCAAGTAGGTACCGAAAGGTAATTTTTTTTGAGTCTGATGTAGATTTCTCTATCGCGATGCTCTCGAAGTCTGCTCTAGGCGATAAAAATAGGCCAAATGCTTTGTTTTTTGCTGAGTCTAAATCTGATAGCCCGCATTTTTTAATAAATTCCTTTTTGTCATAAATGCATCTACCTTTGTCAGGATCAGCTATGTAAAAACGATCCTTTTGAATTTTATATAGAACAACAAAGTGGTTACTCTCCCAGTGCAAAATACATGGTAAGATATAATCAGATGCCTCTTCGATATCAAACCTTAGCGCATTACTATTAAATCCTAATTGTTGAGAGGCAATCTGTAGTTCTTGAAAGGAAACACCTTCATGATCAATATCGAATAATCTCTTAAGAACGTCTAGTTCATAAGACTTACCATAATGCTTTAATATGATCCTAAGACAAACAGGACCACAATCCATTTTGTCTACTTGCCTGTAGAACAAAATTCCTGAGCGGTTAAACATCATAGCTGCATTCTTTTATCTTTGCTTTAGTAAATTGGCATGTATTCTTATAAAAAAGACGTTACATATGTAGCAAGCTTTGATGCACTCATTGCACAAACCTTCAAATACTCCATCTTTTTATTGAAAATATCAGTACTCCCATAATTATAGGAGCTTTTGCCCCTAAAATGATTTAGATGATAGAGTGGACCCGTACTCCTATGTATATTCAACCCTAGAATCTTGAACCTTCTGTATCTCTCTGCATCTTCCATGCCCCATCCAACGAAGTTTGTATTTTCACAACCGGCTTCTATATAACGATCTCTATTTACAACGAAAACTCCTCCAACGGAATTTGAGTGTAAAGAATCGTCAGACGGACTTGATAAGGTAGTTAATTCTAATGAGCGCTGAAAGTCAAACCTAACAGAAGGATCTACGCCAATGAAATTTCCACTATAGGGATATATAACATCATACAAATCATCTGACAATAATCTATATGTTTCTACTAATTGGTTAACGGGAATAATTACATCAACATCATAAATAGCCACAAATTTCGTGTTAGCCTTTCTAGTCATGTAATTTAAATATTTTGTACGATGTAGAACAGGAGCTATATCTTCAATAAATTCATAATTTATCGAAGGATGTAACGTGTTCTTGTTTATTCGAGGAATATCATCAACCTCTAATATATTGATATTAGTGTTGAAGTTGTGATACAAATATCTAGTTAAAATATCAAGATTGCATAAACGATCCTCAGAATCTATCTTTATGATAATTAAAAAAGTCAGATTTTGTAGATTATGTTTTTGGAAGAAGAACTTGCGTGCCTTAGCAAGTGCGTCTACGTATTTTATAGAGCATACATCCTGGCTAATTAGTTGAAAGTTATCAAAATACGGATGATGTTGTCGATAGTAGTCTTTATAAAAAAGACGAAAGGAATCAACTTCTGAAATACCTGAGTTATGAAGTATCTTTGTGTCATAATATCTATCTAGAGATTCTCGTGGCCAACAAAAATCTAATTCCTTGTGAATTGTGATTTTAAAACCTAACTTGACGCCTACCCACAACATAGCCCACATGTCTGCACACCAGGCTTGGATTCCTATGTAATCCGAAGTTCCTCCTCCCTTTTCATTGATAAACGCTTCTCGATGGATGAAATAATTATCTTTAATGGTTTTAAATATTACTGTTGAATAATATTCAATTTTTTCCCAGAATGCTGAATCGGTATCTGTTAAAATGTACTGGGCACCTCCTGCATTTGTATCTTGTTGTATTACCGCTTCTGGATCAATATCTACTGCCTTACATAAATCAATAAACGCTAAATTCCCACCAACTTCTCTAAGGTGCTTAGAATCAATATAGTTTCTGGTGTCCGACACAAACCATTCGTTACAGCCTAGGTTTTTGTCAATGTCAATCCTTTGTCTAAAGATTATATCACAATCATGATAAAAAATCTTTTCACCGATTGGAACGTTATTTTTTTCAAAGTGTTTCGCTATTATATGTGGGCGTATAGAAGATACATAGGTTTGGTCCTGACGCTCGTCTGCATAATAAAATACTCTTGCTAAGTTTAATTTTTCAAACTTTTGAAACTCTAAGTTTGGTCCCACTTTTTGCTTAAAACCTAATAGCACGTGAATAAAAGTTGGATTAATACCCATATCTCTAAAGTTGATGAGCTGTATTTCAAGCTGCCACAAGAAATACGGCGTATCTGGTTGAGCTGACAAATAGATCATAAAGTACTATTGGCTATTTTTTTTTGATTTAAACCTTTCATGCAAAGTGACAATTTCTATCATATCAATTTGTAAAATCTCTAACTGGGAAAAAAGATTTGGAACTATATGTTCCATAAAGAATGCTTTGTTCTCGTTTTTGATAATGTTCACAGCTCCTGTATCAACGTAAAATCCACTACCTCTCTTATTTCGAATTAATTTTCTACTTTCTAAGTAGTCATAGCTCTTTATAATGGTGTTTGGATTAACCCCCAACCTGGCTGAAAGCTCCCTTACTGAAGGAATTCTTTTTTCTTCTTTCCATTCATAAAGTAAAATCTTGTTGCATACAAAATCGGAAATTTGTAAGTATATCGGTTTGTGTTCTTCAAACTCCATAATTATTGGACCTAGACTTCAATGCTAAAGGCTCGGAAATATAACACGACTGTGCTTTTTAAGAACATGGCGACCATAGGCAATGAGAGATTAATGAAGATTTATAACAAATGAAAATGAGTGTGAATATGCTTACTAAGAAATCCTTTCCATTTGGTTTTAACAATAATATAAAGTTATGTTTTAATAATTAAGCACATCACGATATTGTTACTGACTAATCTAATGTCGTTGTAAGTATGAGTACATACTATGAAATGGAGGCTATTTATATTTAGAACGTGATATACCAAATTAGTACACTAACTGGGAGTTCGATATTTTAATAAAATAAATTTTTATGTGGTATTTTGCTATAACTTAGGTAGTAACAATCAAGGATCGAATAAGTAGAAACCTTTGAAATATTAATCAATCATCATATAATAATTTAAATTAAAACAGTCATGAAAAAAATTAACCTTAACAAAAAGCTTTCTTTAGACAAAGAATCAATTGCAAGATTAACAGAAGAGCAAAGTAAAAAAATTAAAGGTGGCCAAGGAAACTATGAGCTTGAAGGAAGTTGTGGTTTTGGTTCTTGTGATAGTACTCCTGCGGATTCCTGCTGGGTTAACTCATGTGACTGCTCTTCGAAAGTGAGCCGGATCAGTCCTCTATAGTCTATAATAATCCTATTGGTAGTGTAGTATATACTTTTACGCTATTTCTAACACCTAACTAAATAGTTTAAAAATAGACTATCTTAGTTAGGTGTTAATATTTTAATCCTCTCGTGGGAAATCTAAATATGTTCTTTAACGATTCAGTGTCTAATTTGACCTTAATTTGAAGATGCAAAGCTTTCAATGCACGTGGGTTCTGATCTACGAGCTTAGAACATCTGTAAAATAAACTCCCATGAGAAATACTCCATTTGGCTTATCACATCATCTTTTCCGAATGAAACAATTACACCATCTTCATGGTACATAATTCCCATTGGAAAAATTGCCTTTATGGTTTTAGAGTTACTTCTTTCCCAGAGTGTTTCGTAAACGTTGTCTTTGACGTCTTCTTCATGAGGTAATGGGTCAGGATAATATTGGAAGTCCTTAGTTGAATGGTTGAATCGAACCACTGTATAGTAATAATAACGGTTAAATCCATTTTCATTCGGGCGATATGAATGAATAAATCCGTACAGCCAACCATCATCCTTGTCCGGATGTGGAATTAATGGCGTTCCTCCTCTGAGCTCTCCAAACTCCCAGCCTTTTGTTCTTTTTGTCGATAAAAAAACTTCCATCTTCGGTTCACATGTCGTTTTACCTATCATGATTACTCTTAGAAAGGGCTCAAAATCAGTAATCATAAACAAGGTTCCATTATACTCATATGGCGTCCAGTTTTTCTCCTGTGTTCGTTTTGACAGATGTCGCAACGATTTTTGCTCTCTGATTAAACCCGATTGAATATCGACCACTCCATATCCAATCCCATAAATCCAACGCCAGCCATTTTGACTTAGAGGTAAGTATGTATAGAATGCAAGAAGCTTTTCACCGAAAGAAAAGAGCCTTACATCTTCAAATGCAGTATTCCCATTTTCCGGAAGCAGTCTTGTAGCCGAAATCGGTTCAAACTTAGAGTCTAGTTCAGTGAGAAAAGATATAGAATCATAGGCGTATAAGTCAGTGGTTCTGTACGCACACCAAATTCGATTTTTATGACAAGCAATAGACGCGTTAATTTCAAACATTGTTGATATAAAATGAGGATGAGAAATATAATTCAAGGTTCAGCAGTATCATAATTTACTCGAAAACGAATTTTATAAATTACCACGAGAGTTAAGAATATAAGATTGTATGAAATAACGACAATAAAAACTTGAGCCTCGCAACTCCTTTAGAAAGACAAGACATTTAGATTCTAAATGTTCGACTGAATTGGGTACGAGAGATTCGTGGTAATCACCTTCTAGATCTAGCGAGTAGGAATCAAATTTAATTAAGTTTGTGGTTTTTGAGTTATTAAATGTTCTAATGACTTGCCACACCTTCTCTCCTATCTTTGTTATATCCCACTTCAGTAAATTGCGATGTAGAAATAAGAGATCACCGCAAGGGTCATGCTGAACCATCGTATTCCCTCGAAATCTATGATTAAAATCAAGGTATCCACATGTGGAAACAGGCCTTTCAATCATGTGGTATTTAGATTTTAGGGCAATCCATGCAAATTTAAATGTGTCTTTATCGCCATATAACATTTTATGATATACCTCATGTTTTATATTGAAATATAAACACAAGTTTATTTCCTTCCAACATCGTTCTTTATCTATCAAAATTTGTCCGCTCTCTTGTTCTTGTTGATTGTAATCAGTACTATCTACAATTTTCCAAATAGGATTGTCTTTAGCCGTTGTCCAGTAATCCGGCCAGAAAATTGCTCCAGTATCTAGATATTCCTTAGATTCAAATAAATAGCTAGGGTCATTTATACAGTTGTTATCTGCGTCAAGGAACAATATTTCTTTGAAGCTACTGTGAACAATAGCCAACGGCTTTAGCATAACTCCAGTTAGATTATTATGTGCTATGCCTAGGAAGTCCCTACACAAAACATCTAATTCTTTTAACTCTTCTATAATTTCATCTGAAATTTCAGGGCCAAGGTGCCACAACTCAATAGGTAAATTACATCCAATTGTTCTCAAATTTTTAATTAATATCCATGCGCAGGTAAAGTATTTTATACCACCAGCAGAGATTACGATACCCTTCCCAATGAAATTATCTTTGGGATATTCAGGTATCGATGTAACATGAGATTGCCAACCCTTTTTGAGAAAAGTCACGGCATCTTTCTCTAAAACAAAATCAATTGATCTTACACCTGAGGGGTTGAAAGTAGATTTAAACATGTTTAGTTCTTAATTAACTTCTAACTTAAGTATTCCTAAATGGAAAGTTAATTAAGAATTTAAGATAACTGATAATAATAACTCAGTTAAGAAATATTAATAAAACTTTTAATTCGAAAACTACAGTAATACACATAAATGCTGGCTTCTTAAAAATGTCTCAAATATGGATCCATTTTTGAGACTAATCTTTAAATAAGTTTATCTTTAAAGATGTAAATAGATTGTTGTCTCACTAATCCGTCTCAATAATCTATGTATTATTATATTTTCTAATAACCTTTTTTATGAAAATTGGATACGCCAGGGTCAGTACATTGGACCAGAACTTAGACTTACAGTTGGACACACTGAAGCAATTCGGATGTGAACAGATATTTGAGGAAAAAATCTCAGGAGCTTCAAAGGAGAGACCTCAACTTATTCGGTTATTTAGCATACTAAGAAAAGGTGATAGCGTCGTAGTCTGGAAACTTGACCGGCTAGGCAGGTCCTTAAGAGATCTGATTGACTTGATTTCAAAGATGAAGGATCTAGGTGTAACATTCGTAAGCATTCAAGATAGCATTGATACAAGTACCGCAACAGGTAGATTTACATTCAACATTTTCGCATCTTTAGCGGAGTTTGAGAGAGAGATTATAAGTGAGAGAACAAGAGCTGGCTTAGCTGCAGCAAGAGCAAGGGGCAGGAAAGGCGGCCGACCTCCCGGATATAGTAAAGAAATTATTAGCAAAATTAAGGCGGTTAAAGTGCTCTATGATCAACAAGATAAAACAGTGCAAGAGATTGCAGATGACCTTTCCATTAGTAGAGCAACAGCCTATAGATTTTTAAAAACTTCCACTCAGTGGGCCTCAGAGGCTAAGAAATAACTATTTCTATTATAAAAATAAATTGCTTGTTATTTCGGATCCCTTTATAATTTAAATTACATTAACTCTGTAGTTGTATATATCCTAAGGAGGTACTTGTCAGGTTATAACTAGCAAGCCTTTAGCCCACTTTGACTCTACGTCTTCTGGTAATTCGCAGGCGTAACAATATAATACCTAACTTGATTCGGTTTCAAATCCGCCTATTTCAATTCTCCGTCAGGGCCCGAGTTTATTTCAATTATTAGTGGTAATTTATGCAGAAATTATTAGCAGCTAATCCTTATTAGAAAGTTGGTCAAAGTATACGTTCAAGCAGCTAAATGTAATAATCTATAAAATTAACAGGAAAAGACTAATAATAAGATGACATTAAAAGAAGCGGTATTAAAGAGTTTAGAAGATATTAACCAGATCACCAATTATCTTGCTGTTTCAAACCATATTATCAACCGAAGCTATTATGACTTTGGCACCTCAAAAACACCCGCTTCGACCATTTCTGCAGTTTTAGGCGAATTTATTCGTAAAGGAGACACTAGAGTAAAAAGAATTAAGCAAGAGGGCGGTACTTATTTTTACTACTTGACGAAAAATGAACAAAACATTGATATAGAGATTTTGAGCGGGGATAAAAAGGTTCCAACTTTAAAGCCAGTTAAAATAGTTAAGGGCCAAACCTATGAGGAAAGAGATTTGCATAAACTTTTAAGTAGCTATCTCAAAAATACAGATACTTACTCAAAAACCATTTTTCACGAACAGTCGAACGGAAAAGATAATAATCAAATTTGGACTCACCCGGACATGGTTGCCATTAAGTTTCTCAACCTGCAGACAAAGGCAAGTCAAAACTTTCTAAAGTCTATAAACCGGATTGATACTTTCAAATTAAGTTCCTATGAGCTAAAAAGAGAAATAAACAATGACAGCGACCTCAAGAAGGCGTTCTTCCAGGCAGTGTCAAATTCAAGTTGGGCAAATTTCGGTTACTTAGTAGCGTTTGAAATTAGCGATAGCTTAAACGATGAAAGGGCAAGACTTAGTCAATCATTTGGTATTGGAATTATTGAACTCAAAGCAAATCCATATCAGAGTAAAATTCTTTACCCATCTGTTTTTCGTGACTTAGATTTTAAAACAATAGACAAACTTTGTAAAATGAATAGAGAGTTTGAAAAGTTTATAGAACAAACAGAAAAACTCATGAATGCAAATGAAAAATATGTTTCAGGTGCAGAAAAAGAACTTGATGAATTTTGTGACCCTTACTTTGCAAGCGACACAGAAGTTGAAAATTATTGCAGGCAAAAGCATATTTCATTTGGAGAACAATAAAATTGAAAATTATGGATGTAAATCTTTTAGTAAGTTCCTTGCAATTAACATTAGCCGCTATTCAACTAAAGCTTGACCATTTTACAAGGCCCTCAAACCGACAGAACGAGGAAGAATTAGATAGGTTTAATGAATTAGGGGAAGCAATTAGAATGCTTGAATATGCCTTGGCGGAAACTGTTTCATTTGTTGGACAAATGAATAACCGGAGCCCAAATCCTAGATTGGCATCATTATGGGCAGATGCCTCAATTAGCCTCAGAAGAATTCAAGATGGTGCTGATCTAGCAGACTTGACATTTGAAAAGAACCTTTATTGGAGAAATCCGGACTTTTTTAGAGGACAAGATGAGAATAAGTTATATAGAATTTCACTCGGTAATGTTTTAGAACAACTTAGAAAGTTGCGAGGCACATACGACAAACTTCAAAGAAAGATTTATGGGTGATAGTACGCAAAAAGGTGTAGATGATATTGTGCTCCCTTTAGGTTTTAATAATCACTGAGCTTTTGAGTTGTAAGTTAAGTATTTAACTAATATGCTTTAACGAACTTACAACTGCTAGTCCGCGGTTTCATAGAAAATATATGCAATCACTTAGCCAATTCGTTAAAGAAAAATTTAAAACGTAAGTTTGCATTCGCAATAAGGGACATAAAGTTTCCCTTATATCAATCAACAACTTAAATTAAGGTGCAATACGGTTATTTAGAAGACTTTATCACTAATCTACGTTCTAACGGAAGGTATGCCTTTTCATTGCCTGAAGTGCGAAGTCAATTTAAGCAATCGGATGAAGCGATCAAAAAGGCACTTCAACGACTTAAAAGGAAGCAAGAAATTGCATTGATAAGAAATGAATTCTATGTAATAATTACACCAGAATATCGAAGTAAAGGCATTCTCCCTCCCTCCTTGTTTATTGCAGAACTTATGAGATTTTTGGAGCGCGAGTATTACGTAGGACTTTTAAATGCGGCGGCATATTATGGAGCCGCCCACCAGCAACCTCAATCTTTTTCGGTGATTACAATGAAACCCAGTTTAAGGAATGTTCATAACGACAACCTGAAAATAAACTTTTTTATCAAGAAGCAGTGGGTGAAACATGATATAGTTCAAAAAAAGGTTGATACAGGCTACATTAACGTTTCATCGCCGGAATTAACCGCTTTGGACCTAGTCTACTATTTTGATCAAATAGGTGGCTTTAATAGAGTCGCAACAGTGTTGGAAGAACTTAGCGAAAGTATCGATCCTAATAAAATGCTTGACGTGGTTAAAAGGTACTCCCCTATAACTGCAGTTCAGCGGCTGGGCTTTTTACTTGAAGATGTTTTAAACAAGCGGAGTTTAAGTGACCCAATAAAAGAACATTTGAAGACTGTAGCTTATTTTCCGGTTTTACTTAGGCCACAGAAGGAAAAGACTGAAATGATAACCGGTAATGACTGGAAGGTTGTGCCCAACTTAAAAATTGAGACAGATTTATGATCCCACAGGCTTATATAACTGCATGGCGAAAAAAAGCTCCTTGGCAGGAGAACTTTCAGGTAGAACAGGATTTGGTGATAGAGAGGGCTTTATTAGCAATCTATGACGATAATTATTTAAAAGAAAGGTTGGCATTTAGAGGCGGAACAGCCTTACACAAATTATATCTCTCTCCTGCCGCCAGGTATTCTGAAGACATAGATTTGGTGCAAATTAACGCTGAGCCATTTCGGCCTATTATAGACAAGCTACGTGAGGTATTATCTTTCTTAGGTGACAAACCGATTCGAAAGCAGAAGCAACATAATAATACATTAATATACCGATTCGATTCAGAAGAAGGAATTCCGTTGAGACTGAAAGTTGAGGTTAATTGCCGGGAACACCATACCATTTACGGGATTAAGGGCGTAAAATATGCTATGCAGTCTGACTGGTTTACTGGTGAAGTATTAATTCCCACCTATGAGTTGTCTGAGTTACTAGGAACCAAAATGCACGCATTATACCAACGGTGGAAAGGAAGAGATTTGTTTGATTTGTGGCTTGCTACAACACAAAAAAGTGTAAACCCAGGCAAAATTATTGAGGCATGGAGGTTTTACATGAAGGAAGAAGGTAATGTTGTGACGCAAAAAGAATTTTTGGAAAACATTGAAAAGAAAATCATAGATCTAGATTTTTTAGGAGATATGGAAGGTTTATTAAGGCCTAATTTATTCTACAGTACCACGGCAGCTTATGAATTTGTAAAAAGGGAATTGTTGGAAAAAATATAACATGAACAGAGACGCGAATAAATATCGTTTACCAAAAACTTGGTTGGAGGTCAATCTCGAAGATATTGTCATATTTACCAAGGGGAAAAAACCAAGCTTATTTAAGGAACCTGTGGAAGGTGCAATCCCCTATTTAGATATAGAAGGATTTGAAAAAAAATCCGTTCGCCAATTTAGTTACCCCGAAGAATCCACGATGATTGATCAACAAGCATTGGCTATGGTTTGGGACGGAGCAAGAAGTGGTTTAATATTCAAAGGACGAGATGGGGCGCTTGGTTCGACATTAATGAAAATCACGCCACTTGTTGTCAACAAAGACTATCTCTACTATTTTTTGGTGCTAAAGAATGATTATATTCAGAAAAACACAAAGGGTACAGGAATACCTCATGTAAGTTCCGAAATATTAGCGAAACTAAGAGTTCCGATCCCTCCCCTGAAAGAACAGGTCCAGATTGTTGAAAAAATAGAAGCGCTTTTTAGCGAATTAGATAATGCCATTTCAAGGTTAAAGGAAATTCAAGTACAGCTAAAAGTTTATCAACATGCATTGTTATATTGGTCATTCAATAGTGATAATGAGCAGAAATTTGTCAGGCTAAGAGACATTTCTAAGATAAGGAGTGGAGTAGCTAAAGGAAAGGATCTTACCGGAAAAGAGACCATAGAATTACCGTACTTACGAGTCGCAAATGTACAAGATGGTTACTTGGATCTTAAAGAAATAAAGAGCATTAACGTCATCCTTTCTGACAAAGAAAAGTACCGTTTAATTTATGGGGATATACTATATACGGAGGGTGGAGATCGAGATAAATTAGGGCGCGGTACCGTCTGGCGTGAAGAAGTTAAAGATTGTATTCATCAAAATCACATTTTTAGAGCACGTTTAACGTCAAATGATTTCGACCCGTCCTATGTATCCTATTATTCGCGAACAAAGGCAGCAAAAAAGTATTTCTATGAAAACGGAAAACAAACCACTAATCTTGCTTCCATAAATATCACTATTTTATCCAATCTGCCTATCCCAGTTCGCCCAATTGAAGATCAATTAAAGATTGTAGATACCATCGATTCTCATCTTAGCATTTATGATTTTACAATAAGAAATGTTCAACTTGCCATAAGGGACATCTTATTTCTTAAGCAAAGCATATTAATAGAGGCATTTAGTGGAAATTTGATAGCTCAATATCTAGATGAGCCTGAAATAGATGATCTTATAGAAAAAATAAACGCTGAAAAGAAAGCATATTATTTGGATCGTAAAGAAAATCAAAAAAGGTTACCTAAAAAGAAGAAAATGGATGAAGTAAATAAAGGTATTATCGAGGTGTTAGAAACATCTAAAATACAATTATCTGCAAAAGAGGTCTGGGAACGAAGTATGTATGCAGAGAATATTGAGAGGTTTTATGCTGAATTAAAAAAAGTTCAACATCTTATTACAGAAACTAAGAAAGGTTTTCTGTCACTTAAACATGAGAATGCAAAAGGATGAGAATAGATAAGGTACATATCAAAACCACATTCAAAAATCTTGACGATTTTAAGATAGATATTGATGAAAAGGCGATGGAAACAGTTTTGCTCGGCTTAAATGCTACGGGAAAATCAAATTTCATGGAAGCCTTAGTAATAATCTTTAGGGATTTGGACCTAACTTACTATTATAACAAAAAACAAGTTCCAGCTTTTGACTACAATATTAAGTATGAGTGCCGTGGAAATAATATTGACATCACCTACGAGCGCGGAAAATATTATTTTAAAGTCAATGATGTAAAGGAAACGACAAAACTCACCAGAAATATTGATCATTACTTACCAAAACATATTTTTATATACTATTCTGGAATAAGTGACCGGTTAAATGATTTATATATCCCACACCAGAAACTTTATTATGAACAAATAATTAAGAAACAAGCTAAAAGTGAACAATTCAGTTCTATCAGGAGAATTTTTTTAGCTCAAAACATACACGCAAATTTCGCACTCATTGCCTTTTACTTATTTCCTGATCAGTCGAACGAAACCCTGCAGTTTTTAAAGGATGAACTAAAAATTACCCATTTTGGATCAGCACTATTTATGTTAAAGGAACCAGGGTGGAAACAGCCAAAAATGAAAGACGATCTTTTTTGGGGAGCTGATGGCCTAGTCCGAAAATTGCTGGATGATCTATACGAGTTTTCATATGCCCCCATAGAAGAAAAAGCAAGAATTAACATCAGTTATAAAAAAGTTGAGTCGCAAAATAGAAAATATCTTTTTATTAAAGATTTAGCCGCCTTCAAGAAGCTAGTGAATAGAGGCTACAGCAATAAAATTGAGCTCTTTAATGCTTTGGAAAGCATTCACATTTCAGATTTACTATATGATGTTAAAATAACAGTTGGAAAAGAGAGTGTTAATGGCGAACTCGCAATGAATGAGTTAAGCGAGGGCGAGAAACAACTCTTAACTGTCTTGGGATTGTTAAAGTTCACAAAGGATGAAGAGTCCCTGATTTTATTAGACGAACCCGACACCCACTTAAATCCAATGTGGAAATGGAAATATCTTGACTATTTAGATACTGTCGTCAAGCGACAAGAGAGTACTCAAATTATATTTTGCTCACATGATCCACTAGTGATCGGAAATCTCAAAAAGAATCAGGTGCAAATATTCAGAAAAAATGAACACGGTAAGACAGAATCTTTTAACCCTTTTATTAGTCCTCGTGAGATGAGTGTTTCAAAAATCCTTACGAGTGAATTGTTTGGGATTCCATCTCTAATCAGTAAAAAGTTGGAAGACTTGCTTAATCAAAAACGTTACCTGCAAGCAAAGCTTACAAATGGAGAACTCCTTAATGATGAAAGGAAGGAATTTGAACACTTAAAGAAATATTTTGATCGAATTGGTTTTGATGATGAGACTGCTGACAGCAGATACAATAGATTTCTACAATTAACTAGTGAGAATGATGCTTTCCTAAATAGGAAATATACTAAGGAAGAAGAAGCCGAGTTGGATAAAATTGCCCGTGATGTACTCAATGAGATTGAAAAAGAAGAACGAGACGCATGAGGTATATAGACAGCGGCAAACTTGAACAAACCGCGACAGATATCAACTGGGCTGCAACTAGGCAACGTCATCTAGCCAATATGGAAAACATGAGTATTCCCGAAAGAAAGGCCTATATCAATGGTCACCCCGATTGGAATTCATTTCAACCAAGCATGCTTATCCTTTCACATCATAAATGCTGGTATTCTGAAGCGCCTATTGGAAATGGTGATTTTGAAGTTGATCACTTTAGACCTAAAAACAAAGCTAAGCAGAAGGTAGATTATACCAAGGTCGATAGCAAGTCCATTGTTCATAAGGATAATGGATATTGGTGGAAAGCTTATGACTGGGATAATTATCGATTATCTGGAGCTTTGGCGAACAAACTACGACGTGACAGATTGGGAGAATGCGCAAATGTAAAAGGAAAGGGTGATTATTTTCCACTTGACTTAATATCCGGCCGTATAGCTGATGATGAGGAAAACTTGGCTTGTGAAGAACCTATTCTTTTAGATCCCACAAACCCTGTAGACGTAACGCTGCTGACATTTGATAAGGGAATACCAATTCCGGCTTCAACTGATGATGATGATATTGATAGAGTGAAGCAATCAATCTTTTATTATCATTTGGATTTAGATCAGTTGAATACCGCTAGGAAAATAGTATGGGATGATTGCGTTGATCAAATCAAGGATACAAAAACAAGCATAGATAATTCAACATTTGCAGACAAAAAGCCAATGATGAAAAAGTGCTTTAAAGAGCTTCGAAAATTAGTTGACTCTGAGCGGAAACCCTATACCAGTACGGCAAAAGCATGCTTAATGGTTTATTCTGAACTTGATGGTTATTCATGGTTAAAAAATTTAGTAAGAACATTATGACAACAAATAATTTAGTTCAAAAAATATGGTCTTTTTGTGATACGTTAAGGGACGATGGATTAGGGTACAACGACTATTTAGAACAATTAACATATCTTCTTTTCCTAAAGATGGCGGATGAAAATACAAATAAGTATAAGCTGCCTGAAATCTGTGATTGGAAAAAACTCAGAATGTTCGATGGTGGCGATTTATTAGATCGGTACGAAAAGATCTTGAAAACGTTGGCAGAAACAGGTGGAATGCTAAAAAAAATCTTTTCAGGTGCACAAAATAAAATTCATGATTCTGCCAAATTGTATAAGCTTATTAATTTGATAAATGAAGAAAATTGGTCATCAACGGGTTCGGACATAAAAGGAGAAATTTATGAATCTCTACTTCAAAAAAATGCAGAAAACAGTGGTGCAGGACAATATTTCACGCCACGGTCAGTGATTCAAGCCATAGTAGAATGTATAAAGCCTATGCCTTTAGAAACTATTGCTGATCCTTCATGCGGGACGGGAGGCTTTTTTCTTGGAGCCCTTGACTATTTAAACAAGCATAAACTAAATGAGGCCGAACGAAACTTTTTAAGATTTGATACCTTTCACGGCTGGGAAATCGAAAAGGCGACTGCTCGACTTTGTTTAATGAACCTATTTTTACATGGTATAGGTGATCTAAAAAAGACCCCTGATATTCAGGTCACTGACAGTTTGAAAACGGATTTCGATAAAAAAGCGAAGATAGTTTTAGCTAACCCACCATTTGGAAAGAGCAGTAGTGATATTCCGACAAACGACGAAAAATTGGCAAAGAAAGAAGGATATTTTCTTAGACGGGACTTTTGGGTTACAACCAGTAACAAACAACTTGCTTTCTTACAACATATCGTCAACATGCTAAGTAGTGATGGACGAGCAGCCGTTGTACTGCCAGATAATGTTCTCTTCGAGGGAGGCGCTGGTGAAATGATTAGGCGAAAGTTGCTTGAAAAAGTGCATTTACACACTGTCTTAAGGTTACCTACAGGTATATTCTATGCCCAAGGAGTAAATTCGAACGTCTTGTTTTTCGATAAGTTGAAACCTTCTAAAGAACTAAATAAAGATGAAATTTGGTTTTACGATTACAGAACTAATGTTCATCATACGCCTAAAAAAAATCCCTTAACTTTTGAAAGTTTACAGCCATTCATCGAATGTTATAACGAGAGTACGAGAAAAGAGTCTTGGGGAACTAATAATCAGAATGGCCGTTGGCGAAAATTTACACACGCCGAAATCTTCGCGAGAGAAAAAGTAAATCTTGATATATCTTGGTTAAAGGATGCAAACTCAATTAACTTGGACAGTTTACCCGAACCGGATGTATTAATATCTGAAATTATAGAAAACCTGGAAAGTGTATTGGTGAATTTTAGAAGCATTAAGGATTCCATTAACTAGAATGCTATAGGAGTCTGAGTCGAACAAATTCGTCCCCTAGTCTGTGAAGTTTACCGAACATCAAAAAGTAAAATACATTGGTCATTCTGATTGCAACACAGTCACGCCAACAAGCTTTTTTGGACCAGTTTCCTTATTCTTTCATTAAATTTTTTAATTCAAGATACTCTGGTTTGTCCAATAAGTCCAATTCCGTTCCTGTAGCGAGCCTTATTGTATTTCGAGCTTCTTTGATTCGGCTAAGCATTGGTATAATTATTCTTTTACCATGATTGACAAAGGAGTCTAAATCTTTTGCAGTTGTAGGAATTTTGTATCCCTGTCTGCCCGAGGCAACCAGAATGCCATTATCTCTCAGGTTTCCTACAACTTTTGTTCTAAAATATTCCAGTTGCAACTTTTGAGTTCTATTTTGATTTAAATGGCTGAAAATTTCATTTGTAGTGATGTATCGATTTTTCGGGCTTGCCCTTTGAAGCCACAGCAGAAGCTTTAAAAAGTTAATTTGGTCAAGCTTTTGCTGGCTACCACCTGCTTCTCGGTCTAAGAAATCCTGAACTCTTAAAAAACAAACCTCCGCAATTCGCGAATCAAAAGCCTCATCAAGATTAGTCGCTTCAAGTTCAGTAAAGGAGATCTTCCTTGGAAAATAGTTGAGGCTTGTAATTTTTGGTTCAAGTAATGCCTGGAACTCTTCACTATGCTCAGATCTTTTTAGTTCATCAAAGACATAGCCTAAAGTCCCAGCTATAAAGTCCGCTAATTGGATTAGCTCATTCTGTTTGCTATTTAGAATATTAAAGTCAGTATCGGAAAATAATGTTCTTGGCTGCTGCTTTTCAACGTACTTTTTAAATTCTCTCATAAAATCATTCCCGCCATGTTCATCAACATAGAGGTCGAGGTTCGGGAATGTTCTATACAGCTCCTTATATAACAAGTTATTAAGAAACTTGTAAAAAGATTTCTTATAACTGAAGCCTTCTCCAGAAAGTTGCCTTTTGTCTACAACAACTGCATAGACTGAAATGTCAAGTTTTATTATATCTTCGAGAATTCTTTTGCGTCTGCTATAGTTTGTTCCAACACCACTCGATTTTATCTCTCCTGTCTGAAAATTGTGCTTCCTTCTAATTTCTACAACTTGCTCGCGTAATGTCTCCAAGTTTTCCGTTTTTGTAATAACAGTGGCAACGATAAAGTGACTTCCTTGCGTTTGGAAGTCGAAGGAGTTGTTGCCAAACTCGTCTGCAAATGCTGTTATGCGTTGTGCCATCTTTTTTTATTAAATAGTTTATCCTTAAATACTAGCAATCTAAATTTATAATTAAGTCCTTAACATCCAACAAACACCAACTCTCGGGCAAAAACCAGTTTAGTAGTTCAACGGATCCAAACATCCCAGTCGCTGAATAGCTCTATACAAATGTAGTCAAGTTGCTTAACCAAGGCGGCTGTCGAGGCTAATATTTATCTTCATTCAACACCTTAAGACTTTTTTGCACTTGTTTACAGAACATAATTACGCTAATACTGAGTTTCAAATTCTGATAAGCGCCAATGCTTCCACATGGCTCCAAATGGAAAGTAAAATATTGTCTCAATAAAAAGAAGAGCAGATGAGCAAATTTGACACTTCACTATTTATCGCCATGTTCGGTCTAAACTAACTTCTCTTATGATTATTACCACTGGCTTCAAGAACGTGCTAGCCCAGCAACTTGAGCACGCCAAATCCGTGTGGATCGCTTCAGCAATAATAAGTTAAAAGGGCCGGAGTTTTGTCCAGTCCCATCTACCAAGCAATGTTGAGCAACATTTCTGATTGGAACAGATTTAGCAACCGACCCTAGAGTTTTTGAAAAGCTATTGGATAACCTGCAAATCAACGCTAGAGTATATCAGACAATGTTTACCTTCCATCCAAAGGTTTATCTGATCCAAAGGGTCGACAACAAATTCACGGCTTTTGTAGGTTCGTCCAACACTACTTTAGGAATTAAGTTATAGGCTGCACTATTATAGTATTTCGACCGCTTCCTTCTTCATTTTAGTTATTGATCTAAAGAATAAAGTTCGGCAAAGAGAAAGTTAAACATCTCGGCTAATAATGATATCAGGATACATTGATATCAAATGCATTATGCTCCTAAATAGGAAGGAAGAAGCCGCTATGACATGGTAGTATGCTCTCGCGGTGCAATGGCTGTTGATGGGGATATACGTACGAATTATAAAGCTAAAGGAAAACCCCACCCTCACTAGCAACTTATCACCTCAAGCTAATAATGACATTTAATATGTTGGTTAGTTTAAGATTCCTGTATCCGCCTTTACTAGTTATTAAGGCAAACCGGATATTGCTATATATCCAATGACCTTTATAGGATTTCCATCGATCATTATTTATGTTTCTTGAATTTCAAATATTTTGGTACTTTCATAATTGATGGTGAGTATTTCCTAGAGTAATAATTAACTCTATACATGTTCGCCATAATATAATTGTATGTTTGATTAATAAAAAAATTAATGCCTCAACAATCACCAACAAATCAGTACAAATACAGGGAAGACCATGAAAAGCTTCCATGCGAATGCCCGGTGGAGAAAGATTTATCCTATTATGAAGCTATAGCATTCCGTTTTGTACATAAAAACACCACTCATCCAAATTGTTCACTTCCCAATTTAAAGATCAATCCTAAGCGGAAAATTAGTGACTGCAGTAGAATGTGCGGAGGATATGCACTTTCGTTTTATGTTTCTTTAGAACATGCTAAGGAAGGCTATAAATACTGTGCTTCACATTTTCACAATTTTAAAGATACAGTAGGAAAGCATATTGCTGAATGTCAATTGACCGCTTCAGATGGTCGTTGTGAAAAGACTGATAAACAAGGGCACTTTAATTTTCATGAATTTGAGGGAACAGATCTTACCAACAGATTTTATAATGTTGTAGATGCCGAACCATGAAAAAAAATCTTTATAAGATACATGGCGATCAGATCCAAGAACTTCCATTTCAATTAGAATGGGTTGGTGATCTGATTTATTATGATTGGGCTCTATTAAGCGTTTTTGTTTCAAAAGAATCTAAGGAACCAATCATACAGGCTTGGGTTGATTCGTCTCAATTACATGACCGATACCTTATTTTCCAGACATCAAAACGTATACTTGAGGGTTATATGCTTGAGCAATTACCCTACTTTGAAATGTTGCGTAATGTAGTTAACGGGACCTATTATGCGGTAGATATAAATAAGCAGACCGGTGAAGAAGAGGTATTTACAAAGGTGGAGTTTAAAGGGCTAAATGATAGCTATCTTCCAGACAAAGAGGTAAGATTTAGATCGTACGATGACTATTCAACAATAAATAACTTTTTTTCATTAGAGACTAATTTAGAAAAATATTTATACGGAGAGAGAGACATCATTTCCCGAGCAAAACATGATGATTCGGAAATTGTAAACATGCATTTTACTTCGACTAATGGTTTGGTTGGCCATGGTGAAATCCAAAGCAATATCCTTGCTGAGGCCCTTTTAGCTTATAATAAAATGGCAGAAGCTATTGTGCTGAAATTATACGATGAGCGTAATGTTAATCGGACTCGAGTTTTAAAATGGGAACCTGGAGAGAGAGAGAATATAGTTCAGTTATCTAGGACTACATTATATGCAGAGACAGGCTCGTTTGATGTAATTTTAACTCCAGTTAAAGTGAAGCAAGAGCAGAATGGAAAAAGTAGCACTGAAAATATTGTAGAACGGATTTTTAGCCTTTTCCGCATGGGGCAGGAACTTAACTTCAGCAATACACCTAGATCCGCTTTCCCCCAAGAAATGTTTAGTGCTTACGAAACATTCCTAGGAGTAATCCAGCGAAATGGAATACACGTGTCTATGCAGTATGGAAATCCATATAAAGGCTACAAACTCCAAGAATACTTTGACCCCATTAAGGCGTCCTACATTATTAAGAAACTTAAAAGTATTGAAGCAGATAAGCCCGTGGAACGAAAATTAACAGGAAAATTCACAGGCTTTTATAATCAAAAACAACTTTTTGAATTTATCACATTAACGGGTAATAAAATTGAAGGGACTTTCAACACCAAAACAGAAGAACAAATAAGCCCAATCATTAACTTTAAAGATACCTTCAATATTGTAATCTCCACTAGCTACCAGACAAAGTCGAATAGAGATAACATTATTGAAAAAAACGAGCTTATAGAATGTTATAGGACAAAAGTATAAATTATCGCTAATGTGCCAAATCCGGGAGTGTAACGCGAGCTGTGTCATTTAAATTAACGCCTCTCAGAAACCTCTATTTTCCTGAAGTACTCTGTCACCAAATTTAATATATAATTGAGAGAATGCCAGTCCCCAATTATGGATTGGCATTGTCCATTTTTTACTGATGTTTTTAATGACCAGGTACATGAGCTTCATCAGTGCCTGTTCTGAAGAAAACGCACCTTTGGTCTTGGTTGTTTTACGGATTTGCCGGTGGACACCCTCAATCGGGTCGGTAGTGTAAATAATCTTGCGGATCCCCGCGTCGTCTTCAAAAGAATGCAGAAAGGTTCACCTAGTTGTCCAGCCAGGACGTTACTGTCTCAAAAAAGGAAGGTGTGCTCCACCCCTAATATCATCTTTCTTATAGCTGTAATTTTGGCTTCAAATACGGCAAAGAGAAAAAACTGTCTTATAAAACTATTACGGTTGCATGATCATTAAGGTTTTTCAAGGATATCTTTCAAAGTTTTAACAAGGTCCTCAACGGGGAAGTACCTTGTTTTGATTTCTCCATCAATTTGCTTTAGGTAATCTTTTATGAAAAAGTCATGGAGCATAAGCACCGGAGACGTAAAGTTTAAAAATAACATTAAAAACATTATTAAAAGCATTCCTTTGTCTGGACTTTCAAAGAAAAAAAACGCTTTATTATTAAATAGCATTTTAGAAGCATCAGGAATTTTTTTGGATAAACCAGACTGATTAAGGTACGGCACATGATACAGAATTCCTTTATCTAACATAACGATAAGGTCAGGTAAGTCGTGTTCTTCAAGCACACCTTCATTTATTTTTCCTCTAATGAAATCAAGCGTTTTTTCTATGCTTGAAGACTTATGTGAAAATATGACTGAAGGTATTTTTTTAAAATAATCAGGCTTAGGATCAGTGTTTAGTAATTTCAAGAGGTCGAACTTTTCAGTTTTCCTATCAAGCCTTTTGACGGATTTGATTTGTTTAAGGCCTCTTAAAAATTCCCCATTATCAGTGAGAACAGAAATATCAGGTTTAACTTCAATGGCTGCATAAACACCTTCGGCTAAAATTACCTCCCTAATTGGAGTAGCTAATTCTGGATGGTTGGGTGCGAGAACAACACAATCTATGTTATTTGATTCACCACCTTGGGAATAAATAATCCCCTTTTTTACCTTGAATGTCGACGGCAGGTATTTTGAAATAAATTGATCAACCGTTAATTCCTTTGCATCGCCGGTATTAGTGCGGTCACTGCGAAAAGCTTCAACGGTCGATACGGAAACTATTTCTATGGCTCTTAGATTTTCGAGTATTGATCCGTAGACTGCATTCATCTATTAAGCATGTTTGTTAAAAATAATAAATATTGTAAGCTTTCCAATATGCTTACCCTATCTGAAAGTATGATCCTCGACTAATTGCAAGAAACTCTTTAGAGTCTCAAAAAAAAAACGGAATAAAAACACTTAAGCATTCCGCTAAAAATTGTGGCATTAGCATGAACACCTAACTTAATGTTCGCACCATCATTATGACCAATGTGCAAGTCGAATATCTGATACAACCTGAACTAGGTCAAAAAAACTTAGGGATCACTGAACAAAACAAGATAGAGCTGTTCCATGATTCTAAACTCCCATCGAAATTGAAATATTTTCGGATTTCCTACAAGATGACTTGTCTCATAAAACGAAGTTTGGACAACTCTACTTTGAATTACGTCAGCTGCAATTTGTCCACTATCATTATAGTATACAGACCTAAATCAAGTATATTTTTCTTTTCGCCGTAAATTTCGAGGATCAATTGTCGGTACAACAAAAGGAAAAATCTAAGTATCTCCAATAAGAACGAAGCCTTTATAATTTCGCAAGGAACTAAATTGGGGATCCGCTTAAGTCTGTTGCCGGCTCCTCCAATTGCAGCTTATGAATTTCACTTATGTTCTTAGGGTCAAGAGCTCTGATTTCTTTGATGACGTCGTTTCTTTCTGTCTCAGTCAAATACGGGCAGCTTTGAATTACCTCTTCCTTCCCAGTGACGTTATGGAAATCTGACCATTCCGAAGTTTCATAAGTTTTAAAAGGTGTAATTCCTATCGCACTATAGGTATCATCATTCGAATTTCTTTTCACAGAGAACATACCGCCGGGAATGTACAGGTTAGATATTAACCTGCTGTAGGTACTGTGATAGATGTTTGCAGGCAGGAAGTCACTTAAGAATTCTCGCTGTCTATTACTTGGAGATGAAATAAGTTCATCACTGTTACCATACAGCAAGACGTAGTTTATCTTGTCGGTTTTTCTTGAAAGATTGAAATTATCACAGAACAAGTTTTTTTTCAAATGGCCTATGTACGCTTTTAAACTTTCGATGTTCGCTTTCCATTGATGTAACTGGCCATATGCCTGATAAAAATCGCTATGTAGTTCTACCTTGTCGCCCTTGAAAATTTGTTTATTAGGGCTTTCTATTTCAATAAAATTAAAATAGAGTTCAAGTGAATTACTGGTTACGACAAGGAAATCTGGCCTGCGATCACCGGAATAGTCCTTGATTTGTGGTTGCGAGATAATCACATTGCCAAATATGTTGTGGTGACTTGGTACACCGGTAAGTGCACCTAATATTGCAGAAGGATACCGTTCAAAAAAAGACTGCAACTTTCTCTCCAATTTTGTGTCCGTGTTGATAGACTGCGCAACAAGTGTATTCAACTCACTACTCAGTTCCTGACGATACTGAGAATAATCTACTTCTTTGAAGTTAAAATCGCTGAACTTATGAAATTTCATTTTATGGTTGCGTTAAGATATTTTTGGTAGCTAAATATAGGGATTATATAGAGAGTGTCATCACTCCAGTGCCACCATCCCAAACGCTGCCCATTTCTCCTTAGAAGGGGCTAACTGAAGAGATAAAAGAATATTTACTTCTATTGCTTTGGCGCCATAGGAATTCTTTATTAATTCGGGTATAGCCACGTCGTCCGACGTTATAAATTTATAAACCCGATGCTTGATGATGCGCAAATTGTAGCTAAATTTCGTTTATGTATTAGGAACGGGCAATATATATGATATTTCAAGGCAATAATTATTTAATATAGATAAAAATGGGAGTTTATCATGCAACCATGAGAAATACCGTTTCTAATTTGCCTGTAGTATATTAGAGGAAAATAAAAACAGTGGAGGTTTTTTCCCGGATTTGCTATTAAATTTGCTAATATCTTACCTTTGAAAAGGCAATTTTGATAAAAACCGGTCTTATATGAAATCTATAGAGTTGTTTGCGGGAGCGGGAGGATTAGGAATAGGTCTCCACTTAGCTGGATTTAACCCAGTACAGGTGATTGAGTGGGATCGATATTGCTGTGACACAATCCGTCAAAATAGTAGTCGTAGTCCTTACCTAGTAAAACAGTGGCCACTTATAGAAGGAGACATCAAATCTGTCAATTTCAAAAATTTTGCTGGGAAAATAGACTTGGTTTCTGGAGGACCTCCGTGCCAACCATTTTCATTGGGGGGAAAACACCAGGCTTATGATGACAGTAGAGATATGTTTCCTCAAGCCATACGCACTGTACGGGAAACTCAACCGAAAGCTTTCATATTTGAAAATGTCAAGGGTTTAACAAGGACATCATTCAGAAATTATTTTGAATATATAAAGCTACAATTAGAGCATCCATATCTTACCTGTAATATTGGCGAAGATTGGAATGATCATCTAAAACGTTTGGAGAAACATCATACTAGTGGAATACGAGTAGACCTTCACTACAATGTGGTTACGCGGTTAGTTAACTCGGCAAATTATGGTGTACCACAAAAACGGGAGCGGGTGTTTTTTGTTGGTTTCAGGGACGACCTTAAAATTGAATGGAGCTTCCCTGAGGAAACACATTCCCTTGATTCCCTTATCTGGAGTCAAGTAAATGATAGCTCCTATTGGGACCGACATGAGGTTGCGCGAGATTCGCGGCATGTTAATCCACGCATGAGACAACGTGCAATCAAGCTCGGGGAAAAGCCAAAGGCGAATCCATGGATGACTATCCGTGACGCTATAACAGATCTTCCGGATCCTGAAAAGTATGGGGATTTGTATAATGGCTTTTCTGATCACCAGTTCCAAGCTGGTGCGAAATCATATCCTGGCCACACCGGGAGTCCATTAGACGAACCATCGAAAACATTAAAAGCTGGAGTACATGGTGTACCCGGAGGTGAAAATATGCTCGCCTTACCTGATGGACGGGTTAGATATTTCACGGTCCGTGAAAGTGCCCGACTTCAAACCTTTCCTGATTATTACCTCTTCCGCGGTTCATGGAGTGAAACCATGCGACAACTCGGCAATGCGGTGCCGGTACAACTTGCAAATGTGATAGGAAAAAACATTGCTTATCATCTTAGAAAAATAGCATGATAAAAAAAACAACTGGAACGGCTTCAGTTATTCCTGAGCTTCAACAAAATCTCAACAAATTAATACATGAGGCAAAAGATGAGCAACTTACTCCAAGAGCGCGCAAAAATTTAGGAACTCAAATCCGCAATGTGATTTCCGATTTGGGCGGCTTGTTAAATGATCTTGATCCTATCAGGCAGCCTACCGCGCTTTTCGATCCAAGCAATCCTAAAATTGTAGGTAGGTTCGTCGCCTTGGCTTTAGTAGCCCAGTCCCGTTTACCAATGGAAAATATTTCAAGGTTTTATGGTTCGGGTGTGTATGCAATATATTATAATGGGACTTTTGCACCGTATAAACCGATTTCAGGGTCAGAAACCCCGATATATGTTGGCCAGGCCGCTCCGTCAGTGCCTAATGCTCGAACGGCTTCTGAGCAAGGTGAAAAATTATCAAGCCGACTTATCGAACATTTTAAGAATATAAGTAAAGCGACTACTTCTTTATCTATAAATGACTTTGAATATCGCGCGTTGGTAGTTCAAAGCGGATGGGAGACTGCGGCCGAAGATTATCTCATTCATCTATTTCACCCTATTTGGAATAGTGAAACTCAACTTGTTTTTGGTTTGGGAAAACATGGAGACTCCGCAGTTACCCGATCAAATAAGAGATCTCCATGGGATACCATTCACCCAGGTCGAGTGTGGGCAAGCGATGAAAAATTACAAGATGCGAAAAACGTCGAAAGGATTGAACAGGAATTATTTAAGCATTTTATGATGCATGCCGCTTTTCAAGATTTAGATTCGTTACTATTAAGTTTCCTTGACGAACTAAAGCAAATTTAATATTTCCTGTGAGTATACCTTTAGTCTTATCCTGCTGTTCTATGTCGCCTAGTGATAAAGTAATTTATGCGTTTACTTATGAAATATGCGATCGTTAATCGTTCATTAATTCTTGAAGAAGCTAGCCCGAAGAATGACAGACGATCTTAGTCTCGTTTTTTTCTATTTTCATTGGGATTATTGTATGCCGACCTAGATTTAAATACTTTTTAGCTTTACCTTGCTTTACAAAATCACATATACAACAAAAGAAAGAATCCATGTTTTATTATAGCGGTATATCCGGAGGTAGTACACTAACATTGTCTATAAACAATGTTAATTGTCTCAATGAGCCCCAACGAATTAGAGCGCTGCCACCGCACATAAAATAATGGTCGTGGCTGTTGCACAACCCATGGAAAACAAAAACGCTTGCCAATAAGTCGCGGCAACTTCCTGAGACTTGGTAATCGGCTATTCGATCAGGATAAGGCCTCAAACTGCCGAAGAATGACCCATATAAAATTAAGGGATAGTTGTGCAACAGTCACAGTCGTTTTTGAGGCTATTCTTATCGGTAGTGAGTAAAGCATTTAAGCCTCTATAAATCCACCTTCTGTCAAAACGAAAGATTTAACTTTTGCTACCCTTGAATCATCTGTAAAATGAACATCATATCTACTTCCAATTAAATCTGGTGGGAAAATAGGTTTTAAGAGTTCATCTGCATCTAAGTGGCTCCCTTCAAAACCTCTGGTAAAAGTAGCTTCTAACTCTATGCTTCCCAACGCTGGAAGATTATTTTTCGCAGCTAGCTTTGGAAGTTCCAAATCTGGCTGACGTGGCACTATTTGAAGATTATAGGCATGAAAAGGAGAATTATTAAATATAACAAATGAATAAAACCAGGTGAGATGCCAGTGGATAATAACGGGGCTACCAGCTTGAATGGGAGCATTTCCAAAGATCTCTAGGTTCTTCGCGCTTAATCCACGATTAGCACGACGGCTACCTGTCCATATCAAGTCAAGATCGATATGAGCTAATTTTTCTTCCTCCCTTGCACTTTCACCAATACCTTTTAATCGATCATTAGTGCTTTTTTCGGCTTTAGATTTCCATTCTTGTAAAAGGGCGACAGAGTAATCATTTGGATTTTTATCGATGATGGTTGAACAATTTACACATAACCATATTCCGTTGCTGGCAGATTTTCTATCCTTTTCGGATAAAGCGGCATCATACCTTGGTCCGCCAGCTGATGCAGCGGTAATGTGTGCTGCTACACCAACTATCGTTGCCTTCTCTGGGTCTGCATGTGGGCCACTTGTGCTTCGGCCGCAGACGGGATTGGAACATAGTAGTCCAACCCTTTTACGGAGGATTTCCACCGTTTTACTACTGAAATCGTCTCTATTATTAGCCATAATTAATTACTTTATAAAATAACATTGTCCCAAGATACGGTACTCACGTAAAACCTTATCTAAGGGGTCCAAGTGACACTCAAAAGATTTATTATGAATACTGCTCTCTCTACTTATTATAAATTGATTTTAGATCTGAGATAGAATAAAACGTGTCCTGCATATTCTTCCTATGAAGCATTCGGTGACAATTGGAACAGACCAACGCCAAGTCTGATAGCTTTGTCGGTCTTTTTCCATTGCTCGCAATTGGAATGATGTGGTGGCATTCCATAAACCCTAAGCCATGTTCTCCATAGTGATATGCAAAATCAAAATAGCAAACTTCACAGAACATTTTTCCTGATTCTAATGCAATTCGCTTCTTTTCCGCTACGACTTTTGAATTGCGTTCATAGAACTTATGGATTCCCATCTTAAATAGTTCTTCCCCCTCCAAGAACTCGAGTTCGTCATCATCTAAGTTGCTAGAATTTATACTCGCAACGATCCTCTTAATAAATGTATCCTTATCCTCAAAAAGATCCCAAAATAATTTTTGTTTATCCATAATCGATAATGACAAACCTAACTTTGCAAATGGTTTTATTTTGTCAAGGCTACAAGCCCACCCACGGTTGGGCTCTCTAAAATCTAGTATGCTTGGCTTAACAATAGGTTCTTTGCATTTTGCCACCACGACAACTAACCGTTTGTAAGGATGAGATCCAGTTACATCTGGGAGAATATCATCTTCTACTGGTGACACTATATGTGTAACATAAGTACCTGGTTTTGCCCCTGAGTTCTTATTAACTGATTGAAAAAGCAAAATCAACTCGCCCACACTCACTTTTTTAGCATCGGTCCTACCCATATCTGCTCGTCCTCTTGGCCAATTTAAGCAAAATAGGTCGCCAGTATTATATTCCAAATAAGCCCACCCGTTACCCCCATCGTGTTTTACATTTTTTGTCCAGATAAGGTCTTTCGAGCTGTAGGTAATTGTGTCATTCATAATATCTAAATCAACTATATGGAAAAGTTAATACGTCCAGCCAATATACTGCTTAATACAGTTGCTACTTTACCTTTGTGCTGAAAGGCATTACCGAATAATGCCTTAATCAATTAAGATCAAAGGCGATTACGCAATATTTGGTAAAATACGAAAGATGCATAGGATCAGAGACAAAATCAAAATTTGTCTCAAAAAACGAAGAGTAGTCGACTCTGATAACAAATATGTTTAGTTCGTTAAGTGGACGGTAATAGTTCCTTTAGAACCTCGACACCCAGCCAAAAAGCCCCAGCACCTGCTGGCACAGTACGATCTGGATAAATAGAACCTTGTTCGAGCATTTGATTGTCGTCCATTGAAAATGTTATGCCTCCAATTAGCTCTTGTTGTTTAACTATACCTTCATCTTCAATTCTATGGATATTATAAAATTCATCGTTCAAGTCCCAATGAAGTTCGGGATCATTTTTACACTTTTCGTACCATTCCGGTGTTCTTATAAGGAGTAGTGCACATATTTCCGGCCTGAGATTTAGAAGATTAACTGTAATGCCCGTAAAGTAAAGGCTTGCATTACCAGCAGCTACCAATTTCTTTAAATAAATCAACCTTTTGTCTGAATCAAAATAGCTGGGGTGCCGATTTTTTGCAAAGTTTTCAGGTAGATTAAATAACTCCTCTAAATATTCTCTGTAAATGTTATGAGTAATATCGAACTCATCATCAACCTCGTTAGTAGTCGGTTGAAACATGAAGCTAGGAATTACGTGCAATAGACCGGCACGTAGCGGAACACCTTTACTAGACCTTCTTTTTGTTAACAGCTTTATAACACCATTATCATTGTAAGCAATTAAAACAGATGTCCCTATGGCCGCAGTTCTCCCAGTTCCATCAACGACAGGATTCGAGACTTTTTCATGTAAATATTTCCTCAAGGGTAGCTGATCATTGAAGTCACTAAAATGCTTTTCACTTGTACCCTTCAATTTATTAATGCTACTTCTAATTTCCCATTCCAATACCTCGCTAGATCGATACGAGGTAAAGTATCTGCCTAGTTTGCATTCAAGTTGAATCTTATCATCTATCTCTAGAAATTTCATTGCATAAACAAGCGTATTAACCTCTTTCCCGAGCGTTAATCCTTTTCCAGGCTTCAAGGAATTCACTATATCTATATACTCAGACCGGTCTATTAAAGGTTTATCATTCTCCTCGTCTTTAACTAGAAACGATTTCAGCACAGACCGCAGGTCTTCTCTCTGAAGTTTAGGCGCCGGGTATATAGCGACAGGATAAACATAACCAGCTCTTTCAAGAATAGGCTCCTTATGGTATTTCCACCTGAGAAATAATAAAAGGTCTTTACGACTAATTGCCGCTCGAGCATTTTCTAATCTTTCTTCTAAACGCTTATACTTTAAAGTCGTAAAAGAGGGTGATGATGCTGCCTTTGGAGTTCTAACAAGTTGCATATATGTGAACACTCCTGTAACAACTGCTACTATCACTCCGATTATTGCCCAGTCGACTGTCATGTTAGTTTACTACAATTATAAAATTGAATATCTATACCCATCCTTTGTTAGGGCCATTTACACCCAATTGACCATCTGAAGGATTACATGCCTTTAAATTACAATTAGTTTCTTGATACAAATGCCTTTTTCAATCTTATTCAAATTTCAGTAAATAATGTATCACGTACTTGACTTGCACCTTGATCTAATAAATAATACAATTTGGTACCATGTATTGCATAGTACTATAAAAATCGTAAGTTTATACCATAGTAAATCCTATGAAATATCTTAAAACCATTAGAAAGGTTATTTACCTAGTAATTACGCTGGTTTTTTCTTGGTATTTGCTATGGCCCAAGATCAAGCCCAATCCGAGATTTATCGTGCATCAAGCGAGAAAATAAACTCAATTATATCAACGAAGCTGGATATCGGATTTATTTTTGAAACACAGATCTTAACCGGAAAAGCATGGATAACAATTCAGCCCTACGCTAAAGCTCAAAACTATCTTGAATTAGATGCTAAACACATGCTCATTAATCGAGTCGAAATTCATAAGGGGAGCAAGACTATACCGGTACAGTATCAAGCACATGAAAAAGAACTAAAAATATTTTTAGACAGATTTTACCAGCCTACTGAGCAGTACGTATTATATGTAGAATATCAAACCAACCCAGTATCCTTTGAAAACAAAGAAAAGTCTGCACTGCATTTTATCAATCCAACAGGACAGCAGATTGGTACACCTACGCAAATTTGGACCAGTGGACAACCGGAAAATAATTCGTCATGGTTTCCAACGATAGATAGACCTAATCAAAAGATACTGCAGGAAATTTCTATAACTGTTCCTGATAGGTTTTCGACGCTCTCAAATGGAAAGCTCCAATCGACGAAAAGGCTATCACGAGGCCTTCGCAAGGACACCTGGAAAATGGACAGGCCTCATGCCCCATATCTTTTCATGCTAGCAGTAGGCGAATTTAAAATTGTAAAGGATTATTGGAAAGGAAAAGAGGTCAGTTACTATTTGGAACCGACATTTTCAACTGATGATAAAGCGACACGGGATGCATTTCCAAATACCGTAGAAGCAATTGAGTACTTTTCCAATCTTCTTGGTGTAGCATATCCTTGGGAGAAATACAGCCAGATTAAGTTAAGAGGGTTTAGTGGGGCAATGGAACATACCACGGCTTCAAGCTTTAATGAAGACAAACAGAGTAGTGCCAGAGAGCTTAAAGACAATAATTATGAGCCTGGAAACATCCATGAACTATTCCATCAATGGTTTGGCAACTATGTTACAGCTGAAAGCTGGGCGAATATATGCCTAAATGAATCTTTTGCAGACTTAAGTGAAATTATTTGGGCTGAGCACAAATTTGGCAGCGACGTCGCAGGTGATCATCTTTTAAAAGGACTGAGGGGATATCTTAACAATAGTGAAAGTTGGGACAAGAACCTGGTCCGGTTCGACTATAACAATCCACAGGAAGTATTTGACGGAGTTAGTTACCAGAAAGGTGGGAGGATTCTTAATATGCTGAGAATCTTTCTTGGAGACAAAGTCTTTTACAAGGGACTGAACCTATACCTTACTCGAAATGCTTACAAAAGTGCAGAGGTACACGATTTACGGCTTGCTTTAGAAGAAACCTCTGGCAAGGACCTCAATTGGTTTTTCGAACAATGGTTCTTTGGTTCAGGTCATCCCGAACTGGACATTAGTTATGGTCGCGATCAAGTTAGTGGACAAAACTTTGTTATCATTGAACAAAAACAAAAAGGCAAGTTATTAAGGATCCCATTGAAAGTGGATCTTTATTCTTCTAGCGGGATGAAGACCGAGCAAGTCTGGGTAAGTAATGCAGTTGACACGATTAATTTAGGATTTGGGGATGCACCCCTACTTATAAATGTAGATGCCAACAAAGCATTAGTTGCTAGAAAAACCGACCATAAAACTTTATCTCAATTTGCATTTCAATATATCAACGCACCACTTTTACAAGATCGCTACGAAGCTGTTGAAGCAGCCAAAAGTAAATACAGCGAGCTAATTGCAAGGGAAATACTTAAAAATGCCCTTAAGGATAAGTTCTACAGTATTCGCAACTTGGCCATTAATAGCATTGATTTGGCCGACTCGGCTTCTTTAAGATATTTTTTGCCAGACATTGTTCATATGGCGAAATTGGATCCAAATAACTCTACCCGGGCCCTGGCAATCAATAAACTTGGACGCCTGAAAAGTGGGCAATATCTAGAATTACTTGTGAGTATGCTTTCCGATCAGAGTTACTTTGTTAGTGGAGAAGCTCTAATCGCAGTTGGAGAAATTGATCCGAATACACAATTTGGACTTGCTAAAAAATATCAGAAGAATAGCAAAGGCAAGCTGGCTCAGGCGGTCCTCCAATCGTACATGATGCTCGGAGGAGATGATGAATGGGCGCATGTTTACTCAGCGTATACAGATGGAAATTCAGCTTACCAGTATTCCTTTACAAGGCAACTGGCAGACTTCATTAAAAAGATTAAAAATCCTAGTTATTCCCAAGATGGTGTCAGAGCGATTATGGAGGTAGTAACAATAGAGAAAAATACATCTATGGTGCCAAGGGTGAAGCTTTTTCTAAACGAAATTAAATCCAGCAAGTTGTTGTTAAAAGATGCAGCAACTGTTGAAGTCATAGAAAAACTAATTAAAGAACTAAATCATATTTCTGAATCAAGCAAAAGCAGCATACCTGAATAGCCTGTAAATATTTTTAAAAAATACCATTATAGCATGCCGAACTATCTTACTTAGATCTAGTTTACTGCAGACTGAAGTAATTAGGAGGAATACATTTGTCTCAGAAAACGAACTCTTAATTTGCTTAAACTAAACTTTAAATATTTGGTTTTGGATCGCATAGATCACCAGTCCCGTTCTTGATTTAAGCTGCAGCTTAGCAAATAAGGACTCTCTATAATTATCTACAGTTCTAGGGCTTACAAACATTTTTTCTGATATTTCTTTATATGTCATTTCAGAGCAGCAGAGTTTTAAAAATTCTTCCTCTCGGTTTGATATACTCCTGCCATCTTCATTATGAATTACAGAGCGAAATAACTTACCAGATACCATTTCATTTATATACACTCCTCTAAGATGTACTGTTTTAATTGCTTCGAGCAACTCAACAGGCTTTGATTCTTTGACTACATAGCCGCATGCACCACATTTTATCATCTTAATGACGTTCATGTCATCTTCGAACATGCTCAGTGCAAGAACTTTGATTTGTGGATACATTTTTTTAAGCCAAATTGTACCGTCACATCCATTTGTAACCGGCATATTTATGTCCATAAGTATTACCTGAGGCTCTAGACTATGAATAAGCATTTGTTGCATCTGCAATACACTTCCTGCTTCAAAAATGACTCGCAAATCATTAAACTCATTCATAAGAGCGGAGACGCCATTTCTAAATAAAGTATGGTCATCAACGATGGCGATAAGTATTGGTTCTTGGTTCATGGGTATGGTATGCTTAAAGAGATGGTGGTGCCATGACTAATTTCCGAGACGATGGAAAGATCCCCCTGGAGTATATCTGCTCGTTTTTCTATATTTTTTAACCCCATTCCAGATTGAATCGGAATTTTTGTTTCCTTGATAAATCCAATCCCATTGTCCTTCACCATTAAAGTCATAGTGTTTTCATAATAAATTAAACTGATGTTAACGGTACTGGCACAAGCATGTTTAACTACATTATTAAGGCACTCTTGAAGTATCCGGAATATGAATAGATCTTTTTCTGCATTTTTATCCCTGGTGGGAATGCCATCTTTCACAAAGGTTACTTTAATTAAATCTGTTTTCTCAATCCATTTCAATTCATAAATTATAGCTTGAGTTAAACCCATAGTTAACACTTGATCTCCCTGTAAAAGTTTACCTAACAATCGCATTTCTTTAATAGATCTTAAAGTAAAGTCAACAGCTGCATCAATTTTCTCTCGAGTCTTGGCTAAATCCTCTAAATTAATAGAATTAAGCGTTAAAGATGTCAAACTTAATAGTTGCCCTACGTTATCATGCAAATCAGCAGCTATGGTCTGCATGGTCTGCTCCTGTACTTCCCTTTGTGTTTTTTGTAATTCTGCTTTGAAAGAGTCTTGCATTAGTTCCATCTCGTCTACATGTTTTTTCTTTTTCCGGTTGTACTCTCTGATATATAAGAGCAAGAAAGCTGGTACAAGAACAAATACAAGCGTTATAAGTGTAATTAGGGTGTTAATTTCCTCTGCTGATATCTGCATAAAAACGAATAACTCCTGAAGCTGTAAAGAATTATGTTTAGTGACATGTAAATCAAATTTCTATTTGTCAATAAGCCACTTTTCTCATCGCCGAAAATTAAAAAGTATATGTTAGATGCCGTAGTGCCAAAATAGTAGAATAAAGACCCTGCTACCCACCAAAACGCAGGATCTTTAATTAAATCATGATAAGCGTTGTCTTTTAATAGCAGTTGATAATACAACAACGAATAATATGTAAATAGAACTGACATAACATTGATGGTCAGGTCATGCGATTGATATAGACCATGTTGCCCTAATTCAAATAAATATAAAGGAAGTAAGAGGCTTGAGTTAATCGTTATCCACTTACTGCTTTTAACATATGGATCAATAAAATTAGAGAACATTACGGTCATGACGGTAATTTCAGCAATTATATAAATATTATAGAGCCAATTGTTATCTAGCTTATGAAGTGCTAAAGCCCTGCCAACTAACTCTATGATGCATGTGAATAGCATGAAATACAGCATGCTTCTCCAGGCTAACCGTTTGTCATCACGTAAGGAAATTATAGCAATACCAGTTGCTATCAGCTCTATTGCGATATTTATACTTAAATAATTGATGAAATCATATTTTTAGGGTTCCTTGACACTGTGGCTGACATTGTTCACCTCGGTTTTCAGGCACTAAAGGGCTTAAATTAGTATAATAGTCTTGGTGATATCCATTATGAGCCTTTGTAGAAACTAAGATAACTGAATTGGTTTCCGGAATAGGTTTAGGATCTTCAAATTTGCTTACATCCTTTGGATACCTACCAAAATATATTCTTAAACCATCAGCACCTTCTTTCTCTAACTGTTTAGTAATCCTACTAATCTGGTCTAAAGGGAACCAAATACTCTTAACATTTTTATTTGTAAGGCGGTCTAAATCTTCTTTGGTATGATCTGCATACCCTTTTACCATAATTTCCACCTCTTCAAATGGAATTGATGTAATTACAACATCCTGCTTTTCAAATTTTCCCATGACTATTTAATTTATGAATTTAATCCAAATATCAAGATCATCCTGAGTATAATAATCTAATAATCACCTTTTTACTAGCCGCATAAACACCTTATTAATTTAGGCATTTATATGCAGAATATTTGCAACCTGGTGTCAGAAATTTGACTGTAATAATTAAGCAACCAAGTTTAGTCCGAAGTCAATACACCAACTTAATCCGAAGATCATGAAACCTTTATTTACATTATTCACCTTATTAGCAAATGTTTTACGGCATTTGCTAACAAGCCAGTGATGTCCTTGAGAATGGCGTATCTCTTAAGTCAAGAATAACATCGCATGGCATTAGCATGCAGACTGGCAACAGTCCCAACACAGCCAATAAACTAACAACTAAATCATGAAAATAAAATTCGAACTTGAAGACTCAGAGTTGGCTCTGCTTATAGATATTCTAGAGCAAAACACTACTACATTAGAGGTTAATACTCCCGCACTAGCCTTGCTAAGCAAACTGCAAATTGCTTCAGACTTAAACAAACGGGCCTTTGAAAAAGTAAAAACCATGCTCGCCGATTATGTAGACACAAGCACCTCTCCAATTGAAATTGAATCTGACCTCAGAAATCAACTCGGTCTGGATGATTCCTGGCTTAAAGAGCTATTGTATGAAAAATGTAATTTAATAGTAGCAGAACTACTTCGGGAAGATGGCAATACTTTTAGCCCAACCAAAATCAAAAGAACTGATGCTGCTAAATGCAAAACTGTACAAGATATCATTGTTCTAATCAAGAAAAGTTATGAAAGTGCGAAATAAACTAATACTGCTGGCCTTAGGCCTGCTGACATTTCAAATTGGCTATGCCCAGGAAATCTCCTTAGCCCAGTCATCCGACAATGCTTTTACAGAGTCAGAGCCTGGCAAGTTTATAGCCACATTCAACAGCAGTGACGCTACAAAAGACAGCTACATGATAAATGGCTATCTGGGAATAGGTTTCAACTTAGGTCGTCGTTGGGAACTCGCCCTAACCGCCGAATTACAGCGGAATACTCTTATAAAAAAAGAGCAGAATGTACAACAATATGGCTTAAAGCTTTCAAGACTGGCTGTATTTAAGGGAAATGTAACAACTGAGCATGCAAACGGAACAGCCAGTACATCCTCAGTAGAAAAATTCATGCTAAAGATGGGCTTATCAGGAAAGTATTCAAATGACAGGATAGATGATACCGAAGGTGCTCAAATGGTCTGGAGTAACTCCCTCACCGTTCCCGTTGAATTTAAAGGAAAAAAGAAATATGCATTGAATGCACTTCGACCAAATACATACTTCCCAAAGGATGCACAAAGTGGATTGGCTGATTACCTTCAAATCAGGCATAACCATAATTTGGGCCTAGAGTATATCAGTTATGAAAAACTAATGATGTTAAATGCATCGTTTGGTATTGAATTGTATCCTTTTAGCGGCTTGTTATACGACAAATTTAAAAAGTACAGTTTGCTCCAACTGAAATACAGTATCGTGGACCGGACAAAACTCAATGGGCGTGCTACAAATTTATACATCGGCAGTCAGCAAATACTTGGTGCTGCATTGAACTTCAAATTTGATGATGTGAACGCTTTTACGATTGGCTACGAGTATGTCGACGGCGGAAATCCGATGAAAGGACTCGTTGATCAGCACTATGGTCAATTTGCTGTCGGTGTCAAGATCAATATAGAGTAACTAACAACTCACCAAAAAAATATGAACAAAATAATTTCGTCCGGATACGATCCGGATTTCCTGAAAAAAAAACTGAGTTTTCCCGGCTTCGATCTAAACAACTGTGCTCCTCTGCTGAAAGGTAGTAGCACTGAGATCAAGTATACGCATTTCAGTCTATTTCTTCACCGCGTCAGAAAACTTCCTCTGCTAGCAGCCGTCAACATTAAAGGGGAAGAATATAATGCCCAGCCCCGGGAAAAGAGAGATGATTGGGATTATAGTAATCAGATAGATGAAAAGTTCCAGATTGATAATAGTTTTTATGCTAAAGATGACAACACCTTCGACCGAGGGCATATGATAAGGCGTGTCGACCCATGCTGGGGTGATGACGAGACCTGTATACAGGCAGATAAAGACACCTTCAAATGGGCAAATTGTACTCCACAGCATAAAAAGTTGAACCAGAAAGGTGGCGTGTGGTTTGAGCTGGAACAACATGTTATAGAAAATGGTGTCAAGGAAAAACAGATGGCGGATATCTCCGTTTTTTGCGGACCAGTCCTTGATCCTGCGGACCTCAATTTCATCAAGCCATATAAGGACGCACCGATCCAGATTCCGAGTGTATTTTGGAAAGTAATTGTCTGGAAAAAAAAAGATGGGGAATTATACGCTGTAGGCTTTATGATGAGTCAATGGGAATTCATTAAGCAAAAATTGTTTAATGGTCCAAAGATGGAACGCGTTATGGTGGGTCTGAAAGATGAACTGCCTCACGATTATTTTGAAAATCTAAAATTCAGTGACCACAAGACCTATCAGGTTCCGTTATCAGAAATTACAAAAGCCACCGACATAGAATTTTGGAATGATGTCAAACAACCCTTCAACATTGCAAAGCCTGAAATTGTCGTGCTCGCGAATACCGGAGGAGCTCAAAAAACCAACTTCGCTAACGGAATTGCATCTGTTAAAGAAGCTGCAAAGAAAACGGTCCAATTACAAAACATAATATTATAATTTTTATCATGGAATTACTAACCATATTGCTTAATGCTGCAGCAGAGGATGGAACCTTAAAAACCGCCAATCTTTTCGACAAAACTACCCTCAGCAGTTTAGCCGGCGCGTCGATGGCCGTTTACATCATTTGCGGTGTGACCCAAAGTGTGTTCAATTACAATCCAAAGTGGCTTGCTTTTTTATTGTCGGTACTACTTTCTCTATTGGGTGCTTATATAAACGACACTAATGATCAATTGCTAGTTAAAATCGTTTTGGCAATTCTTAACGCCTGTTTAATTTATGCGAGTGCGACCGGGACAAATACCATCGTCGCCAACGGGGTACCAAATCCCGGGCCTGCACCTGCTAGCAATTTGAAGGTTCAAATAATCCCTGCACCTGAAAAACGCAAATTTTTCACCGGTTGGTTCAACTAATATGAATGAATCATGAAAAAACCTACAATTCGGATAGCGGATCAGGTTGGGTGAACTTTGCACATGTATGCAGTGCAGTTATTAAGCATATCATATTGGTAAATAAAAACGGTGGTATCAATTGGATAACCTGCATTCTATAGCTGGCAAAAAGAGAATGATTGTCTCGGAAAAGGAAGCTTAAGCTTCCTATCAGAGTTGAACCGTCTGATTTCGTTGTTACTATTGAATACCACTGTTTGTGCCTGGAGAGTTCCTGAGCGGAGCGGATCTTCCTCAGATTCGGAGAAAGCCTGTCGCCT
>Ga0265780_10000674_pt1 | contig 51762 bp, 50 predicted proteins | sample P1T30metagenome_FD_192432 | JGI IMG/M metagenome (GOLD analysis project Ga0265780, IMG submission 192432) | Plant litter microbial communities from East Loma Ridge, Irvine, California - P1 T30 | ecosystem: Environmental > Terrestrial > Plant litter > Unclassified | place: USA: California... | reverse complement strand
GTAACGTAACCAGATGCTGCCCGATGCTCTGGATCGCATGGCCACGCTTTCAGGCCTTCACTCCCGCGACATGGCCGGCTGTCACGTGTCTTCTCGTGGCAGCAATATGGACTGCGCCGGGTCATGGCATGACAGATGACACCATAAGCCACCTCCGGTACGCCTATCCACGAGAACCCTGCCTTTCACAAAGGAGACGAACCATAGACTTACACGTAGTCATGTAGGCAAGACACAAGAGACCTATTCTACCATGGCTACACCAATTACATGAACCATGCCTTTCCCGAGGACGAGTTGAAGCCACTTTCGTGCAAGCCGCAGACGAGGAACAAGGACAACATCGCGGATATCGGGTTGAACGATGTGCTGGGGAACTATAGCGTTACGCTCGTCGATTCGCTGTCGACCTTGGCGATCCTGGCTTCGGGAGACGATGGAAACGATGGGCAGTCGCCCTTGAAAGATTTCCAGGCGGGTGTACAAGCTTTGGTCGAGTTGTATGGCGATGGAGGAGAGCGCAGACCTTGCGGGACCAAGGCTTGTGGCTTTGACCTTGACAGTAAAGTCCAGGTCTTCGAAACGAACATTCGCGGTGTCGGAGGGTTGCTATCGGCCCATCTCTTCGCGATTGGAGACCTTCCAATCCGGGGATACGAACCGGGACCTGTGACGCAGGATGATGAGATAGCGATTGACTGGGATGGCTGGACCTACGACGGACAGTTGCTGCGACTAGCCTACGACCTGGCGTCGAGACTTTTGCCTGCGTTCAACACACCTACTGGGCTGCCCTATCCACGTGTCAATCTCAGACACGGTATCCCATTCTACCGCGACAGTCAAGCTGGCGTTTGCAGGGTGGATGGGACATCCTCGGATCCCCGAGAGATTACGGAAACATGCGCGGCTGGCGCTGGAAGTCTTATACTGGAGTTCACCACGCTTTCGAGACTGACTGGAGATGAGCGATTCGAGACTTTGGCTAAGAAGGCGTTCTGGGCGGTATGGGACCGCCGCAGTAGCATCGGACTGATCGGCAACGGCATTGATGCCGAGAACGGACAGTGGACTTCGCCTCCGCTTGCTGGGATAGGAGCAGGAGTGGACAGCTTCTTCGAATATGCAGTAAAGTCCTCCATCTTGCTGTCAGGCCTTCCCTACGACCCTGCCACCGAGGCAGACAACGCGCCAGATGCCTTCCTGCAAGCCTGGAACGAGGCTCATTCGGCGGTGAAGCACCATGTACTGAGACCTTTGTCGGACAAACACCCATTTTATGGTCAAGCCGACCTCGTCACAGGCGCACCTCGATATTCCTGGATCGACAACCTGAGTGCGTACTATCCTGGCCTCCTCACGCTGGTTGGTGAGCTCGACGAGGCGATCGAAGGTCACCTGCTATGGGCGGCACTATGGACTCGGTATGCGGCACTCCCGGAGCGGTGGCACACCCAGAACGCATTCATCGACCCAAACTTTCGACACTGGGCGGGGCGACCCGAGTTCATTGAATCGACATACTACCTGTATCAAGCGACCAAGGATCCGTTCTACCTTCACGTCGGAGAGATGGCTCTACGCGACATTCGTCGAAGATGCTGGACGCCTTGTGGCTGGGCAGACTTGGGAGATGTCATCAGCGGCGAGCAGAGAGACCGCATGGAGAGTTTCTTCTTGGGTGAAACAGCAAAGTACCTGTATCTGCTGTTCGATGACGACCATCCGCTCAACCTCATGGATGCTCCGGTTGTATTTACTACCGAGGGACATCCCATGATTGTGCCTTCGAGACTTCGACGCACCAACGCGTCCAAATCACCCAGGGCTACGAGGACACACCGCTCTGCAGAGCAGCAACCTATGGCACCCGAAGCGAAATGTCCTGCTTTCAAAAGCTCGCGCCATCTGGTGGGAAGCAGGATCGTTGACCGACCAGACTTCTTCCACGCCGCTGCTATGGCGCAGCTCCATCTGGTACCAGTCGAAGCCCAACGATCCTCATCTTTGCACGAGGCCGCAATTGACTCGCCGGGAATCTCAATGGAGGACATCAGGAGCCCTACCAACTACACGTACTACCCGTGGACATTGCCCCAAAGCCTGGTGCCGACCCACGGTTTCAGTGCAGAGATCAGCAGCCCAATCCTGAGCACACTGACTTTCCCTAATCTCAACTCGGGCAAAGTCGGCGAAGACAAGGGCTTGCTACCACTCGGGGCGCTGCAAAAGGTCATGGACGGTGTTGTAATCAGCTCACTATCCAACATGCGCCTCAGCATGGTCCAAGAGCCGAGATCTTTACTCTTACCTGATGGCCAAGGAGTAATGGTCGAGATGGAGGTGGGCCAGCAATACCGCGTGCACGGCATCGCCAACTGGCCGCTCGGCAAAGACGAAAAAGTCTTGCTCGCAAAGGAAGCAATGGACGGCGTTGCTCCCGGCGACCCCAACTTCAAGCGCATGAAAGACCTCGAGTTCATCGACCTAGTGATCGATTACCGCCCGTCACCGTCCGCCGCCACATCAATCAGCAGCACCTCGGACCAAAGCAGCGGCGGCGGCGGCGGCGCCCTCCCCGACGAATTCGAAGTCGAAATCCCCGAAAACACCACCCTCGAAAGCATCTGGGACGAAATCGAAACAATCTTCACCAAGCTCCTCTCGGGCGAGCCCGCACCGCACCACCCGGCCATCACGCCCGCCACCAGCAAACCCAACGCGCCCGCCCTCTCCCGCACCACCATCCCCGCCATCCTCCCCACCGGCGCCGGCGCAGCCTCCCTGCCCGCCCAGCTCGACGCCCTCGACCCCTCGACCCTCGCCACCGGCGCCCTGCCAAACACCAACCTCTACTTCCTAGACTCAACCCTCTGCTCCCACCGCTTGCCGGCAGCCGTGGCGAAATCGCACCAGATCCTGGTCATCCGCAGGGGGGGGTGCTCGTTCAACGAGAAGTTGGCGAATATCCCTGCTTTCACGCCGGGGAAGGAGGGGCTGCAGTTGGTCGTTGTTGTCTCGTCGTCTAGTCCAGAGGGGCCAGGCGGAGGCGGAGGCGGAGGGGCAGGGGGAAGGGGAGGTGAGCAGCTTATCAGGCCGCTGCTCGACGAGCGCCAGAAGACTCCTGCGGGGATTGAGCGCAGGCATGCGATTGCCATGGTGATGGTTGAAGGTTCGGAGGAGGTTGTCGCCGTGCTGCGCGGGGCGGCGGGTGTGCTTGCTCGTGTTGATGAGGATGGCGTGCTCTGGGAAGAGGAGCTGGCCGTGAATGCGCTCGGTAGTGGGAAAGGAGGTGGCGCTGGTGGTGGTAGCAGCAGCAGCAGCAGTAAGACTTCAACGACGACGACGAAGACGGCGACTACGATGATGCCCGGTTTGGGGGTCAAGCGCCGGTATTGGTTTGAGAGCATGGGCGTTCCGATTGGGAATTTGATTGTTTTGTAGATGTCTTGGGGACTGGTTTTTTGACTTCACAATCATCATTGTATACACGGGTCATATTTTTTTTTCTTTCAATCCCGCCAACCTTTTGTCACCAATGAATTCGTTCCATCATGTAAAGCTTTTGATGGTGTATTTTTTGTGTTTTTCTTTTTAAATTACATTACATAGAAAGGTTTTTGCTAAAATGCCATTTGCAAAAAAGGGAACATCTATGTGTGCTTTTTTCTTTGTTCCAAGGGTATCTCAAGTCCGAAAGAGAAACAAAAAAAACAAATGCACGTGTGAATTGTTAGACGAGAAGAGCAGGGAGGAAGGAAGGAAGGAAGGAAGGAAGGAAGAGAATAGCCAATATAAGCAGGAAAAGGGAAGGGAAGAAAAGGGAAGCCCATCGCTAGCTTGCTGCACACCTTTCGCTATGCGATCGTGTAATATGAGGGACATGAAGAGAGAATAGAAGGAAAGGAAATTGGGAAAGAAATGTTGGCTGAAAAATGAAAAATGAAAAAAAAAACCAGAAGAGTTGGGTCCAAGTCCCCCCGAGTGTAGGCAAAGAATATCTGGAAGCTGGAAACCCCCATAATCACATCACCGCGCACCCACCGCCGCCACCACCAGCGGTAGCACTCGCTTCTTTCTTCTTGATCTTTTTCCCGGACATCCAGCCAGAGCTTGACACATTCTTTCCGGGAAGATCTGCGATTCTGTCTGCAGCAGTGACAGTGGCGGACAAGCGATGGCCATCGTTGAGCTGCTTTGGTTTGCGTTTGAAAAAGCCGAGTTTCTTCGCCTTGACGGTGGTAGGGAAAGCAGTCGCGGTCTTGCCGACCAAGCTCGCCTGACGACTGTGTCCGCTGTTCGGACTCCTCATGTTGGCGCGCGCGACGTCCGGACTACGCATGTTGGCTCGCATGGTATCGGGACTCCTCATGTTGGCACGCATACCATTGGGGCTCCGCATACCACCGCGTAGGATGTCGGGGCTCCGCATATTGCCGCGCGGCACGTCGGGTGCTGGAGCCGGTGAGGACGGAGCGGGCGGGTGCCAAGCTGTGACTGGGTGCGGAACTGTGCTGATGGGCTCAAGGATCCGGTGGGGGACGTGGTCGGGCAGTTGAGTGGCGGAGAAGAGCGATGCAGGCGAAGAAGAGGTGGCGGCGGCGTCATGGAACGCTTGCATGTGAGCCGGCATGCGGCGGTTGAGAGCGGTGAAGTTTGGGAATTGCTGCTGCGGAGGGAGAGCGGATGTCGCGTTTTGAGGGAAGGCGGACGAGGTGAGGTTTGGGGAAGGGTGTGGCGTGCGGTGACCTGGTGGGCTGAGCAGAGAGGTGCTGTGGCGGTATCGGTTGCTGCGCATTGTGTCGGATGAGGTTCGATTCCATGGCTCTTCGACGGAGACTCTAGGTGCAGCACTTTGAGGACTTCCGTTGTTGAATCCGGTTGGGGATCCATATTGGCCACTCGGTCCGATTGGACTGACGTTCTGCCAGTCGCCTATTAACACTGGCGCCTGACCTGGCCCCATACGCCCAACTGCATGACTGTATGCTCTTTGCAGAGATCGTGGTATCTGAGGCTGTGCCGAGTTCCCACGAGTACCGTACGCTGTCGGGGTTGTAGCGACAGGTCCCGCAGATGCTCGATCGATCATATCTCCATGTACAGCAGACGAGGGCGTATTTCCCTGACTCTGAAACCCCCCAGAATGTCTCGGATTCGACTTTGTCACCACGGCTGGTTTGGATTCGGGTGGAGGATGGGAATCGAGACCGGCCATGATGCGGAAACGGCTGGGTAGAGGTGCATTGGGCTCTTCGGTATACTCTGGGAGTGGGAGGAAACCAGCAATGCTTTCTCCGCTCATGCGCTGTTGAGACCGCTCCTCCAGAGCCTGGAAGCGGTGGCGTTGCGCATTGCTCGCCGCACGCTGTAGCGAAGCTTGCGATCTTGGAGCCGTATTCAAGAATGGCTCGTCAATCGCTGCGGTTGGTTCGCTCACCTCATTCGTCTCCAAAAGATCAGGTAACGAATGTGCGGAGTCTGGCTGTCCTGTGTTTGCAGACGTCGTCGAATTCGCCCTTCGTAGATTGAACGCAGGGCTGTTGGATCGGTTGCCATTGCGCGCGGGATTGAAGGTCGTCGCGGCTCGGCCTAGAGTGACGGGACGTTGACTGAGACCGCCTCCTTTGCTCTGATTGATGGTTCGTCTGCGAATCAGCGCAACTTCATCTGCGACGTCTATCTCGGGCTCTTCCAGCGTTTGGGGTGGGGATTTTCCCAGTGCCAGAGAGTAGGTTTGAGTCGCCTGGCCGGAGAATTGCGAATCGAAGTCGAACATGATGATCCTGCCCCCTTCGATGTCTTGTACCGACTCTTCAGGAAAGCCAGAGTCTCCAACACCACCAGGGCTGGTGACAAGAAGGCGTCCCTGGACATGTGCCTGATAATTCGACTGTCCTGGTCGACTAGTATCCGAAAAAACCCAACGTGCGTCGCTAAAAGGGCAGCCATAGCCTTCGTCCAGTTCGTGATCGATCGAGTGCGCTTCAACGCCGAATTCACTGTCCAAAGCCTTGTGTGGGACAATGTAGAGCCTAACGGTCCGGTCATTGACGATCATGGCAACTGTGTCTCCATACTCGTCTAGTGCAGGCGCTGATTTGATCGCAGCGCCACAGCCACCACACGTGGAAAGCGGAGGCGACACGACTACTGGGAAGTCAACGTTGCCATACTTGAAGTCGGTGGTGTTGAGTACTCCAAAAGTGTCCGCGATTCCATTCCAAGCAAAGAGTCGATCGTTGCAAGTGCTGCCGTCTTCTCGCATAAACGAAGCGTGGCTGCTGTTGCGGATATTCTCTGGATGCAACAGCCCAGAGCACCACGCTTCCTTCAATTCCTCGCTCGTGGGCACACCGTCCGGCGATGCTGGGAATACGGGTACGTTGACAATCACACTCGAGGATGCGTTGACTCTCGTCGTAGTACCCAGTAAAGTCGATCCATCGTGTGAGAAGCTCAGCCGATCCATTCTCTGCGAACGCACCGCCCGACGATCCGTTGGCAGCGCGGTTGGGTCAAGCGAGAATATCTCAACGCCACCCTCGTAAGCCGCAGCCAGCAAGCCTCCCATAGGCGCGAGAGCGATACAATAAGTGGGGAAGTCCAGTTTGATCGTCTTGCACCTCCTTGATTGCGAAAGATCATAGACGTTGACGGTGTGCTGGTCGGAGAGGATGGCGAGAAAGGTACCGTCATCCAGAATCTCAACCGCAAGAGGGCGTCGCTTCAATTCGAAGTCTTGCGAGATTCCCACAGGGAGAGGAGCAGTCTGCAATATGTACAGTCGCGCAGAGTTGTACGCCGCTATCCTGCGGCCACCGGGAGAAATTGAAAAGCCGAAAGCCTCTCCCTGTGGGAATCCTGCGGAGCTCGAGGCAGCCGTGGAGACGATCTTTAGTATAGTGACACGCGGCCTGTTGGGCTCTTCGTCGCGTGCCGATTGCCAGCTGTATCTCACGCGGTCGTTGTTTTGAGTGATCTGGGTGGTGCTGTGGGGGTTGTAGATTGACGATCGCTGAGAGGTATCTTCGAATAGCGACGATTTTGCTATTGAGCTTTTCCTGGGATACGGTGTGGACGTTGCGACATCTCCATCCAAAGTTGGTGATGTACGCCGGCTTTGGTCAGCGCTGGTGTTGGTGCAGTCGACGAAACTTGCTTCTGATGGCGCTCGTGTCGACGAAGGTGCCGTGACGATGGGCCCACCAGGTAAGTCTACCGGATTTGAGACCTCCTCGGAACCATCCTGTGATGGTTCTTGTGAGGCCTTGCTCTCTTGAGCGCGGCGCTGTGTGATTGAAGTAACAGATGCTTCCTCTGCATCCGGAGGTGGCGGCACAAAGGTGCCGCTGTCGCACCCTTTTAAGACTTGACGTGAGTCCTCTTCCTCGCTGACCGGCAAGAGCACTGTTCGCCGGCGAGGCCACGAACCACTCAGTCGTTGAATAGGAACCTGCTCTGCCACGCTGACAGCACCCGCCACCCACTGTGCTTCCGGTTCCGGTGCGATACTCGTGATGTGGTGGCTCCCTTCCGTTGCAGCGTCGACGTCGAGCATGGTGTCTTCGATTTCCACTGGTGGACTGGCGCTCGCAGGACGCAAAGGCCAGGACTCTGAGAAGTGGATCCCGGTTCCATCCAGTTCCTGAATCTGGCTGTTTCGTTGGAGGCGTTCGTCCTGCAAAATTCTCTCGCGTGTCGTGTTCCACCGCGAGACAATCTCGCTGCGCGCACCGAAGCGCACAGCGGTGCTGCCATGTGAAAATGTCGACACGGGCATGTCGAAGAGGATGGCTGGACCGAGATGGTGGAACTACCGCTTGGAGCCGGCGGCAGACGGAAGCTGCGGCAGGCTGTAGATGAAACCAACTATACTCGGCTCATATGCAATGAGAGGAGAATGGATGAGTTCAGAACGCCAGCCTAGGGGCGAGAGCCAAATTGGTGTTACAGCAAAGAACAGCAGTACAGTACAGCAGTAGCGAAAAGAGAATCTTACCCAAGCATTCGAAGTGGGTGGTGCGCGGGCGGCAAAAGGGCAAGGCATCACTACATGTACGAAGGGCCTGTAAGACGGCATGGCGTACAGGGCCAACGCGCGCTCAGCTGAGAGAGGCGTCGCGAACAATACTTGTGATGCACGGCCAAGGGGACCCGATAAGACGTTGCTCGTATACCTGTTCGGAGCTGTCCTGTCCTGTCGTGACATGTTCGGCGCGTCTAGGTTGACCGGGCCCACGGTGGCACACACGGCTTCTCGTTGTTCGTTTCTCCATGTCACGTGGACTAAGCCGATGCGTACCTTGACCGTACTGCTGGCATTTCCGTGGATGGAAGTAGCTGCAGTAGGTAGCTGCAGCTGCTTTGCCGCGATCTGTTCGATGGATGTAGCTTGAGTTAAGGGCACTTTTTTGACGACATGCACGATCAGAAGCTAGAAAACAGATCGAGGAACGCTAGACCTAGCGTGTGGAGAGGGCGAGGGAGCCGCGAACGAGGGTTCGCGCCATATGGAGAATGCACAATGGACGCCGTTGTTGGAGCCGTTGCGAGGTGCTGTATAGTGGAGTAGGAATCCCGAAGATCCTCACAATCACCTGAGACATTCTTGTCTTCTTGGTAAAGGAGGAAATGAGGTGAAGAAGGAAACCGCTCAATCACAGCATCGTATTGTCGAATCGCATCGACTTTCGGGCTTCGCAAGGCTTTCATGCTCATGTCCGTAGTCCGACACATATACGTGCCATTCCATCATATATACAAATCCCACATATCGACAGTGCATTTCCATCACACATATTAGCGCCGTCATTCCCCTGTCTGCCTTACGCCCTCCCATTCGCATCCTTCGAATCATACACAAACCCGACGACTTTCCGATTCGTCTTCCTTGGCGGAGGTATAACAACGTGACCGCACGTCGCTTTTTCCTGCGCAATCGATTTGGCCAGTTCGCGGACACACTCGATCAGTTCGCTCTGGTCCTGCGCCTTGATCGTTTTGGCAAGGTCTCGGACGCTCTGGACCATCTCGGCCTGGCTTCGCACCACTTCCTTGACTTGTCCCTCTCGCACCGCAACTTGCGCGGTCAGGTCCTTGTGCTTGGCCGCGAGCGTTTGGATGTTGCCCGAAGTTTCCGACACGGCGGCCGTCATGCTCCGCTGCAGTGCATGGCTGCTCTCTCGTGTCGCGCGCACTGCATTTGCGTTGGATTCTGTGACGGCTTGGATTTGGCTGAGGTGTGAGGTCAAGGCTGACATGAGGAATTTCGAGTCACCGATGCCGTTGCTCTCGGATTGCCGGTCCATTGCGGTGCCAACGCGGTCGTCGAAGGGTGTCAATGCCGTGCTGTTGGTTTCTGTCACGACTTGACGGTTGACTGCCATGGACTCGAGAAGCTCGACCATCGTGCAGCTGTTGTGCTCGGTAGTGGTGCGCAGAGCTTCGAGGTGCTCTCTCAGAAGTTGAAGGTAATGCGAGTACTGCTCTTCATGTGCAGAAGCGTGCCGCGCCTCGAGCAGGCTCACGAGATGTTCATTGTTTTGTTCCGTGGCCGCGCGGATCGCTTCCAGAGGCTCTGTGAGGACGCCGCAGTCTAGATCCTCGAGATGCTCCGACACTTGAGACAAATCCAAAGGTCTGCTCTGCGCTTCCAAGAGCTCGTCCAGTTTCCCAACGAGAGTTTCGGTAGCGGCATTCCGATGCACGCTCAATATCTCGTCTAGCCTCTGCGAAAGCAGCGAGACATCGAAAGGTCCTCGTTCAACAGCCTTGTGTTGCGCATCATTGATCTTGTCCAGTCTACTGTTCATCTGTGCATATGCTTCCTGGTCACGTGTGCTCTTGGTATCCTGCGCGTCGAGAAGGTCGTCCAGCCGCTGAGAAAGTGGAGAGAGATCCAGTTCGATCTGTTGTGACGGGTTTGAGTCATCCTTCTCTTGTAGCGATTCTCGCACCAACTCTGTATTCTGCTCGATCGCAGAAAGTACCTTCTCGAGCCAGAAAGTCAGCGGTGAGAGATCGACCCTAGGTGGTGAAGTTCGAATGTCTCGAGCACTGTCTTTCCGACCGTGTGCCGTGCGTTCCATCAACTTTTGTATGCGGTCCAGATGCGAAGTCAGCTGGCCCATGTCTGGCTGCTGCGAGGTTTCCTTCGCACGCTGGGCCTCGAGCATCTCTCGCATCTTCTGCTCGTTCTCCAGTTGTCGTTCGGCGAGACTAGCAACATGCGCGCAGTTCTGTTCCAGCAGCTGGGATATGCGACCGAGGTGGCTTGAGAGCTCTGATGTGTCCACTGACTCGGCTTTGCCATTGAATCTTCTAGGCGCATTCACATCATCGTGGGTCCCTTGAGCTTTCGCCAGTGCCGATATTTGTTCCGTGTTCCTTTCGACAACCTGCATCATCTTCTCGAACCTGTCTTCCAGCAGTCCACTTCCGTTTCTTGTGTCGTTCCTCGTCTCTTTCCCAGCGTGCTGCTGCGGGCTACTGCTGGTGCCTGCCAACAGATTGCCGTTTGCATCTTGCACTGGTATAATCGTCTGTGTCGCGCCTCCCGTGGAGTCGTTCAACTGTACATACATCCACTTGGGCTTCAGGTGAGCGAACGCTTCATCCTTCCATGACTCCTCAAGGAACTGCTCGTTTTCAAAAGAGAAGAGCTGCGGGCCAGGTCTTGTAGTGTCTGGGAAGTGTGTTTGGACCAATGCCCACCATTCGTTCGCTACGCGCGCCGAGGCGAAAGTTAGGAGGTATCGAGAGTGTAGTTCTTCAACCTGAACACATTCAGATGTCAGCGTCGCCCAGTCGCCGGCATGGTTATGCTACGCACCTGTCGCGCGTACGCATAGAAGAGATTCCCATCGTTTTCAGTTGCCGCCGTCGCAGAGGCAGAAGAGAACACTCGCGAAGTCCGTTGTCCTAGATCGGGCGACGGAAGGACAGGTTTGGGACTCGACGTTTGTATCTGCGGACTCGGGCTGAGAGCTCTCTCGTCTTCGACTGTAGAAGTACTTTTGCGACCGCTCTTCGTAGTCGGCAAAGCCGTTGTCGTGCGCCGGCGTTTTGGGCTCAGCCAGCTCATATCTCTCGGCATGGCGCGTTGTTCTGGCTATGTCGTCGGTCGCTGTTGTTTGTTTATACACGCGCGTAAACTCAAACTCAAATCATAGGTAACATACAAAATATACAGAAAAAGAGAACACAATAGGAATATGTACAACAAGCAAGGAAGGGCGGTAGCAACAGTGACACGGTTAGCAGCAGGACATGGTATCGGCGGTGGTGGGTGGAGTGTGTGATCGAAAGAGGCGCGCACTGTGAGACAAGGAGCGGCAGTGTGATGACGGGATATGGACCAGGGTTGTGGTGCTCTAGACAGGCATGGCCACGTGAACCGTATGCTGCCCACCTCGCTTACAACTTTTCGGTCGTGAGAAAAGAAGGCCGATGAAATAATGATGACGGTCCATTCGTGGTTTTGTAGCGTGGTGAGGACGCTAGATGGCTCTGAAATAAAGTACTACACACCCTCGAATGAAACGAGCCATGAGCTGGCTGGCGTACGCTGGCATCTTTTGATGTGATATGCTGCTTCATGCATACTGTATGCAACTCGCGGCTACCTACTAAGACGCCGCCCTTTGATATTGCAGGCAATGCCGGGTACCTAGCGATGAGCTGGAAGTCTAGCTACATGTGTTGGCTCGGGTGAAGATGATGCGGTGAAAAACATGCTTTAGGTATACCGCCCATATACGTAGTGTGTTATTGGTATTGGATGCTGAGAGCAGCAGCAGGTGAACAGAGCATGTATCCGTACATGCAAATACTAGAAGGATTTGTTGAATCGACAGACTCACCACCATGAGCATCACCAGACTGTGGCATAGAATGGGGGCGGCATTGTCGAGGGTGCGAGAATCAGACAATCGAACATGAAGCCTGCACAAGGAAACAAGAGAGATCTTCTCCAGACTCGAGGCCAACTGGCCTCAAGCAACTGATGAAAATGGTGTTATTGCATGGCAATGAAGCCAAGATGGAGATTAAAAATTATGACATCCACAGATGGCCGAAGCCAGCTGTCGCCAGAGAGTCGCCGCGCTGTGCAATGCAGGATTCTCTGGCGGTCTAAGAAGCCTTCATGATCGCTTCCGACGGGTCAAGGTAAGTATAAGGAAGAGAAAGTCCGCTTTGAAGGTGGAAAGATGCGAATCGTTTATATAGGTACGCGAACGGCGGGGTCTTGGCGCGGAAGTGTGCTGTGTACGAGAGTCGTAAGGAGCAGCGGCGAAGGGGCGGAAGGGTGGCAGGGGCGGTCGTGATCAGCGGTGTGGACTGCTGATGAATATCGAGCTACTAAGGAGCAGTCGCGGATGTGAACACGCCAAGAACTCATCTACCGGCCGTGATGTGGAGCCTGCGAGTGGAAGGGGCTGGGATCAAACGGCAACGGCGATCCAAGAGTCACAGACGTGCACAGTGAGACGAGGCTGCTCTTCCATCGGATGCACATCACGTGGTGGTATCAGCAACTTGCGTGTATCAACATGGTTCTCAACGTTCATGAGAAACATACCGAGCACTACAAACGTATACCATCTCACTAGATCGAGCCTTTAGGACCGACTTCAAGCGGCCAAACCTGAGTTGAGTGGTGGCATCAGGACCGGTGCTTCATCAGAAGGCCTGCATGTCCAGTGAGATACTAGATATACAGCCTACAATGTGAGTTAATGCGCGGAGAACGACGATACTGAGCATACGGGACTGACTTGTTGACTTGATCATTCACTGGCATACAAAACATTCAAGCTAAATCCTCCGTTCGAAAGTTATGGGTATCTGGGAAAAAAGCTCATGTTCTTGCACGTCATCTCCGTCGCATTACACATCCACCACCACTTGACAAGCAGCCATCCACAGTCTACTGCGACTTCACGACTGACTGTCTCCTGACAGTGTCCTCGGACGCGATGATCGCCGGCGGCTTCGGGATGTTTTGGCGGAGGATCTTGGCCCTGAGGAACCATGGGAGCCAGACGAAGAGTTCGTGGCTGATGAACTTCTTCGTCGGGACTTGGAAGACCTCTGTGATGTGTGTGTAAGTGGGTTGCTTGGTATGTATTTCTTGCAGGTGGCTGGCGCGGTACTTACGGTCAATTTCCTCAAGCGTCAGCTGCTTGGTCTCGCGGACGAAGCAAAAGATCATGAACCAGGCTATCAGATTCAATCCTGCGTAAAAGCAGACTTTGTTGCGTGTCAGTGGGGTTTCACGATGATCAAGTTGTTGATGCTCAACTTACATGCTCCAACTTGCGTCATCGCCGTTACCATTGCTGGGAATGTCAAGCCAAGAATACCAGCTACAAGCTTTGTCAGCAACAATTTCACGTCACAGTCATGCGTCCAAACAGCTTACCAAAGGTGTTGTTGATGCACACAGCCCATGCCATGCCCTGCTCACGCTGAATGGTTGGGAACACCTCAGCGGAATACTGGAATGCCACTGGGCCTTCTCCAAGCGAGTACATGATGGTGAACAGGTATACAAAGCTGTGCTTCTGGTCAGCTTCGCCACATCGAGACTCGACACTGACATAACTTACAGTACGACAGGCCCAAGTTGAGCGCCTTGGGGGGCGCTGTCGGGAACGAGTAGTGATAAGCCGGCGGCGAGTAAAAAGATCGCCATAAGAGGGAAGGTCTGTACGATCACGGTCAGTCCAGCTGTTGTCACTCGAAAAAGGGTACCGATGACTTACGATGAGGCACAACGTACGCCTACCCTTGGTATCGATTAAGAATAGCGTCGGAATTGTAAAAACCACTTGAATTGCACCGTAACCCAAGGAGGCGAACAGCGCCTTGTCCGGGTCTCCCAGCACACGCTCGAAGATGGTCGAACTGTAAAAAGAGATGACTGATGGATGTGTTAGTTTCACGTCATGCCATCAAATTGCATGGGCTGTCTTACTGTTGATACCGCACATCTGCTGTGCGATCATGACGGTCGAAGCGCCGTAGTTGCCTCTTCTGATTCTCGGGACGCGGAAGCAGTCGAACAGACGGGCAAAGTAGCCCTGTCCGCCAGCAAGTTTCAGCTCCTCGAGGTAGATGACGTATGAATAGTAGAAATCGCGTGCGGCGATGATCTTGTGTGCGCGTAGTTTGTCCATGGATTTAAACCCTTGCGCGATTTTTCCATGTTTCATAAGCCAGCGAGGCGACTCGGGGCAGAAGAAGATGCCGATGGCGAGAACGAAGGATGGAATAAACGCGGAACCGAGCTGGAGGCGCCATGCGATGTCGCCAGTATCCTTGACAATGACGTTGGCGCAGAAGCCCAGGAAGATACCTGGGTGTTTGTTAGTGGCCGATCGACTTCATGGTAACAAGGGGACGGCACCAACCTGCGACGACCCAGAGCTGCCAGAACATCACAAGTGCACCACGAATGCGGTGGGGTGCCATCTCAGCAGAGTAGATAGGTACAGTGGCGTTCTTCGCGCCAATACCGATACCCATGACGAAACGAGCAGCGAAGAGTTCCTGCCATGTCCTTGCGAACCCGGAGCCTATCGGGGTGGCAGTAAGACACAAGGCAGTGACGAAAATTTCACCACGACGACCAAGGTAGTGATTCATTGGGTCGACGATGAATGCGCCACTAATCAAATTGTCAGTTGATTGAACTCCAGAGACAAGGTTGACGAACCATCACTCACATGAGACCAGCCGTCAAGAAGATGATCGAGTTGATGATTCCGATGAGCCAATCCTGGTCCGCGATGCCGAATTCCTGAGGGAAGGACAAGTTGGCACCGTTCGCACCAGTCTGGTCCCATCCTTGTGTAGCAGCTCCAACAGCGCAAAGCCCAATTGAGTACCACAACATCTTGGGGCCGTGCCATTTGTGGTCACGTTCGTAGATCAGCGCAGCGCGCTCTTCCCCTGTGAGCTGTTCAACTTCTTCGAAACCGTCATGATCACGGGCAACAAGAGCAGCAGTGGCGAAAAGCTCAGCATGTTCGGGCATGCCGTGCTGTTCGGCAAAGGCGCGGCCATCGGCAGCAACTTGGAATGGCGAGAAGCGCTGTATGAGAGACAAGCATTAGTGGGTGTCTGGGAATTGGCGGTCCTGAAAGCCAAGAATTGCATCATTTACCTTGAGTGGGTTCTCGACAATGTTCAACGCAACAGAGGCGCGGCGACCCGCAGTTTCACTGAGATCCGTCTCTTTGGTGTCGTGAAGGTTGTGCTTCTCATTGTGAGAAGTGTCGTGATCGACTTCCGCAGAAAGTTTGTCCGACATGGTTAATAGAGTCTCTCGGCAGCTTGGAGGGCTGGAGTTTGAGCGGGACAAGCAAGAGCGGCGCCCTGCCCAAGAGTGTTGGCATCGTGCTTGATATAGGTATCTCCACGCCAAGGCATGGGGCCCCAGCTGGGCACTCCAGCTTCAGCTTATTGTGGGTCCTGAGGAAGACAATCTGACCTTTCTTGCCTTTACCACGCTTTGATCATCGTTGCTAGCGGGGGTGGCGGACAGCCGCTGCTTAGTGCTGCAACCATCTTCTTCTCCGGTTCGGCAAGCCCGATGTTCTCTGTTTCGAAGACAGTGCTGACACACTGGTTCGATCCATATGGTGTGTTGACATGTTTACCGTCAACAGTCCTGACCCGAGAGATGGCATGCCCGCATTCTTGCATGACAGCCCATGGGGAATATCTGGAGACGCCGATCAACGTTACCGATAGCTGTGCCACGCGACATGTGCTGGCGCAAGGGTTCGCCAAGGGTGATGCCGGCCCCTCTTCTCGACAGCCTCAGACAAGAACGCCGCCTTAACTCTTGCCGCGCTACCCTGCGATCTGACGTGAGTGTGCCCTTGCGAGGTTAGTGCAGGATTCATCCTACTCCACCACATATATTGATTTTGACGGTGGTGGAGTCATAGAGGCGTTCGCATTGGGTAGAGAAATGGATGCCCTCCTCGGGCTCTGTCCCAACAACCTCATGTGGGCCACAGCATCGCGTTCCAGAACTCGCCCGACCTGGTATCCGCGGTGGAAAACAGTCGTGTGCGGCTACCAAAAAATACACTTCTGTTGGCTTAGAACATCTTTGGCTACTCCGAGGGCTGCGGCAGACAGAAAGTATGTCCTGAACACTATCGTGCCGGGGAGGATTATCGCCTCTCGGCGAGTACCGAAGGTCATGTGAATTGGGTTGACCCAGTTGACCAGTAGCCACGGACTTGGCATGGAATCCATACTGCGCCGAGTGAACGCTTCGTGCCGACGAAGAAGCTGTTTGGTCCGCTTCGTGACTTTGTGCAGAGGGCGACCTACTCCCATTCCCAGCAGTGTTGTTGTACTGATGTTGCATCGCGCAGCCGTGCGTAAAAGAGTTTTGTTATCGCAGTTACACTGTGTGGGAGTCTGGGGTGGTGGAGGTGCGGGTGAGGTGGAGACTTGGTGGATAAACCATGGCTTCTCAAGAACATTGAACTCTGCAATCGGATGCGGCCTCGGATTGCGTGCGTGGCTACCCGGCATTGGCCTACGCGGACTGCGAATCTAGATCTTCACGTTTTTCAACGGACATCAACAACGGAAGTCTCCAAAACATTTTCTTCTCTGATAAGATGCGTATCTGTTTCTGGGATCTAACACCAATCCTAACCCGGGACAAGCTGGACGCTCCTGCCAAGCCAAGGCACAAAAGGCAAACGCCTCTGCCAGAAGCCACACTTTATTCACAAGTCACCTTCGTCACCCATACTGTACCACGCACGTCCATCACATCAACCGTGTGGTGTCGGCAAAACTTGAGCTTTGGATGGCAGCCTCACATCTGTTGCCTGCACAGGTCACAAGTCCAACAACCACATCCACATCCACCATCTGTCGGGAAGAATCATGAAACTGTTGGAGTGCTGCACTGCAGCGATTTTCTGATGAACACACCATGTGCTCGCTACCGCAGGTATAGGTACCGTCTACAGCTGATGGATCCATCAGAGATCAAATGCACTACCATCTAGATAAAAAGTACTCATGAGGTGCTCCTCAAAGGTCGATCCTCAGCATCACGTGATGTCGTCGTCATGTACCTACCTTACGGACTTAAGTCCTGACTGATCGAACCGGCCTCCTTCATAACGACACGACACTCAACAATGGACACGGCGTTGAAGACCGGAAACAAGAAAGTCCCCTTGGTCCTGATGAATACAATCTCCGCGCTTCATCAATCTGATTGAACGATCGCTATCACGCCAGACTCCCTCGGCTGGCATGTTGAAGCTCGCGAGTGGGGAAAAGAGCACGCCATCGAGCTAATATGTGCTCTCCTCCTGCCAAACACGCACGCCATACACCGTTGACCAACTCCAAGAGGCTGTCCATTGATCCGTGAAGCTAAACTGATGTTGATGTTGCCATTCTAGTTCCAAATTCCCAATGGCGTAGGTTTGCAGGGAGATCCGCGATGCTGGTAATATTGCTGCAGCTCCCAGGTTATTTGTCGCTCGTCATTAAACCTTTCCTGAGCTCTTCTATCCTCTCCAAGTTCAACAATCATGGCGCCCTCAATTGACTCCTCAGACTTCCTTTCACTGAAACATTGCGACACCAACGGACACAGCAAGACAAACTCATCATCACCCTTCAGTAGTCTGGGTGCAAAGCAAAATGGAAACGGCATTGCCAGCCTCGACCAGACTTTGGCGAATGGACTGGCGAAGATTGATGTGAATGGTAGTAACGGTACCAACGGCACCAACGGCCACCACAAATCCCACAACGAAGACGAATTCCTGCGTCTTGACCAACCGCAACAAGACCTGCTCCTTCTCCATGGACCTCGCCAGAAATACACACTTGAGAAAGCACAGGGAATCCCAGAACTCCGCGGCGACGATGAGATTCTCGTACAGACCCTCGCCATCGGACTTAATCCCGTCGACTGGAAAGGTGCCGACTATGGCTTCGGCCAGCCTAGCTACCCATGGGTCAACGGACGTGATTTCGCCGGCATCGTGGTCAAGGCATCTCGCAAAGACAGCCGGATAAAGCAGGGAGACGTCGTCTTTGGTCCGTCAACAGACTACCGTGACGTGCGCAAGGCCGCCTACCAGGAATACATCGTCACAACTCACAGCAACGTCGCTCGAATCCCTCAAGGCGTTCAGGTCAAAGAGGGGGCCGCTCTTGGTGTTGCATTCGTTGCGGCTACTATTGCACTCGGTCTCAGCTTCGGCCTCGACCTGTCAGCTTCTGGGTCTCCCGACTTCCTTGGCATCGCGCGAGGACTAAACCCGCTCCACGTCCCAGACGACATCAGGTCGGAAGTCTTCTGGGGAATCAAAGAGGCTGAACGGCCACAACCAGGAGAGTGGATTGCTATTTGGGGGGCAAACACCACTACTGGCCAGTTGGCATTACAGCTCGCGAAAATCGCCGGTCTCAAGGTTGCAGCAGTGGCTGACCTGGCGAAAGCGGGCTCACGTTTGGTCGAGCTTGGGGCGGACTTCCAAGTTGATCGACACGACCCTAAGCGTGCTGTCGACATTTTGAAAGCTGTGACAGGTGGCAAATTGCGCTTCGGTTTCGACGTTGTCGGCACAGAGTCCGCCACAGCTCTACAGGACGCCCTGCAGAAATCGACTACCGGCTTGCAATCACACTTGCTTGGCCTGAGCGGCTTCCCCAAAGAGGTTGCAGGCGGCGTGACGCACCACAAAGTGCCGATTAAGCTCTTCCACGAATCGTCCGTATTCGGCGAGGCTCTGGTGAGCTGGCTCGAAAGACTGCTCATCTCCAAAACCTTGAAGCTCCCAGAGGTCGAGGTTGCAGAAGGCGGTCTAGCCGGTATCAATGACGCGCTCGACCGCCTACGATCAGGTACTGTCAGCGGCAAGAGAATCGTCGTTCAAGTCGGCGAGCGAAGCCGGAGCAACAGCGGTGCCAGCACACCTCCACCCCTTTCTCCTTCTCCCGTTATTAGCGACAGCTATGGACAGGCAGAGAGCGATCTAAGCTACCACGACAAGATCAACGCCGAGCCAGATCGCCTCAAGTTCGCTTACTGGGTGCCAAACGTCTCTGGAGGACTCGTTGTGAGCAAGATTCCGCAACGCACCGGTTGGGATTACAAGTCCAACGTGAGGTACGCCCGCACCGCTGAGAAGGTTGGCTTTGAGTATGCCTTGTCGCAAATCCGATTCATGGCCGGCTACGGCGCCGCCAACCAGCACGAGCCCGTGAGCCTTTCGCACGCACTGCTGGCCAAGACGGAAAAACTGAAACTCATCGTCGCTCTCCTTCCAGGCCCATGGAACCCAGCCGTCGCAGCCAAGCAGATCGCATCCATCGACAACTTCACCGATGGCCGTGTAGCCGTCAACATTGTCTCCGGCTGGTTCAAGCTGGAATTCACTTCCATCGGCCAATGGTGGCTCGACCACTCCGAGCGCTACCGCCGCAGCCGCGAGTTCATCCAATGTCTGAAGGGCATCTGGACGCAGGACAACTTCACTTTCAAGGGCGACTTCTACCAGTTCCACAACTACACCATGATGCCCAAGCCTCTCGTCCTACCCAACCGGCCTTGGCCCGAGATCTTCCAGGGTGGCAATAGCGAAGACGCCCGCGAAAACTGCGCCGTAGCATCAGACTTTTACTTGTAAGCCCATCTGACCAACACATACTGCCAACGGAAAAGCATTGACTAACAACCACCACAGCATGAACGGCAACACACTCGAAGGCTTCCAAACCCAAATCGCCGACGTCCGCAGACGCGCCAAAGAGCAAGGCCGCGAAGGGCAGGTCAAGTTCGCCCTCAACGGCTTCGTCATCTGCCGCGACACGGAAGCAGAGGCGCACCGCGTGCTGGCCGAGATCCAAGGCAAAGCAGACGTCGAAGCCGTCGAGGGCTTCCGGGAACAGGTGAAGAACGCCGGCGCATCCTCCAAGGAGGGCAAGGGAATGTGGTCGGACTCGAAGTTCGAGGACCTGGTACAGTTCAACGACGGGTTCAAGACGAAGCTTATCGGTACCAAGGAGCAGATTGCGGATCGGATCCTGCTGCTCAAGAGTTTGGGTACGGACATCTTGCTCACGGCTTTCTTGCATTATGATGAGGAGATTGAGCAGTTTGGACGGGAGGTGTTGCCGCTCGTGAGGGCTTTGGAGAAGCAGGGGAGGGGTAAGGATGAGCAGTATGAGATTGGGTTGACGGGAGATGTTTACAGGGCTAGGAAGTGAGGTGCCTTGGGCTTGATGGAGAAGAAAGTGGGGAGGTTTTCACGGAGGTACCTAAGCATACGCATGTAACCAATGATCTTGATTTCTTGCCTCGGATTCGCGTGGTTTCTTCAGTAATTGATCTTCACGGCTTCGATAGCGACGCGTCGAGGTAAATCTGGAGGAAAAGGAGAAACGACGACACCAAGAGTAAGATCTCGTTAATATTTTCATTCCGTTCACAGGTAGGCATACTGTATCCCCTCAGAGTGACAAGGAACCCTAAAAATCGAGCAGTCTCTTACAATCCCACAATCCATCCATCTCCCCCATTCCATCCCATCCCATTCAATCCCATCCCACCATCATCATCATCAAGTCAACTCCGGGAACTTCCTCAAGAAGTGGCTCGGGCACTCATACCCGCTCGGGTTGTGGTGGAGGTACTCCTGGTGGTACGACTCGGCATCCCACCACTGGCCCGCCTCGAGGATCTCCGTCGCGATCTTGCCCTTGTACCACTGCGCATTCGCCTTCTGCGTCACGTCCTCGGCGACCTGCTTCTGCTCGTCCGAGTGGTAGAAGATGCCGCTGCGGTACTGCGAGCCGACGTCCGGGCCCTGGCGGTTGGCGGTCGTCGGGTCGTGCATGCGGTAGAAGTACTCGATCAGGCTGCGGTAGGAGACCTGCGTGGGGTCGAAGACGACTTGGAGGGCTTCGGCGTCTGCGATGTTGAGGAGAGTGTTAGCGCATTGATGTTTTTTTCCAAATGGTTGATCGCGCGCAACGCGACGTCCGATCGTGGGGGTTTTTCTTTTGCAAGACTTACGACCAGTGCTTCCTGAGCACACAGCGCGGTAGCTAGGGCTCTTGGTGTCGCCGCCAATGTAGCCGACGCGGGCGTCCAGCAGGCCCTTGCCGCCAAAGTCTTTGCGGTACATGTGCTCGACGCCCCAGAAGCAGCCGGCGGCCAGGGTGCATTTCTGCGCGCCGTCGGGGACGTCCATTCTGGCGGTCTGTTCGGGTGCGAAGCGGAGGGTGGGGGATGTGAGTGAGAAGTTCCTGGTCAACTTTTGGAAGAACGAGCTCATTACCGCGGCGCTGAGCAGCGTGAGCAGTAGGTAGACGAGGATGTGGCGCGGGGAGGGTATCGTGTCTGTCGGTCCTGGGAGAGTGTGGGCGATAGAGATGTAGTTGGATTTGATTAATTGTTGATGTAAGTAAGAGGAAGAAAGGGAATGTCAAGTGAGTAATAGTAATACTGAGCCTCTTTACTGCGACAGTTGTGTTACAAATGCATTATTCGCCACGGTCCAGTCGCGAAGGTCGGGCTGGGATCGATGACATGGACATGCCGTTTGCCGAGGAGTTAGAGGGGCGATGCGCGACTCTCTTTTTGATAGTGTCTGTGACTGCTAAGGTTTGTTGAATCCACATTGACAAGTATCGTTCAAGAGAGTCGCGGGTGAAAGCAGGTCAATGTTTGGAAAGATTCGCTCATATTAAGGATTACCAACTTTGAATCTACTGAGATGACTAGATTCTACATCACTTGATTCCTCAGTATCTCACTGGTATGAGGATTGTTACGATGTGCGGAAGTTGCTGATACCGCCTATACATCCTACGATATCAACAGACTTTAGAGCATGGAGTGAGGGGCCTGTGCACGCCACATGGCGAAATATGCTTCTTTCCTTTGTCTCTGTGGGGGAATCGTCTCAAAGGGTTAGGGTTCCGACAATACATCTTCCAAGCATCACCTTTGCCAGTCGTTCGTAGGCAACTCATGCCTATGCCTTTCGTCACCTGCCACTTCCGCCCTTGAGTTGTCATCCAGCTCTGACCTCCTGAAACTGTCACTCAATTCCGACCGGCCATGCATTCCGCCGAGAGGAGCAGTCGGCGCCTCTTGCAAGCTGAAGCGGCCCCATTTGGCCACGCCGTCAGCTTCTGAGGGTTCACGGTCTGAGGGCATCTCGTTGATCATTCGACTGGACTCTAGTTCCGACCCCGAAGCCGGGTAGAGCGTTGCTTTCGTCGAAGGATCGTCGTGCTTCTCGTCCGTTGTCAACGCTGCCGGCGCCTTTTTGCTCTTTCTTTTGCGGAGATAGAGCCAGCCTCCTATCCCAATCAGTGCGAAGAGCACGACACCCACAACGATCCCGACTATGGCGCCAGCTTCCAGGCCCGAATTTTGTGTCTCTCTAGCTTCCTCATCGGTGGTTGTACCATTCGAGGATACGTCGTCCGTCTTGGAAAGAATCGGCACCAGACTCTCCTCCGTCAAGCTGTCAAATCGAGCCTGAGCCACGGTAAAGTTTTGCCTCTCCCAATCGACTATCACGCATGATTCTTGGAGAAACACACGCCCGATCGTGTGTTGTGTGCTGTTCACTGCCCTTCTGATGGGGAAGTAGTTGACAGTCTTGTTCTCGTAGAACGGGTAGCCGGCCTGCAGATCCAAAGCGGTGTAGGGCAGTTCGATGTTCTGTGTCAAGCCCATGCCTTCTGTCGAGCTTTCTCCAATCACAAAGGTCACAGTGGGCTTCCTCTGTAAGAGTTCTTCGTGGATGGTGTCATTCACCAGATAGAGCTCTGTAGATTTGTCATACTCCAATCCGAACGCGGAGACAAACTCGTCAATCGCATCGTCTGGCAGCCAAATGTGAGGCACGGTGGAATCGATGAGATGGTATGTGCTACTGGGCAGCAGGCTGACTGCTCCTCGGAGCGTGTTCTCGGCGAGAATATTCTGAAGTCCCACCTGGAGCGGTCGCACGTTGTCCGCGTTCATCTTGAATGATAGCTCAGAAGGCTCGTAACGATTCTCATCGTGGCCACCGAGAACGAGTGATGCATGCGCTTTGTCGCGATAGTGCGCACCTGCTGTGTATGCAAAAGACATGCTTGGGATCTTTTCCTCACTGACGAGCGTTGCCATGTAGTTTGGGATCGGTTCGTTGAAGGTAGTGAAGTTGCTTGGTTTGGGACCCAGGCCGAATTGACCAAGGAAGAAGCTCTTGTCGGCGATCGCTGCGACGACCTGATGTGGGAGTTCCAGAGCATCGCTATTGTCAGACAGGGCCACATTGTCGAAGCCGAATTGACCGTTGCCGTAGTATCCCATTTGCTCTCCGTACCAGCTCAAGCGGTAGAGGCCGATCAAGTCCCAGCTGCTACTTTCATTCGCTTGGAACCCGGTGTTGTTGGTCCCTTGGAAGGGCAGAACGCCGCGGTCGTATGGGCAGTCTCTTGGGTCATCTGGCGTGCAACCTTGCGGATGCGGTATCCATACCGATTGCTCGAGGATGGATGGAAGGACACGGAAGTCCTGTGGAGGGGTGCCAACTTGCACGATGAAACTGTTCCAAAGGCCATCGTTGCCGTCCCAGAAGTCAGACGCTTTCCAGCTCCAGGGCTTAGCCATGGCTTTGGTCGGCTTGCGCGGTGATCGTTCCAGGTATTTACCCACCCATTGTCGCGGAGATGAATGTGGTGCACTGCTTGTAATATCTCGAGAAGGAGTAGGTCATGCCAATACCATTGATTTCGTGAGGGGTTAGAGAGAGGAGAACGCTGCGTTCAGTTCCGGGAGGGCCAGAGTCGTCAGTATCTATTAATTACAGCTGGCGCATCCAGATCCTTGGTGATATGCCGTGCTTCCAGCTCAGTGGCTGCATGCAATATGGTGGGAATCCTTCGCAGCAGCGTCTTAAAATAGCAAACCTGATGCGGCATGCTTGCAAAGAAGTCGCAGAAAGCAGAAAGCGCTTGACCTACATGTAGAAGTATTCGCGACTCCGACAAAGAAATCGAGTCGCAGCATAGACAGATCGAAAGTTGGTCTCATCGTTGCTGTTGAAGAGGCGGAGGGCCGATTGAACGGATCCGCCTGTTCCGCCAAGCTGCTGCTGCTTCAGCCGCAGATTACCATGCATGATGGTGCTGCGGTGCTCAAGATCAGCTATGGTTACTAGTCTCTCGTTGGTCATCATTCCTGATCCATTCGTGGTGGTCAGCAAGAAAAGCAATCAACGCCGTACGTGTACCGACACTGGATCCTTGAGTTGCAGCCGTTTTCTGATGCTTTCCGTAGCTAGATCGATTAGACATGTCAGGACGATGTGCCGTAACAAGATAGGATCGAGACGAGGGAGCATCATATGTAGCCTAGGTTTCCCTTGATAGACTGTTGTTGTAGTGACTACGCACTGAGACGCTGGATGTAGCTGTCTGCTCGTGAGTTGTCAGTATCAATCATCTCGATCACCTAAAGCGATCTCGTCCGCCATCAAAGTCTTTGATTTTGGTCCGTATCATGATGATCATCTATGCTCCCACAAGACTCGAGCGGCAGGTGGAGAGCGTGGAGAAGAATGGGGCATGTGTCTGGGGAAAGAAGGAACTGTGGAAGGAACCTCGGTCTTGAACCGCTGTCACATGCCTGCCTGCCGCGCGACACAGCACATGCCAACCACTCGATCCATCTCGTCCTCCATCCAGCACTTCGTACTCTCATACTGTAGCCCTCCATCCATGTCGCTGTCCTCCATCCAAGCCGGTCTTCCACAATGGCCGGCCAACCATCCGCTCTCGCCCGCGTGTACTCGACACGCTCACTGAAACGTCTGGTCCAGGACCTCACCACTCTCTACATCTCGAACCGCACGCGCATTTCGCGCGGCGTGTACCTCGCGCTCTTCCTCATCGTGACGAATCGCATTCGCAACACTATCAAAGAGCAGAAAGCAGCGGCCGCGAGAGTCGCGGAAGCTCGGCGTCGGGGACCAAGTACTGGACCCGCGAAAGGGAAAGGTGAAGCCACCGGGAAGAAGAAGGTCGAGCTTAACAGGGAGTTCTTCCGCAATTTGGGGAAGTTGCTCAGGATATGCGTTCCAGGATGGAAGAGCACTGAGGTCCGGCTGTTGGGGAGCTATTCGGTGTTCCTCGTGTTGAGGACGCTGATCAGTCTGTACGTTGCCGAACTAGATGGGCGATTGGTTGGCAGTCTTGTCAAAGGCAAAGGCAAAGACTTTGCCAAAGGACTGGTCTGGTGGATGATAGTCGCTGTTCCTGCAACTTTCACGAATTCTATGGTAAGCTCGGTTGCAGTGGACCGATATCGAGTGATGAGAGGCTGACGTGGTGTTCTTGTAGCTATCATGGCATCAGACGACGCTTGCGCTGAGATACCGGACGCGACTGACGCATCACATCCACAATCGCTATCTGCACGAGATGACATTCTACACACTTTCTGCTCTGGACGATCGAATAAAGAACGCAGATCAGCTGGTCACAGTCGACGTGAGCAAGTTCTCCAACAGCTTGGCCGAGCTGTACGGCAGCCTTTCGAAACCCATGCTAGACCTAATAATATACAATTGGAGCCTGAGCCGTAGCGTCGGTGGCGAAGGTCTGTTCGCGATGGCTCTACTCGTGCAATTGAGTGCAAGCTTGATGCGAGCGCTCACGCCGCCCTTCGGCAAATACGTCGCAGAAGAAGCACAACTTGAGGGAGAATTCAGATTCCAGCATTCGCGCATCATCGACTACAGCGAGGAGATCGCATTGTACAACGGACATGAGGCGGAGAAAGACACACTGGACAAAGGTTACTTCACGCTCATCAAACACGTGAACAGAATTCTGAGACGGAAGTTTTATCATGGCATCATGGAAGACTTCGTGGTGAAGTACTTTTGGGGTGCACTTGGCCTTCTTTTGTGTTCAATTCCAGTCTTCTTCCAGGTTCCTGGTGCCATTGCTGGTGGAGGCGGCCGTGACAGGACGGAAAGCTTCATCACTAGTCGACGGCTGCTTTTGGCAAGCAGCGATGCTTTCGGCCGCCTGATGTTCTCCTACAAAGAGGTCTCGCAGCTTGCTGGCTACACAAGCAGAGTCAGCATGCTTTTGGAAGTACTGGCGGACTTGAGGCGAGGTCACTTCGAGAAGGCGCTCGTTTCTTCCGCATCGACCGATGCGAACTCTGCAGTGCTCAGCGGCCGCGGCACGCAAGAAGAAGGCGAAGACATCAAGTTCGAGAATGTCCCCATCGTTTCGCCAAACGGCGACATCCTTGTCAAATCTCTCAACTTCCACATCCAGCGAGGCGACCACCTATTGATCGTTGGTCCAAACGGCTGTGGCAAGTCAAGCCTGTTCCGCATTCTCGGCGGCTTATGGCCAGTCTACGGCGGCAAAGTACGCAAACCACCAAGCGAAGACATCTTCTACATCCCTCAACGACCTTACCTCAGCAAAGGCACGCTCAGACAGCAGATCTTATACCCCGATGGCTTGTACGAGATGCGCCAGAAAGGCGTCACCGACGAAGACCTAATGGACATCCTCAAAGTCCTCGGCATCGACACCCTCCTTGGAATCCAAACACCGTCTACCAACAACAACCCCGTGCCAGAAGGCAGCAAAGCAGCAGCCACAGGCCTAAACACCGAAGCAGAATGGACTGACGTTTTATCCACCGGAAATCAACAGCGCATCGCAGCGGCTCGCCTCTTCTACCACGCGCCCAAATACGCCATCCTGGACGAGTGCACCTCGTCCGTCACGGGGGAAGTAGAAAAGATCATGTACGACGAGGCGAAGCGGCTGGGGATCACTCTCATGACAGTCTCGCACCGCAAGAGCTTGTGGCGCTACCACGGCTGGATCCTGCAGTTCGACGGCCAGGGCGGGCACGTTTTTGCGAAGCTGGATGCGGAGAAGAGGTTGAAGCTGGAGGACGAGAAGGATGAGTTGGATGTGCTGTTGAGGGGGGTGCCGGAGGTGGAGAGGCGGATTGCGGAGTTGGAGGCGGGGGGTTGATTTGGGGACTTGTAGCGGTCGTTGTATGTACCTGTATGGCGTACTGATACTGCAACATGTCCTGTGCTGGACGCCTCATTTGTTGGGCTTCACGGTTCCGCTTGAGCTTGTGAGTGGCTGGTTTGGTTTGCGCTCGCTGCGCTGGCGGAAGGAACGCTCCTCTCTCAATATCATGGGTGCGTGAAATCAATCTCACCGCTCAAGATCACGGGCAGAATCGATCGAAACATGCTGTGATACGTAGCCCAGCATTTGGTGTTGGATAATACCTAGCTGATGACAACAAATGCACGGTGTCCTTTTCGGCTGATTCCAGCACCACGTTCATTACACAGCAAAGCAAGCAAGCAAGCAGGCAGCCACCGCAATTCCCATCACATGAGAACAATACAGTAATCATCGAAGAGAGAAGGAGAGGTTGCCTCGCCTAATTATAGGCAGCAGAAAAAAGAGGCCGCCTGCTTAAGCGGAATTTACCTATTGATTGGCGGCGCTAAGAAGGAGAAACGAGGCGCAGCAGCAAACCTGTAACACTTTGTGAGAGTCGCCCTGGCAAGGCATCCGGGTGGATCGCCACGGGATGATGGGCTAGAACGCATAATGGTGATTGCATGTGTGATAATGAACTAGAACTAGTTTGGGAGTATATAAGAAAGTGTTGACCCCCGGGATGTTAAGAGATGCCTCGTTCTTCTTCATCGTTGGGTTGCTGCCTTAGGCATCCTGGTGTTTAAGCAAAGGGACGGTGCTCTGTCCCGTCTTAAACTCACAACAGTCTGGACAGAAAGAGAAGCGTTTGGATATGTGATGCATCGAAGCAAGGGACAAGTCCTATTCTGATGTCGGAATCAAGTCGATGGAAGGATCGGATCGACACTCGCACCCAAACGCCAGATTAATGCCTTCAAGGTCGACCAAGTGTGCCGCTTAGGGTATCTGAGATACTGGACGTGTTCGGTCTGGTTCATCGCCGTGTCGCCCCCCGTCGGGGCCGGTTCCTGTCTGGATTCTGTGGAACAACGAACGGCGTGGAGTCTGATTCAAGTCGACCACACTTCCTCAGTTCCTGCAACTGCACGTCGCTTATGATCTTCACGCTCCAGAGGTACTTGAACAACGGAACGTCGGGTTCGTCGCTCAAGCCCTCGTCACGGGAAAGGAACTCGTGCTTGTGATCGAAGTGCCTCCGTCTCTGGTCCCACGCGTCCTCACCATCTTGTCCTGAAGTTTTCCATACGCACGACGAGTATGGGCACCGAAGCTGCTTGGGTGGTGCTTTACCCTTGAAGTGGCTCTTGCAGTGTTCGTTCCACCGTTCAACGTCCGTGAAAGTTTTACGACAACTGAGGAAGCCGAAAAGACAGGCGACACCTTTCGACGGATTGTCGACTGGATCGGAAGAGTCATTGGACTGGACATCGCTCCCGGTACTGCCGACGTAACACCCATCATCGTCCAAGGGACCCGAACGCACCGCGTCGTTGGCAGCTGAACTCCGCAAGGATGAATCGCTTCCAGACGACGAGCCAGAGCTCAAAGACGGCATCGACTCTGTGAAGCTCGAGTCAAGACTTGACACGCTTTGTACAGTAAGACCCATCGAGGACTGGATGGAAGGCAGTGATCTTGGAACTCGTGTTGGATCGTCGGCGTATGAGTATGCCTGTACGACAAAGCCAGGTCCTGGAGTGCTTTCGTCTCTGCTCCACTCCTGCATTCTGGAACAGATCTCTTGAGAGCCTAAAGAGGCAAGTGAAAGACCCTGCATGGCGTGCGGAGAGGATGCGCTGTCACTGCGCCTACCTTCGGTAACGTGCTCCGAGCCTGGTGCCGACATTTTGCGGTTTACCTGCCTGAGCAGATCGGTGTGAGTTGTTGTTGCGCGTGCGAATCGAGAAAGTGTAGAAGGCGGACGGGAGGTGGCTACGACAATGCCAGCGACATACGGGATCTATATGCGCTGGTCTCACCTTGTCAATCAAGTATTGGGAGAGTCATCAGACCAAGAGTAAGCCCACTCCCACACTGCTGCAGCGTGCAGATGCAGCACAATCTCGGCCCACGACTAATCTGTCTGAACCAATGTGGCCATCCTGCTAACGCACCCCTCCGACGGTACGGATGAGGGTGTCGACTGACTGACGATACAGGGTGAAGTACTGGCCGATCTCAAACGATGCTCGAATCTGGCGATGTGTTACGACACATATACGAAGATGATAGGCTGCATGGGATAGTTCTCGGCCTTGCCTGCATGAAAGCCCTTGTCTTCACAAAGGGTTCCCCAACATGCATGGAGGGAAAGCCAAGCATAAGCCAAATTTTGAAGGGCTCTTGAGAAACTCCAAATCAGAACATGGGCGATGCACGGTCGGTTATAACACAGGCGAAAGGTCTCGATCATACTCCTGGCGGTCCTGGCGGTCCTGGCGGCTTGGACTCGATGACAGTCAAGACTACAAGTCAGTAGCGGCGCCATAGCCCAGCACCTCTGGTATCAATCGTAGGCCGCTGCTGCTGTCGTTGCGATGCCTCGGACCATCCGAAAAACAGTTCATGAGGAGGGTGCGCCAGACCTGCGATGCATTGTAGAGCCGCGTACTCTGTCGACACCCTCCCAAATTCGCAGCCACGACAAGATCCACTGGCTGGGATGCTGAACTCAGGTTGCCAGCGAGCGGCTCGATTCACCATTCGCTGGTTTTCTCACCGGCGGGCGTGCATGATGACGAGTCCTGTTGATGCGAACGCCCGAAGCTTGGCTGCTGCATCCATACGCGAAGTCTTTGACGATGTCCTTGTGCTAACCTCTCGGCGGCCGGAGCAGATCTTGGCCTGGGAGAAGAGATTGTACAGCTGGAGCAAAAGGAAGGTACATGTATCTTGTCGCAGGAAACAAGAGAGCGCAAATTTATGTGGTTGGTGGGTGGAGGAACGAGCGACGCGTTCCAAGCGAGCTAGCCCATTCTGGCACTCTTGCCGCGTCTTGGTCAGCAACATGTATTTCCTTTGTTGAGCATATCGAACACCTCGATCTTGTACTAAACAACATGTCAAGATGGATTGAAGGATCTGTTGGCCAAGATCTGTCGTGATGGCAGATTTGTCTCAACAATGTACTTGCGAAGAGCCTAGTCTGAGGGTCATCCTGCTCGTAACAACAACGACAGCAAGGTCCATCTTGTTTCGTGTGTGTGAGTAGTCCATTGGGATAATTGCTTGTGAGAAGCTCAACGGGAAGCTGCGTAACTCATTCCTCTGTCGATCTGCGCACAGTTTACGTGAGGTCATTTGCCGTGGAGTGAAGTGAAGTGTGATCCGTAAGCGTGATTCCCATAAGCCACAAAAGTCGAGGATCAGACGAGTTGCCTCACCACAGCAACTCTGGACTGAAGACGCCCTGGGAGAAGTAATGTTTGAAGTAGTATTCACACAGCAACATGCTCGCTAAATGTTCCAGATATCCAGAGCATTCGTGAGACCATGTCAGTCTTAAGAATGCCTGCATCAAACAATGATCTCGGGCAATTCCACTTTCCACCTCTTCTTCGCTCGGCTCAGGATTCCTGGCTATCCGATATCTGAATATGAGCCACTTCGGACCGGTTACTCTGCGGCTATGTCTTCACAAAAGAGACTGCATAAAGCGTATCCTCCGCCGCAATTAACCGGTCATGCAAACTGAAGCATGACGAGAGGGCGGCTGAACACGTCGGGTTACTCTGGATCGTGGACCGGCGGACCTGCACGACGCCCGAACGCTGTACGGGCAGGAAACATCTCCTGGCGTGACGCTCTTTTCATACAAGTGCTCTGCGCCGGCCATTATAGTCTGGCATACTTAGTTGTGTGAAGGTCTTCACAGTGACATGGAATCCTCAAAGTTCTCATCTGAGCTTCTTCCAAGGTTCGGCTCATACTCTGCCGAGTTGTCCAGTATGCACATATGGTCAACCGTTGCTTCAAGGCTGCCGGGGTGCTGCTTGGCGGTGTTCTCACATGTTCACATGTCAGGAAGTCGTTGGGGCTGTCACATGCTTGAGGCGTCAATGCACCAACTTCACACCTCACTCGACACCAGAGTGTTGCTACCAGTAGCGACACGCCGGAAAAAGGGCTCAGGCTTCAAGCATACTGCCAAATCCTCCATACAGCCCGTACGCATGGTACAATCTGCCTGCGACGTCCCACAATACCTACTCAACTCTGCGCACCCTATTGTGCGACGGGCCGGCTTGCGGACTCGAGATTGAGACTGTGAGGCCACAATAGGTGCACACCCACAATAGGATCGACTTTCACAGGTGAAGACAATAGCACATGAAACCACTATTGTAGGCTCGTGCTAAGTAGTCTACCAGTATCGACACCTCTCACATCTACTACTCCCACCTAGTTGTACCACCGCCGACACCAAATACCACCGCACATCTTCGACTTCAGACACACACACACGCGCGAGAATATGGTCGACACACTCTGCACATAGCCTTGTTCGCCTCCATCGTCGTACTTCTCGACTCACAAGCCACTTCACTTCAGTCCGAAAGAGCAAGAACATATACCACCGACCCTTCAGACCTTCCGGCGCCAATTGGGCCCGACTGCCAAAGTGGCTATCGTCATGCCTCACAGCGGCCATGGCGGCCAGCAAGACCCGAAGTACAACAACTGCAAGTATCTCCAACAACACTCAGCCAACGATCGCCAGCTAACCCCACTGCCAGTCACCTCCGACCAATTCAGTTACAACTTCTCCGACCACGATCAACTCGGCCACTCGCAGGATGCTTCGGGGCCAACTCTCATGAACCACGAGCAACAGTCTTACTTGGATGACTTCTTCGAACATCCTGACCTTGTTTCTACCAACAACATGGCCAATGATGTGGTCCCGTACAACTTCGCCGGCTTCGAGATCAACGACAGGAGCGGCATGAACGCTCTTGGTCTTCAGATGGCATCCCACATGGGCCTTGGTCTTGGGATTGGTAACAGTGCTGTGCACATGTCAGCCCCTGGCGGCTCTACACCTCGCTACACCAGTCACATGGCACCCCCTCATCTGTCACAGTTCGACGCCAGCAGAGGCTTCGACAACTTTGTTCACAGCAACGAGCAAGCCCCGAACCCTCAGACACAGAACCACATCACTCATGACGACCAGGCTGCCTCCGCTCTCATGAGCATGTCTTCTCACAGTCAAGAGCATTCGCAGGCTACCATCGCAAGTGGTGGGTCGTCTTGGGGTGACTTCAACCTGGGCGACGCGAGCGGTATCGCTGGCGAGCAGCTCCACAGCCCCATGGCCCCAAACGCTTCGTCTTCTGGATCGAACACCACGCCATTGACTCCTACTTTCGGAGACGGCTTGCTCAACTCCGGCCGCGCCCCTTCACATGCTCAGTTTCATCAGCAGAGCCTCATGCAGCAGGCGACGCAACCTGCCAGTTTCGCGCCTGTTCGTCATCAGTCCATGCAGGCCGGGCGTGCTGGCCGTCACATGTACGATGCATGGCAAACTTACCAGGCGCAGATGGATCCGGCCCAGTCACACCGTCGTCCGCCGCTCGTGCAATACGGCAGTGACCAGAACTTCAACCAGGAAGGTTACCGAGCTACGATTGTTCCCACGTCGGATGATAAGTACACCAACCTGCTGAACATTCCGCTCGTCAACGAAGTCTCTCAGAACGCACACACGCAGTTCCCTGTCACTCAGCAGGCCGGCGGCGTTTACGGTCATCAGCAGCGCAACAGTTACCCAAGCAGTCTCCAGCAGTTGAGCAGTGCTGCTCTCACTCTCGAGCATTCCTCTCAGCAGACCAACGGTCCGACTCAACAACATCATAACACTCGCGCCATGGAGAACAATCAGTCCCAGCCATCTCGCAAGAGGCGTAGAAGCGAGGACGACAATCAAGACGTCGGAGCTTACGGGCAGACTGTCAATTCCACCATTGCACCCCGTCGCGCCACTGTCGTCCCGAAGCAAGAGACCACCAACGACAACGACTTGTACTCCACCCCGACCGGCTCAACCACCAAGCGCCGCAGGTCCAATGTGCCTCCCGGTACTGCGAGCTCGACTGGCAGCGCCTCGCCAACCACCCCTGTTCAACCGCGCGCCAAATCGAAGAAGCGGAACGTTGAGCTTAAGCAGCCCCGTGCAAACCTCTCCGACACTCAGAAGCGTAACAACCACATCGCCTCCGAACAGAAGCGCCGGGATGCCATGAAGACCAACTACGAGGACCTGAACCGCCTCGTGCCCTCACTCCAGAACGGCCAGCACGGCATGTCTCGCTCCGAGATCCTGCAGAACTCTGCCGACTATCTCGATGCAGTTAGAATCGGCAACGAGACCGCCGCGGCTGCGTACGGAATCGATCTCGAGGATGTCAGGCGTCAGGTGATGGCACAGATGACTCAGGCGGGCCAGCTTGGCCAGCTTGGCGCTACTGACTGAGCGCAAACTCACCTTTCACTCAGGTTGGTCAGTGATCGTAGGCCAAGTCTCCAGCATTCGAAATCAACATCATTATCATTACACAGCAATTGTGACATCCGACTAAGGCCCGGAGTCAGAGACAATGCAACCATCACGACTTTTTACCACGACCTTTTTATGATCACGAAGTTACAAAGATGGATGCAATGTGCGGCTGAAAAGAAAAAGCCGCCCACTCTTTCAACGTGTCAAACCACAACGCGTGCCTGGACCGGACGATCAACTCAAAATCAACTCAAAACTTTTGTTTTGCCTTTTCTCTTTACTTTCTACTTTGGTTTTTGCTTACAGCACTCTGGGATTTACCTGGAAATATCTGGCCTTCGACATGGACCCTCATCATGAAACAAGGCTGGTCCTTTCCCCCCCATCATTCTTATCAACACGACACGAGCGAGTTTTGACATGGCGAGGTGTGGTGAGGGTTTCAAAAAACAAAAGTCGGCGAATTGGGAACCTCACCATGACTTTGCCTACCTCACACTACCGAGCAACCGAGCGACCGACACATTTCCCAGCGAGGAGTTTTGGGGTTTCTCTCTCTCTCTCTCTTCTCTTACTGGGCATGCACATTCGAGATATACCCCCAACGGCTCGAATCTTTTCTTCTTTGCCTTTTTGCTTTTGCTTTTAGTTCTATACTTCTTCTTCTTCTTGGCTTAAATCTTTGTTTCTTTGGGTACCTATTTTGGTAGTCTGGCGAAATCCACGTCTTCAATGAACCCCCCTCTTTTTCTTTCCTTGTCCCTCTCCTCCGCGTGGGAAAGGGTCAAGGGGAAAAGTTGAAGGAGACGGTTGGATTTTGCGGATTCTTGAATTTAGATAGTTTACTTATTCTGGGACTGGTACAGTGGCCCCGTGGATATTCTTCCTTCTTCTTCATCATGATTGTTACCCTACTTTTATCTTTTAGTCGAACCCAAAACAATTGAAAAAACGAGACCAAAAAAAACCAACTTCGACGTCAATTTTCCCTTTCTCGCTGGGTTTGAGTGTTGTGGAGTTGATATGATGTTAGGTATTTATGTCAGTACGCGGGTGCTTGAGTTCAGTGAGAGACTGAGGAGGGAATTCTTGCTTTCTCGTATATGTGTGTGGCTAGATTACCAGCGTAGAATATACGTGTAGATCTGGCTTGACTTTCTTTGAGCTACCTTGCACTCGTGCACTGATTCGAGTCCGTGTTCCCTTGTGCATATGGGGCATGCCCCAGCATATCCGTTTGCCAGGACTTTGTCTAACGATTAGGTAGTCGGCGGGGCCTGTGATTACTCGTGTCGCGGGAGTAGGGTGATGGAGCCCTAGTTGCACGGTTCCAGTAGCGCTGCTGGTAAGGATCGTAGCGTGTTGGCGCGAGGTGTTTCGTACATCAAAACACCCGGAGTTCGAGAGTTCTCACCAATGGCTGTGGTGACTTTGCGAGCCGGAGGGCTATTTGCAAGCGGTTCATCCTTGAAGAAAAATCGTAGCACTCTCTCACGATCCTGTCGGATGGATCCAGGTTGACAGCTTGCGGAACCGGGATAGCATTGCTTGTATGAGGCTGCTTTGGACAGCTCCCGTGGCGCGCGAATGTTACAACACACGCTCCAAGGAACTGCAGACGTTCTTACTTTGCAAACATCCGCTTCAAGCCTGGCTGTCCTCTGTGGGATGGCCAAGCTTGCCGGCGATTTCTCTCCAGTCTTCGGACGGCCTGACGTGCGGAGCAGGGCTGCGAGTTCTGAGCAGCTCGTCCATGACACCTGCCCGGGATTCGGGTGCTTCATCGCCGTCGAGATCATCGTCTGAGCTTTCGCGCCATAGCAGACAGGCATAGTAAGCCGCGCCGCACGCGTACCCAACGAGATGGGCCACATAATCTACCGTCTCGGTCTTCCCAAAACGCGAACCTCCACTCGTTCCACTCTGCGCTCTCGCCAGAGAAATCACATCTCCGAGGATCTGCATTCCAGCGACGGTCCACACGCTGCGTGCTTGGACGGGGTACTTGCCAAACATGTCGGGTTTGGACTGAGGCGCCCCGAGTGCGGCAACGCTGGTGAAAGCGCACAGGACGGCACTGAAACCGCACATTCTCCAGTTAGGCGTATCCGATAGGCGGTATAGAGCTTGAAAGCCGGTGACAAGGCTCGTAGTCAGAGCGATGCCGAGGACGTGCACCGGACTCATGCCTGGCACTTCGGCGCATGCGGGCCCTACGGCGTTGAGAGCTAGCATGTTCCCAAGAAGATGGCTGAGATTGAAGTGAGTGAAGTTGGCCGTTAAGATGGTCCACCAGCGGTTTTGCCTGGCGGTCAGTGACGAGAGGACTAATTGGGACGTGAAGCCTTGAAGGGCTTCTTTGACGCGCGAGGAGATGTGTTCGGCCAGGAGGGAAGGCTGTTTGTCCGGGAAGTAGTGCGATACCCAACGAGCGTTGAACGTCTCGGGCCATTCGAGGAGAGCTTGTCGCGTTGCTCTGGCTTTGATGAAGTAGTATGTTGCCGGGGCTGGGATGTTGAGGAGAGCGAGGGCTACGAAGGCGGTGGTCGATGATTCGACGGCATCTTTGGATCCGTAATCCAGGACAGAACGTATTCTAGACCAGGCAGCGTTTGCGTATCGGTGTTGTGATGAAGAGAGATCCATTGTTATAACTATCATGCAAGTGATGATGATGGAGCGTGATGGAGTTGGATGTACCAAAGGAGTTTAGGTAAGAGCAAGCCGGTACTTTCCCTTATCGTGATTTCGCCGAATTGCCCTGTCCAAAGCCATTTCTCTCTTGAATTTGCCCATAATTCGCTTGCAAATGAATGATGAGTTGCGCGTGAGGAAAAGGCATCACTGAGCCGAATAAGAATCTACCTGGAACGCCGGTAATAAGTCCAGTATTTTTGATACTCGATCACTCGGGATCCAGCTCTCCAAACGATCCGAAAGGCATCATATTGAACTCGCCGTCGAATTGCCGATTTATTACGCCTTATGAGACCAGTCTTCCTTCAGCAGGTTGCCCCTCCACCAACCCCACCATGAGATGTAACTAAATATTTATAAATGCTACCAGGTTGCCCTGATACGTGCCAGACAACCCATACAGCTGTACATAGACACGCAATGGCATCGCATTCACACTCACACGGAGACCACGGTCACTCCCACGAGGCCCAGGACCACGGCCACTCACATGAGATCCTTGATGGTCCAGGCTCCTTCTTGGGCCGTGAAATGCCCATCGTTGAGGGTCGCGACTTCAAAGAGAGAGCTTTCACTGTAGGAATCGGTGGGTATGTCTCTCGCCTGATTCTCTCTGCAAAAATGCAAGTACCCAGCTGACACATTTCCCCCAGACCGGTCGGCTCAGGCAAGACTGCCCTGATGCTGGCCCTCTGCCTCGCCCTACGCGAGAAATATAGCATAGCCGCCGTGACTAACGACATCTTCACGCGCGAAGACTGCGAGTTCCTGACCCGCCACAAAGCCCTCCCCGCCGAACGCATTCGCGCCATCGAGACCGGCGGCTGCCCGCACGCCGCCGTGCGCGAAGACATCTCCACCAACCTCGCCGCCCTCACAGACCTGCACAACGAGTTCTCGACACAGCTGCTCCTGATCGAGTCCGGCGGAGACAACCTGGCGGCCAACTACTCGCGCGAACTGGCGGATTTCATCATCTACGTGATCGACGTGAGCGGCGGAGACAAGATCCCGAGGAAGGGCGGTCCTGGCATCACCCAGAGCGACTTGCTGATTGTCAACAAGACAGACCTGGCGGAGCTTATAGGCGCAGACCTGGGAGTTATGGATCGTGATGCCAGGAAGATAAGAGAGGGTGGACCGACCATTTTCGCACAGGTCAAGAATGGCAAGGGCGTGGACGCGATTGTGGACTTTATCCTGAGCGCTTGGAAGAGCTGTGGCGCTGCTGCGGCGTCGAAGCAATAAAGTCGTATGATATCGATGTTCCGGATTTGATTTACCTCATGCTGAGGTCATGTTTGTTTTGTTGCTCGAGAGCGAAGGTGTTTGCATGTGATCCTCCTGTATCCATGTCGGCAGCGCTATTGGACGACATTCACCACCAGTGTAGGCGTTGTTATGGGTATATCGACCGCCATTATTGGTGTCTGTGCGAGCTGCAAACAGTGCATCTTAAGACGCGCAGTATTGTAGTTCGTGAAGTTGCCGATGTGTATTTCTATGTAAGCGCCTGGGGAAGATATGGCGAGACCACAACTTCAGGTCCGCGATGATGCTTTGATTTTGGTAGCCGAGCATCAAATTTGGAATGGAGGATTGGGTACCATCTGTTATGTTCGCAGCGAGAGGAAATACCACGCATGTATACGCACGGCTACTTTGATGGTAGGTAGCACAGGCACAGACAAACAAATAATGCATGCATGTCATGCAGCTTGAGCGGGGATCCTTCGTTGGTGCCGGGAATCTAGACTGATAGCATCCTTTGCATATGATGGCATAACTTACATGGCTTTCAATAATATGCCGCACGCTCCTCCATACCGAAAACCGGGCCCGATTTGTTTTCTACTGTATACAGTAAGGTAACTCATCCACCAGCGAGCGAATGTCCGGGTCACTTAAATTATTTGTCCCTAGCCTCGGCCGCTTAAAGGGTCCCTGGAACCTTAATAACAGCAGCTTCCAACAACTCCTTCACGGAATCCAATTCAATCGGACGTCTCTGCGATTCAGTGCAGTACAGTACAGTACATTCGCCGGAGGTACGACGTGGAGTGGCATGTTAGACGTAACATAACCTGCTTTTGATGCGCTCCATCTGAGACATGCTTGACGCCTGTCCCACTTCCACTCCTGCTATTGCGCCGTCTCCTTAGCCGTCCGACAAACACTCACTCTCTCCCACCACGCTCATGTCGACTTAACCTCTCTCAGCAAACTACATTACCATGGCGGACCACCACTCAATCGCCATGGGCAATCCGGTTGTTCATCAACCTCGCGTTTCATCGCCAAAAAGACGAAGCCTCCACGCACGCATGCACTCGCATACCCTTTCACGCTCTTCCTCACACAACTACGGCCAAGCTCGTGACTTCGATCCTATCCTCCGCAACCTCTCACCTACAACCACTCTGCGCGCTTTCTCCGAAGGTGACCGCCGATCGTCTCGCGACACCCTGTACTACTCTTTACAATCATCGACTTCCGCTCAACGAACTCTCGGCACCAGAGCAGCGCAGACATGTCTCGACATCCGATCATGGGCACGCGAGTTGGAAGATTGGGAGTGGCCAGGGACTTTCGAAATACCTGAACCAGCCAGAAAGATAGAGCAATCGAACACGACGATCAAGGACGGCTCGATTGCTCTCAATACAAGCGTCACCGATCAAAACGGAAACACAACGGATTACTGGGGAAGTTTGCCCGCTGTCGTAGTACAAGAGTATGAACAACGTACGGACGAGATCATCCAACAGCTGGACGAGATCGACGTCGAAGAATTGAAGGAATTTGTGTTGTCTGCGCACGATCAAGCCGGTTTTTCTTCCGCCTCTATCAACGATAGTATCGGCGATATTGGAGCTGCGACAGATCTCCGGAAGCTGGACGACTTTACGGCGATCATCACTGCGACAATCCTGCAGGCCTTGCCATACCTGTCACGCCTCAATCGACTTTTGGATACCTGGTCAATACGCCTGACGATTCTGCGTCAAGCACCCAGCTTCGTGAGAGCTCTCTCGCAGGCGCATGCTGACTTGAGCCGTGGTTGGGCAGCCATCCAAGTCGCAGAGTCAGACGATGATGAGAACCCGCCGCACACTAGATTCAACCGGGGGACCTTGATCGAAATGCGAAGCGTCATTGAACACAACGTTGGCAGTCTAGGCAGAAAACTGGACGGATTCCTCGACAATCTCGAAGGAAGGTCAGAGACTGTCCCTGAGAGCTGGATTGACAGCATGGAAACCCTGGAGTCTCAATACGCGGTCTGGATTGTGCAAGCTGAGCGCAAGATACTAGACAACGATTTGAAGAAGAGATGGTCGCGAGCTCTTCCCCCACCGACTGCCCAAGGTGGTACTTACCGCCACTCGTCCGAGTCCGCTCGAATTGGGGAGACTGGTCGCGCTGGTGGACTCATGGCGCCTCCATTGCTTTCGCCTACTAGACGCGCATACTCAGGTGGATCGACACCAACACACATGCCCTCACTGGAAAACGGGTCTAACAGTACCGCTTCTTCCAACGATCTCGTGACAGCGCCTTTCCGCGACCCACCACGTAACGATTCTCATACAATCCCTACTGAGCAGGCCAGCACGATACTTGATATGGGTTCCACCCGTTCCAGTACGACTTCAAGATCGAGCCGCACCATGCGCCATGTTCCGATACTGCTTCCATACGACGGAGGCGACGGACAGGAGTATCCAACTGAAGGCATTACAGGTGACTTGGTGTCACGGGCAGGAACACCAGCATCCGAGAAGAACTCAACGCCTATCGTTTCGCCGAGAGAAGTACCAACCAGCTCTGTCGCAAAGAAGCGCGCCCTGTTTGCTGGTGACATAGAACGTACCCAGTCTTTGCAGAGGGCCACCAAGACACCAGTAAGATCGTTCGAGCACGCTAGCAACGCGTTTGCGCGACTCTTTAAGTCGGAGTCGTCGTCGCCAGAACGTAGTCGCAGTAGCTCTCTGAAGTCGGAGCTTGGTCACAAACGCAGTGGAAGCGGCAAGACTGATCATGGCATAGTTTGGGGTGGTAGAGCACCACAGAGTCCTAGACGAGTTCTACGGAAGAAATCGATTGACAGCAGCATGCACGATACGAAACAAGAGAATGGTGTTCCAGTGGCGGCTGATGCCCCGCCGGTCCCTGTGCTTCCACCCAAGAGTCCTAGCAAGTCGATTCGAAGTTTGAAAAAGCAAAGACAACAGCAGCAGCTCATGCCGTCTCCGACTCTTTCTGAGCCAAGCAACACTACTTCACCTTCTGGCCCTGATATTGCACAGAACTGGCCTCTGCCGTCGAGGGAGACCACGACAGAAAGTAGTACCTCCATCGATGGACAGATCACTCGAATGCAGGCCCAGACACACGAGGACAACGAGGGAACGGGGCTGTCCAGTCCCAAGAAACCACTTGAAAGCGACTTCTTCCATCGCATGTTCATTGACAGCTTGCCTGGAACCGCCGATGAGCGCACTGAATCCTCGGACCTGGAACACAGCACTTCTCTGGATCCTGCGTCTACCATTTCGGACCAGAACAGGGCGCTATCGCCCTATCCCGGCATTGTAGTGCCAACGATCAATCCATTCATGCATGAAACACCTCCACCACACACTCAACAGGTTCAACACAGCCCCAGAGCAGCCTCTCCGTCTGCACCGCCAACCGTACAGGGACCGAGCCACGTCGATATGCTTTCTCATTCCAGTCCTCCGTTGCCCGTTATCAAAACGAATGGGGACGTCAGCCCTAATTCGATCGCTTCTGCTACGTACTCACCCGAGATCCAGGATGCTCGTGCCAGCTACTTCCAAGCAGCATCACCTACACTCTCACGTACAAACAGTGCTGTGGCCACCTCAACTGCTTACACTACGCCACTAAGCACGCACATCAGCTCACCGATGAATCTCAGAGGTCCGCCGCATGACGAAAAGCTTACTGAAGAAGACGTGTCAAATCCACACAGAGCCAGCGGGATTTTTCTCGAAAATCAACCTCGTTTGGAGGTTAAGAGTGTTGACTTGTCAAGACGCAAGAGTGGATCTTCCGTGGCGGCTCCCGATACTCAGCCTACGGAAGATAATTCCAGTAGCCCCGTAAGCAGCAAGGGCATGTCTGTATTCCCTACGCCACCCACCATTCACGAGGATCGTCCAAGGAGCCCTGTATCCCCGATTCTCAGCTCGCCAGATCTGCCGTCGCCAGATCTTCGTCTGCTGAGACATAAGACGTCAAGCCTCAGCATCGTCTCTGACCAAGCGGGCTCAGCACCTGAGGCGAACGGACTCAATGCCTTCATGGGCAAGCGTCGCGGGTTGGGCATACAATCCAATGGTTCTCCCTCATATGCGCGTCCCAAATCGAGGCAGGAGACAGACACTTTTGACCGCCACGTCAGCGAAATCCTTCAAAAGCTTCCCTCATCCATCCGTTTCCGCAGTGGCGCTACTACGCCTCGACCTCGCACCGCCGAACAGCGTACTTTCAGCGGTCCAAGACCCAAGAACAACCCACGTGCGAATTCAAGCACGTATGCTTCCTCAGGAGGCCTTACTCTTGCTCCTGCAGACCCTTCACTGAGCAAGAAATCTTCCAACGCCAGCGATCCCGAGGTCAAGCTATACCACCTCACGCAAGCCGGCCGTGAAGAACCCATCAAGCTCTTCGTCCGCCTTGTCGGTGAGGGCGAGCGTGTAATGGTCCGCGTCGGCGGCGGTTGGGCCGACCTGGCCGATTACCTGCGCCAGTACGCCGAACACCACGGCTCGCGCACTGTCTCTGGTGAAGTCGACGTCAAAGCCATGGGAACCCCAGCACCAGGCAGCGGCAGCGTCAATCTTCAAAACGCCATACGACGGAAGGCTAGTGGCCCTCTGTCCGCCGACATCGGGAGAGTCAGAGCCCACTCGCCTTTGCCCGCCACACCACCCATTGACCGCGGCGAGGGATCCGAGACCTCTGACCCTGCCCCGGCGACCACGCCCAGCAGGTCGCCTTTGCTCTCACGATCCAGGCCTTCCACGGCTGACTCTTCTAACCGTCCGAGCAGCAAGCACAGCTGGTCAGAAATGAGCATGGCTGGTCCCGGGAGCAATGGCAAGAAAGTCCCCGAGCTGCCTGACAAGAAGGCGCGCTGGGTCGAGGGCATGGTCGAGATGGTGCAAAAAGCCAGCGCGGAGAAGAGCAAGAAGGGCGAGCAGAAACAGAAGCCCTTTGGCGAGATGGGCAAGGTCGGCGCTACTAGGCGCGTGGTTTTCAGGAATGCCAGCAGTGGTCCTCCTGGTGCTGGCAATGGCGATGCTGGACGAGGTTGAGAGATGACAATACCCCCGGTCTCTCCTTTTTCTTTCGTTTCCTAGTTTTGTGTTGTCTCATTTTGGCATTGTCATCATGACCTGTGACTACAGTGCATACATAGATACAGAGGCGGTTCTCTGGATGGATGGGAACGACACACGCCCGTTGACGCTTACTTGTAAACCCTTTTGTTCCTAGCATTCTTGTAACACTTGTACAACAGACACATATATCTTCTTGAAATCTTCGCTTTACAGGTTCCGTTGTCCACGCTGACTTTATCGTTCATCGTCCAAATAATCGAAACTCGCATTGATCTATGCTACCTACTGTGAGGGAGGCAACGGTCAAGCTCCTATGACTTTTTGACTTTGAGCTCGCCCCCGTTGTCGAACTCACGCCACACTGGACGCTTTATTCGCCCGTTTGAGTTGCGCCATAACTGTATAGTCCGTTCGAGACAACCAGGGTACTACTGTGGCGATGCAACAAGGATTCCACGCGCTCGTAAGCACGCGGTGTTTACTTTCAATGGCAAAGCGAAATCTACCTAGCAAGGGGAAGTAGTTTGTTGGACACCATACATGACATCTCAAGGCAGCGCGCAACGAGCAGAACTTGACAAGTCACCTGGACAATCGCATTTCTTGGCCTAACTCCATCACCATACAGTACGCCATTCGCTTCGACATGCCCTTCCTCATCAAGGTGTCCGCTAAATGCACTTTGACGCCATCGCGTCCACGCGTCTCAGGATTCGGAAAAAGCCTGGCGGCCTGAAATCTGTTTCACGTCAAGATCGAGATCGAAGTGACATCCCTCTTTGACGAGTGCCAGCCCAATGCGGTGTGAGATGTCGAAAGCGAAAGTATGGTACGGCGCCCCGGCTCCCCGGCAGACTCGATCAGTGGACCTGAACAGCGATGATATTATTGCAACCTGCAGAAAGAAGCCACTGCTCCGGGGCTGGCCTCCGCCCCCGGCTCTTCTCCAGAGCCACCCACCTCAGCCAAGGAGCCACTCAGACTGCGCCGCCGTGTGGCTATCGGCGATTGCTTGTCAGAGCCATTCTGCCACACTCGCGATCGCCACGGCGGGCGCATGCGATACAACACCCCAAGTGGACCTGTGGCAGGGATGCCCTCCAAGCAACATCCTACGGCCTGTGGCTGACGTCAAGCTGCCTGGCCACGCACCACTGAAACAGGTTTATGCCCGGTGGAAGCTCTAAACCCAATGCGACTGGCGAGAGCAGGGCATGTGGCATGGGCTAACGTGCGTGGTGGGAGGTAGGTAGGTGGTAGTCTCCTCTTTTGAGCCCGCAGTTCTGAGAGCCAGTATTATTGCTCCAATCTGCGTCTGTCATTCCACACGAAAACCTACCAAACCATCTGATCTTCCCTTTGCTACACCTCTCGTTGGAGTAAAAGTCACATACACTCTTGGATCACGCCAAAGCTACCAACGACAACACCCACCACCATGTCGGAACAAACAAAGGCGAAGAAGACCCCCAAGAAGCTCGGCGGCAAGAAGGAGGAGCAGCAGCAACCCACCCCCGACCAGACTGAGGGCGAGGAGAAGGGCGAGGAGGCAGAGGGCGGAGCCGATGCTGAAGCCGACGCCGGAGCCCAAGGCGGCGCAGAGGCCGACGGCGAAGAAGAGGAGCCCCAGCAGCAGCGCGAGAAGTCTCGTCGCCGCCAGAGTCGCGGCCGCGGTCGCAAAGGCGGCGCGCAAGAGAGCGACGGCGAGTCTGTCGCCCGCTCAGACGTGAGCGCTTCCGGCGGTCGCCGCCAACGCCAAAGGCAGAAGAAGCAGCAGCAAAAGGGCGGCCTCGACGACATTACTGAGAACGTCCCCGGCGGCGACCTTGTCAACGGCGCCGGCGACATGGTGCAGAACACGGCTGGCGACGCCGTCAACCAGGTCGGCGACACTGCCGGCAAGGCACTGGGTGGCCTCACCGGCGGTGGTGGCCAGCAGCAGCAGCAGGGCGGCAAGCAGGAAGAGGAGGGCGGTGGAGAGCAGCTTCGTCTCAGACTCGAGTTGAACCTCGACATTGAGATTCAACTCAAGGCCAAGATTCACGGTGACCTGACGCTGGGTCTGCTGAACTAGAGTGTTGACTGCTCTCTTTGATGTGTCTGACGACGAAGGATTTGTTTTATTGTTATCAACGGGGCTATCTGTTTTCGACTGCTTGATTGGCAGGTTCGCGAGAGCTCCACGAGTCTTCTTTTGGCGGCGTTTGTTTGGAGTGATACTGTAATCTATCTTCAACCATTTTACTACTACTACGGCCTCTTCGTGACTTTATCACTCCGGGAATCAAAGTGGCTCAGGTCTTCGGGGTCACGGGCTGGTGTGGCTGTAAACGTTTGACTTCAGGGAATCTTCGTGTATCACTTTGTGAATGACATGGTCAATCACGGTGGCTCAGTCTTCGAAAGCGCTGTGTGGCTGCAAATTGTAGCTGTATAACCAGAGCAGAGCATACGGGCTCTCCTCTCCCCTCCCCTCCTCTCCCTCCAACACCCATTCTTCTGCGAAGGTCCGACACCACCACCCTTGCGATCGATGCTGCCCGCCCTAAGTCACACCGCAATCGTGCCCACTTTCGACGTGGATAAAACTGGAACAGCCCATGGGCACATGGTGCAACCTCGCATGGCCAGCCACTGGAAGCGAGCGCCACGCCATCAACGACCGCATGGACTCCACGCACAAAAGCGCCGTTGAAGGCTGTTGAGCCTTTTGCAACGCTTCCAACGGCCGGTGGCTCATGCTGCCCAAAGCGACTGCGCCATTACGAGGCGCTGACCTCATGGCGCAGAGAGTTTTTGCGAGTTCCTGCGGCGAATGCCACGGATGGTGTGGCGCCGAAACATCCCTGTCGTGGCCGTAGCGGGGCAGAGCCATTCGATCTCCTCCACATCGAGCGCAAACCGGTTTCATGCGCTGAGCCAGGCGTGGCGGTCGCTCCGGGGGCCTTGTTCGGATTCGAGAGGAGCGTTGCTCTGGTTGACTGCGTTCGCTCTGCTAACCTGCTGCCGTTACGGATTGCTACCGCGGCTGTCTTACTGATCTTGTTCATTGAATCATATTGACTACTACTGGAAACGAAGCCTCTGGATCTTACCGATTGATAGCATACTATAACGACGACCCTTTTTGAACGCATCAATCGATCGACTGCCTTATCGTTGGAAAGCGCCGACCAGGACACTCGAACACACAGACACCGCCCATCATGTCTAAAAGGAACGCCTGGGATTTGGAGTACCATGACGAGGTCCAGGGAGAAGAGGAACAAAAGGACGTCGATAGGCGCAAGCAACAACTCATCTCCCGTCAAGAGGCAGACGGTGGTCCTGAGCGCCAGCACGATGGTGAGCCCACCAAGGGCCGTACTGTTACCGACCAGAAGAAGATGGAGAACTTGATCGCGATGCAGCGTCGCGAGGAAGGCATGCAGACAAACCGCTCGCGCAGCTCCTCACGACGTGACAGGCGCAAGCGAATCGAAAAGGCCATGCGGGACGGAAAGTTGATGCACACCTCTTCCCTGGAAGGCATCGAAGAGGCCGATGCCAGCATGGAACTCATGAGCCAGCGACCCTTTGAGCGCATTGGTCCCGACAGCACCAGTATGGACGGTCCCGTCACACACGCCCGTGCCATGCGTGGTGAGATTCCTCTGCGCGGCAGCGACCCCAGACAACCGAAATACATCCCCGAAGACCAGAAGCAAAAGTTCGGCGGCGGTGCTGTAGGAGACACCGACGGCCTGAAGCTCTCGCTCGAGGCAAATCTGGACATTGAGATCGAGCTGAAAGCTTCCATCCGGGGTGACCTCACCTTGAGCCTATAGTAAGTACTCACCCGTTCTTTGCCTTTTCTTCATCCTTGAGAGCCCAACCCATGCATGAAACCAGCACCAGCACCGTCGTGACAACCACCACCATCACCACTTCCACCAATCTCCCCATTCACATCCCACACGTTCCCGACCCTTTTGCTCTTTTGCCGCGCGAACCACGCACGTCGTGGCAAGAGATCGAGCTCTTTCTCACACATCCGACACAGCGAGTAACCGTCAATTAGTGCGTAAGCAACCTAGGCGGAAGCGACCGAACGAAACTTGGGCAACGCGACATGACATCCACCACCACCAACACTACTACCTCCTCCTACCACTTCTTCTTTCCCTCTCCAAAAACAAACCAACACCAGCCAGAATTATCGTGGTGCTCGAAACCGTCTATGCCCTTTTTTTTCATTACCTTTTTCTGGAGACACCTGGGCTTACGAGGACTTTCCAAGTATGTAGTCAATGACGGCGTTTCTACCTGAGTGGATTACGAAGACGAAGAAGCAGAAGAAGAGGTGGAAGTGGAGGAGGGGGGAAGAAGTATGGAGGATCTGAGGGGGATTGTACAACTGGTGAGATTTCTTTTTTTTTTTCTACCTATGCGGCGTGATTGGGGATTATTGTTGTGGTCAAGGTGTTTTTTCATCCATCGTATTTTTTTCGGAGGGAGTTTAGTGATTGACGAAATACAAGACCATGAGACATTTCATACTACGTGCTGCTGTCGTCCTCTTGCATTGTAAGGTTGGGTTTGCCTGGAAACATCAGACTTTGAGGCCTTCTACCTGCGAACTGATTGTTGAAGTTGTTTGTGAATGCTACTGTAGAACAGGTGGATGCCTTTTTATTGGCTCCATAACACCCCACTCAATTGTCCTAAGCCACCACTACTTATATCCTTCCGATTGCTCGACATTCACAAGTGTTGTTGACCATGTCAGAGTATGCCAATTGAGATGATGCCAAGCCAAGCCTCTAGGTGGCGAGACGAGCAATGAATTCGCCTCCAGTCGACGACATAAATCTTTCTTCACCTTGAGCACTTTCGCAACTGCAAAAGGCTTTTCACTGGGCACCAACAGGGAACGAACAACCATCACATAATCCTGTCGTCCATGCCAATAACATCAAGATGGCGGACCAGGCAAGCAAAGACGCCGCTGCGCAAGCCCGGATCGTGAACCACATGCAAAAAGACCACCACGACTCTGTACGATCTCACGCCGGCCTTTGAAACTTGCCAACTAATACTCCCACCTCCCAGGTCATCCGCTACCTCGAGCACTACCACTCACTCTCCCCTTGGACCGCCGGCTCAAGCCGCCTGACCGCCATGGATCTCACCGGGATGGACTTCATCGCCGGCTCCGGCAACAAACACTACCGCATCCCCTTCGAACCACCCCTAGAATCCTACCGCGAAGCCCGCGAGCGCGTCGTCGCCATGGACAAAACCTGCGCAGCCGCTCTCAACCGCTCGGACATCACCGTCAACGAGTTCCTATGGCCGAAAGGTTTGTACGCTTTCCAACTGGCAGTCGTGGCCGCGACGTTTGTGGGTTTCAGCCAGAGGTGGTGGTTTGCTTCCGGAGGTATTGTTGAGTCGGTTTTGGGGAGTGGGTTTGCGCGGTTCGGTTGGGGGATCCAGCCTTGGTTGCTGGGGGGGTTGTTTGCTATTCATGGGGCGGAGTTGGCTTGGTTTGTGCCGGCTAGGTTGAGGAGGCATTCGGTCAATGTGAGGAGTGAGGTGTTTTGGCTTTGGGCTGGGGCTATGTTTGTGGGCGGCGTGTTTTGTTCGTCGAGATTCGATGCTTTTGTGGCGAAGAAAAGGGTTGCTAAGGAGAAGCAGCAGCATTGATGGGGAGTGGATGGCTTGGGATGGAGGTATAGCTGCTCTCTGCGTGGTCAAGGTCTGATGTCAAAGCTGGGATGAGTGGTTGGGTCAACATTCCAAGTTTGATGATATTGGTCTTGCGAGTTGAGTCATTCTTGGACAAGAGATAGATTACTACCGACCTTAATCTGATTTGACTGACAATGAAGAAGAATCACGACATACCGGGCACTTTGAAACCCACCGGACTCAACATTCCTCGCTTGACTGTCTGGAATGTATCTCACAATTGCTTTGTCCCCATCCTGCTCCTCAGAATGTCTCATACCCAACTTCCGCGAATGCGGCAGCCATGTCGCAACAACTCACACAAAGCCAGGCTCCTCGAAAAGAAAGAACAATGAACGCAACACTCTAAATACTCTACGGTATTCAACAAACATGGCACCTCCGCTCATCCATATACTCTCTCGCCCACGTTCGATACCACATCCCCAGCAGAAGGACCACCATATCTTGCAGCCATTTTGAGCCATCATGTCCGACATCCTAGCGACTCAGGAGCAGTCTACCGGATCGCATCCTAACGGCAGTAAGAACGAAAGCGTAAAACAATCGATCGAGACGTCATCTTCTACTCTAGGATCTCGCAAAGCTTCTTTGCGAAACAATTCGTCAACCTTGGAACTTTGCATCTTTGAGCGAAGTCCAGCACCCAGTCCGCCAACAATCGAGGATCGCACGGCATGGCAAAGGGGTCAGAATGTCACATCTGCTTTCAAGGGGAGTTGAAATGTCTATTTTGGGGAGAAGGAAAGTCTAGAGAATGTGACGAAGTGAAAACCCGACGATTTCTTACATCTCGCAAATTTTAAACCCCTACACTACAATCTCGCCTTGGGCATAACCTTCATCGCTTGCCTCACGCCCAAATCCGCCAGAATCTCCTCGGTACCACCCAGAATCGCATCGAACTTGTAACCCCGGTGGAACATCTCCACAACACGACCCATCCCACCCCTGGTAATACCGCGACCTCCGAAGATATTCGTAGCGTCATCGGCAACATCGTGAGCGCAGCGCGTGGAGTGCGATTTCAGTAGGGCGATGGGCCCGGAGAGCAGCTTGCTCTGCTGGGCGTAGGACATGTTGTTCATCTGGTGAGTGATCTGCTCGAGCCAGGCCTGGGTGGACTCTGTCAGGGCGATCATTTTGGCGAGTTTGGCGCGGATGACGGGCTGCGAGATGAGGGGTTTGCCGAAGACGATGCGCTGGTGGGACCATTTGAGGCATTCTTCGGTCACGAGGCGGATCCAACGGATCACGCCGCCGCACATCATCCAGCGTTCCTGTTTTGTTTGTGTCAGTTTGCCGTTTTTGGGTGGTTTGGAGAGGGAAAGCGACGTACGTGGTTGAAGTTGGACATGACGACTTGGAAACCTTGGCCCTCTTTGCCGAGCATGTTCCTGACGGGGACCTTGGCGTTGTCGAATTGGATGTAAGTGGTTCCTGCTGCGGTCGAGTACGATGTCTTGATGATCTTTGTCTCGACGGCGTCGCTGCGGGGGACCAGGAGCACGCTGAAGCCCTTTGCGGTTTTACAAGCGACCACGAAGTAATCGCAGAACACTCCGTTGGTGATCCACTTCTTCGTGCCGGAGACCAGGAAGTGTTGCCCGTCTTCGGTGAGCTCTGCTGTAGTGCGGATGCCGGACACGTCTGAGCCAGCAAAGGCCTCGGTGACGGCGAGACACATTTTCCTGTGGATGCGTTAGCTTGTTCGATATGCGTGATGTAAACGAACGATTAGACCTACTTCTTGCCAGACAAGACTTCCTCAGTCACCTTCTTCTTCAACTCCTCATCTCCAAGCCACTCCTGCACTGCTGTCAAACTAATAGCCATGCCGGCCATGTTTCCGTCCTGAAATCCTCTGGCCGCAGGTCGGGCAAGCTCTTGTCCCACAATCATGTCATGGAAGTAGTCAAACTCCTTGCCATCCACAGCTCCATCCATGATGTTGCGGCCGTGCAAATGTTTGCCAGGACCCAGACGCATCGCGAGTACGCCATTGTTCGCCATCTTGTCGATCAACTCTTGACTGATCTGTTCAACACTCAAGTCAGTCACATTGTTAACGGTTTAGCCGTAGTCTCTCAAGCGATACTACAATCGTGTTCTTGGGAATGTATTAAACTGGGTATCCTATGGGGACCTGCAGTGAACTTGTAGGGCAGAAACAAGGCGTGGAACATACTACAAGCCAATTAGTAACACATTCCAAACCAAGAACAAACTTCCTCTCGAAGAAAAACTCACCCAAAGTACCATCATCCTCCTTCTCCCTCGCCTCCGGCGTAACATGCACATCCACAAACTTGCGCATGGCCTTCTGCAGCCTCCTGTGACTATCATTGTAGTACGGGCTCGCAGATTCGGGCTTCAACCACAAAGGCTCGGCGTAAGGGACCTCTGAAAGATCTCCAGGCTGAGGATCGATGACTTCGGATTTCTCGCCTTCGAGCTCGCCGAGGCAGAGCGACGAGTACTTTTGCAGGACTTCATGTCGGTGCAGGTTGTAAAAGGCTTCTGTGGAATCTGTGCCGGCGATCTGTGCAAGGACGACGGAACCCCCGGGGTGGGCGTCGATGAAGTCGGTCAGGTCGTAGACTTTGTGGTCGATGATTGTCCAGAGATCTTCTTCGGTGTTGTGCTGGTGAATCGTGTTAGTGATTGTTGCAATGTCGTGTCGTTTTGCAGCGATGGAAAGCAGTGCACACCTTGGCGACTTCATCACGCTGGATCTTTTGGGGCTGCATATTGACAATGTAGATCTTGTGGAGGTGATGGGGAAGAGTATTGATCGAAGGGATGATAGACTTGATAGTACCATGGTCTCGCCACAAATGGCATGTTTGATGATGACCTATCCGAGCCACTGGATTGTTGCCGAGGACAAATGAGCCGAGGTTGCTGACCAGAAATTGATGATCCCTGTCGACAAGCTGATGATCGGCATACTGTAGGGCCCCCTTGGCCCTGGCCCAGCGGAAGGCGGCCAAGGAACCATCAGGCGAAGAAACACCATGATGGTCTGATGGACGAACATCATGGAATTGGAAGAGTATCGTTTCTTGTTCGTTCAACGTTACATGTGTTTCTACCTATCTTCTACTCGGAGGCAGCATTCCTTTCGACCAAATTTCACCAGAGCCATGATCAATTCAAGCCTCGTTCCTCTACTTGAGGTGCTTCTCATTGACGAGTGAGATGCGGTAACGAGCCTTGCCTTGGTCCATCCTCACAATCGCCTCGTTGGCCTTCTCCATTGGCATCTTCTCGATCCAAGGCTGGAGCTTCTTGTCGGACGCGAACTTGAGCATCTCCTCGATCTGGCCGGGCGGTCCAATCATGGAACCAGCGAGCTTGACGCCACGAGCAATGAAT
>Ga0265780_10000673_pt1 | contig 51816 bp, 43 predicted proteins | sample P1T30metagenome_FD_192432 | JGI IMG/M metagenome (GOLD analysis project Ga0265780, IMG submission 192432) | Plant litter microbial communities from East Loma Ridge, Irvine, California - P1 T30 | ecosystem: Environmental > Terrestrial > Plant litter > Unclassified | place: USA: California... | reverse complement strand
GCGCTGTTGAACCAGCATCAGCGGCAAACGGTGCTGGCCGCCCTGTATCCTGCAGCTGGACTGGACCGGATAGTCGGCCTGATCGACGAGATTCGTTCACGCACCCGGCGCTGTCCCCGGTGCGCCTGCGAACGATGCTACCGGCACGGGCATGCCAACGACTTGCAGCGCTTTCGCTGTTGCAGCTGCGGGCGCACCTTCAACGATCTCACTGGCACGCCGCTGGCAAGACTGCGGCTCAAGGGCAAATGGCTCGACTACCTGGGCGCCTTGCTCGATTCGCAGCCGGTGCGCGCCGCCGCCAAGCGGGTCGGCGTACACCGCAACACGGCGTTTCGCTGGCGCCACCGGTTTCTTGAACGAGTCAAGCACGACCGGCCCGCACAACTGACGGGGATTGTGGAAGCCGATGAAATGTTTTTGCTCGAATCGCAGAAGGGCTCGCGCAAACTCGACCGCAAGGCGCGCAAGCGTGGCGGCCGGGCAAGCTGTCGCGGTATTTCGCGTGAACTCGACTGTATTCTGGTGGCGCGCGACCGCAGTGGCGCGACGATCGACGCCGTCACCGGGCGGGGCGCCTTGAAGCCAGCGCAGTTGACCGAACACTTGCTGCCCAAACTCGATCCCCAGGTATTGCTCGTCACCGATGCCAACGCGGCTTATCGGGCGTTCGCACGAACGCACCGCATTGCGCACCGATCAGTCAACCTGAGCGCGGGGGAGCGGGTGCGCAGAAGCATCGAAGGCGCCATCCACGTACAGAACGTGAATGCCTACCACAGCCGATTTCGCGCATGGCTGGCGCGTTTCCATGGCGTGGCTTCGAACCGTCTTCCCAACTACCTGGGGTGGCGCTGGGCGCTCGATGGAGAACGGATCACTTCCGTCGAACAATTGTTACGCATCGCATTCGGCGTCATCAACAGATAACGATGACAGCGCCTTTTTGTTGCGGTGGCAGGGCGCGGCGTGACTTGGGTTACCGCCTTCTCGCACTAGCGTCCGGAATATTTATACGCAAAGTATGCGCGTCGTTCCCGCCCTCGCCGGGCGCCTTGGCGGAATCCAAGTGAAGTGACAGAATATTCATGCTCTTGCATGGCCCGGACGTTGATCGAAGGTCGATTTCCAGGCCTCTGGCCGGCTACACTTGGGTTCCCGCCTGCGCGGGAACGACGTGGTTTTTCCTATGGTGCGGTCTCTTTCAAGCGCCTGAAATTATCCCGGACAGCAGTGGGCTTTTGCAGGAACGACGTTGATACGCTCACTGAACGGCATGACCGCCGAAGCGGTGGCATGCAAGAGCGATCCTCGTGAATTACAGGCCGGCCAGCGAATCCGCCGTTGGCACGTTCGCCGTCGACGCAGTGCTCGCCGCTTCCGGCAGCGGCTTGGCTTCCGGCTTGGCGGGTTCTGCGGCGGGCTGCTTGGCGGCCATGATCGGCGCCGGGACCGAGCGGGTAAACACCGGCACGTTCTGGCCCTTCGATACCTGCTTGAGCAGCTTGAACTCGTTGAGCACCTTGGCGCCGTAGCCCGAATCGCTGTCGAGGTTGCCCGCGCCGACATAGGTCTTCAGGCCGCCTTCGACCGAGCCGGTGCGCTTGACGTAATCCTTCAGGATCAGGGCGCCGACACGGATGTTGGCGACCGGATTCAGTGCCGCTTGCGGACCGCCCACTTCCTCGAACTTGTCGTGGTGGACCTTGGCCATGACCTGCATCAGGCCCTTGGCGCCCATCGGGCTTTCCGCGAACGGGTTGAGGCCCGATTCGATCGCCATCACCGCCAGGATTAGCAGCGGATCGAGTTTGAGCTCGTGCGCCGTCAGGTACGCGGTCGAGACCAGCATATTGGCGGCGTCGCCGGCGACGCGGTAGCGCTTCGACAGCCAGTTCGTGACGTACTGCTGTTGCTTGCTGCTCGGCGCCGCTTGCGTGGCGCGCAGGTGCGTGGTTTCGATGGCGACCGCTTCGGCGGCCGGCATGGGTTTCGGCGCCACGACGGCAACCGGCGCGCTGGCGACGGCGACAGGCTGCGGATGCAGCATTTCAGAAACGCGCTTGGCGAAACTGTCATTGGTATACAGCAGACCCAACATGGCGACTGCGCTGAGACCGAATACGGTCAGGGTAGTGCGTGCGGTTTGCAATAAACCGCGTGCCGTGTTCATCACATAAGACCACGTGATTGGCTGGCTGGCCGAGAAATGCATGAGCTTTGCGCCCATGATTAAACGATGAAACATCGAATTTCCCCTTGTCGCGGCAAAAAGATTCCCGTCGTCTCGCTCGGAGCGAAACGTTGGTCGTACGTTGCCGTGCATCAGAAAATCGTTTGTCGCCGCTACGCGGCCGACTAACGCCGTCATTGCTTTGCTTCAGCTGGCTGCTAACCCGTAGGGCAGGGACCAGTGGCTCAACAACTGTCTCGGGGGAGCTGGGCAGACGCCCAAATTGAAAACACTCCTTAAAATGTCATATGGGGCCCCGACCCCGTGAATGCATGAGAACAGCTAAAATCGTGTCAAAAAAAGTATGGCCGTCTCATCAAGTAGGACGGATTGTAGGGGTCAGCTTATATCAAGTCAACCCTAGCACGGTTCGCCCTTATAACTTTTGGTTCTGATGAAGTGGCCTTCTCCATGGAAACACTTGACGAATCAATCACTTGGCACCACCCTTTCACTTACCTTCTGCAATCGAAGAAATGCACAAAACTTGATGAAATATACAGACTTGCGAGATTTTATGGCCCAGCTCGAGCGCATGGGCGAGCTCAAACGTGTTGACTTTCCCGTCTCGCCGAACCTTGAAATGACCGAGGTTTGCGACCGGACCTTGCGCGCCGAGGGCCCGGCGCTGCTGTTCCAGCAGCCGACCGGGCACACGATTCCCGTTCTGGGCAACCTCTTCGGCACCCCAAAACGGGTCGCCCTGGGCATGGGCGCCAGCGAAGTGAGCGAGTTGCGCCGCATTGGCCACGTGCTGGCGCGCCTGAAGGAGCCCGAGCCGCCCAAGGGTTTCAAGGACATCATGGACATGGGGTCCCTCGTCAAGGCCGTATGGGATATGGCGCCGAAAGAAGTGAAGGGCGCACCCTGCCAGGAAATCGTATGGGAAGGCAAGGACGTCGACCTGGCGCGGCTGCCGATCCAGCACTGCTGGCCGGGCGACATCGCACCGCTGATCACCTGGGGCCTGGTCATCACCAAGGGGCCGAACAAGAAACGGCAGAACCTGGGCATCTATCGCCAGCAGGTGCTGGGGCCGAACAAGGTCATCATGCGCTGGCTCGCACACCGCGGCGGCGCGCTCGACTTCCGCGAGCACGCGCTGGCCAATCCGGGCCAGCCCTATCCGGTCGCGGTGGCGCTGGGCGCCGACCCGGCGACCATCCTCGGCGCGGTGACGCCGGTGCCGGATACCTTGTCCGAATACCAGTTTGCCGGCCTCCTGCGCGGCAGCCGCACCACGCTCACCAAGGCGATCGGCAGCGAGTTGCGGGTGCCTGCGTCCGCCGAGATCGTGCTGGAAGGTCATATCTATCCGGATGAGAGCCACCCGTCGGGCTTCGAGCACGCGCTCGAAGGGCCGTATGGCGACCATACCGGCTACTATAATGAACAGGATAGTTTTCCCGTGTTCACGATCGACCGCATCACGATGCGGCGCGATCCGATCTACCACTCGACCTATACCGGCAAGCCGCCCGACGAACCGGCCGTGCTCGGCGTGGCGCTGAACGAGGTCTTCATCCCCCTGCTGCAGAAACAGTTCACCGAGATCACCGATTTCTACCTGCCGCCGGAAGGCTGCAGCTACCGCATGGCGGTGGTGCAGATGAAGAAGCAGTATGCGGGCCACGCCAAGCGCGTGATGTTCGGCGTCTGGAGCTTCCTGCGCCAGTTCATGTATACCAAGTTCATCGTGGTGGTCGACGAGGATGTCGATGTGCGCGACTGGAAAGAAGTGATCTGGGCCATCACGACGCGGGTCGACCCGAGCCGCGACACGGTCCTGGTCGACAACACCCCGATCGACTACCTCGACTTCGCCTCGCCGATCAGCGGCCTGGGCAGCAAGATGGGGATCGACGCCACCAACAAGTGGCCGGGCGAAACCAACCGCGAGTGGGGCACCCCGATCGTGATGGAGCCGAAGGTCAAGGAAAAGGTGGACGCGATCTGGCAGCAGCTCGGCATTTGAGCCGGCGCATCATCGATGCGCTCGAGAGTGGTGGTCAGTACGTCGTTTTCGCCCTCGCCGGGTGAGGGCGGGATCGACGGACATCTGCCGGCGCAATTGTGGGCGAGGTCGGCAGATCGGCTGGCGCTACCGTGGACGACGGCAGCCGATGACCGATCCACTCCGGCATTTCCCCAAACCGTCCGCCGTCGGTTATAATGATCGCTGGCGGGCCCCTGCGCATTGTGGCATGGTTTACCTGGTCAGGTCGGGAACGAAGCAGCCAAAGCCGTTCACCGCAAGTGCCGCAGATCAGGCTCGCCTCCTTTCTTCTTCCTCGCATTCCCCCCCCATTTATCTCGTAACACAAGCGCTGGCGCAGCTGCGTCCATCCACGTCGGCGTCGATGCCGGTAATACCAGCACGGCCGAGCAGATTGTTCGCGACGACGGTCATCTGCGGTAAAATCGTGGCATGTCCTATCAAGTCCTCGCCCGCAAATACCGCCCCAAGAACTTCGAGACGCTGGTTGGCCAGGAGCACGTCGTCCGTGCACTGACCCATGCCCTGCGCACGGAGCGGTTGCACCACGCCTACCTGTTCACGGGCACCCGCGGGGTCGGCAAGACCACGCTGTCGCGCATCCTGGCCAAGTCGCTCAACTGTACCGGCCCGGACGGGCAGGGCGGGATCACTCCCGAGCCCTGCGGCCAGTGCGAGGCCTGCCGCGCGATCGATGCCGGCCGCTTCGTCGACTACATCGAGATGGATGCGGCGTCCAACCGCGGCGTGGACGAGATGGCCCAGCTGCTCGAACAGGCGGTCTACGCGCCGAGCAATGCGCGCTTCAAGGTCTATATGATCGACGAGGTGCACATGCTCACCAACCACGCGTTCAATGCGATGCTCAAAACGCTCGAAGAACCGCCGCCGCACGTCAAGTTCATCCTGGCGACCACCGATCCGCAAAAGATCCCGGTGACGGTGCTGTCGCGCTGCCTCCAGTTCAATCTCAAGCAAATGCCGCCGGGTCATATCGTCGGCCACCTCGAGAACATCCTGGGGCAAGAAGAAGTGAGTTTCGAGCAGCCGGCCCTGCGCCTGCTGGCGCAAGGCGCCCATGGCTCGATGCGCGACGCGCTGTCGCTGACCGACCAGGCGATCGCCTACGCGGCCGGCCAGGTCACGCTCGACGCGGTGCAGGGCATGCTCGGTGCGCTCGACCAATCCTACCTGGTGCGCCTGCTCGACGCGCTCGTCGCCCAGGACGGCGCCGACCTGATGGCAGTGGCCGACGAGATGGCCAGCCGCAGCCTGTCGTACAACGGCGCGCTGCAAGACCTCGGCACCCTGCTGCACCGGATCGCGCTGGCGCAATCGGTGCCGGGCGCGGTGCCGCAAGACCTGCCCGAACTGGCCGACATCCTGCGCCTGGCCGAGGCCTTCGAGCCGCAAGAGGTGCAGTTGTATTACCAGATTGCCGTGCACGGCCGTAACGAGATCGGCCTGGCGCCCGACGAATACGCCGGCTTCACCATGACCTTGCTGCGCATGCTGGCCTTTCGCCCCGGACAGGGCGGGGCAGAAGCATCCGCCGCGCCGCCCGCCGCCGCGCCCGGTTCTCAGCTGAATGGCGCGCCGGCCGCGCGCGCCGCTGCTGCGGCCGCGGCCAGCCACGCCGCAGTCACGCCGCGTCCCGCCGCGCCGCAAGCCGCCGCGGCGGCCCCACCCGCCGCCCCGCCGGCGCGTCCGGCCGCGCCGCCGGCAGCGCCAGGCGCGCCCACCGGCGCCGCAGCGCCCGGTGCGCCGGCGATGACCTCGGCCCGCGCCGCGATCAATGCCGCGCTGGAAGCGGCGCGCGCCGCGTCGGGCATGCGCCAGGCGCCGAAGCGTCCGGGCGCCGAGCCGTCCGCGCAGGCGCCTGTCGCACCGCCGCCGCCCGCGCCAGCGGCGCCGCCGGCGCCGGGGCCTTCGGCCTCGATGCCGTCCGCGCCGCAAGCGCACCAGGGCGCAGCAGGCGGTTCGCCGCCATGGGACGGCGGCCAGGCGCAGGCCGTGGCCCAGCAGCCGCAAGCGGTGGCCCAGCAGCCCCAGGCGACGATGCGCGCACAGCCACAGGCGGCCGACGACGACGTGCCATCGTGGGTCACCGAATTTTCCGACGACACCGCCGTTGCGTCCGAAGCGCCGGCAATCGTGGCGCCGGTGCCGGCCATGCGCGCGCCGGCCGCGCCGCCGCATGCCTATGTCGTCACCCCGGTGCCGCAGATCGGCTGGGACGGCAACTGGCCGGCCCTGGCCGGCAGCTTGCCACTGCGCGGCGTGGCCCAGCAGCTGGCGCTGCAGACCGAACTGATCGACTGCGCGGTGCACGAGCGCGCCGTCACCTTCAAGCTGCGCGTGCCGGTCGATACGCTGCGCGCCAGCGGCAATAGCGAGAAGCTGGCGGCTGCGCTGCAAGAACATTTCCCGGATTACCGCGTCAGCGTGGAGTCCGAGATCGGCCCGGTGTGGTATACCGCCGGGGCCGAGCAGAAAGCGGCGCGCGAAGAGCGCCAGCGCCTGGCCGAGTCCATCGTGGCCGCCGATCCTTTCGTGCAAGAACTCGAGCGCCGCTTCGACGCGTTCGTCGTGCCCGGCTCGGTCAAGGTCGCCTGATACGGCATCGCCTCAACAATTACCTATTCGATTTTTGGAGAACGACATCATGATGAAAAACCAGCTCGCAGGCTTGATGAAACAGGCGCAAGCCATGCAGGACAATATGAAGAAAGCCCAGGAGCAGCTGGCGACGATCGAAGTCGAGGGCCAGTCCGGCGCCGGCCTGGTGAAGGTCGTAATGACCTGCAAGAACGACGTCAAGCGCGTCACCATCGACCCTTCGCTGCTGGGCGACGACCGCGACATGCTCGAAGACCTGGTCGCGGCCGCGTTCAACGACGCCTCGCGCAAGGCCGAGGCGACTGCCGCCGAGAAAATGAGCGGCCTGACCGCCGGCATGCCTGGCCTGCCGCCCGGCTTCAAGATGCCATTCTGATAGAAATGGAATAAGTCCTGCCGGTCATTGACTGGCGGGACATCCCACATGTCGACCTCGCTCGAATTTCTCATCGAATCGCTGCGCCGCCTGCCGGGCGTGGGCCCCAAATCGGCCCAGCGCATGGCCTTCCACCTGTTGCAGCACGACCGCGAAGGCGCGGCGCAGTTGTCGCGCGCGCTTTACCAGGCGGTCGACACGGTGCATCATTGCGGCAAATGCAATACCTTTTCCGACCTCGAGATTTGCGAGCTGTGCGCCGACAGCGAGCGCGACCACGCGCTGCTGTGCGTGGTCGAGACGCCGGCCGACCAGATCATGATCGAACAGACCCTGACCTGGCGCGGCCTGTATTTCGTGCTGATGGGGCGCCTGTCGCCGCTGGACGGCATCGGTCCGCGCGACCTGGCGCTGGACAAGCTCGTCAATCGCGCGGCCGACGGCGTGGTGAGCGAAGTCGTCCTCGCCACCAATTTCACCAACGAGGGCGAAGCGACCGCCCACTACATCAGCGAGATGCTCAAAGCCCGCGGCCTCAAGGTCAGCCGCCTGGCGCGTGGCGTGCCGGTGGGTGGCGAGCTGGAGTATGTCGATGCAGGCACGATCGCACGTGCCATGCTCGATCGGCGCAGCGCCTGATCGGGTCAGCGTTTCTCGCGCCAGGAGAACATCCCCATACCCGGGGATGGCCATGCGTGAACGCAAATCCCGACCGTGGGGCGCTGCTATTGTGATTTTTTCAGCGAGCCGCGCATGCATCTCGTCGATCTCACCATGTTCTATGCCGCCGAGGGCGGGGGCGTCAGCACCTACCTGAACGCCAAGTCGCGCTGGCTGGCGCGGCATGCGCCGATGCGGCACACGATCCTCAGTCCCAATGTCGACCCGGGCGAGTCGGGCGGGCACCTGCGCGTGCCCGGTGTCGCCTTGCCAGGCTTTCACGGCTACCGCATGCCCTTGTCGGTGGCGGCGATTGCGCGCCGATTGCGGCAGTTGCAGCCCGACCTGGTCGAAGCCGGCGACGCCGGCCACTGCGCCTGGGCCGCCCTGCGCGTGCGCGACCGGCTGCGCATCCCTGCCGTCGCTTTCTATCATTCCGATCTGCCGCGCCTGGTCGAGAACCGCTTCGGCGCACATGCCGCCCATCCTACGCGCCGCTATCTGTTCCGCCTGTACAACCAGTTCGACCTCGTGCTCGCGCCCAGCCAGCTGATGGTCGAGCAACTGCATGCGATGGGCGTGCACGGGGCGCTGCACCAGCCGCTCGGCATCGACTGCACGATCTTCCATCCTGCCCGCCGCGACGCCGGCCTGCGCGCCGAGCTGGGCCTGGCGCCTGGCGTGCGCTTGCTGGTCTATGCGGGCCGCTTCACGGCCGACAAGAAACTCGACGTGCTGCTGGCGGCGCTGGACCGGCTCGGTCCCGGCTACCACCTGCTGATGGTCGGCGGTGACGTCGCGCCCGGCATGGCAAGGCCACGGTTGAGCTGGCTGCCGTTCCAGCGCGACCAGTACGCGCTGGCGCGTATCCTGGCCAGTTGCGACCTGCTCGTGCATCCCGGCGATTGCGAGACCCTCGGCCTGATCGTGCTCGAAGCGATGGGCTGCGCCCTGCCGGTAGTGGCGACCAGCTCGGGCGGCGTCGCCGAGCTGGTCGACCCTCAGGTCGGCCTGCTGGCGCGCCCGAATTGCCCCGCCAGCCTGGCGGCGGCGATCCACGAGATCAGCCGCCGCGACCTGGCGGCGCTGGGCGCGAATGCCCGCCGCAAGGTCGAGAGAAATTTTGCGTGGGACCAAGTTTTTGCGCAACTAATGACACGCTACGCCGCCTTGCTGGCCCGCGGTACAGCGGCCGGCGCGCCGACCGAGCCCGTCCGTGTCAGCGACCCGAGCGCCTACCAGTAGTGCCCCAGTAGCCGTGTCAGCGACCGTGGCGCCTACCAGTAAGGGCCCCAGTAGCCGCCGCCGCGCCAGTAGCCCGGCCCCCAGCCACCGTACACGCCGTTGTTCGATCCGATGCGCTGCAGTTCCTCGCGCGTGCTCAGGTGCAGCACGCACTGGCGCCAGGGATCGCTGTTGGCGGTGTAGCCCAGCTGGCTGCAGGCCGGCCCGTAGACCGCGATCAGTTGCGTCATCTGCGCCTGCATGCGCGCCGCCTTCTCTTGCGGGGTGGCGCAGGCCACGGCCAGGACCGCCAGTCCCAGCATGCCGACAAGACGGCCGATGAACAGGACGATTGTGTCTCGCATCACAGCTTCTCCCGCGCCGCAGGACGCGGCGCTGTAAAAGCATAGGCCAGGCACCTGTCTCGCATATGAGCGGGATCAAAGGTGAACCAGCAGTTTTGCCGGCGCTTTTGCTAGGTAAAGGTGCTCCTTGCAATACCTCGGCCAACCGTATTGCAGTTTGTTGGCAAGTTTTGTGGCAACATACGGCCCCTGTCAAACAGGAGACGAATATGCACAAGCGTGGATGGAAGACATGGACCGTGCGCGGGTTTGGCGCACTGCTGGCCCTGGTGTTGCTCGCCGTGCTGGCTATCTGGCTGTTTCTGCGCGCCAGTCTTCCCCAGCTCGACGGCGAGCGCCAGGTCGCGGGCCTGGCGGGCGAGGTGCGGGTCGAACGCGACGCCAACGGCGTGCCCGTGATCAGCGGCGCCAGCCGGATGGATGTGGCCTACGCGACCGGTTTCGTCCACGCCCAGGAACGCTTCTTCCAGATGGACCTGCTGCGCCGCACCGCCGCCGGCGAGCTGGCCGAGCTGTTCGGCCCGCGCGCGCTGCCGCTCGACCGCGCCCACCGCCTGCACCGCTTCCGCGCCCGCGCCCAGGCCACGCTGGCGCGTCTCCCGGCCGGCGAACGCGCGCTGCTCGAGCGCTATGCGGCCGGCGTCAACCAGGGCCTGGACGCCCTCGGCGCGCGTCCCTTCGAATACGCGCTGACCGGCGCCGAACGGCGCGCCTGGAGCGCGCCCGATTCGCTGCTGGTCGTCTGGGCCATGTACCTCGACCTGCAAGGCGCCCAGCAGGCGCGCGAACTGGCGCGCGGCTGGCTGCGCGCGCACAGCGACGCGGCGCAACTGGCTTTTTTGCTGCCCGAAGCGACCGCGTTCGACACCACCCTCGACGGCGGCCAGGCGCCGGCCTCGGCGCCGCTGCCGGCCAGCGCGCCATCGTGGTGGGGCGCACCGGCAAGCGAACCAGGTGCGCCGATCAAGCTGGCCGGCCTGGACGTCACCGACTCGGTCGGCAGCAACAACTACGCGCTGGCGGGCAGCCGCAGCACCAACGGCGCCGCCATCGTGGCCGACGACATGCACCTCGGCCTGCAACTGCCGAACATCTGGTACCGCCTGGTGCTGCGCTTTCCCGATGCGGGCGCGCCAGGCGGCCAGCGCCGCCTGGCCGGCGTCAGCCTTCCCGGTGCGCCGCCGTCGGTCATCGTCGGCAGCAACGGCCAGGTCGCCTGGGCCTTCACCAATAGCTACGCCGATTCGCTCGACCTGGTCGAACTGGCCAGCGACGCGTCCAGGCCGGGCCAGGTCGGCTTGCCCGGAAGCTGGGAAACGCCGCGCGAGCACGTCGAGACGATCGCCGTGAAAGGCGCACAAGCCGAGCGCATGACGATCCGCGAGACCTCGCTCGGCCCGATCCGCGAGGTCGGCGCCCGCACCTACGCCGTGCACTGGATCGCCCATGACCCGGCGGCGCTGAACCTGAATCACCTCAAGCTCGAATCGGTCGCGAACGTCGACCAGGCGCTGGCCGCCGCCGCGAGCAACGGCATTCCGGCCCAGAACTTCGTCGCCGGCGACACCGCCGGGAATATCGGCTGGACCATCGCCGGCCTGCTGCCGCAGCGTACGACCGCGCCGCAGGCGGCGACCTTCCCGCTGGCGCCCGACGGCGGCGTGCCCACCTGGAGCGGCGTGCTGCCCGCGGGCGCGCATCCGCGCATCGTCAATCCGGGCAATGGCCAGATCACGACCGCCAACAGCCGCCAGCTGATGGGTGCGGGCTACGACCTGCTGGGCGATGGCGGCTACGACCTGGGCATGCGCAACCGCCAGCTGCACGACGGCCTGCAGGCGCTGGGCGCACAGACCGACGTGCGGCGCGCCTTCGACGCCGCGCTCGACGACCGCGCCCTCCTGGTCGGGCAATGGCGCCAGCGCGCCCTCGCTGCGCTCGACGCGGCGGCGCTCGCGGGCCACCCGCAGCGCGCCGAGTTCCGGCGCCTGCTCGAGACCAGCTGGAGCGGACGCGCCAGCGTCGAGTCGGTCGGCTACCGTCTATCGCGCGATTTTCTGTGGGCCGTGCACGACCTGCTGTACGGCCGCCTGAACGCCGCGCTGAAGGAGGTCGACCCGAAGGCCAGCGCGGCCGCGGCCAGCACGCGCTGGCCGGCGGTGGCCGCGCGCCTGCTCGACGAGCGCCCGGCGCACTGGCTGCCGGCCGGCCACGCGTCGTGGCAGGCCTTGCAGGTCGCAGCGGTGGACCGCGCCATCGCCGCCCTGAAGGACGAGGGCACTCCGCTGGCGCAGGCCACCTGGGGCCGGCGCAATACCGTGAATGTCGCGCATCCGATCAGCATGGCGGCGCCGGCGCTGCGGCCATGGCTGGCCGCGCCTAATAACGCGCTGCCGGGCGACGCCCATATGCCGCGCGTGGCGGGGCCGAAGTTCGGGCAGTCGGAGCGCCTGACGGTGTCGCCGGGACGGGAGGAGGAGGGCCTCTACAATATGCCGGGCGGGCAGAGCGGGCATCCGCTGTCGCCGTATTTCATGCGCGGCCACGCGGACTGGGTCGAGGGCAAGCCGACGCCCCTGCTGCCCGGACCGCTCAAGCACACGCTGCGCTTCGTGCCGTAGGCGAAGCGGCATCGGGCGTCTTTACGCCACCGGCAGCGGCATCGGGCGTCTCTACGCCACCGGCAGCAGCATCGGACGTTCTTGCGCCACTTGCAGCAGCATCGTGCGACCTTATTTCGCCGGCAGCGCCAGCTGCGCGTGGTGCAGCATCTCGGTGATCTTGTCCGCGCTCGACGGATGGCCGAGGTAGTAGCCCTGCACCATATCGCAGCCATACTCCTCGAGCATCAGGAGCTGCTCGCTGTTCTCGACGCCTTCGGCCACCACCACCATCTTGAGACCGTGCGCCATCGCGATGATGGCGCGCGTGATGGCCGCGTTTTCCGAGTCCTGCGGCAGGCCGGCGATGAAACTGCGGTCGATCTTCAGCGCCCGCACATCGAAGCGCTTCAGGTAGTTCATCGACGAGTAGCCGGTGCCGAAGTCGTCGATCGACAGGTGCACGCCGATCCCGCGCAGCTGCTCCAGCGTCACCATGGTGGCGCGCGCATCGTCCATCAGCGTGCCTTCGGTCAGCTCCAGTTCCAGCAGGCGCGGCTCTAGCCCGGTGTCGTTCAGGGCCGAGAGCACGATCTGCGACAGGTTCTCGTCCTTGAACTGCTTGGCCGACAGGTTGACCGCGATGCGCAGTATCCGGCGCGTCAGGCGCTGCCAGGTGCGCGCCTGGCGGCAGGCGGTGCGCAGCACCCATTCGCCGATCGGCACGATCAGGCCCGTTTCCTCGGCCAGCGGAATGAACTCGGTCGGCGGCACCAGCCCGCGCTCGGGATGGCGCCAGCGCACCAGCGCCTCGACCCCGACGATCTCGGTCGTGCGCACGTCGCGCTGCGGCTGGTAGACCAGGTACAGCTCGTCGTTCTGCAGGGCCTTGCGCAAGCCGACTTCCAGCTTCACATGGCTCATGATCTGCATGGTCAGCGAGGAACTGTACAGCTTGGCGTTGTTCTTGCCGCAGTTCTTGGCGTGGTACATGGCCGTGTCGGCGAACTTGAGCAGCGAACCGCAATCGTCGCCATCTTCGGGAAACAGCGAGATGCCGATGCTGGCGGTGACGAAGATCTCGTTGCCCTCGATGACGAAGGAGCGCCGCATGGCTTCCTTCACCCGGTGCGCCACGTTCAGGGCGTGCTCGACCCGCTCCAGGTCGGGGATCAGGATGGTGAACTCGTCGCCGCCCAGGCGCGCCAGGTTGGCGGCGTTCTCGGGGTGGTCGCCGCGCGCCACCAGGTCGCTCGGGCGGGTGGTCTCGCGCAGGCGCTCCGACACCATCTTGAGCAGCTGGTCGCCGGCGTTGTGGCCCAGCGTGTCGTTGATGCGCTTGAAGGCATCCAGGTCCATGAACAGCACCGCGAACTTCTTGTTGCCGATCTTGGCGCGCTGCAGTTCGCGCTCCAGCGTCTCGAGAAAGGCCTGCCGGTTCGGGATGCCGGTCAGGCCGTCGCAATAGGCCAGGCGGCGGATCTGTTCCTCGGCGCGCTTGCGTTCGCTGATATCGCGCACCAGCCCCAGCACCTCGGACGGACTGGTGGCCACCAGGCGCGCCTCGAAGTGCCTGACTTCGCCGCAGTCGACCAGTTCATACTCGACCGAGCGCACCTGCTGCGTCGCGAGCACGCTCTTCATCTGTTCCAGCATGCGTCCCGCAATCTCGGGCGGCAGCGTGTCGGTCACGTGCTTGCCGATGAAGTGCGCGCTGCCCGCGAGCGTGTTCGCGCCGCGGCCAGGGCAGCCCTGGCCGGGCCGTTCCTGGCCCGGCTCGTAGTCGAGGTAGAACCCGTCCTCGTTCAGGCGAAAGAAGGTGTCGGGGATGGCTTCGAGCACCGCGCGGTTCTGGGCGTCGGCAAAACGCAGGCGCGAGATGGCGTCGCTGGCGCGCAGCACGTACAGCACGCGGTGCCCCAGGATCGGCCAGTTGATCGGCTTCGAGACGAAGTCGGTGGCGCCGGCCTCGTAGGCCTGGGTCACGGCCTCGACGTCGTCGCTGCCGGTGACCATGATGATCGGCACGCAGGCACCGTCCTTCTCGGCCGCGCGGATCGCTGCGCAGGCCGCGAAGCCGTCCATGCGCGGCATGTCGACGTCGAGCAGCACCAGGTCGGGCACGCGCTCGCACGCCAGGGCGACCGCTTCGACGCCGTCGGCCGCCTCGATGCCGCCAAGGCCTATCTGGGCCAGCATCTCGAGCATCAAGAGGCGCATCACCGGGTCGTCGTCGGCGACCAGGACCGTCCCGCGCTGGGTGGATGAGGAGGCTGGCATGTCAGGATTCCTTTTCAAGCAGGGCGTGGAGCGACTGGCGCACCGACTGGAATTCGTTCTCCATGTCGGAAACGAGCGGCGCGGCGCCGTTGACGCTGCCGGCCCGTCCGAGCTGTTCGAGGTCGCGCGCCAGGATCGCCAGGCGCGCTGCGCCGATATTGGCGCTGGCCGACTTGAGGCCATGCGAGATTCGGCGCAGACCCTCGGCGTCGCCGCCGTCCAGGGCCTGGCGCAGGCCGTGCAAATGACGCGGCGTGTCGCCGACATAGGCGTTGATCACCTTCTGCACCAGGGCGTCGCCGCCGTCGCGGCTGAGGGCCCGGATCTGGTCGAGGGCCACGCGGTTGACCGGGTCGATGGCGGGCGGGCGCACGGCCAGCCTGGCGGGGACGGGAGCCGGCGTCGACGGCGCCACCTCGCACGCCGGGGCGTCGTCGTACGGACCGGCCCAGGGGTCGGATCGTGGATCGGCCTCTGCATCTGCCTGCGTATCTGCCTGTGCATCTGCGTGTGCATCCGCCGCAAGGCCGGCGGGCGCGTCGCCCGCATGGCGTTCGGCCACCAGCGGCAGCGCTACCCAGCGCCCGATCACGGCCGCCAGCTGCTGCTGGGTGAAAGGCTTGGAAAGATAGTCGTCCATGCCTGCCGCCAGGCACGCTTCGCGGTCGCCCTGCAGTGCATTGGCGGTAATCGCGATCACCGGCAGCGCCCGCGCGCGGCCCATCTCGCGTTCGTGGCGCCGGATCTCGCCGGTGGCGGCGAAGCCGTCCATCACCGGCATCTGGCAATCCATCAGCACCGCGTCCCAGCCGCCTTCGTGCACCGCATTCAGCGCTTCCTGGCCGTTGCGCGCGCAGTGCGCTTCCAGGCCCAGGCTTTCCAGCATCGCCCGCGCCACCTCGACGTTGACCGGATTGTCCTCGGCCAGCAGCACGCGCCGCGCCCGCCGTGTCGGTTTCACGCGCTCGGCGGCGGTGCGGGCGCCGCTGGCGGTCGACGCCGCGGGCGCGGCCGGCGCCGGATGGTGCAGCCGCGCCGCACGCGACGACAGGCAGGCATACAGGTCGGCCGCACGCGCCGGCTTGATCAGCTGGTAGGCCACGCCGGCTTCGCGCCGCTGCACCGGGTCGGCCGCCAGCTTGCCGGGACTGAGCAGCACCAGGTGGGTGGCGCGCGCGGCCGGTTCGGCGCGCACCGACGCCGCCAGCGCCAGCCCGCTGGTGCGGCTCAGTTCCATGTCCAGCACCGCCGCGTCGTAGGGGCGGCCGGCGCGCGCCGATTCGACCAGTTGCTCGAAGGCGCCGGCCGCGCCCACGGCGCCGTCGCAGCTGGCGCGCCAGGTCCGCAGCTGCTGCAGCAGCTCGGCGCGGCTGTCCTCGTGCTCGTCGACCACCAGCACGCGCAGGCCTTCGAGCGAGTGCTGCAGATGGCCCGGTGCATCGGGATCGACGCGCCGCTTGTCGAAGCTGACGGTGAACCAGAAGATCGTGCCGCGCTGCGGCGCGTTCTCGACGCCGATCGTGCCTTTCATGAGTTCGACCAGCTGCTTCGAGATCGCCAGCCCCAGGCCGGTGCCGCCGTACTTGCGGGTGGTCGAGTCGTCGGCCTGCGAGAAGGCGTCGAAGATGCGCGCGCGCGCATCGCGCGAGATGCCCACGCCGGTGTCGTGCACCTCGAAGCGCAGCGCGACCTTCTGCGCATCCTCGCCGGCCACGCGCACGCGCGCCATGATGCGGCCCTCGGGCGTGAACTTGATCGCATTGCCCAGCAGGTTGGCCACGATCTGGCGCAGCCGGTTCGGGTCGCCGCAGATCGCCACCGGGATGTCGTTGGCGATGTCGAAGTCGCAGCCCAGGCCCTTGGCCGCGGCCTGCGGCGTGTAGACATTGTGGATGTCGTCCAGCAGGTCCCACAGGTTGAAGTTGATGTACTCGATGGTGAGCTTGCCGGCCTCGATCTTCGAGAAATCGAGGATATCGTTGATGATCACCAAGAGGTGCTCGCCCGAGCGTTTCACCAGCTGGGTATAGTTGCGCTGGGCCTCGGTGAGCTCGGTCGCGAGCAGCATCTCGGTCATGCCGAGCACACCGTTCATCGGCGTGCGGATCTCGTGGCTCATGGTGGCCAGAAAGCCGCTCTTGGCGCGGCTGGCCGCTTCGGCCGCGTTCTTGGCTTTTTCCAGCTGCTCGGTGCGCACGCCGACCTGGCGTTCGAGCTCGTCGCGGTGGTGCAGCAGGGCGGCGCCGCGGTCTTCGATCTGGGCCAGCATGGTGTTGAAGCTGTCGATCAGCACGCCCAGCTCGTCGCTGCGCGTGTGCGGCACGCGCAGGCCGTAGTTCTGGCTGGCCGAGATCTTCTGCGCGGCCTGGATCAGCTTGGTGATCGGCTCGGCGATGCTGCGTTTCAGGCTGCCGGCCAGTCCGAGCGAGACCACCGTCGACGCTCCCATCGCCAGCCCGATCACGACCAGGCTGGCCAGGATGTCGAGCCACATCGGCAGCAGGTCGGCCTCGATCATGATCGCGCCCACCGCCAGCTCGCCATGCCGCACTTCGCGCAGCACGCGCAGATGGCGTGCATACAGCTTGCCGCCGGCGCGGTTGGCGTCGGCCAGCGCGGCGGCGCCGATATCGTCCAGCGCGCCCAGGTCGGCGCCACTGCGCAAGGGGGCGCGGTACTCCGCCAGCGGCCGGCCGTAGCGGTCGTACAGCACGGCCGCCGTGATGTCGCGCTGGGCGTCGAGCGCGGCCAGCGTCGCGCCGGCCTGCTGGCGGTCGACCAGCAGCAGGTCGGCCGCGCTGGCGGCGCCGATCACGCTGCCGAACGCGGCCAGTTGCAGCTGCGCGGCCTGGCGGTGGTGGATGACGGAGGTGACGGCGAAGGCGATGAACACGAACAGCAAGGCGGTTGCCGTGGTGAGCAGCGAGATCAGGGTCAGCTTCTGGTTCAGGCTCGAGCGCTCGAAGTTCGGCATCGCGGTTCCCGCAGAAGGCACAACGCAATGGACCGGCAACGACGCAGATCCTCCGTGCGGGCAAGGTCCCGCAGGAAAAAAATATACGGCCTAGGGAAGGGTGCGGCTTTGAGTCACCGCAAATGTGGCAATCGAAACAATTCCACGTCGCAATGTGGTTGCGTGGAAGGGACGGGAATGATCATGTGCGGGGGGCGGATGGGCACGGCAGGAACACGACCAAAGGGATGCCGTGGTGCCAGTTATGTTCAGTTAGCGGCAAGACCGTCGCCCCGGCGAAGGCCGAGGCCCAAGTTGAGCGTGTTGGCGGCGCATGCAAACTTGGATTCCCGCGTTCGCGGACTGCTATCCGGGATAATTTCAGGCGCGTGAAAGAGGCCGCCTCATAGGGAAAACCACGTCGTTCCTGCGGAGGCGGGAACGCAAGTGTAGCCGGCCAGCGGCCTGAAGATCGACCTTCGATGAGCGTTCAGGCCATGCAAGAGCATGAACATTCTGTAACTTCACTTGGATTCCCGCCAAGGCGCCCGGCGAGGGCGGGAATGACGTGCATATTTTGCGTACAAATATTCCGGAAGCTAATGCGCCTTCGCGGGAACGACGGTTTTTAATGTAGAGGAAGAATGATTTGCTTGACCGAACGGGATGACGCCGCAGCGTTCCTGTTCGATCAAGCCATCACGCCGCCTTCAGCAGCGCGCCGCCAGGAGCATGCCGCCTTCAGCAGCGCACCGCCATCAGCAGCACGACGCCCGGCTTCCCCCGTACCGGGCTTCCTGGCGCTCGCGGAAGAATTCCTCGTACGTCATCGCCGGCTTGTCCGGATGGGTGAGCTCCATATGCGCCAGGTAGGTGTCGTACTCGGGCAGGCCGACCATCAGCCGCAGGCTTTGCCCGAGGTAGTTGCCGGCCTGTTTGAGCGTGCCGAACATCAGTGCGCTCCTGCCGGCGCCGCGCCTGCCGGCATGGCGACGTAGGTCGATTCCCTGGCGGTCGGCGCATTGGCCTTGCGCGCGTCGAGCACCGTGCGAATGCCGTAGTACAGCACCGCCAGCACCACGAAGATGAAGAAGCCGGCCAGCGACGCGTTGACATAATCGTTGAAGATGATGCGCTCCATGTCGACGATCGACTTGGCCGGCGCCAGGATCTCGCCCGCGTCGTGCGCCGCCTGGTACTTGTTGGCGTGCGCCACGAAGCCGATGCGCGGATCGCTGTGGAAGATCTTCTGCCAGCCGGCGGTGAGGGTGCAGGCCAGCAGCCACACGGTCGGCGCCGCGGTGACCCAGGCGTATTTGCCGCGCTTCATCTTGAACAGCACGCAGGTGCCGAGCATCAGGGCGATACCGGCCAGCATCTGGTTGGCGATGCCGAACAGCGGCCACAGGGTATTGATGCCGCCCAGCGGATCGACCACGCCCTGGTACAGGAAGTAGCCCCAGGCCGCCACGCACAGCACGGTCGCCAGCAGGTTGGCCGGCAGCGAATCGGTCTTCTTCAGCGACGGCGCGAAGGCGCCCAGCAGGTCCTGCAGCATGAAGCGACCGGCGCGGGTGCCCGCGTCCACCGCGGTCAGGATGAACAGCGCCTCGAACAGGATCGCGAAGTGGTACCAGAAGGCCATCATGGCCTGGCCGCCGATGACGTTCGACAGGATGTGGGCCATGCCGACCGCCAGGGTCGGGGCGCCGCCGGCGCGCGAGATGATGGTGTGCTCGCCGACATCCCTCGCCATCTGCTCCAGCGCGTCCGGTGTGATCACGAAGCCCATCTGCGAGACGGCTTGCGCGGCCGATTGCGCGGTGGTGCCGAGCAGGGCGGCCGGGCTGTTCATGGCGAAATAGACGCCAGGGTCGATGGTCGAAGCGGCGATCAGCGCCATGGTGGCCACAAAGCTTTCCATCAGCATGCCGCCATAGCCGATATAGCGGGCGTGCGATTCATTCTCGATCATCTTGGGCGTGGTGCCCTACGAGATCAGCGCGTGGAAGCCGGACACGGCGCCGCAGGCGATGGTGATGAACAGGAACGGGAACACGCTGCCCGACCACACCGGGCCGGTGCCGTCGATGAACTTGGTCACGGCCGGCATCTTGAGGTCGGGCGCGACCACGAGGATGCCCACGGCCAGCGCCAGGATGGTGCCGATCTTGAGGAAGGTCGACAGGTAGTCGCGCGGCGCCAGCAGCAGCCACACGGGGATCACGGCGGCGACAAAGCCATAGCCGATCAGCATCCAGGTCAGTTCGGTGCCGGTGAAGGTGAACATCGGGCCCCAGGTCGGCGAGTCATGCACCCACTGGCCGCCGATGATGGCGAGCATCAGCAGCACGAAGCCGATGGCCGAGATCTCGCCGATGCGGCCCACGCGCACATAGCGCGAATAAATGCCCATGAACAGCGCGATCGGGATGGTCGCCATCACGGTGAAGGTGCCCCACGGCGAGCCGGTGAGGGCCTTCACGACGATCAGCGCCAGCACGGCCAGGATGATGACCATGATCATGAAGGTGCCGAGCAGGGCGATCATGCCGGGGATCTCGCCCATCTCGGACTTGATCAGGTCGCCGAGCGAGCGGCCGTCGCGCCGGGTGGACATGAACAGCACCATGAAATCCTGCACCGCACCGGCGAACACGACGCCGGCGAGGATCCACATCAGGCCGGGCAGGTAACCCATCTGCGCGGCCAGCACCGGGCCGACCAGGGGGCCGGCGCCGGCGATCGCGGCGAAGTGGTGGCCGAACAGGACGTTCTTGTTCGTGGGAACGTAGTCGAGGCCGTCGTTGAACTTGTAGGCCGGGGTCTGGCGCGTGGGATCGAGCCCCATCACCTTGGTGGCGATGAAGAGGGAATAGAAGCGGTAGGCGATCAGGTAGACGCAGCCGGCGGCGGCGACGATCCAGATGGCGTTGATGGTTTCACCGCGCTTGAGCGCGATGTAGCCGAGCGAGAACGCGCCCAGGATGGATAAGGCGATCCATCCGAGCATGCTCGAAAGTCGTTTCATGGGTTGACTCCTCCGATATGGAATGATGCTTTTTTTTACGCCAGTACGTGCCGACGCGATGTTTACAGCATGCTATCGAGTATCTTGCAGTCTTGTCAGGACTGCAAGCGCAACATTACGCAGCAGTTACGTAGTCCTACGTAGCATCGTGGACGGCAAGCCACGTAGAATGGCGGCCTTCCTGAATTAACCATGCGGGCAGCAAATGCGGCTGAGGCAAAAAGTCATCGTCCTGGCGGTCGCGCCGCTGATCGTGGCGCTGTGCGCCATCGCGCTCTACGTGCGCCAGCAGGCGGTCACGCTGGCAGCCGAGCAGCGCGCCACCATCCAGCACGCCTACCTGGCGAGCAAGGAGGCCGAGCTGCGCCACTACGTGGAGCTGGCGACGCGCTCGATCGCCCACCTGACCCGCACCGGGATCACCGACCCGGCGACCCAGCAGGAAGCGATCCGCATCCTGTCGAGCCTGAGCTATGGCGACGACGGCTATTTCTTCGTCTACGACACGCGCGGCACCAACCTGATGCATCCGCGCCAGCCCGAGCTGGTGGGCACCGAAATGTGGGAATGGCGCGACATGACCGGCGCGCCGACCATCCAGCGCCTGATCGCGCTGGCCAGCCAGGGCGGCGGGTTCCTGCGCTATACCTGGGCCAAGCCGTCGAGCAGCAAGCCGGCGCCCAAGCTGGGCTATGTGGTGCCGATCGCGCACTGGGACTGGGTGATGGGCACCGGCATCTACCTGGACGACGTCGAGGCTGCCCTGGCCCAGGTCGACGCCCAGCAGTCGCGCAATATCGAAGAGACGCTGCTGTGGATGGCGGGCCTGGCGACGCTGGCCGCGGTGGGCGTGGCCGGCGGCGGGTTGGCGCTCAACATCAGCGAGGGCCGGGTGGCCGACGCCAAGCTCAAGGCGCTGGCCCAGCGCGTGGTGGAGTCGCAGGAAGAAGAACGGGCGCGCCTGTCGCGCGACCTGCACGACGGCGTCAGCCAGGCGCTGGTATCGGTCAAGCTGCAGCTGGAAGCCGGCATCATCCGCCTGGACGGCGACGCCGCGCGCCGCGAGCAGGCGCGCGCCGGCCTGGAACGCACGGTGGAGCAGGTCAATTCGCTGCTGGGCGAAGTGCGGCGCATCTCGCACGCGCTGCGCCCGAGCCTGCTCGACGACATGGGGCTGGCGCCGGCCCTGCATTACCTGGCCAGCGAATTCGGCGAGCACGCCGGCGCGCCGGTGCGTTTCCGCGCCGCCGGGGCGGTCGATGCGCTGCCCGAGATCGTGGGCACGACGCTGTTCCGCGTCGCGCAAGAGGCGTTGACCAATGTCGAGCGCCATGCCCAGGCGCGCACCATCGACATGGCGCTGGAGCGGGTCGGCGACCGGGTCAGCCTGTCGATTGCCGACGATGGCGTCGGCTTCGACGCCGACGGCGTGGCCGTGCATCCCAAGCGAGGAATCGGCCTGAGGAATATGATGGAGCGTATGGAAGCGATCGGCGGCCGGCTGGCGATCGCATCGTCCTCCGGCGGCACCCGGGTGGTCGCCAGCATCGATTTGAAGGAGCAAGCTTAGTGAGTGGCGCAATGCATGATGACGTGGACAGTCAAGCGAGGGAAGTGAAGATCCTGCTGGTGGACGACCACCCGCTGGTGCGCGACGGCCTGCGCGCGCGGCTGGAGTCGGCGCCGCACCTGACGGTGGTGGCCGAAGCGGGTTCAAGCCAGGAGGCGCTCGAACGCGCCGGCGAATTCCATCCCGACCTGGTGCTGATGGACGTGAACATGCGCGGCGGCAACGGCATCGAGGCGACCTTCCAGCTCACGGCGCGCTACCCCGGCATCAAGGTGCTGATGTTGTCGATGCACGACAAGCCCGAATACGTCAGCCAGGCCATGGGCGCCGGCGCGCGCGGCTACGTGCTGAAGGACGCGCCGGGCAAGGACATCGTGCTGGCCATCGAGACCGTGATGGGCGGCGGCATTTATTACAGCGCCGCGCTGGCGCGCCAGCTGGCCAATCCGGCGGTGCCCGACAACCAGCTGACGGCGCGCGAACAAGAAGTGCTCAAGCATATCGCGGCCGGCCAGTCGAACAAGCAGATCGCGCGCGAGCTCGACCTGTCGGTGCGCACGGTCGAGACCCACCGCCTGAATATCAAGCGCAAACTGGGCATCGAAGGGCAGGCCGAGCTGATCCGTTTTGCGGTGCAGCGCGCCGGCGGTAACTGATAGTCGTACTGGGCTGTCCACCAGGAAACATTGCAGTTGCGTTATAGTATTCGGTGCAATAAGATTGACCGAATACTACTTCGAAACATCACATGGCCGAGCAGGGACATCATCCGCTGGTAGCAATCGAACCGGTCGCCAGTGCGCAGAACGAATGGGCGGCACTGAGCCTGCAACTGGCGGCTGGCGCCGACCTGTCGAACCGCCTGCAAGCCGTGTTCGGCTCCCCCGACCTCCTGACCGCGATCGCGCCCCTCGACTGCCTGTTGATGCTGGATGATCCGGCGCCCTTGACCGCGCCGGTGCTGGCGCTGCTGCCGGCGAACCGCGTCGGCCTGGTGATCAAGGCGGCGTCGCTGGCGGCCGACGGCAGCGCGCGCCAGCTGGCCGAGCTGCACGCCTACGGCTACCGCATCTGGCTGGACGGCGAGCTGCCGCAGGGCGTGAAGGCGCCAACCGCGCTGCGCTCGAGCGCGCGCGACTGCAGCGCCGGTGCGCCGCCGCCGGGGCGGATGGTGGCCCTGTTCGGGCCGCACCTGGCGTATGGCGTCGGCAGCGCGCAGCGCTTCTCGGAGTGCGAGAACGCGGGCTTCGACTGGTTTCGCGGCGACTACCCGTTCGACCCCGACGCGGCGCCGTCGCCCGACGACGACGGCAGCTCGCGCCGCCGCATCCTGACCTTGCTCGGCCTGCTGGCGCGCGACGCCGACACGCGCGAGCTGGAAAACCAGATCCGGCAAGACCCGACGCTGGCCTATCACCTGCTCAAGCTGGTCAATTCGGCGGCGTTTGCGACCAGCATCCGCATCAGCAGTTTCAGCCAGGCGATCACGGTGCTGGGACGGCGCCAGTTGCAGCGCTGGCTGCAGCTGCTGCTGTATGCGCGCCAGCAGCCCGATGGGCTGCCCAACCTGCTGCTGCCGCTGGCGGCGCGCCGCGCTGCGCAGCTCGAAGCGCTGGCGCGCCAGGCCGGCGCCGACCGCGACGCCCAGGACCTGGCCTTCATGGCCGGCGTGTTCTCGCTGCTCGACCGGCTGCTCGTGATGCCGATGGCGGCCATCGCGGCCGACCTGCACCTGCCGGACGACGTGGCCGGCGCGCTGGTCAATCGCAGCGGCCAGCTGGGCGCCTGGCTGGCGCTGACCGAGGCGCATCCGTCCGAGGCGGCGCTGGCGCAGGCTGGCGTCAGCCCGGCCCAGTGGTGGAGCAGCCAGTTGCAGGCCTTCCATTGGGCGATCCAGGTAGGCCGCAATGTGTGACCTGCGCGAACAGGTCTCGGCCGACTTCGTCGGCGGCACCAGCGCCGTCTGCGACGCCATCCTGCGCCTGCGCGGCGAGCCGCTGGCCTTCGAACTGGGACGCCTGGCGCGCCTGCTCACCGGCAGCAAGGAAGGCCGCTTCATGCCGGGCGCCGGCCTAGTCGACCCCAACCCGCCGCGCGCGCGCGTGCTGCGCCACGTAGTGGCCGCCGGCATCGAGCAATTCGGCTGGTATGAAGTGAGCGGCAGCGACGCCGATGGGCAGGAGGTCGAGCGCCGCCTGGCCGCGCTGGCCCACCTGACGGCGAGCCTGATGCAGATGCACGCGCTGGCGCAGCGCTCGACCCACGCCTACGCGCAGATGGAAGCGCAGCTGGCGCACCAGACGCAGATCCTGGACCAGATCCACGAATCGGTGCTGACGATGGACCAGATGGGCTACATCACCAGCTGGAACCGCGGCGCCGAGCAGCTGTTCGGCTACACCTCGCTGGAAGCGGTGGGCCGCAACATCCTGTTTTTGTACGCGGACCAGAACGGCGACGGCGACGGCGAAATGCAGCCCGACCTGTTCGCGGAGCAGGGCGGCCGCATGATGGAGGTCAGGCGCCGCAAGAAGTCGGGCGAGGTCTTCTGGGCCAGCCTGTCGCTGACGCCGCTGCGCGACATGGCCGACCGTCCGACCGGATTGATCGCCTACCTGACCGACATCACCGAGCGCAAGCACGCCGAGGAGCAGCTGCACCACCTGGCCTATTACGACGAGCTGACCGGCCTGCCGAACCGCACGCTGTTCTCGCGCCTGCTCGACCAGGCGCTGGCCGTCTCGCAGCGCAACGAGACGGCGGGCAGCGTGCTGTTCATCGACCTGAACCGCTTCAAGCGCATCAACGACACCCTCGGCCGGCGCATCGGCGACGAGCTGCTGCGGCAGGCGGCGCAGCGCTTCAAGGCGGCGCTGCGCGAAGAGGATGTGGTGGCGCGCCTGTCGGGCGACGAATTCGCCGTCGGGCTGTCGGATATCCGGCAGCACTTCGAGGCGACGACCGTGGCGCAGAAACTGCAGGCCGCACTCGATGCGCCGTTCCTGATCGGTGGGCATGACCTGCGCGTGGGCGCCAGCATCGGCATCAGCGTCTACCCGCAGGACGCGAACGACGCCGAGACCCTGCTCGGCCTGGCCGATATCGCGATGGAGCGGGCCAAGAGGGCGGAAGACAATCCGGATCGCAGCGTGGCGTTCTACAGCCAGGACATGAACCAGGGCATGCAGGAGCGGATGCGGATCGAATCCGGACTGCGTCATGCGCTGGGCAATGGTGAGCTGATCCTGTATTACCAGCCCAAGTTCGAGATCACCAGCGGGCGGCTGGTCGGCGCCGAGGCGCTGGTGCGCTGGCTGCATCCCGAGCGCGGGATCGTGCCGCCGTCGGAGTTCATCCCGCTGGCCGAGACCACCGGCCTCATCGTGCAGGTGGGGGAGTGGGTGCTGGAGCAGGGCTGCGCGCAGGCGGCGATCTGGCAGAAGGCGGGCATTGCGCCTTTCAGGCTGGCGGTGAACGTGTCGGCGCGCGAGTTCACGCCGTCGTTGCCGGGCAGGGTATCCGACACGCTCCAGCGCTATCAGCTCGACCCGTCGTGGCTGGAGCTGGAGATCACCGAGAGCACCCTGATGCATGATTTCGAACGCGTGACCGCAATCATGGACCGGATCACGGCGTTGGGGGTGACCTTGTCGCTGGATGATTTCGGGACCGGGTATTCGAGCCTGTCGTATTTGAAGCGGTTCCCGATCCATACCTTGAAGATCGATCGGTCGTTCACGACCGGGATACCGGGCGATGCCAGCGATTGCGCGATCGCCGGGACCATCGTCAGCATGGCGCGGCAGCTGTGCCTGCGGGTGATCGCGGAAGGGGTGGAGACGCTGGATCAGCTGGAGTTCCTGCGGGCGGCGGGGTGCGATGAGGTGCAGGGGTATCTGTATGCCGCGCCGTTGCCGGCGTATGAGTTCGAGCGGGGGTTGCGGGAGAATTGGTTGCTGGTGGGGTGAGGTTCGTGCGTATGTGCACACATATGTATGCACCGATACGCACCTACACACACGCTAGCTTAGTCCGCGGCAATCGCAGCATCACTGCCTTGCGTACGTCGTACCCGCGCAGGCGGGAATCCAAGTTAGCTCGCAGCATCACTGGCTTATGCACGTCGTTCCCGCGCAGGCGGGAATCCAAGCCAATTCGCAGCATCACTGCCTTATGCACGTCGTTCCCGCGCAGGCGGGAACCCAAGTCAGTTCGCAGCATCACTAGCTTTTGCACGTCGTTCCCGCGCAGGCGGGATTCCAAGTCAGTTCGCAGCATCACTGGTCTGCGCACGTGGTTCCCGCGCAGGCGCGAATCCAAGTGACTTCGCAGCATCACTGGCTTATGCACGTCGTTCCGGCGCAGGCGGGAATCCAAGTTGGCTTGCACAACGTTACCTTTCGATCACGCTCACCGCCGCTGATGATTTATGTATAATGCCGGTTCCTCATAGGAAGCGTGGCCGAGTGGTTGAAGGCAGCAGTCTTGAAAACTGCCGACGGTGTGAGCCGTTCGTGAGTTCGAATCTCACCGCTTCCGCCAGAATACTGAACAAAAGCCCCACACGTTGGGGCTTTTTCGTGTCCTAAGGGCAGATTCGCGTCGGAGCCGCGACAGCGAAGGTCTCCACTCCCGCGCGATCGAGTTTGCGCCCTTGACGGCGTGCCGGTCGAGTGAGGCGCACGGCGCAGTCCGGGAAGAGATCGACCTCCAAGCGAGGCTGTGGACCATACGCGCCGGGCGCATGAAAGTAGGGAGGTTAATCGCCTGGGCTTTCGTGAAGGCCGGTAAGTGTGAGTTAGGGCGCAAAGGCTTAACCACGTGGCTTCATAACGCCACATCGTTATCGATCCGCGGTTACCTCGTACGGGTAGCTTGGCAAAGACGAACCGCGTTAATGTCACTACTGAATCGCGACTTGGTGTACGCTTCAGCTCATCCGATGCCGACTGCCGCTCCCTTCAAAGGACCTGCCATGCAATTCGACCCCTTCTGGATGTTCCGTTCCCCACTGTCCGGCAATGTGGCGGAGAAGATCAGTGCCCCATGGTTTTCACCGGCGCTCACCGTCAATTATGCGGGCGATGCGGCGGTCGAAGGGAAAGTCGTCGACCAAGTCGCCAGCTATGGAAAACAGATCGGCTGGCTGAACGAAGTCGTGCTGGCGCTTGCCGAACAGGCGAAACTCCCGGCCGACGTGGCCGTCACGGTCCAGCGCATGTCCGAGGCGGCAAAACGCATTGAAGAGATCAAGGACCAGAACCGGCAGGACGCGCTTGCGGCCGCGAACGACGCATTGGATCGCCTGAAGCTGGAGCAGCCCGAAGCCTACGAAGCGCTGCTGCGCACCAGAAGCCAGCCGCCCGCTGTCAAGACAATCGCATTCGCCTAGTCCTGCAAATGAGCACGCGGATTGCGCCATCATCCCGACGCCATCCGCAGGTGCATGACTCACCGCAACAAGCGTGACAACGCCTCTTCCTGTTGCAAACTATGTGGCTGCCACAATGTCACTGGCCATTCGCCTTGGCGCGGGCCGAGAGGGCCGCGTCGATGTCGGCGCCCCATGGATCCTTCTGCGCCACCGGCTTGCCGCTGGCCGCAAAGTCCATGATCTCATCCGATGAACGCGCGTAGCGCGGCCACGCCGGCAACCCGCCACCATTCGGATCGCCGCGCTTGGCAAAGTTCACCATATACGTGCTCATCGCCTTGCCCATCGCGATGTCGCGTGGCGTGGCCTGCTCGCCATATTTGACTGCCACCGTGTCGAAGAAGAACGGAATATCGGTCGCGTGCCCAGCGCCCGCGGCCACATCCGGTTTGACGACCGATTCGGCCACATACGAGAAGCGGTACGCGTACACCGGCGCGCCGTGATCGGCCAGCGTCGCTGCCAGGCTGCGCCCGCCAGCCACCATGAACCCCGTCTTGCCGCCGATATCCGCGCTGGTCGCCCCGATCATCACCGGCACCTTGTGCATGCGTCCCGATGCGAACGCCGCGCGTGAATCGATCGCCAGCTTGCCGTCGATGAAAGGCCCGTGATAGGTCGGCGTGCCTTGCTGCATGAAGTTGGCCAGGTTCAAGCCGTCGACGACGCTGTCGGCCGGCAGTGCGCGCAGCTTCTCGAGCGCTTTTGGATCCTCCGGTGCGATCCCGTTCGCCGTCGCGAAGTTCACGCCGATCTGTTCGACTGCGGCCAGCGGCGTCGGCGCGGTCGCGCCATCGCCGCCGGACATCACGACCGCCTTGGCAAACAGGCCCTGGCTCAGCGGCGACGTCAACAGCGTGTTGACCGACATGCCGCCGGCCGACTCGCCGCTGATGGTGACGTTGGACGGATCGCCCCCGAACGACGCCGCATTGCGCTTGATCCATTCCAGTCCTGCGATCTGGTCCATGAAGCCATAGTTGCCGAGCGGCGTCTTGGTGCCGGTCTCGCGGGTGAGCTGCGGATGGGCGAAGAACCCGAGCCGTCCGATCCGGTAATTAAAACTGATCACGACCACGCCCTGTTTCGCCAGCTCCGCGCCGGAATAGGTCGGCGGCGACGAGCCGCCATTGACGAAACCGCCGCCGTAGATCCAGACGATCACCGGCAGCCTGGCGCCGCCGTTCGCCGGCTTCCACACGTTCAGGTACAGGCAGTCTTCGCTCGGCTGGGTGCCGAGCGGGGCGGCGTCGCTGGGGAAGGGCAGTTGCATGCAGTCGGCCGCATAGGCTGCCGCTGCGCGGACGTCGCCCCAGCGCGCGGTGGGTTGCGGCGCGCGCCAGCGCAAATCGCCCACCGGCGGGGCCGCGAAGGGGATGCCTTTCCAGCTCGCGACGCCATCGCTTACCATGCCTTCCACCTTGCCGCTGTCGATCGTGACGACCGGGCCGCCGCTGGCGGCCAGCGCCAGGGGCGCGGCCAACGTCAAGGTGGCGATCAAGGGTAGAAAGGGCGAACGTGGCATCGAAGTCTCCTGTGGAATGGTAAAAGGGCAACCGTGCAAGTATGGTAACCGAATCGCTCAGCCACACCCGTCGAACACGTCTTTGGCCAGGACCGCGTTCGCGGCGACTTCTGGCGGTTCTGCCGAGACTGAAATCTTGAATCGTGAGTACTACGTCCTGGTCGGCAAAATCGACAGGCACTCGCAGAGGAATCACATCCGAATTCGGGTTTTACCGGAAAATTCGTACTACAAACGGCAAGATCAAAAAACGATTTTTCACATCTTGGGTGTGACATGTGATTCTCATGCTTCTTACATTAAACGAAAGTGTTGTGTTTCGTCCAAAATCCAGGTTGTTAACAAAATTTCCTTGGGTCACTGGTTTGGTAACGGTAATTACCCACAGTTTCGGCGCTATCATGACGGCCTATCACACGCTCGACAAACTTCCCGCATGCACGGCTTGCTCCGCAAATTTCGCCTATCGACCCTGATGACGCTCGCCGTCTGCGCCACGGTGGCGTTGACGGTGGCGTTGCAGCTGGCGGTGGTCAACCATTTCGCAGTGCGCCAGGCCAATGCCGAAGCCCAGTTGCGCCTGCAGCAGCTTTCCTGGCAGATGCGTGACTCACTCAACCGCGTGGTGGAGCAGGCCACCGGCGACGCCCGCCTGCTCGCCGCCCTGCCGCAGGTGCGCCAGGCGCGCAGCCCGGCGGCGGCGCGGCTGGCGCTGGAAAGCCTGCAGCAGACCTTCCCCGACTACGCCTGGATCGGGCTGGCCAATACCGACGGCCGCGTGATCGCCTCCACCAAGGGTCTGTTGGAAGGCAATGATGTCAGCGCGCGGCCCTGGTTCCAGGCGGGGCAGGGCGGCGTGCGCGCCACCGACTACCACCCGGCGCTGCTGCTCGAAAAGCTGATGCCGCATGGCGCCGATCCGTGGCGCTTCGTCGATGTTTCCACGCCCGTGTTCAGCCAGGACGGCGAGCTGTTCGCGGTGCTCGGCATGCACCTGAGCTGGGACTGGGCGCGGCGCCAGGCGCGCAAGCTGCTCACGCCGGCGCTGCGCGAATACGGCGCCGAGATCCTGGTCGTGCGCGCCGACGGCACCGTCATGCTGGGCCCGGCAGAGTTGGTCGAGCGCAAGATCGGCACCGACAGCCTGCGCCGCGCGCAGGGCGGCGACACCGGTGCGCTGCGCGAGGAGTGGCAGGACGGGCGCACTTATCTCACCGGCTTCAGCCAGACCGGCCAGGCCGGCAACGCCGCCACGCTGCAATGGTCGGTGCTGGTGCGCCAGGATGAACAGAAGGCGCTGCAGGGCGCGACCGAGCTGAAGCGCCGCATGCTCCTGTGGAGCGGGCTGCTGGGCGTCGTGCTGGCGGTCTGTGCGGCGCTGCTGGCGCGCCGCCTGGCGCGGCCGATGGCGCAACTGGGCGCGGCGATCGAGCGCGTGACCGAGGCGACCGAGGCTGGCCGCGAGCGGCCGCCGATTCCCCGCATCGACGGCTTCTACGAGGCAAATATGCTGTCGCGCACGATGCGCGAGCTGGTCAACAGCGAGGCCGAGCACCGCCACGCCCTGCAGCAGATGAACGAACAGCTCGAATCGAAGGTTGCCCAGCGCACCGCCGAACTGCAGGCGCTGCTGCTGCGCGATGTGCTGACCGGCCTGCCGAACCGGCGCGCGCTGCTCGAGGCGCTGCCCGACACGATGGCGCGCGCGCAGCGCAGCAAGATGCCGGCCGCATTGCTGTTCATTGACATGGATGGCTTCAAGGCGGTCAACGACAACCATGGCCACGAAGAGGGCGACGAGCTGCTGCGCCAGTTCGGCCAGCGCCTGGCGGCAGGCGTGCGCAAGACCGATATGGTGGCGCGCCTGGCGGGCGACGAATTCGTCGTGGTGCTCGAACTGCTGGCCGATGGCGGCGCGGCCGAAGCGGCCGGCCGCAAGCTGCTGGCGCTGGTGCGCGAGCCGTATCAGCTGCGCGGCACGCGCGTGAGCGTTGGCGCCAGCATCGGCGTGGCGCTGTTCCTGCCCGACCAGGCGCCGGATCTGGACGCCTGGCTGGCGCGCGCCGACCACGCCATGTATGCCGCCAAGCGCGGCGGCAAGAATGCGGTGGCGCTGGCCGCTGCGCATGCCTGACCGATTGTTTCGTTCCCGTGATTCATTGTTGACTCAACGTTCATCATGACCCAAATCAGCCAGATCATTGCCACCCTCAAGCGCCAGCTCAAGCTGCAGGGCCTGACCTACCGCGACGTCGCGGTCGCGCTCGACCTGTCCGAGCCGAGCGTCAAGCGGCTGTTCGCGAGCGAGCAGTTTACGCTCGAGCGCATCGTCGAGATCTGCAGCATGCTGGGCTTCACGCTGGCCGAGATCGCGCAGGAAGCCCAGAACGGCCAGCGCCGCCTGCGCACGCTGAGCGTGGAGCAGGAAGCCGAGCTGGTGGAGGATGACAAGCTGCTGCTGGTCGCGGTGTGCGCGCTGAACCAGTGGCGCATGCTCGACATGCTCAATGTCTACCAGCTCACCGAAGCCGAATGCGTGCAGCACCTGCTGCGCCTGGATCGCCTGCAGCTCATCACGCTGCTGCCGGCGAACCGCATCCGGGTCAACGTGGCGCGCGATTTCGACTGGCTGCCGGACGGACCGATCCGTCGGTATTTCCGCGAGCAGGGCATGCTCGAGTTCGTGGCGGGCGCGTTCGACGGCAATGGCGAGACGCTCGACTTCGCACATGGCATGCTGACCGACAGCGCCCGCGCCAAGCTGCACCAGGAACTGCGCCTGATGCGCGCCCGGTTCGCCCAGTTGCACGAGGAAAGCCTGGCCGCGCCGCTGAACCAGCGCCGCGGCAGCGGCCTGCTGCTCGCCTCGCGCGAGTGGGAACCGGCGGCGTTTGCCGCATTGCGCCGCTGATTTGCTGCGCTGGCTGGCCTCGTTCCCGGTGCCACGCCACCATCACTCCCTCAATTCGATGGCACTCGTAAAGATTGCTATACGCCACCTTTTGGGTGTACGTTACCAATCAATGCGGTCAATCAAAGCATCAACGCAAGGCGGCGCGTTACCTCACGGCTGAGCTGAAACTGTCAGTTGTGTGAGGTATGTGACAGATCAGGACGCCTGAACAGGCGGATAGTAGGTGTCAGGGGGAGATTGACGCCATGAGAATGTCCATCGTTGCATTGGCCGTACTCGGAGGGAGTGCGGCGTGCGCTTCGGCGCAGGACGAGCCGGCCGGCGCACGCGCGGCCGACGCCGGGGCAATCCAGGAAGTGGTCTGCGGGGCGGAATGCCAGTCGCAGCTGCAGCTGGCTGCGCGCGCCGAGACGGTGCCGGCCGCGACACGGATCTTCACGGTCGAGACGGTTGATGAGCTCGAGCGCTCTGCCGCGCGGACGCCGCGCGGCACGGTCACCGTCGGCCGCCAGTACAACCTCGACTACACCACGCTGAATGATGTCGGCGACCCTTTCCATGGCGGCCTTGCCGCCCAGTCGGCGCCGCGCGGCCTGCGCGCCGACGACAGCGTCGCTTACGAAGGCCGCTACGCCAACGGCCTGACCACCGGCGCCAAGTGGGGCAAGGGCGACGTCGATGGCTCGCCGTCGGGCCGCGCCTGGGGTATGTCGGTCGGCATCAATCTCGGCCCGCTGAATATCCGCGCCGCCCACCAGAATCGCAATGTGGCCAAGGTCACGCGCTACGACCAGGTCGACATCAGCATGGCGGCCAAGAATTCCATCGTCGCCGCCAATATGCGCTTCGGCTGGGGCACGGCCTACACCGCCTACAGCGCCAGCCGCGGCTGGGGCAATTCACCGCTGTTCAATCCGGACAATCCCTACGGCGCCGGCATCGCGGCCACCCGCACCACCGACAGCCGCGACGTGCTGATGGGCGTGGCCGTGCCGGTGTCGCACTCGACAACGCTGCTCGCTTCCTATATCCGCCGCAACGACCGCGATCCCTCCAACAACGACGCGCGCCAGCTGGCGGTCGGCGCCACCTATGCCGTCTCGCGCCGGATGGATTTTTATGCCGCCTATTCGCGCATCCAGCACCTGGCTGGCGTGAGCGTGGGCGTCAAGCCGGGCAACGGCTCCTCGCTCAATGTCGGCATGCGCCGGGCGTTCTGAGAACGCTTCGCCTAGCGATTTGCATCTCCATTCGCAGCCCACTTCGCGCGACGACGCGTGACGCACTTGATATTCCTTCGTGACGCACTTCGCTCCACTGTTCGTGGCGCACTTCATGATGCTTCATGACGTACTTCGATCCACTATTCGTGGCGAACTTCGTGGTGCCTTGGTGACGCACTTCGTGACACACTTCGTGAAGCTCTCCCCTGCGACACGGTGCGCTGAAATTCAGTACGCTGTCTCCATGGTTCATTAACTATTGAGGAGGCACTATGACTGGTACCAGCACACTTGATCCGGACAATTTCCCGGAAAGCCCGGACCGCAACCTGGGCAAGGGCCACGGCATCGACGCGCTCGGCCCGAGCGATATTTCGGACACCGGCAGCGATGTGGTCGGGGGCCCCGGCTTCGCAGCCAATCTCGATCCTGACCAGGTGCTCGACTTCGACCAGGGCACCACGTCCGACCTGGAACAAGGTCACGCCGGCGACACCGCAGGTCCTGACGTCGGCGACGCCGATTTCTCGGGCGACAGCGACATGGGCGGCACCGGCGAGCGCGCCGCAGCCGGACGCGACGCCGTCGCCAGGGATGGCGCCGACATCGATACCGACCGCATCGAAGCCATCCCCGATCTGCCGCTGAGCGAGGATGACACCGAGTTCCTAGCGAGTCGTCCGCCGACTCAGCGCGAAGGCAGCTAGCAGCGCGCCGCCGCCCAGCAGGGCGGTGGTGATCTGCTTCGAGCGCAGCTGCGCCGCGGTGTACGGGCTGCGCTCATGCACCTGGTGCGGCGAGCCCTGGCGCTCGCGCAGTTCGCGCGTGTGGTCCGGCTTGTGCAGCGCATCGCGACGGCCCGGGTCGCTCGCGTAATCCATCTTCTGGTTCTTGAACATGGTCGCGGTCACGAACTTGTCGAAGGCGCGTGGCATGAAGCGCGCGCCGGACGAATTCATCTTGGCGGCGCCGCCGACGAACACGTCGCGCTTCGGATGCTGGGCCGCGTACAGGATGGCGTCGGCCACCAGTTCCGGCGCATACACGGGCGCCGGCAGCTTCGGTTCCCTGTCCATATAGTTCTTCGCGTGCGCCGCGAACATGGTGTCGATGCCCGCTGGCTTGACCAGCGTGACCGACATCGGCGCGCCTTCCTTGTCGAGCTCCATGCGCAGCGAGTCGGTGAATCCCTTCACCGCGTGCTTCGAGGCCGCGTACATGCCCTGCAGCGGGATGCCGTGGTCGGACAATTCGCTGCCCAGGTTGATCAGCGCGCCGCCGCCGCGCAGCTTCATGCGCTTGACCGCTTCCAGCGAGCCATTCACGACGCCCCAGAAATTGGTCTGGAACAGGCGGTGGTGGTCTTCCGGCGAGATGTCTTCGATGCGGCCGAAGATCGAGATGCCGGCATTGTTGACCCAGGTATCGATGCGGCCGAACTGCTCGATGGCGGTGGCGCCGATGCGCTCGACGTCGTGCGCTTTGCCGACGTCGGCCGTGACGGTGACAACGTCGGCGCCGCGCGTGCGCAGCTCGTGCTCGAGTTCTTCGAGCGCTGCGTCGGCGCGGGCGGCCAGCACCAGGCGGGCGCCGCGGTCGGCGGCCATGCGCGCGGTGGCCAGGCCGATGCCGCTGGTGGCGCCGGTGATGACGATGACCTGGTCGTGGAGTTTGCGAAGTTTGACTGACATGGTGCGATCCTTTCCGTATTGCTTCATGCGTATGCGGGGAAGGACTGCCGCGCCCGATTGCAGGCGGGCGGCAGGCCACGAATTAGTGAAATGTTCACTTCGTGGCCGAGTGTGATATTTCAAGCGATTTTTTGTCGCGCGGGAGGAATGTGGTGGGGCGGGTAGGCAGGTGAGCCAGGGTAGGCAGGCAGGTGAGGTGTGGCTTGGATTTCGTGGCTTGGTAGCTGAACACGATTGCCGCAACGAGTACTCCCTACGCTAACCACCGTTCTCGTCCTCGCCGGGCGCCTTGGTGGGAACCTATTTATACGCAAAGGATGCACGTCATTCCCGCCCTCGCCGGGCGCCTTGGCGGGAATCCAAGTGAAGTAACAGAATGTTCATCCTCTTGCATGGCCTGAACGTTGATCGAAGGTCGATTTCTTTGCCGCTGGCCGGCTACACTTGGGTTCCCGCCTGCGCGGGAACGACGTGGTTTTCCCTGTGAGGCGGCTCCTTTCAAGCGCCCGAAATTATCCCGGACAGCAGTGGACATTTGCGGGAACGACGGTATTTGTCGGCGATCAGGTCGAGCTGCGCGTGCGAAGCGCCTGATCGCACCGCGCTCGAGCTGCTATTTATTTCCTGGTATAGATCTGGTCAAAAATCCCGCCATCGGCGAAGTGCGTCTTCTGCGCGGCCGTCCAGCCACCCAGTTCGCTGATCTGGAACAGCTTGATCTGCGGGAATTGCGACGCATACTTCTTGGCGAACTTGTCCACCGCGGGGCGGTAATAGTTCTTGGCGATGATGGCTTGCCCTTCGTCGGTGTACAGGTATTCCAGGTAGGCTTGCGCGACCTTGCGCGTGCCTTTCTTGTCGACGTTCTTGTCGACCACGGCCACTGGCGGCTCGGCCAGGATGCTCAGCGACGGCGCGACGATCTCGAACTTGTCCGGACCGAGTTCGCGCAGCGCCAGCAGCGCTTCGTTTTCCCAGGCCAGCAGCACGTCGCCGATGCCGCGCTCGACAAACGTCGTGGTCGCACCACGCGCGCCCGAATCGAGCACCGGCACGTTCTTGTACAGCGCGCCCAGGAATTCACTGGCCTTCTGCGGATTACCGCCCGGCTGGCGCAGCGCGTAGCCATAGGCCGCCAGGTGGTTCCAGCGTGCGCCGCCCGAGGTCTTCGGATTCGGCGTGATCACCGACACGCCCGGTTTGACCAGGTCGTTCCAGTCCTTGATCTTCTTCGGATTGCCCTTGCGCACCAGAAACACGATGGTCGAGGTGTACGGCGCGCTGCGGTACTGCAGGCGTTGTTCCCAGCCCGGATTGATCAGGCCCTTGTCGCGGATCGCGTCGATATCGTAGGCCAGCGCCAGGGTGACGACGTCTGCCTGCAGGCCATCGATCACGGAGCGCGCCTGCTTGCCCGAACCACCGTGCGATTGCTTGACAGTGACGTTGTCGCCGGTTTTTGCCTTCCAGTGCCTGGCGAACGCGGCATCGACATCATGGTACAGCTCACGGGTCGGGTCGTACGACACGTTCAGCAGGTTCACGTCGGCGGCGTAGGCCGCGGCCGGCGCCAGCAGCGTCAGGGCAGCCAGCGAACTGATGAAGGTTTTGCGAAGCATGGTGTATCTTTCTCGAGGGTGGGAAACCGTAGCCTACGGTCTCGGACCAGGGAAAGAAAACGAATAAATTCACACATCTATATGCGTTTTTCAGCTTCGCCCAACCGGCACTCAGTGTGCCTTGGACAGGATGAGCAGCCAGCGGCGGAACAACAGGATTTCGACGTGGCCAGCCTCGACGCCGGTGTCGCATTCGATCACCGGGTTCACGGCATAGAAGCGCTTGCGGAAATCGCGGGTGACGAGGATTTCACGGCGGCCAATGCGCACCATGAAGGGGATCGGTGCGTGTTCCAGGCCGAAGGAGCTGTTCAGAGTCGTCATGTTCGTTTCCTTGTTATTCGAAGTGGTTGTGCAGTGAGGCAAGAATAACACAACTACTGTACAAAACCACAGCTACTGTTCGGATATACAGGTAATTTTGCTGTGTGTGGTTTTTTCGCCAAGTCAGTCATAATCCCCCCATGATCTCGAAGAGCCTGCCCAGACTGCACCGTTTCGCCGCCGCCCGCTTTTCGCCCGAAGGCGAATATGGCCTGCACCTGACGGTCGGCGTGCTGCTGTTGCTGGCCGCCATGGCGGGCTTCGCGCGCCTGGCTGGCGCCGTCTTCGCGGGCGCGCCGATCACCGAGCTCGACGTCGTGATCGCCAACTGGCTGCACCAGCATGCGCGCAGCGGCGGGCTGCTGCGTGACGCCTTGCTGCTGCTGACCCACCTCCACAGCACGCCGGGTGTCCTGGCGATCGCCCTGTGCATCGGTATCTGGCTGTACCGGCGCCGGCAGCGCTACTGGATCGTGGCGCTGGTCTCGAGCGTGCCGGGCGGCATGCTGCTGAACGTGGCGCTCAAGCATACGTTCGAACGCGCACGCCCCCATTTCGAGCAACCCATCGTGACCCTCTCGACCTACAGCTTTCCGAGCGGGCACACGATGGCCGCCACCGTGCTGTACGGCCTGCTGGCCTGCTATTTCGCGCGCTACGCCACGAGCTGGCGCGGACGCATACTGCCGTTCGTGCTCGCGGCGCTGATGATCGGCGCGATCGCGTTCTCGCGCATGTACCTGGGCGCGCACTACCTGTCCGACATCCTGGCCGCGCTGGTCGAAGGCTGCGGCTGGCTGGCGATCTGCGTCAGCGGCGCAGCCACCCTGAGCCGTCGCCAGGCCGTGCGCCAGGCGGCGGCCCGCAATACTCAATAGGAGACATCGGATGCGTACTCTCGTTCACCTGTCCGACCTGCATTTCGGCCGCGTCGACCAGGCGCTGCTGGCGCCGCTGCGCGAACTCGTCGAGCGCATCGCGGCCGACGTGGTGGTGATCTCGGGCGACCTGACCCAGCGCGCCAAGGTCGAGGAATTCGAACAGGCGCGCGCCTTTCTCGATTCTCTGCCGGGGCCGCAGATTATCGTCCCGGGCAACCACGACATCTCGCTGTACAACGTGTTTCGCCGCTTTGCGCGGCCGCTGTCGCGCTACAAGCGCTATATCACCGACAACCTCGAGCCGGTGTTCATCGACGACGAGATCGCGGTGGTGGGCGTGAATACCGCGCGCTCGCTGACGATCAAGGACGGCCGCATCAGCCACGAACAGGTCGCCGGACTGCGCGAGCGCCTCGCCGGCCTGGGGTCGCAGGTCACCCGCATCGTGGTCACCCACCATCCCTTCGACTTGCCCGAGCATTTCGAGAAGCGCGACCTGGTGGTGCGCGCGCCGCTGGCGATGGAGGTGTTTGCCGAGACCGGAGTCGATATCCTGATGGCGGGGCATATGCACGCGAGCCACGCCGGCAGCACGGCGGCGCGCTACCAGATCAGCGAATACGCCGCGCTGGTGATCCAGGCCGGCACTGCGACCTCGACCCGGGGCCGGGGCGAGGTGAATTCGTTCAATGTGGTGCGGGTCGAGGCGCAGAAAGTCGAGATCGACCGCTACGGCTGGGACGTGGTGGGCGGGAAGTTCGCCCTGGTGTCGACCGAGAAGTTCGTACAGGCCGGCAGCATCTGGTCGCCGCATAGCGACGGAATGCTGGCGGCGGGGCTGTGAACCTGGGCGGGTGCGCGTCGCTTGGACCCCCGCCAGGGCGCCCGGCGAGGGCGGGGATGACGTTGGCCGGGCAACGAGGATGACGTTGTCGGGCCAGCAGGGATACCGTTGTCAGCCCAAAGCCAACAAATTGCCGGCCTGACTTGCCGGCATCGTTCTCAGATCCAGTACTCGGTCAGGCGCGACATCATCTCGCGCAGGCGATCGCTCCATGGGCGCCGCTTCCAGTCGGCCAGCTTGATCTCTTTCGAGTGACGCAAGTCCTCCCTGAACGCCGCCTCCATATCGCGTCCGAACGCCGGGTCGAGCACCACCACGTTGACCTCATAGTTGTGGATGAAGCTGCGGCGGTCGATATTGGCCGAACCGATCGACGACCACATGCCGTCGATCACCGTGGTCTTGGCATGCAGTACCGCCACCTGCAGCTGGTAGATGCGCACGCCGCCCTCGAGCAGCTCCTGGTAGAACGATTCGCCCGCATGCTTGATGAAGCCGTGGTCCGACACGCCCGGCAGCACCAGCTGGACATCGACCCCGCGTCTGGCGGCGGCGATCAAGCCGTCGACGATCTGGCGGTCGGGCACGAAGTAGGCGGCCGTCATGTGGATGCTCTTCTTCGATTCGCCGATCGCCAGCACTAGCGACTTGTAGATCTCCGAATCCCGGTCGGGCGACGTGGCCAGCACACGCACCACCTTGTCGCCCACCGGCTGCAGCGCCGGGAAGTACTCGATCTGCGGCAGTTCGCCGGCATCCTGGTGCACCCAGTTGTCGATGAAGGCCCATTGCAGGGCGCCGACCGCCGGTCCCTCGATCTTGATATGGGTATCGCGCCAGCCCACGTCTTCCTGGTTGACCTTGCTGGCGCGCTTGTTCGAGCGGAACAGCGAGCTGTTGGCGTAGGTGCTGCTGATATTGATGCCGCCGGTGAAGGCGACGCGGCCATCGACGATCATGATCTTGCGGTGGTCGCGGTTGTTCACCGCCCATTTGCCGGGCCGCTTGGTCGGGTTCACCGGATTGAACACCAGCACGTTGATGCCGGCCTGGCGCAGGCGGTCGAAGAATTCCTTGGGCGTGGACAGCGTGCCGACGCCGTCGACGATGATGTTAACGGTGACGCCCTCGCGCCGCTTCTGCATCAGGATCTCGGCGAACTGCATGCCGATCTCGTCATGGTCGAAGATATAGGTCTCGAGGTTGATCGAGACCTTGGCGTTCCTGGCCGCTTCCATCATGGCCCGCATGGTGGCCGGGCCGTCGAACAGGAGCGATACCTGGTTGCCGGCGATCAGCGGCACGCCGGTGGCCTGTTCTTCCAGCACCGCCAGCTGCTTGAGGTCGGGCGAGGCGCGCGCCCAGCGCCGCTTGAGCAGCGCCGCCGCCTGGCCGTCCTTCATCTCTCCGCGATGGGTCGCGACGGTCGGCACCGACTTCTCGGGCGCTCCGGCCATGGTGCTCTTGTCGGGCAAGGCCTTGCACGAGGCGATTACCCCGACGAAGCCGATCACGGCCAACCATGCAGCGAAGCGCTTCTTGTTCATTTGGTTCCTCTCGAGGAGACGGGATCGGGCGGCGGCAGCTGGCGGTGCCTTGGCCCGAGGAAGAATTCGACCGGCGAATAAGCGAAGCGCCGGCCCAGCGCCTGCACCAGCAGGATCCAGCGCTTGAAGACGATCTTGCGTGCGCGCAGCGCCACCCACAGCGCCAGCCCGAAGCTGACCAGGAGGTTGACGGTGCCGATCAGCAGCACGCCGGCGGTGGCGTTGGCGATCTGGTGCCAGGTCATCGCGTAGTCCAGGGCCACCAGCGCGGTGGCGAAGTTGGCGGCCGAGAACGTGATGTGGCGGATGTCGATCGGCAGGCCCAGCAGGAAGCCGACGGTGCCGGTGGTGCCCAGCAGGATGCCAAAGAAGAAATTACCCATCAGGCCCCCGAGATTGTTCTCGATATAGGCGCCCAGGCGCGCCAGGCGCTGGGCGCCCAGCAGGCCGCGCAGGCCGCGCAGCTGCTGCACGCGCTGGCCGATGCGGGTGTACAGGGCCTTGTTGTCGTAATAACCCGAGATCAGGCCGGCCACGAACAGCCAGACGCCGGCCACCGCTGCGTAGAACAGGGCCGGGCTGTCGAGCGGGTCGATATCGTTGAGCAGGTGCAGGGCCTTGATCGGATCGACCAGGTGGTGGCCGGTGTACCAGCGCACGCCCTCGGCGATGGCCCAGGCCACCGGGAAGGCCACCAGCACATTGCCCAGCACCGCCACCATCTGGGTGCGGAATACCTTGTTGACCAGCTCGGCCAGGCGGTCGACGTCGATCCCGCGTCCGGTCGCCGAGCGGTGCAGCGAGGCCGCGATGCGCTGTGCGGTCATGGCCGGCTGCTTGGTCGCGACCGTGAAGTGCAGCATATGGATCAGCACGAAGCCGAGCGAGTAATTCATGCTGAACAGGAAGGCCTCGACCAGCGGCGGCGTGCGCAGATAGCCCAGCAGGATCTTGAACAGCGCCATGAAGCCGACGATGAAGCCGGCGCCGGACGACGACCACAGCATCTTGCGCAGGTCCTTGCGGTCTTCGGCGATGTAGTGCTCGCCCGTGCGGCTGGCGTTCTCGGTGACGTTGCGCGCCAGCAGGTGCACATTGTCGCGCACCAGGCCGATGACCTGGTACTTGGTGTTGTGCGCCTCGATGAGTTCCTCGGCCAGCGCGATGGCGGCGCGCTGGCGCGGGCTCAGCTCGACCGGGGCGGGCGGCGCCAGCAGGCCCGGATTGTCCGGCTGCGGCACGACGGCCATCAGCGGCTGCCCGTCGACGATCAGCTCGTCCATCACTTCCACCGCCGCCGGCGTGGCCGGCTCGGGTGCCGGGGCCGGCGGCTGGTCGTTGCCGGCGACATCGACGTCGACCAGGAACAGCAGCTTTTGCAGGCGGTCGATGCTCTGCTGGATCGCCACCAGCAGGTAGGTGAGGGCGATGCTGGTGCCCGACGACAGCGCCAGGCGCCGGATCTTGAGCACCACGTCCTCGCACTGGTCGAGCATCACCAGCAGGTGGGCGGCATCCTCGGGCCGCTCCATCTCGCCGCGCAGGTAGCGTGCGTATTCGTCGAGATAGCGGTTGACCTCGATGTTCTGCATCAGGAACGGCGAATCGAAGTTCTCGATCTGGCTGTAGCTGTGCACCAGGCGCGGCTCCAGGCCCAGCGCGCAGACGCGGCACGACAGCGTGCGGATGGCGTCCAGCAGGCCCTTGAGCGTGACCACGCGCGCACGGTCCGGCGCATCGTCGTCCGGCGGCGGGGCGTTGGCGATGACGTCGAACAGCAGCATCCAGTCGGTGTCCGGCACCGCCCGGATCCATTCGTAGTCGTCCTCACGGTACAGCACCTGGTCGAGTGCGTCCGACAGGTACAGGTCGTCCAGCGCGGGCGGCAGGAAGCGGTAGGCGATCCGGCTCTTGAGTTCGGTGACGAAACCATCGTTCGACAGGATCCCGATATCGCTGTACAGGCTGGTATGGCGGCGCTTCTCGAGCAGCGTGGTGACGTAGCGGCGCAGCGCCCAGGCCTGGGCCGGATTGCCCTTCAGGAGCTGGGTCAGCGTGCGCACCGCCTGGGCCGGATCGTCGACCGTTTGCCACACCCAGCGCTGGCGCGGGCGCAGATGGCAGACCAACTCGACCAGCATGTCGATGTTGTCGCTATACGGATCGATCCGTTCGAGGGTAGCTAGCATGAAAACGATTTTTGCTTGAAAGCCATAGTGTACGCGACGAGGCTGGTAGCGATGGTTAAGCAACGAACAGTGAGACCGTCTCCAGCCCCCACTTCCGCTCCCGCCGCCTAACACACCGTTTCGCACGCGTATTTACATATCTCAAACAAATAGATTGATCGTTGTCATAAGTCGTGCATAAAAAATTGCAATTTTATAAATCGTCCGTGAGTATGGCAAATGGGTTTGCAGCGGGTTTTTATTCGGCGCGCATATTACGTTATCTGTGGAATACCTAAATTCGATGTCAGATATGGCCAGAATCGCCAGCTCCCCAGGTCTTAGCATTTGTTCGTCCCCATTAACACATTCGACGAACATGACAGAGCTGATTCTGCTGGGTCACGATGCCGCACGCACGCTCGAATTGACCCGGATATTCCAACAGGCCGGATATGCGGTAAATGAAGCGAAGGACGTGGTTTCGTGCTGCCGTCAATTGCAGGCCGAATTTCGCGCACCCCGTTTCATTTCCCTGCCGGGCGATGCCGACGCCGCCGTCAAGGCGCCCGGCGTGACGATCCTGCAGGCCGCGGCCAGCGCCGGACGCGACGCCCAGCAGCCGACGCTGCTGACCTGCATCCTGAACCTGGCGCGCCACCTGGCGCCGGGCTGGCGCCTGAACCTGCGGCACCGGCGGCTGGAGGCGCCGGCGGGAGCGGGGGGCGTCGAGCTCACCAGCCTCGAATTCAGCTTCGTCAAGATATTCACGATGGTTGAAACGGGCGAGGCGGTATCGCGCCGGCGCATTGTCCAGGAATTCGGCGAGGATTATCTCAATTACGAGCAGAACCGGCTCGATACCATGGTCCGGCGCCTGCGCCGGAAAGTCGAAGACCATATTGGGCTGAAATTGCCACTGAATACCGAGAGGGTGCGCGGTTATTCGTTCGGCGACGTGTTGATTATCGATCCGTAATTCGAAAAAACCGGAGCGATTGCGGTTTTTCGATCTTCCAGGCGCCATCTGCAGCGGCGCCACCATTTGAAGTCCACACTGAAAAGGGATATACCATGAAGCGATCAATTCTGATGGCGGTATGCGCCTGCGCGCTCGGCGCCGGCTTTGCCAGCGCCCAGGACAGCACGGCGCCGCTGCCGGCCCTGGGCGCCGACCTGGAGCGCACGACGGTGTCCGGCATCTCGTCGGGCGGGTTCATGGCGGCCCAGCTGGCCACCGCGTATTCGGGCCGGGTAGCCGGCGTCGGCGTGGTCGCCGCCGGGCCCTACTACTGCGCGCATACCTACAAGGCGCTCTCGAACCTGGAGAATGCCACCGACGTGTGCATGACCCCGATTACCCCGGCGGTCGCCGCCAGCGCCGAGATTTCGCTGCGCAACGCGGCCGCGTTCGCGCGGGCCGACCGCATCGATCCGGTGGCCAACCTGGCGAGGCAACGGGTGTATGCGTTCAGCGGCGCCAACGACAATACCGTCAAGACGGTGGTGGTGGACCAGGTCGAGAAGTATTACCGGCTCGCCGGCGTCCCCGCCGCCGGCATCCGCTATGTGCGCAGCAAGGATGCCGGCCATGCGTTCGCCACCAGCAATCGCGACGATCAGCCGTGCGCGGCGACCGCGTCGCCCTATATCAATAACTGCAAGATCGACCAGGCCCACGACCTGCTGCGCCACCTTCACCCGGAGCGCACCGGGCCGATCGAGCGCGACGCGGCGCGCGGCAAGCTGCTGTCGTTCAACCAGAAAGAATTTGTTACTGGCAACCGCAGCAGCATGGACGACGAGGCCTTCGTGTATGTGCCGGACAGCTGCGCCAGGCAGGCCGGCTGCGCGGTGCACATCGCCTTCCACGGCTGCCTGCAGGGCGCGACCGAAATCGGCAGCCGCTTCTACCGCCATGTCGGCTACAACGCCTTCGCCGCCGCCAACCGCCTGATCGTGCTGTATCCCCAGGCCCACCGCTCGAGCGGCATTCCCTTCAATCCGCAAGGCTGCTGGGATTTCTGGGGCTACTCGAACGGCGACCAGGACCCGGCCACGTTCGCCACCCGCAGCGCGCCGCAGATGCGGGCCGTAATGGCGATGGTCGAGCGCCTCGGCCGCCAACCCTGATCCACTATCCACGAGGAGAATGTCATGTCCATCAATTACCTGAACCAATGGATCGTTTTTAGCCAGGCCCAGTTCGCGCTCGGCGTCAAGGCGGCGCTCGACGCCGGCCATGCGCTGTCCGAACGCCAGGGCGCGGCCGCGCTGTCGCTCATGCATGCCCAGCTTGGGCTGGCCAGCGCCGGCGGCGGCGGCGCGGCGCTGCGCGAGTTGGCCGAGGTCCAGTCCACGCTGTCGAATGGCCTCGACAGCCACTGGCGCGCCGCGCTCGATACCACGGCCGAACGCACCAGGGCCTGCCTGGGCGACCTGCGCGAGGCGAACAGCGGGGAGGAGGTCGGCGGCGTGCTGGCGATGTACCTGCAGGACATCGGCGAAAAGCTGCGCGCCAATGCCGCGCATTCCGGCGAGCTGCTCAACTCGGCCGCCGGGGCCAACAAGGTGCTGCTGGCGCGCACGCTGGAGCAGATGATCGCGGCCGGGACGCAGGCGGGCGGGGCGCCGCAGCAGGCGGATTGACGCGGCCGATCGAGCCGGCGCCGGCGCCGGCGCAGCGCACGGGGACGGTCTCGCGACCGTCCTTTTTTTGTGGCCGGCAGGCCATGGCCGGGCTGCCGGTGCTTGCCAGAATCGGTCAGAAAATGCCGTAGGGCCATCGCTATGCTTGATTCGCCGCCAACACGAGCGGCATCCACATCAACCACTAGCGGGAACAAACTATGGCTATTCTCACGAGTCTTGAAGACATGGTGCGGGCGATCGCGGGCTCGATCATGCAGGCCCAGCACATGGTGGAGAAGGCGCAGCTGGGCAATATCAGCACCTTCTTCGACGACGACCACAGGCCGTCGATGCTCGAAGTGGCGCTGCCGGCGCTGCACAGCACGGCCGCGCCGGGCGAGCACCAGGTGTACCAGGTGCCGGTGCTCTCGCTGGTGCCGCACAGCTCGCTGGTGATCGGCGAGGCCGAGATCGACCTCGATGTCGAGATCGGCGCCTTCGAGCTGCACGATCGCGAGAACGCCCATCCCGGCCTGGTCGACCAGATGGGCCGCGCGGCACCGGCCGAGAAGAAGGCCGGCCTGATGATCAATCCCGGCACCGGCACGCTGGCCATAAAGCATGGCAATGCCGCCCATATCAAGCTGCGCCTGGTGGCGGTGGAGAAGTCGGAAGGCCTGGCGCGCCTGCTCAACGACGTGGTCAAGACCCAGGGTGCGGTCGCCACCGCCGCGCCACTCGCGCCGGCCCCGGCGACCGTCGCTCCCGACCCGGCTCCGGCCCCGGCCCCGGCCCCGGCCCCGGCGACGGCGGCCCCGGCGCCCGTCGTGACGCCAGTCGTGGCGCCGCCAGCGGGAGGCAGCCGTGGCCGCCAGTAACTTCCAGCTGACGAATATGCGCTTCATGAAGCGCATCGTGGTCGGCAACGACAACCCGCAGAACATGCGCACCGAGGCCGAGGTCCAGGAGCAGATGGAACTGGTCAACCGCTGCCTGACGTCGACCCCGCGCGGCTACCTGCTGAACATGGAAAAGAGCTTCGGCCTGTACAACATCGGCGAGCACCAGATCGTGCTGCAGTACGCCGTGTACCACATCGGCTTCGAGCGCAAACCACTGTACCTCGACGACCATGGCGCCCCCGTCTAGCGCCGCCCTCGATGCCGCCGGCTGCGATGCGCTTCGCCTCGGCCAGCTGCTTGGCCGTGCCGCCGCGGCCGGCGACCGGCTGCTGGCCGCGGGCGCGCCGTCCAGCCCGGCGCGCCTGCGCGTGGGGCTGCTGGAACTGACCCTGTATGGCCATTGCGTGCGCGCCGCCCCGGCCTGGAACGGCCGCCGCGAACCCGTGTTCAGCCTGCGCCGCGCGCCGTGGTGGCGGCGCCTGCTGGGGCGCGCCCCGGTGCTGGCCTGCACCCTGCGGGCCGAGGGCGACGCCGTGCGCGTGCAGTTCGCGCCGGCCCTGGGCGCGCCGCCGCTGGCGCGCGCGGTGCGCACCCTGCACCTGGCGCCGGCGCTGCAGGACGCGCTGCTGCGCGCCCATGCCCTGGCGCTGGCCGGGGCTTGACCCCAGCGTCAGAAAGCGTCATCGAAGCGTCCTTGCCGGTTTGTAAGCTGGTTTCGTCGCCGCCGGATATCACCGAAGCAATCCGCCGGCGCCACCGGCCGGCATCGTCGATGCCGGTTTCCAACCTGCACACTGGAGAACAAGAATGGCTGAAATCATTGACATGGCGTCGCAGTTCAAGGGGCTTCCGATGGGCGATCTGATTGGCGGCCCGCTGTCGGCCGCCTGCGACGCCCAGATCAAACTGGCGAACGCGACGGCTGACTTCATCAAGTACATCGGCTTCCTGCCGCCTGGCGCCAGCGATCCGCAAGGCGTGGGCGCGGTGCGCACCGCGCACTTCGGCTTCGTGCGCCAGATCGCCGATCCGGCCCATCCTGGCGCCACCACCGATGAGCATGTCTCGCTCGACGTGCCGCTGCTGGCGATCGTCAAGATCCCGAGCCTGTCGGTCACCAAGGTCGACATCACCTTCGACATGGAGGTCAAGTCCTCGTTCGCGTCCAAGGAATCGAACGATGCGAGCGGCAGCTTCTCGGCCGACATCACCGCCGGCTGGGGACCGGTGAGCGTCAAGGTGCACATGCAGGGCGCGGTGGCGAGCCACAAGGAAAATACGCGCAGCTCGGACAACTCGGCCAAGTACCACGTCCAGGTGCTGGCCGAGGACAGCGGCATGCCCGAGGGCCTCGCGCGCGTGCTCGACATCCTGCATACCGCGATCCAGCCGCGCCCGGCATCGGCGCCGGCCGCCGCGCAATCCGGTAACCCACCGTAACCGGCACGCCCCGGGACGCCGCTGCGGCGGCGTCTTCTCATCGAGAGGGAGGACTTCATGAGCGACATCACACAGCAGCAGTTCGGCCAGATGCTCACCGGCGCCGACATCGCGCAGCGCGTCGCGCACTGGCTGGAACCGATGATTGCGGCGCTGCGCGCGTGCGCGATCGACAGCGCGCAGCGCCAGGCGGCATTCCTGGCCCAGGTGCTGGTCGAATCGGGCGAGCTGCGCCACAAGGAAGAGGCGCTGAACTACTCGCCCGAGCGCCTGCAGCAGGTCTGGCCGCAGCGCTTCCCCAACGCCGACATCGCCGCGCGCTACGGCCACCAGCCGCAGGCGCTCGCCAACCATGTGTACGCCGGCCGCATGGGCAATGGCGACGAGGCCAGCGGCGACGGCTGGCGCTATCGCGGGCGCGGCCTGATCCAGCTGACGGGACGCGACAACTACGCCAGTTTCGCGCGCGCCAGCGGCGTCGATGCACTGGCCAATCCCGACCTGCTGCTCGCGCCCGAGGGAGCGGCGCGCTCGGCCGCCTGGTTCTGGCAAAGCCACGGCCTCAACGAGATGGCCGACCGCGCCGCCGGCGGCGACGGCGACGCCGTCTTCGTCCAGATCACGCGGCGCATCAACGGCGGAACCACCGGCCTCGATGAACGCAAGGCCTGCTGGAAGCGCACCCGCCATGCGCTCGGGCTGGCCTGAGGCCGGCCGCGCACCCCATTTTCCCGACCATCTTTCGGAGGATTGCATGAGTAACTACAACAAAGTCCAGTTCATGTCCTGGGAATTGCATACCGGGCCGTTCAGCGCCTTCGTAGGCGGGCGCAAGATCGGCTGGTATGCCGGCCTGCTCGACCCGAGTCCCGACAAGCGCACCGACGCCCTCGGGCAATGCCGCGACATCGAGGCCCGCCTGGCCTTCGTGGCCGACGCCATCGCACGCGCCGAGGTGGTGAGCGACCAGCGCGCCACCACGCTGAAGGTGTTCATGGCGCCGGAGTTCCTGCTGCGCGGCGCCGGCGGCGCCTACCTGCACGACCTGATCGAGGGGTGGGGAGGCCAGGCGCCGCTCGAATTGCGCCTGCCGGAAAAGTATGCGGGACCCTGGCCGGGCCTGTTCGGCGGCCTGCGCGCCCTGGCCGCCCAGGCGCACTTCGAAGACTGGCTGTTCGTGTTCGGGACCGCTATCAGCGCCTCGTTCCCGGCGCGCAGCCAGCAAGGCAGCTACGTGCTCGATCCGGCCCGCCCCGGCGAAATCTATAACCTGGCGCTGGTCCAGCAAGGGGGCGTCGCGCACGGCGCCGACAGCTATGTCGCGAGCAAGCACTACATCTCGGGTATCGACTTCCTGCAATGGCGCGGCAACATTGCCCAGCACAGCGCGGGCACGGTGCTGCCGCTCGATCCCGAAAGCGTGGTGCCGGCCGATGCGCTCGGCCTGGATCAGGGTGGAGCGCTGTTCCGCATCAATGGCGTCAACGACGGGACGGGCGCGCCGATCGATTTCGGCATCGAGATCTGCCTGGACCATGCGCGCAGCGGCGGCAATCGCGCCAACCGCTACGGCCGCATCCGCACTGCCGGCCAGAGCGTCAGGATCCAGCTGGTGCCGTCGGGCGGCATGCGGCTCGAACCCGAGTCGGTGCGGCTGCAGGCGGTGCCCGGCAGCGTGCCGGCCTCGTACGCCTTCAATTGCGATGGCCTGGGCAACCTCAACGGCAAGTATGGTAGCCACACCCAGTTGTGGTGCGGCGGCGGCGCGGCCACGCCGAGGCGCCTGGTCGAGGCCAGCGCCGGCGCGCCCCACGACGGCACCGAAGTCGTGGTGGTGGCCAGCGAGCTGAAGGTGGGTGCAGAGCAGGTGCATGCCGACATGCTCTGGAATAACGGTAATGGCGTCGCCGGCGCCGGCAAGGTGCGCATCGTCGGCGCGCTCGACTTGTAGCACGGCAGTGCCTTGTTCAACTTATCCATCGAGGAGAATCAGCATGGACATTCGTTTCAAGAAAGATACCTACCTGGCCGACATCGCGGCGCTGCGCGCCGCGGTCAAGGCAAACGGCGCCAGGGCCGCCATCGCGGCGGTGCGCCTGTCCCACCCGAGCATTGCCGGCCAACCGACGGTCTACCTGAACCTGGCCTACCAGCCGGACGCTGGCAAGGCCAAGGCCGATGCGTCGCTGTATATCGTCGGCTTCGGTAACGACAAGTCGACCAAGGGCGCTGCCGGAACGGCGCCCGGCTGGGGCTTCAATCTTCCCTCCCTGAGCCAGGTGGCGGGCAGGCCGGCGACGGCGCTGCCGGGTCATTGCGACGGCAACTATATCCATCTCGGGCATTCCGACAAGCTGCCGGAGATCACCGACCAGGGCCTGGCGACCTACATCATGCGACTGTACAAATACGACGGCGGCGTGGCCAACCAGGATCTCTACACGGCGCTGGCGGCGATCATGGTGGCCGTCAGCGAGGCGGCGCGCTTCACCGAGGTCGCGCATGGCGTCGACGCGGTGCTGGGCACCGACGGGCGCTATGCGCCGCCGGTCGACCTGGTGCGCGCCTGGGGTGGCCACACCCTGGGCGCCTGAGGAGGATGCCGTCATGAGGCCACTCCTTACCGTGTTGCTGTTGCTGGCGCTGGGCGCCGTGCTGCCGGCGAGCGCCCAGCCGCCATGCCCGCCGCCGAACGCCGCCTGGGTCTGCTGGGACATGCAGCCATCCGCGGTGCAGTCGCTGTGGAACGCGCGCAAGCTGTACGGCGCCACCTGGGCGCCCGGCGCTACCTACGCCAACCTGGCGCCGGCGATCCGCGACCGGATCGCGCTCGGCGCCGGGCGCGGCACCAATCTGCAGGCCACGCCGGACTCGGTGTACCTGATCCCGCAAGTCGACGTCGGCACCGCGAACCTGCCGCGCGCCCTGCACCAGGTGGCGTCGGCGCTGCTGCGGCTGGATACGGGCAACGCCAAGTTCTACCCGTCGTACACCGACAGCGCGGGCAAGTCGCGCATCGTCAACAGCGTCGGTGGGGAAATCGGCACGTATATCGCGTTTCTTGGCGCCGGCACGCGCTCGCGCCACGACAACGCCTTGCGCTACCTGCCCACTGTCGTGGTGCCCGCCTGCCCGGCGGCGGTGGGCGCGGCGGTGACCACGGCCTGGAGCCGGGTCGATCCGGCCACCAGCGCCAAGGCGCGCGCGCTCGATGCCCTCAACCAGCAGAGCGGCAACACCAATCGGGCCAAGTGGCATTGCCTGGCGATGCGGGCGGCGCCGCCCGGCGTGACCGACTTCACCACCGCGAGCGGGTATATGGAGTTCGATCATCCGGACGGCGCCGATCGCGAATACCGCGAGTCGAACGAAGGCCGCATCGTCTACGACTACGTGAATGGGCGCGTGTATTACACGCCCACCCATTACCGGCCGACCTGGCGCGACGCCACCGGCGCGGTGCAGCTGTCGCCGGACAACCGTTGCCCACTCACCCGAACCTGCGCCAGTCCTTTCTTCGAGCTGGTGCGGTAGCTGCGCCGCGTGCGGGGCCGGCGCCGGCCGGGCCCGCACGCGGGTGCGCGATTCGGCTACACTGGACGGGTTTGCGATCCGATAAAGACACCATGTACCTCACTTACTTCAACGGCCAATGGGCCGAAGGCAATGTTCCCCTGTATGGCGCGATGGACCACAGCCTGTGGCTCGGCTCCTCGGTATTCGACGGCGCGCGCGCCATCAAGGGCAAGCTGCCCGACCTGCGTCCGCACCTGGAGCGCGTGATCACGTCGAGCCAGAAGCTGGGGCTGCAGTGCCCGCTGGCCGTGGACGCCATGGAAGCGCTGGTGCGCGAGGGTGTGGCGAAGTTCGCGGCCGACGCCGAGCTGTATATTCGTCCGCTGGTGTTCGGTTCCGAGGGTTTCCTGATCCCGGTGGCCGAGAAGAGCCAGTTCGCGCTGACGCTGTTCGACGCGCCGCTGCCGCCATTCACCGGCTTTTCGAGCTGCCTGTCCACGCTGCGCCGTCCGCAGCCGAACATGGCGCCGACCGACGCCAAGGCGTCGGCGCTGTACGCCAACTCCACGCGCGCGATGCGCGAAGCGAAGGAGCGCGGCTTCGACCAGGCCATCATGCTCGACGCCGAAGGCCATGTCGCCGAGTTCGCAGCCTCGAACCTGTTTCTGGTGACCGCCGAGGGCGAGGTAGTGACGCCGGCGCTGAACGGCACCTTCCTGGCCGGGATCACCCGTGCGCGCGTGATGGCGCTGCTGGCCGAGGCGGGCATCAACGTCGTGGAACGCACGGTCAAGGCGACCGAGCTCAATACCGCGCGCGAGATTTTCAGCACCGGCAACTACGGCAAGGTCACGCCGTGCACGCGCTATGAAACGCGTACGCTGGAAGCGGGGCCGATCGCGCGCCAGGCGCGCGAGCTGTACCTGGCGTTTACCGACGCCGGCTGAACGCCGCGACGGGCGTGCCTTGCGGGCGCGCGGCAATAATGAAAGGCGCTGTCATCGTTACCTGTTGATGACGCCGAATGCGATGCGCAACAATTGTTCGACGGAAGCGATCCGCCCGCCATCGAGCGCCCAGCGCCACCCCAGGTAGTTGGGTAGATAACGCGAGGCCACGCCACGGAAACGCGCCAGCCATGCGCGAAATCGGCTGTGGTAGGCATTCACGTTCTGTACGTGGATGGCGCCCTCCAGGCTGCTGCGCACCCGTTGTCCCGCACTCAGGTTGACCGATCGGTGCGCGATGCG
>Ga0265780_10000672_pt1 | contig 51817 bp, 79 predicted proteins | sample P1T30metagenome_FD_192432 | JGI IMG/M metagenome (GOLD analysis project Ga0265780, IMG submission 192432) | Plant litter microbial communities from East Loma Ridge, Irvine, California - P1 T30 | ecosystem: Environmental > Terrestrial > Plant litter > Unclassified | place: USA: California... | reverse complement strand
TTCGTAGCCTGCTATTAAATACCCTCGAGCGTTAAATAGGCCGTTGTTCACAAGTGCGCGGTAGATGCTTTCCGCCAGACCGTATAAACAAAACATGTAGTGCTGGTATTGCTCAATCTCTAACGGGCGTAGATAGCGCAGAGGGTTATACCGGTAGTTAGGATTTTGACCTTCTGCAATCAAGCCAGTGTAGTGCGCGATGAAAGACTGCACACCTACGCTCTGCACGTCGAAGTGCGCGATGATTTGCTCGACGGTGTTGTGGACGTAATCATCGACTGCATTGGTAGGAATACCAATCTGTCCCACTAGATCATGGTGGTAACGAAACTGGTCTAACTCCGCCTCGATATCGATGGTGTAGATCTGACGATTAGGATTACGGGCCATTAGACCTCCGCAAGTTTAAGTAACAACACATCACCGTGCAGCTTGAAGTAATCATAGCGGTGCATGTGCTCGGCATCATAGAGCTTGAATGCGTCAAAGCGTGCTAGTAAGTCATCCATGAAGTTATACCACAACTGCCGTTGCAAAGGCGACAACTCTAAGACGTCGAAGTAGTAATGACTCGCATCTAACACATCTCGCACATTTGGTTTTAAATCTAACGTACCTTCTGGTCGATACCCAACAGCTTGGTAGAGATCCATGAGAAAAGCATCGGTGTTACTGTTGTCAAGAATATGCGCTGGCAGTTCCCCACCTTGGGCAATAGCCTCCGCCATCTCATCGAAGAGATCGCCCACCTCAACGATGAGGAGATGGTCTTGTTCCATGTAATTCCTTTCTGGTTTACGCTTCCTTCATAAACAGCTTCATCCAGTTTTCAGCGTTTTCGCTAGTGTCTTGCACTGCTGCTAATTCCGTTTCGGCTAATGAGCGGACTCTGAAGTTAATGCGAACAGGCCCGTGTTCGGACTGGTGCGCTGGTCGGAAGTCGTAGGTAACGATAATGTAATCCCACGGGTTCTTGACATTGGCGTGCAGGTAGCGTTCGATCGCTACACGGGAAGGCAGGCCTTCTTCGAACTGATCCCAGACAGGCAACACATTACCGTCTTGTGTCCAGATCTCGGTACCCAGTGGCGGTACAGCCCGTGAGCTTGCCATCTCCATTCTGCCGTTACGTTTGAATTCGTTGACCACGGTAAGTTTTGAATCTTCGAATTCCCAGAACACATCGCGGTTGATAAGCAAACCCAAGCGCCGGCGCAGTTCAGTGAACTTCACACTGACATGATGACTAACAGGAATTCCGTTTTCGTCGTAATTATTCAGTTCTGAGATCCCTCTTAAGAGACGGGGTGAGAGATTGCTAACAGGGTTGGAATAGATCCCTGGAATAGCGACGCTCAGTTTCATGTGACGGTAGATAGCGATAGGCATGGTAGGGTGAGATTAAGTGGACCTATGTAATACAGCTTCGAAATAGAAAATGACGGCATACCCGCCAGCCCCGAAGGACTGACCGGTTGCCAGGTAGGTTTATTCACCGCCAAAGAGTTGCTTTGCTGCGAGGGTCATGCGTCCACGCGTTTTATCGTAGATGTTTGCGTAGTGATCCGTCAGGCTCGGTTCGTTCTCCAGACCTTGGGGCTGCAGTGCAATGCCGTAATCCCATTCAGGGATCTCGATTCCATCTGAGCGCTCGAGCATGTTGACGATACCCGCGGTTTCGCTGAGTACTGGCGTCAGGTGAAATGGAGGCACTTCCAGCAGACCGTCCTGGACAACACCGAGCACACGTTCAGCGACGATATGGCAGAGCTCGCGCCGCGTGACGTTTTCAGGTGTGGTTGCTGCCACACTTTCGGTAACGGTATACGCCATGCTGGCCAGTTGATACATCTGTTCACTGGCTGACATGGTTTTAATTGCTGTTTCTTCTACGGGTACATACATACAACCTCCTGCTATTTAGCCGAACATGACCAGTGCTGCATTCGCTGAGCGCATACGCACGATGTCGTAATCTTCGCCCAGGGAGTGCGTCGCACTGGTGCCGCCTTCGCTACCACGACGGTTCAGTGGAACGATGTTGTCCCAGAGAACGGTGTCGTCGTCAGCGTGGCGACTCTTAAAGTCTTCGGAAGGGGCTGGGAAGATCAGCATCTGGGGAATGCCAGGGTACTGACCGTCAAACACCTCGAGGACCTCCTTAGCGGTAGCGTGACAAGCGTCAAGGGGAGAGAGGGCCGAATCGTACCCGTGCCGGTTAGCGATCGACACCACCGCGTTGATGACCAGTTCCCGCGCATCAGGAATCGTCACAGTTGGCACTGTCGCTACGTCAACTGCCGGCGCTTCTTCCGCCATCACCGTGCGAATGATTTCGCTCAGCGAGTCAACGATTTCCGGCCGAATATCGAGTTCGATTTGTTCCAGCTCGTTACCGATACCACCACGTCCTGCTAAGTCAGCCAGAACAGCGTTGGCGGTGATGCGTGCGTTATCGGACGGTACGTTACCGTCGTAGGGGAATCGGTTCCCTATTGACAAACTTGTTTCTACGTTACTCACGTGTATTTCCTTTTCAGTTAGCCAAAGAGCTCTTTGGCGGCTTTCATTGAACGATCTTTGATCGACGACTTAAATGTGTCGTCGTAATTCTTGGCGTATTCCTTGGCGGTATCGACGCCGTGCTGGAAAGGATGTGTGGCGCAGTAAATGTCGTAAGCGACGCCATGCGCGGCATCAGCCGGCGTAATGCCAGGTTTTTCAGCCCACTTTTGAGCCGTTTGCATGTAACCGTTTTGGTCCGCCAGACGTTGAATGCTCCAGAGGTTTTTGTTTTCCTCTGAAATAATTTCAATCGCTTTATCGACATCTAGACCATTAAAGAGCACATCGCGATAAGCCTCGGCGCCTTTTGTGGTTAGCGCAACCGTACCGCCCAAAGCTTCGTAAAGCTGATCAGCATTCTTAACGGCTTTGTTAACTTGCATTTCTTCAGGAGTAGTGGTCTCGGTAAATTCAAACGAAGAACCCGCCACATCTACTCGCCCGCTAATGGGTGACACCATGCCCATACTGTCGCTTGTCGCAATAACCATTTCCATCTCGGAGATGATCTCGGCATCGTTGGCTACTACCGGACCTTTGACCAATGTCAATTCAAACGAGCGACCTTTTATCGGAATCCAAACTGTTTGTTTCATTACTAGCTCCTTCGCAAAATAAGATGCCCGATTAGAAAATTATCTATCGGGCTCGGTTTCACCCTACGAACCGAAGAGTTCTTTCGCGGCACGCATGCTGCGATCTTTGATTCTATCGGCGAATTCGTGATCGTAAGCTTTTGCGTAGTTGCGACCTGGATTCGTAGGTACGGAACCGCCTTCAGCGGAAAGTACGCTGTCGGTACCCCATTCGCTATATAGTGCTTGGGCTAGACCATGACAACGTTCCAGAGGGGTGATGTCTTCACGTTCACCCCAGGTAGTTGCTGCTTCCATGACTTCGCGCAGTTCCTTGTTCTGGCGATCCATCGATAGTTCCGAGAAAGTAAAACTCATGTCGGAGATGGTGGTGTCGAGTTTGGAGAGGTGATCTTTCTTGGGTTCGTCTTTTGGGAGGTCGGAATTATTCATGGCGTCGTAGAAGCGTTGGGCTGGGGCGATGGCGTTACCCATCGCGATAATTTCACTGACGACATCGACAACACGTTCTCGTTGATTTTTGTCGAGACCTTCGAATGCTTCACGCGCTTCGATTTCCAAGAAGGCGATTACCGAATGGGTAATGATACCGTTGGTGCCAATAATCGGACGATTGTCAAAGGTGTTGTCATTACCCGACATGGCGTCATGGGTCGCGTCCCTCATGCAGATATTCGCCATCTTGCGAACTGCTTCGGCGTCGATTTCCGCCAACCGTCGTTTCATTTCATCACTGTAAAAATCATCGTCCATGGTTAGTCCTTTCCGAACATTTGACGGGCGGCGTTGATTGAACGTTGACGCACGGCACTGTAATCGTCGACGATCTTTTCTTCGATGCCGTAAGTAGTGCGTTTGCGATTAAGAGGAATGCTGCTGTCCCATTCTTTCAAACCGCTCGCCAGCTGGGCACGATTGAATTGATCGCTGGGTGCTGCGAACAACATGAACGGCGGTACAGGCATCGAGTTGATGCCACCATCATGAACGCCGTCCAGAACATGCAAGATCTGTTCAGCGGTGCGATGACAGGCGTCCAACTTATCGGCCACGGAGTCACCGTTTTGTTCCGCAATCCCCATGACGGTTGCCACGAATATTTCGCGTTGCTCCTCTGGGTTATAAGGACGCTTGCCGGACGGCGCAAGTTCAGGATACAACCGACGCTTGGCCGGATGATACCTGTCATGTAGACTCACCGATATGAGCGCATCAGGATCGTAGTAGTTCTCCCCTCGCTCGATGTGCCATTCCTTGTCGTCTTCATGTGGAGTGGGTATGAGATCAAAGGCTGGCAAATCCAAACTACCGCCATCCAGATTTGAAAGTGCGCTAAACATTGCGCCGCTGACACGTTCTTCCATCGTGCCACAGTTCGGATTGGTGGCCCAATACTGACCCATGTGGACCATCTTCTCAACGAGTCTCTCAGCAGTTTCGTCGGCGGTCCAAGCACGTGGTTCTTTTTTCGTGTCATCCATGGTTAGCCTTTCTTGCCGAACAACGCCTCAGCAGAGCGCATCGTGCGGTTTTTGATTTCGCTGGTGAACTGGCCATCGTAGTGGGTTTGATAGCTAGCCGACGGTGTTGGATAGGCATTACCCACCGGACCACCGAAGCTGGAAAGTTTATTGAAATCTGGGCTGTAATGGGAATGCATGTCGTGCGCCACGCCGTGGGCCACTTCACGAACCGACAGGTCTGGTACCTTTGCCCATTTTTCAGCAACATCGAATGCGTTTGCGGCAGCTTCTTGCATTTCGTGTAACGTACGTTCGTTGGACTCTTTTACCATGCGGGCGTCAAACGCTGCCCGACGTTGGATTTCTTCTTCTTTTTCTTCTTCCGACAAAGCATCCCAGGCAGCTTGTCGCGCCAAGGTTTCTTCGTCATGATCGTTTTCAAAGGTAGCTGCCATAATGCATGACGCTGCCCGGACAATCGGTGTGTTCATGAACGCTTCGTTTTCATCGAAGTCATCCGGAGCGTGTTTGTGAATTACTGACGCAGTCACCACAGGTACGTTTGTCAGTTCAGCCACTTCCACGTTTTGCATGTTGTTCAATGCGGTTTCCGACAGTTCGTTAACCAGGCGGCGCATGGCTTCAGGGGACTTGTCGTTGGGGACACCCATGATGGTGATGATGTTCCCTTTGATTTTGTTGATTTCGTTTTCGAATTCTGAATCGTGATCGCTCATGTTTTTTCCTTTGTTGTACGGTTTGCCTATACTTTCTAATGTGGTAATAAGTTTTGAGTTGTTTGTTTCCTTCAAGAAAAATAATGACAGCATACTCAGCTAGCCTTTGCGGGCTAGCTGAGCGTATGTCTAGGCAGCTTTCAACAACAACACTTTCCGGTTTACTGAACCGAGGGCGTAACTACGGCAGATCGCCAAGGTCAAAGCCTTCACTGTGCTGTGAACGGATTTGGTGGCCTTGCGACCTTTGCTGCGCATATTGGCATTGGGTTGCATGGTGAGGTGGTAGTGCAATACGCCATCCACAACAGCGTAACTCACGATAGCCGAATGGGACATTTCCAGACCGTGTTCACGGCTACGGAAAAAGAACTCACCCATGGGTTGATGACCTTTATACAGCAGGTTAGCTTCAATGTCTGCAAACACCGCGCCACGACTCTCGGTTGGGAAAGTCACTTTCTCTTTGGTGGGGATGTTATCCAGTTCCGCAATCACAGGGTGCATGAATGAGAAGTCACCGCGGGATGCGCGAGCAGGTAAGCCGGTAGTTTGTTCAGTAACGATCATGATAGGAAAGGGAGTTAGAGGCGATTGTTGGCGTCGAGGTTCGTGTCGTTGCGAACCAGTTGAGTGATGACGCCTTCGTCGTTTACCCGCAACACCAACACAGCGCAAGCGTCCGGCTGATCCACGTCTGTGGTAATCGTTAGGATAACTTGGTTGTGCACGTGCTTGCTAACTGACAGACGCGCCACCAAAGGATTACTATCGACGTTACCGATCATCTTCATGGCGTAAGCCATCGACTGCTGCACGTGTTCCGAGACGTGCGGGTTTTGGATGTGTTTCACCAGCTCTTCAGCGAGGTAACCCACCGAACGCCAGTGCATCAGCAAAGGTAATTGACCGTACAGCGTATCGCAGGGATTGACACATTGCGCGGTCAAACGCATGACCCAGCGAGGGATAAAGATCGGGTTGTATTTAGGCATATTGTTGATTGTTGTGGTTGGGGGGAATTACTCTGGCGTTTTACCGAAGATCATGTTGTCGATCTCTCGGGCGGTTAAGTCGCCGCCTTCAGCGAAACCTTCAGGTGGTTTGTTGAAAAGATTGGTGAGGTCGTTCGGGTCGGTTGGTTCGCCATGCAAGAAGTTTGCAGTGTCTTCTGCGTTCTTGTCGATCGCAGCTCGGCTAGCATGTATTTCATCGAGCAGAGCATGGCGTTCTTCACGTAGGGCTAGGAGCTCACGCAGTTGATCGTTTTGCGCGTCAAGAAAGTTGATCTGTTGATTTTGCATAAACGCGGTGAAGGCTAACTGTGCCAACATCGGCAACCACGCTCGCTCTTCACCTTCAAAGCGTTGTAGTTGTAAACCTTGAGGGGTATGAACGCCGTAGCTGAGCCAATCGATACCTTCGATCATCAGCCCGCCAAAATTAAAACGGAAATGGTCGCCACACAGTTCTTCAGTCAATTGAGCTGGTGTGAGGTCGCGTTCCATGGCGTTATCAACGATCTTGCTGTAGTTAAACCGATCGACACCTTCCAACGGTTTAATTGGTCCAATGAAGTTAGGCATGGTTAGCTTCCTTTTCTAACAGTTCAGCGTATTTGAAAAACTCGACTTGATCGTTCTTGAATTTGGCATAAGCCATATCAAACGGTCCAACTTGGTTAGCGAAGTCTTCTGACATTAACGCCATTTCCAAAGCTTGGTCGGCTGTCATTCGGCCCACTTTTTCCAAATAACGATCAAGCTTCCATTGTTCCATATTGCTCAGTGGCATAATGTGCTTTCAAAGAAAAAAAGAAAGCGGGGATAAGCCGCTTTCTTTTTAGAGGTTAGTAAGCCGGGCGACCGAAGGTGTCGGTGATCTTTTTGATCGAGTCGAAGATGGCGCCTTCGACCGCTTTTTCCAGAACGCCTTCAGCGAACCAGTTCGCGCTGTTCGGGAAAGGCAGATCGAGCACGCACGTGAATACGAAGCCGTTCATATCGAAGAAGAAGCGATGGACTTCGCCTTTCGGTTTATTCGACTGGTCGAGGTCCAGATCGATACCGAGCGACGCTTTGATCGTCTCCATCAGACGTTTCGACATACCACTACGACCCAGCGTTTCCAATGCAGGTTGGTCAGTTTTGGCTTCCCAACGACCCATGAAGATCGTGCCATGGATACGGCCGCCGGCAGGTGAAGGCAGGCAGATGCGCGCCATCGGTTCCTTTTCGGCGTTGGTCACTTCCTGGCTTTCGAAGTCGACGTGCGTGGGATGCGCCGGTTCAGCGATCAAACGATCATGGAGTTTGCCAGCCAAGCGCATGCCGTCATTGGCTACCCATTGCGCGACGTCAGCGCTGACGGTCGTAAGATCGACACCGAGTTGGGACAACGTCGTAATTTCTTCACGCAGTTCATCTGGCGTGGAGGTCTTTCCTGACAAAAGGACACCTTCGGTATCGAAGAAGTTCTTTTCGAAGATCTCTTTACCGATCGCGAGCGCCATTTCTGCGCACAAGTAAAGTTTATCGTACCTCTTGATCGGCTGATCGGTTGGGAAGATGTTGAAGTAAGCATCGACCTTGTCGTCATCACTGCCTTCAGCGACAACTGCGTTCACTTCAGTGAAGCGCCAGTGACCCATCGGGAGGTCCTGGATCAGGGTGATGATGCCGGCGTCGAGATTGCGGTGAATGGTGATGGTAGCGAATGGCAGATTGATGGTAACTTTTTTCATGCTGTGTTTCCTTTTATAGTTGGTTGTAAAAGCTAGAGGGTGTTACATTTAAATCACTCGACAAAGGTCGAGGGTAAATCACGCAGGAGGCCGCGTACAGACGGCTTCTCTCGCGCGTTCTTTGAACGCGGTGCCACGACCTGGTGGAAAGTAATGGCTTTGTCAAAGAACTTGGGATCCTGGAATTCGTTGTCAGCTTTGGAGCGTACCAGCCGCGTGACCATTTCTTCACGCAAGTGCATGGGCTCTTCTGAGCGTGCAAACTGTACGTTGGTGAAACCGACAGTCTTAAGGCTGGCTTCCAACACACTGGCGATCAACGTTTTGCCAGTATGCGACAAACCAGCGATGAGGATGTGGACGGGCGAGTGAGTGCCTTCCGCTTCGGTTGAATTGAGATACTCTTCATCGATCACGAGGGCCGCAGCGGCCACACGATGCAAAGGACTGATGTCACTTCGGGTAGTGCAGGCTTCGTATTTTCTTTTGAATTCACCGTCGGTGAAAACTTGATGCACGACTTCACCTGGGGTAGCGACAACCCATTCATCTTCTTCCACTTCCCAACGCGGGTTGAAGATGTTAGCGATGTGGTAATTCGCATACGCCAAGCCGTCTTCTTTGTTGATTTTGATGAGCGACGATTCAACGCCCAGTTTGTATTGGACGGCATTGCTGGTAGGGTTTTTGCGTTGCACTAACATGGTAAACCTTTCAAAGAACTACGGTTGAGGTATAGATTAGACAACCGTAGTAAAACGTTATCACTTCACGCGTTTGATCTTGAGCGCTTTACGGACGCTGTCGGAAACAGGGCGAATCTTCAGCGTTGACTTGCGCATCGCGAATTCACCGAACTGGTCACCGCTAGCACCCGCTATGAGAGGTGAAACAGGGTTACGTTTGTAGACCACGTTGACGTTACCTTGCACGTCACGCGTGATGATGGCGTGATCGCGGCCGTAGTAGTCGTCAAACACCACTGCTACTTGGGCGCCCAGGTCATTCATGGTCATCCGGTCAACCGCCCGCTGAACAGCCGAACGGGGATACTTCGACCAGATGTGTTTGATCACGTAGTTTTTGGTAGCGTCCGTGAAATAGAACGTGCAGATGTTGCGGTCACTATCTTCTTTAAGCTGAGCCATGGTACGGATTTCCTTGTTGTTGATTATGAGAGGTAAAACTTATTGAATCTTTATGATACTTCAGATAGGTAATATAGTACCAAAATAAACTAGCGGCATACTTCCAGAGCCCCCGATTGGGAGGCTCTGGAAGCGTTATGCGCATTCAGGTAAATTACCGGTGTAGAGATAGGCCAACAACTCTTTGACTGCATCGAACTGCTGTTCTTGCGGATACTTGACGACTTTGGCGTTTTCGTCAAAGACTTTGTTCATGAAGATCAGCGTGATCTCGTCGTTTTCATCCAGCTTCGTTTCGACGTAGATCCGGCGTTCACGGCTACGGATGTTGGTGTCTTTCCACTGGGACATGAAGGAAATAACGGTGGCAGCAGTCTGGTCAATCTTGACGCAGATCTGACGGTCTCGGTCAGACAAGCGCCTTACCTCAGCGATGATGTTGTCGATAAACGCTGGTTTTTGAAGTGGGTAGATGCGGGTAAAGCTCGAGGTGACGGACATGGCTCAACAAAAAAAGAAGGTGGCTGCTAATTAAAGCAGAAATGAAAACATTGCCTTGGAACAATGCTTTCATTTAATAGGCTTCTTTAAGGTACGTATGCGTTTTGAGTGGCGAAGTTTAGCAGATGCGTCGCTGCAATAAAGGGGTGGTCTGTCCGTAAGGCTTGGGATAAACTGTGGAAAGAAGCACGGTTATTGGGTTGAATGTTGGCGAAAGAAATCCCGATGTTTTCTACAGCCGATGTCCAGTTTTCATCCGTCGTGCCGTTTTTATACTCCACATGGATTTCACCCTGAGTTAAACCGACTGCTTTGTACGGGATGCTAAAATGGTAGATGTAAGGACAAACGTTTGAAGTGATCTGATATCCACCAGTTAAAAGGTTGGCGAGGAAAGAGATATGGGGATCACCATCACCACTTCCTTTCAAATCGTTGACCATTGTTTTTACAACACCAGAAAGCAACTCGCGAAAATTATCCAAGTTCTCCAGCTCATCGTCACGGTAATTGTTATCATCGAGAATTGACATGTAAAAATCCTTTTTAAAGAGACGGCATACAACCCGCCAACCAGAAGGCTGACGGGTTGGGTTGATGTTACTGGGTGATAGGCAGGTGATCTTCGACCGGCGCCTTGGTTACGGGATCGATGACGGTCATGGACAGGATCACGACAGGTTCGGCAGGCACGTCGGAGTGCTGACCTTTACGGGTGGTTTTCACCTGGCAGATCTTGTCAACGACATCCTGGCCTTCGGTGACCTTGGCGAACACGGTGTAGCCGTAGCCGGTGCCGTCTTGCCCTGGCGCGTTCAGAAAAGCGTTGTCTTGCGCGTTGATGAAGAACTGGTCGGTTGCCGAGTGCGGATCCTGGGTGCGTGCCATGGCCAGGGTGTATTTCTCGTTCTTCAGGCCGTTTTGGGATTCGTTCAGGATCGGCGCGTTGGCTGGACGCTCTTTCATCTCGGCATCGAAGTGACCGCCTTGAATCATGAAGTTCGGAATCACACGGTGGAAGATGGTGCCGTCGTAGTGGTGTTTGTTGACGTAGGCGAGGAAGTTTTCAACGGTGGCCACGGAATGGACGGCGTCGGTTTCGACAATGATGTTGCCGAGGGTGGTGTTGATCAGAACGGTAGTCATGTTGTTTTTCCTTGAGTTATGGTTACTGCGGCGGGTCCTGCTTACAATAGAACTTCTGGATATTTTGTTAACTTTTAGGCGTGCATTCAACCACGATAACACGGTCCATGCCAAGATTGCCGTTTCCTTGCACCCGTGCTGCCATCGACAGCGTCAAGCGTTTAGCTGCCTCGCACGCTGTCTTGTTTTCGAAGTCGTGGTATTTCACTTCAGGAGAACGGTTAGGGGTGTTGCCGCCCCCATCAGAACTGAGAATGGCGTAAAACACGATGAGCGTAAACATAGTTAACTTTCTTTAAACGGGTTGAAGTTCTTCGGAATCGTCACGGATGACGTCCATGCGGATCAGGTCGCCAGCGTTGGGGATGAGTTCTTTAGTGTAGCGCAGATGCCATTCACCATTCTGGCCGCTAAACCAGATCACCCGCAACCCGCTCTTGGGAGTGGGCATGGCAATCACACGTGACACCATACCTGCAAAGCCAATGCCCTTGAAAGCAAAGGTTCTGGTGCCACGTTTGTTACTCAACCCTTGAAACTCCAACGCGGTGACTCGACTGAAGTCGTCGATTAAGTTAGCCGAAAACTCCAGCCGCCAGGTTTTGTCCGGCAGCTCTTCCAGGTTCAGGAACGTTGTTGGAACATGTAAGCGAGTGGCGATTGAGATTACTAACTCGTCTTCCACCCCTTCTATCTTAATTGCGCGCTTCATTCGACCCCCACGTAACGCAATGCACATTCGTAGATGTACGATTTGATGTCGTCTTCGGGCATGTGAATGATGCGTTCATCGAAAGTGATGGGATGGGTGAAATACATACCCCGAACAATCGGATAACCTTCACGGCAGTAACGCATGAAGTCACCCAGCGCTTTGCCCTGGTAAGGCACGAGAGCACCCACGATGCCGCCGTTGAACTTGGCTTTGGCGAGGTCGGCGTTCGTCCGCTCTTTTATCGTCAGCTGCAAGTTTTCCTTGAACTGCGGGAACCAGTTTTCAGCACGTTTCAGGTACCGCGCCTTTTCACGCTCACGCGCTGGAGGTGTGGTACCCATCTCGTAACTGAGCCAGGTGTGTTTGTCGAGCCATACCTTGCCATCGAGCCAGGTGATGAAGCCCTGGTAAGCCGATCGCTTTTCGTCACGCACCCGGTCCTTGTGGTTGCGGTTCTCGAGCATATATGGCTCGCGGTGAAAGAACGGCGTCGAGGCCGCGTATTCGTACATGTTCTCAAAGCTTTCGAAACCAAGCTGCCAGATCCCGAAGTCGTAACCGAGCATACCGAAGATCAGCGTAGGGTTACGACTGACACAGATGCTGGTGTAGACTTCGTTACCTTCACCCACGTTTTTCCACAGGCCGTTCCAGCCGTACTTGAAACCCATCCGGGCGGCTATGCGACCCATCAAGTTCCCGAGATCGTTGTAGGCGTAATACACCTGCGCGATCTCGAAGTCTTCTGGCGCAGTCACGATCAAGTCGATCTGAAAGTTCTCGAAATCAAACGAGATGGCTGAACACGGAATGCGTTCGGTTGGGATCTCGTCCATCTTACGCTGAGGCGACGCATTGAGCAACGCCCAGTCGTAGCTATCGAACTTCTCGCTCAGGAAACGCAGCGGACTGGCTCGTGTGACGCCAGGCGCTTTGATGCGGTTGATGTACAGCTCGCTTGGCCGGAACACTTGTTGGACTTGGTTGATCCAGTCAGCCGGCAGGTTTTTATTCTCGAGCAAGATGTCGCCATCCCCGAAAGATTCCTTGCCTTCAATCGAGACGATGCTGGCAAATCGAGCCGCTGGAAACAAGTTTACCAGGAGTTCGGAAACCCGCGACATCGTCGCTTCGTATTCTTGTTTGTTCTTACGCCCTGTTTTGGCGAAGTTCAATGCGTTGCCACCCATAGGGAGCTCCTTTATGTTGTTGATTATGTTTTAGGGGTTTCTTTTTCTGCTTCCATCTTGGCGAAGAACCAGTAGCGCGCTTTAACGGAAATGGGTGCCCCCAGCTTCTTCGGATCGAGACCAGAAGCGGTGATGGTTTCCATTTCCTCTTTCATGATGTCGTTGTACACCCAGCGCGCAAAATCACCTTGACTCGTGAGAGTGAAGGGTTTGTGTTGGATGTGAACGAGGTGATGCAGCCCTTGCTCCAGGCGAGCTTCCGTAACAGCCACGTCGATGAAATCTTCCACCGCTTTGACCGCTTCGATATCTACCGGCGCCAGTTCACGACGTTTCGACTTGCTGTGCTTTTGCCCGACTACTTTGAAACCGAAACGATAAGGGTCCCAACCTGGCGACACGCAAATCCAGACCACACCTTCCCCCACGCCATCGATGCCGAAATACTTGGCGCCAGGACAGGCTTCTTCTACCTGGACGGTGATGTCGGCCAAATCGTTCTGGAAAATCTTAGGACGTTCGAAATCAATCTCGATGCCCCATTGACCGAACCGCAGAGCGTGGAAGATGCGCTGTTTAGGAAAATCAAGACCAGAGAGTCTTTCCATGTCGATCCAGTGACCAGCCGATGATCCATCAGGGTTTTTACCCGTCACGACCTTCACGGCGAACCAGACAAACATTTTTGGCAGATCTTTCAAAGGGATACCCCGTTGAATTTCACCACCGCACCATTCACCGAAGATGGCAATATACTTCGGCAATTCAGTTTGTTGGCCCATGACTGTGTTGTAGATTACACGTAACTGTTCGGTCTTGTGCTGCATGTCAGCCTTGAAGCCGAACAGATCTTTTTCCAGGCTAAGGACAAGGTCTCTCGATTGGTAACTGATCTCGCCCGTCTCGACGTTGAATACCACCGCCGCATTAGCCCCGTGGAACTTGGTGGTGCCACGGAACTTCAGCTTAGGTTTTTGGACGGTGTGTGGATGCCATTTGTCGTTACCGTCGGCGTCTTTACCTGCGTGTTGCATGCGTTCGCTAACATAACGCACGACGTCGGTGTACTGCCGGATGCTTGGGAAACCAATGTGTTCCATTTCTTTTTCCTTGTTATGCTGCTTGTTTCTGTTTGTTTTCGAATTGCTTGATGGCGCGCGCACGAGCGGCATGCATGGCTACCTGGATGAGCTCAGGGCGCCCTGGATACTTCTCGGCTACCTCGCCACCCTTGACTTGTTTAGCGGCCCACAGCGCAGCTGCAAAGCGTTCTGCTTGTGGGTATTCACGATCTGCGAAGCTGACGGTGTCCCCCACCCGTCCACGTGAATCGCACAGCGAAGCTTGCAGGACGTACTGGAACAGTTCCGGGTTACGGAACGCATCGCAACGGCGCAGCACTTTGACGATCGTGGTGGTTTTCACTTTCATCGCGCTATGGATGTTGCCATGTTCTCGTGCGGTCATGACGGCCACCCGTGCGAGTTTGCTTGGCACGTTCAACCGCCAGCAAGCTACTTCCACCAGTGGTACGCCGTCACCTTCATGCCCGTGGTGAGCAGGCCAGGTGGCTTGAGGTGAGAGCGCTTTGCCGACATCGTGCAGCAAACAAGCGAAGCGAACCGGGAGATCAAAGTTCTGGCTTGCCGCGTAATCGATAACCTGCTCGACGTGAATGCCCGTGTCGACTTCAGGATGCCATTGGACGGGCTGTGGCACCCCGTAGAGCGCATCGACTTCAGGCAGAATAACATGCAAGGCCCCGCACTGACGCAGCACCTGAAGCATTCTAGAAGGCTTCTTTTCCATCAAGCCTTTTTCGAGTTCTTTCCAGACGCGTTCAGGTGTGGCGCCGTTCAAGGCGCCCGTGGTGACCAGCATGCGCATGGTCTTCATGGTTTCACGTTCGACAGTGAAGTCAGGGTAACGGGCAGCGAACCTGGCGACGCGCAGAACGCGGATAGGGTCTTCGACGAACGATTCAAAGCTCACCATCCGCAGCACTTTGTTCTTGATGTCTTCACGGCCACCGTAGAAGTCAGCTACGCGCTCATCGTCATTCATGACCATGGCGTTGATGGTCAGGTCGCGTTTACTGAGATCTTCCTTCAGCTTGACGTCCAGACCGAAGCTTGTGACACCGCCTTTACGTTCACGCCGGGCCAGGGAGTATTCTTCCTTGGATTCCGGGTGGAGAAACGTAGGGAAGTCTTTGCCGACCTTATGGAAACCCATGCCGAGCATATCGGCTTCGGTTGCTCCTGTGACAACCCAATCACGGTCCTTATACGGTACACCCATGATGAAGTCTCGTACCGCACCACCTACTACAAATGCTTCCATGTTTAGTCCTTAATGCGTTGAAGGTGGGACGGCTTCTTGATGTTGATCCATGCGCGCCGCGTAGGCTTTAGCGAAATGATCCGTCGCCAGACGATGCAAAGTAACCTCTTCTTCCGGCGTCAGCTTTTCATCCGGGCCGTCGGGATTGCGCGTCATTTCAAGAATGGCGCCAGCCAATGCAGTGCCGGCAGACTGCGCGACAATGGCGAGACCGGCATCGATCAGTTCACCCTCATCCCCCATTTCACCCATCGTTTTCATAATGGCTTCCTGGAACTTCAGAGTCATACGGGTGTAGAAATCAATCCGCTTAGCTTCATTGCTTGGTTCATTATTTTTAGGCATGTTAAATTCCTTAATGTTGATTGTTAGTTGTCAAAGCCGAAGATCACGAAGTGCCAGCTCTCGCGCTGAGAGAATTCCAAGAATTTGAAATAGGCCTCACCAAAGAATTTTCGATATGTTTCACCTTCGGGGTCACGGTAGTAAATGGGATTATTCCGATTAGTTCCGTCATCAAGTTCAACCACATCGTCGTAATTAAAGTTCGCTAATGTGTTAACAGTAAAGATAATGCGTGAATGGTCGCCTAAATCGTATTTGTCTAAAATACTACTTTCCGACTGACCCCAGCTAAATCCTACCGCGTTATCTTCAGCCGCACTCGATTCAAGAAGCTTGGTGTCTAACCAGTCGAGGAACGCCCTGGTTTTTTCTTGACGATCATCTCCTTGGTAATACGGACGAAGCTTGCCCCGACCAACGACACCTAACCAGCTAAACAAAGCGTAGTTGCGATTGAGTTCGTATTCTTCTGGCACATCGTCTAGTTCAAAGTCTTCTGCTTCAACACCTTTCCCGAACAACGCAATCGCTGTTGATTCACTGGTAGTGGTAACTGGAGCTGCGATGCGTTTCTGAACAGCTTCCAGGTTGATACGACCTAAAACAATGTGGACATCACAGCCCATGTTTTATCTCACTTTCTTAACTGGCGATTTACGGGTGGCGGGCTTCTTTGGTTCGAGTTGGGTGCGGATACTGCGCTCACCTTCCTCGTAAATGAACGCTAGGTTATCGACGATTTCCATCGGATTCACTTTAGGTGCAATTTCCGATGTCAAGACTGGTTTGTTGAAGTCGATATAATGAATTTCACCGCCGATGTTCTTTGCCATCGCCATCGTCGCATTCACGATTTGAATGGCGGTAATGGATTTCATGATGTGGTTCATCCATTTGACTGTGTGCAATTGGCTACCGATCGCTAAGCTCTCAGAGCGATCATGTTGCGTAACGATGAGCGCACCTTTGTCGTTAGCTTCTACCACGTAGCAATGTTCGAAGCATACCAGCAACAAACTGCAGGCAAATCCCCGTTCAAAGCTTTCGCCCATGATGTCGATATAGCCTTTGTAACTGGCTTCGAGATCACCGCCCAAACGGATGAGGTTTGTCAGACGTTTGATAAAAGGGGAACGGCCAGCGCCACCCATGGCAAGAACCTTTTCGCCACGGAATACAGCTTTGGTGGTAGTGCGAAACAACGAAAGTTTGCTGCCTTGGTCGTTGACCATGTGCGTTTCTTTATCGCAGTGACCGCATGTCGTCGGTTCTGGGGTGGCGCGGCTAATGCTGGTGCGCGTGTCTCCGGCAAGAATGCCGTCTTTGTAAACGATGAGTGTCATGTTTGTTTCTCTTTTATAGTTGATTGTTAGTGTTCAGATTCGAATGTGGTTTCGTATTCTTCGTTCTGGGCTGCTAAGGCTGCGGCAGCTTTCTGTTCACGTTCTAAGCGAGCAGCTTGTCGCAATGCTTTCGGTTCAGGGTTTTCTATCACCAACAGCGACTGGATGTTAATGAAAGGGAAGTCACGGGCAAATGCCTGTTTCATTTCGGTCACCAACAGATCAAACACGATGTCGTCAGGGTTGATGCTAGCTGGTCGCCAGAGGTAGTAGTGATATGTCGAACCGAATAGCATGGCCGAGCCGTCATGCGGGCGAGTCTCCCGCATTTTTTGCAATTCAACTTCGCAGTTTTCATGGTAGAAGCGTATGTTCACTCCACGTGGCAAGAGAAGGTTGATTTGATGACCGATTCCGTTGGTCAGTTCTTGAGCGCGAATGTTGGAGCACGACAAGCGCTGGGTGATCATGCGAGTTAACACTTGACTGAGCCCAACTGTGTTGCGTTTTTCTTGCTGCGTATAAGGCGGCTCGCATTTACCATGCACAGCAATGAAAGCGGGCGACCTTACAAACTTCCAGATTTCTTTGGAAAGCATTTTCGCCCACTCAACATCAGTGAAGTGTTTATGAAAAACCGGCAGCATGTCAAACGTCAGGTAGATCTTCTTGAATGACTTGCTAGAGTCCCTGACTGTTAAAATGATGTCAGCGAAATCAGTGAGGCTTTCGATATGGTTAGGCTTTTCGATACTAGCGAGGAGACCGAAAGGCGTAACAGTGGAAACATAAATTTTTTGCATATTAAATCTCGCTTGGTGGTTAATCAAAAGGTACGACGGGGTGTTACTTTACAAAGGAACGCTTTTCGACAGCCAGTCGTCCATGTCGGGCAGATCAACAACCTTGACGTGCTGCGAAGCGCGAGCACCGGCTGGATACATGAACATGACGCTGACGTCGCCGATGTGACCGTACGGCGCTTCGCTGTCTTGCACGACGTTGATGCCAGGTTCGGTGATCATGCCTTCCAGGATGGCTTTGACGTCGTCGTCTTGTTTGGCTGCTTCGAGGATGGAATTCATTTGGGTAATACCGATGCGGTGTTTCATGCTAGCTCCTGTAAAAAGGGCCAAAGCCCTTGGGTTAAACGTTAGCTTCCGATATCGAACGTTACGGTTTTGGTATCGAGATCGATGTGGATACCTTCGAACCAGAGATCGTTCAAGACATGCCCCCAGATGCCGTGCTTACCTTTGGTGGTCGTGCGGTTCATCAACGTCAAACCGTTGGCCAGCTTCTGGCTATCTTGCGCCGCCACTGGAGCGGTGGCATCTTCTTCGGCGTAGATCTTTTCGTAATCCGCTTGACCGAACCTCAGCAAATCCATTACCGTGGTTGCAGCTGTGAAGGGGTGTTCGGTTTCAACTGGATTGTCGAGTGGGTACTCGTACACAAACTTGTAGTTACCTTCGTGTTCCGCTGATGGCAGAACATGTAATGTGTCGAATTCTTTTTGGCGTAATTTATCCAGGGTAAGAACATGAACCATGCAGCGCAGCACCATGCGGTGCATTGGGCGAGTGTCGTTGGACATAGTAAACTCCTTAAACGCGGGGTGGGATGGCGTCGGCGATTTGGTTCTGGTATTTACCGCCACGGTCTTTGTAGGAAACCTCACAGGCTTCGCTGCCACGGAAGAACTGGATCTGGGCGCAGCCTTCGTTAGCGTACAGCTTGGCTGGCAAAGGCGTGGTGTTGGCGAATTCCAGAGTTAGGTAGCCTTCCCATTCTGGTTCGAGTGGTGTGACCATCACCGAGATGCCGCAGCGAGCGTACGTCGATTTACCCAGGCAGTTTGCCACCACGTCACGCGGAATACGGAAATGCTCGACCGTACGAGCCAGTACAAACGAATTTGGCGGGATGATGCAAAACTCGCCCTTGTGTTCGACGAAGTTCAAGGAGTCGAAGTTCTTCGGGTCGATCATCGTGGAATTGATGTTGGTGAAGATCTTGAATTCTTCAGCGCACCGAACGTCGTAACCGTAACTGGAAGTACCCCAGCTGATGATCTTTTCTTCGCAAACATCTAAAATTGGATATTGCGTTAATGAACCATCAGGCTCTCTAACGCTAACCGCATCCTGAACTTGTCTGGCACGAACCTGGGTGGGCGAGAACGGCGAGATCATTGGTTTGAAGTCAGCCTGCGTTCTAGCGATCCAGACTTCGTCGAAACGGTCTACTTGTTCGACGTGTTCATTGCCGGCGTAGATCTTACCGAGGCGAGCGATATGGGTGCTCAGATCAACTAGTTCGTTTTCGAAGAACGGAACATGGACGCGATTTTCAACGCCCCGTTCGCGAAGGTCAAGAAATTGCAACACCCCAACTGGTACTTCGCACATATTGCGGATTTGACGATCGGAAAGCACAGTAGCTTCATTTTGGCGCATGGTGAAACCTTTCTATTGTTGATTGTTAGAGGGGTGGTAAATTACAAAGATCGAACGAAACGATGTGTAGTTTTTCAACGGTTTTTTGGTCAGACGCATAGCTCACTAAACTACGCATAGCCAAACTGATTGGAGGAGTATTAAGCATTTCTTTCAAGAAGGCGGCCTGAGGTCCAGCGGGGGTGAATTTACCTACCAGATATCCGTCTTTAAGATGCAAACTTGCCACATCAAAACGATGAGAAACCTTGTCCTCATTGATGGAGTATGGATCTCTGGTAGGCGCTACTTGACCACGCAAATTAGGATGTTTCTTCAAGCGTTCAAGTGCGTCATTTATCACAGCGGCCGAATATACGTTACCTGTGCGGGATGATTCACCGACTTCGAGTAAACGAACTTCAGTCCAGCCATCTTTATCGACTGTCATAATTGCTCCCGAAGGATCTTCTGCGTTTCGTTTGGCAGAACGTGGATATTGACACGCGAGTTGTAAAAGCTTTCTTGCGTAATGCGTTTGACTTGTTGTTCGATAGCGTGAGTGATGCCGGCAATCTTACCGCGTTGTTCTGCTTCGTTAACCGCGTACACCAGCATTCTGTAAGTATGGCCGTCTGCCGTATTTGGGTCCAGTGACGAGCAGTATGTGATTGCGCCATCTATTGATGTAATCTTAAAACGCCATTCTGGCTCACCCCCGTGCCGTTGGTTATACAACACCACTAAAGCTTTATCGCCGAACCATTTAGTGTTAAGATCGTTGGCTTTCTTCAGATAACCCAGCACCACCGCTAATGCTTCAGCGTTGATTGGTGCAGCTATAACGTTACTGAACATCGTTCCAGGTCGATAATCGCTAGAGTCTTCACGATAGCGTAATGTTGTATTGCGTTTGGTTAACGTGTATTTAAATGGAGATTCAAGTTCCTCGGTGGTAGTGATTGCATAGTCGTTGTTAGTATCCAAATCACTGACACTAACTTTACGGGAGAGCAACCACTCTCCCGCTTTGCTAACTTCTACAACGAAGTGAGTGATATAACCTTCCCGCGCAATGAAGTGTGTCACGGTGTAGTCTGACGGAACTTCCAACTCACTGATCGCGTTGCGAAATACAATCTCTTTGAGGTATTCCAAATGCTCGTACGGTTTATGCATGTCAAACTTTCAAGGTTAAGGGACGTAGGTTATAACGACGGCATAAAAAAGAGACCGAAGTCTCTCCCTTTTAACCGACGCAGATTAGTTCCAGGTAACCTTTTTCAAATTCCTCCTTGAGCCGCGCTTTGGGATTGGCTTCCAGTATATACTTGAGTTTCTTCAACACTGCCATGATGAACGGCGTGTATCCTGCTTTAGCGTCAACACGTTCGTTCAGTTCTTGCAGCGTTGGACGCTGGCGCATGGTCGCGTCCCAGAGGTAGTCATATTGACGCTTGGAGTCCAGGATCTCGCCGATGTTGTGCGCAAAGATCTCCACAGAGAAACGAGACTGGCCTTCGTAGTTAACAAAGAGGTAGCCTTCGATGCGCATGTTAGATATGCTCCTTGTCGATCTGGTGAGGAGCCATCTGGGCGACGTTGATGCCAGCGCTGATACCTTCTGGCAGTTTGAAGTTCGCCAGCTCAGAGACAGCTTGCACGAGTGCGTCAAGGTCGGAGCTGTCAACAGCTGAGCGAAAGTGGGCGAACAATAACCCAGCTTGAACGGTGGCCTGATAAAGCGCTTCAGCGGAAACTGGCAAAGAGGCGTAAAGGCGGATGAGGTACTGGTATTGCGCTTTACCTTTAGCGATCAGGTCAGGGATAGGGGTTTTTGGATTGATAACAACAAAGCTCATGGGGTTTCCTTTTTAGAATTGATTGTTGATGAGTTGTCTTTTCGACTGATGCTCGGTTAAATGATATAGTCGCCAAATATTTTAGTTCTTCTTTTTCTCAGCGTACCATAACAACACACTCCAAGGTACGACAAAGAACACAGTTTGTTCCTGCACTCGCTTAAGTTTAACAAGATCAGAATAGCGATGACATTGGTTAGCTTGCTTTAAGATGCCGTCGAGTTTTTCTTTGACATCCTTAAAGAGATGCCAGGGTAATTCCTTTTGATACCGTTTGGCTATTTCAGCGTGCCATGTGCGCAGTTTGTGATGCAGAGCAAATATCTCTTCGTCTTGGGTCATCTGAAACAAAAAAATAAAGGTTGAAGAAGAGAGGGCCGAAGCCCTCTCCCTATGCCGTCAAACGACGCCGTCCATCAGAAAACTAAGGATCCGTTCAGCTATTTCTTTAAAGGGGACTTCGGCGTTACGTTGCTGGGTGTAATCAAACACCATGGATTGCTCAACGTCACGTTCATCGGGGTGTGATTGTACGAACAACACGTGACACTGGCCATCTAAGTCAGGTAAGAACACTGCCGCAAAACGGTTGATCAGATCTTGAAAGCTGTCATCGCTCACAAGGTCTTCCGGCAACGTCAAAGCAAACGTCACAGCTGCCCGAGGATCATCGAACAGGCTGCAACTAATTTCGAGCTCTTTGACGCTACCACCGTAGCGAATAGCCTTCTGACCCATCGCTTGGGTGACACCTCGCAGGAAGCCAGTTTGGTAACCAACTTCTCTTGCAACACCCGAAAGTTTGGTCATCAACAGCATTTTTTGCATTTCATTTGCGGGTTGGATATCGAAGTTCATGATTAACCTGGGCCGAATGGTTTGTCATCGCTGTTGTCCGAGATCTGGTAAACAACCCAGTCCCAGTAACCCACGAGCGTAAGTTGGTTGAACACTTCATCACGCCATGTTGCGCGCGGGAAGTAAGGATGTTCGCCATCGCCGTCGGGGTTGTATTTTTCATCGAGTTGATCGGCTGTCATGTCCGTTTCTGGCATGCTATCCAGATCAGGTAGATTGTTACCGAACATTTGTTTTCGACCACCGAACAGACCTGTGGTGCAACCACCCCAAGGATTCAGACTGGTGATGTCATCTTCCGTCGGTTTGAGTTGGCTGAAGATCACTTTGCTTGGCAATTTATCAAAGAGATTCAGCATCACCTGGCCGGCTTCTTCCAAACGCTTCTGCGACGACGCGATCAACGGCGTGAACACCGCGTTAGCGAAGGTTGGCGAACGATACACCCGTGTGCCGCGATTACCCATATCCAACGACATATGGCTGGCCGCAAACAGATCAAACTCACCAGAGAACACGTAAGGCTCCATGTTGTTCTTCGAGATGACGTCAAACACCCGTACCCGCAGACCGTGCGCAAACGTGCTAACCTCGTCACCTGCGTATTGCCCGGACGCCATGGGAGTAAAGGTGATATCGCTCATGGCGGTGTCGCCTGTCAGATTGTTGGCATGGAACGCCAACTTGCGAATACCGTATTTTGCCATGATGGCTGGAACACTTTGGATAACGTGATCGGCTGCAACGGCATCAGGGTGGTGATGGTCGATCGATTGATTTACATCACCGTTTTGGAGCAGATTGTCGACTTCGTGAATCTTCCAGTCCACGGTGCCGATTTTCATTAGTTCATCCAGCGTGAAGTTGGCTGAACGCCGACCGTTAGTCACTTGCGCTAGTTGACGCATAAATGCATCTTGATGCACTACACCGTTACTGAGCTCGCGCTGCAACATATGCAACACGTCATCCACCCCATGATGACTCGAAAAGCTTTCCGAGGAGAGATGATGTTGGGTCTGTATCCAACCATCGAGCATTGTTTGGAACCAGATGGAAGGATCGATGGTGGCATAAGCGCCAAACGCGGGATAATAGTTATTACCGGACCGTGTGTCATACACTTCACCATCATACCCTTGACTCTTTAGCGTCAAGACACCCATGCTACTCGCCACTTCACTAGGGCGCATACGCACCGTGTGTTTATCCGGCGAGAAAACAGTCACGTAAGGGTCGTGCAGGACCTGGTGCGCTATGACACGGTAATGGGGAGGTCCCCCTGCGACACCCAAATTTTCTTTGATATAGAAAACGCTATTGATGGTAAAGCGCATGTCAAGGTCCAGTAGGCCATTTTCTTCTGGTAACCGATCGGTGTAACCGGCCACGTAAACTTTCATGACCTCACCTGAAAGCCGAGTGTTTTCCAATTGCATAACGAAACTCGCCACTTCGTCGTTCCAGCTGTTACCTGCCGATGTTGGCAATTGAACAGGTTCAACCAACGGTGAGATCTTGATGCGTTCACCGAAGAGTGGCACCACCAACTCAGGGTCGGCGTAACGGTCTTGCGCCAACACCTGCGACGCTTTGACGATGTCCTCCAGGACGTCATCCCGGAGGTTGAACGAGCGACGGTGTTGTTGGTCGAACTTACCAACCCGATAAAAGTCGAGGCTGACGATTTTGATAGCTGATTCCATGGTAAAGCTCCTTGTTGTTGATTGTTAGAACCGGAGAGTTACCCCTCCGGCGTTTGAATTAATACGGCATATCGGGAGTACCCCAATCCATCTAACCTTTTGGATCGTACGGTGGTTTGACAATCCCATTCACGGAATTGAGTATGAACTTTCTTTGCGCGTGATTCATCGGAGGGTATGCCGGCCAGTTTGCTACTTCACTTGGATTGTAAGCGTAAGGGTGTACAATTACACCATCCCCACTATCAAGGTGCTGGTGGCCGAAGTACCCCCCGTTGGACAGCAGCTACCTTTTTTCGCTGTTCCGCGTTGTCATTGCTCAATGCATCAGCGAGGGTGTTTTCGGCTTCGTAGAAGTCTAAGTTTGGCATGTAACGTAAAATAAATTGCAAACCGTCTTTATGGAATTCGACCATGTCCATTTCCGAACCGAAGCCGACGAAGTTGTTCTCTGTCAAAATAACTTCTTTAGTGACTTTGATTTTGAACTCTTCAGAACCTTCAGGTAAAGTCGGCGCTTCTTTTGGAACTTCCCACACATGCCGCTTGACGGTGATTTCGCAGCGATCTTTCCCCAGGTACGAACCATTGTGGTCGCCATGACCGATTGTTTTCTCGAGCAACTCCCCGTTTTCGTAAACGTCGACTTTGAAACGTGTTTGAGTCTGGATGCCTTCGTACTGCATCAGCGCCATGACGTCGTTTAACGACTCGCCTTTGAATTGGTTCATTTCCTTCACCAATTCTTTCATGGAATCGAAGTTCATGCCATTTGACGATTTGTTTGCCCGGAATTGCTCCCTTTTGAAGCCGTCAGCCAATACCACGTGAATGTACGCTCGGAGATCTTCTTCCGTGTAATTGAGCAGATTGCTAGTGACGTAATCTACCGCTGCGTCGAGTTCCAGGTTTTTGAAATGAATCGTGTAACGGATACGACTTGGACGGTTTAGCATGTACTTCGAAATGCCACCGACGTCATTAGCCGAGAAAATGAAAAGCTTTTTGGTTGCTGACGCAGCGCCGTCGAGAATTTGCAGCAAAGTATTCTGACGGGAGTTTGCACTAGTCTCTTCGTCCGAGTTAGTGCTACCGTACGTCTTGTCTACTTCATCGAAACCGACAATGATCGGTTGGGTGATGGTGCCCAAGAAGTTAATCAAGGCATCGCCCGTGTAAGCGGTACTGATCAGGATAGTAGGCATCTCGTAGTCCCGGATGCCTAGGTGCGCTACTTCTTTCAAGGTCAAGGTTTTACCCGAACCCTTTTCACCGATCAACAACGCACCGAGGTTACGGTCGTTCAGTTCAAACGAGCGCAGGAAGCGCGCGGCGTGCGTGTTGACGTTGCCGTAGATGCGCTCAGGCATCTTGAAATCGTTTTCCGGAACCAGGAACATACCGTCGCCGTCGTTGTGGTTCAGGCGATAGATCCCCTTAGGGATTTCATGAACAGCGCTGCCCTTGACCATCACCATCGGTTTGATGCGGCCATCGGATTCGATCTGAAAAGCGAATTGGCGGATTGGTTTCGGTTGAATCATGTTATTCATGGGGGTATTTCCTTTTATTGGTTGTTGATTTTAAATGGGTGATAAATCTTAACTGCGGTACTTCAGCTTAGGAATATAGTCGTGAGATGTTCTACGGCCTTACAAAACCAGGTCTTTAATTTGGGAAACACGGGCTTGGCTTAACCCGTAGCGCTTAGCCACTTCTTTACCGCTCGCCCCTTGTTTGAGTTCGTACTGGATTAAAGCGTTACGTAGTTTGGCGGTTTGCTGTGACAGAGCGAACAATGCGCTGGCTTCATCTTTCGACAACACTTGACCGGAGTTGACGGTAATCGCTAAGAGATTGATGCAGTCTGTTGCCTTGCCTACTAAGAAAGGGATCTTACCCATCACTTCCCCATAGCTTGCGCGTAGTTCATAACGTTTTCCATTCGACCACGATTTTCGATTTGCTCTACCGTGACAGCCACACCACCCAAAGGCTGGTAACCGTTAACAATGGCGTGACTGACTTGACGCATCAAGGTTTCTTTACTGGCCGCTTCGAGAATTTCATACTCGGTGATATCAGTTTGCATTTAAAATATCCTCTCGTTTAGACGCCGCCCAGGCTAGCTTGACGGCGTCAGTAATGTAACCCTGAAAATCCTTCACGGTCATAACCGCAACGCCGTGTTGGCTCTTCTCAAGCGTCCATTTATCCATGATGATCTTGACAGCTTCGACTTCGTCGTCTGGCAAATCACCCCACTCCGTGGAAATCGTTTTCGACATTGATTAAATTCCCTTCATCAAAGAATTTGTGAATAGCTTCAGCTGCCTGGTAAGGTTGATTGCACTGAAACAAGAATACAGCAGTTTCGTCGTTTGGAATGGGACGCCCATCAAAGTCGTAGCTTTTGTCAGCACGCATGCCAAACATCACCCGGATTTCATCGCTCGCTTTGTTTTGCAACACCCACGCTACCAGTCCTGCTTCTTCTTCGGAATACCGGTAAGCCCCAGAACTCTCTACGTTGTCTGCGGTGACATTGACGTCACAGTCTCGTGCATCCGAGCCGTCATTCCAGACAGACATGAAACAAGCGTGTACAGCCATCGCGACATTCAAGCTGTCGCGGAAAATAACGGTCATCATGGTTTATGCCTCGAAGTATTTGAAGGTCAACGGGGTGTTGTCGTTGAGATGGTTCAGGATGATTGACATGTCATCACCTTGCAACGACGTCACCAACCAACGCCCGTCTTTAAGTGGATAGTGAATCTCGCCTGGCTGACCATACCCTATCGAAAACTTGACGTGGTCATTATAAATGTACATGGTCGTTTTAACAGGGAATGCCGTTTCTAGACCAGCGATTTGTGCAGCTTTACTTAGCGTCTTGCAAGGATCGTAGTCGACGCGAAGATAGTCGATGTATTCGACTTTTCCATCGCTGTCAGGAATAGGTTTGCCAACCATCAGTAACTTTTTCAGTTCCACTCCGAACTTTTCGAGGACTTCATCGGTGCTGTTGTTAGGTCCCTTACTAAGTTGAAGCATCGCCATGGCCAATCCCATGCCACCATAGCCCGCATCATAAACTGGAAGGTGTAATGCTTTCTTCCACAGAGCAACGGCGTGGTCGATAATCTTTTCATTCGGGGTGTAGGTAGGGAACATAAATGCTTTCTAGTTAATTATGGAAGTTTTTGTGACCACACTTTGTAATGCGTATCGGCGTAGTTAATGGCGTAGCTTGGCTTGGGTTCAGTTTTAGCTACCAAACCCAAGCTTCGATACTGAGGACGGGTGGTTTGCATCAGCCCGAATTCTGCACGCTGAAAGACTGCTAACAAGCCGTGCTTCTTAGCCAATACTTGTAAGGCATCCCAGTGAGCGTCCATCTCAGCAATGGCTACTTCACTGGGTTTCTCTTGAGAAGGTGGTTCTGAACGTTGCTCCATGTCCAGAAACAACAACGACTGAAAGAAGACGTCGTTGTTGTGTTCGACGTGTTCTGGCTTGACCGAGTCGGAAACATATTGCAGGCGACCGGAGAAAGCGATCTTTGAAACCCGTGCCAGGAAGGCTTGACCGGTTACGCTGTTACGTAGATCCTCCGCCGTTAAAGGTCTCTGCATCCCAGTGGTATGTTCAGGTATGCAACGCTCGCTCATGGTTTTTTGGAGAAGGTCACGTCCGGGAACACAGGACGCTGGGGTTGTGGGTCGGTGTAAAACTGCACAAGCTGTTCATCCGCTTTAGTCACTTTAACATGACCGACTTCTACATCGATAGTGATGACATCTTCTTTGCCGCCGTAGAGGATGTCGCCTTTGGCGGTCAACTGGTAATCACCGTCAGCCAAATCCGCTCCACTGATAGCTGTCTGAGCCATCACTTTTTCGCCGTCATCCACCCAGTTCACCGGGTTGAAACGTGGGTCGTCGAGTAACCATTGTGCGTTGTGCACCGTCACGACTTGACCGGCTTCGACCTGAATCAGACCAACGTACATGTAGTTGTTCATGTTACCCTTTCTTTTTGCCGACAAGTTTCTTCAGGAGTGAGCTGGTTTTCACTTCGACCTTGTTGACGCTATGCACGGCGCCATGTTGTTTGGGTTTCTTGGAACGGCGCTCTGCGCGATTCTGCGGAGGTTTGCCGTGTGTGCCACCAACTGCCACGACCGGCCCGACGTTATACAACGGATCAACTGCGCGCACCCCCACAGCCGCCCCCATCGCTAACCGCGTGGCAATATCAAAAACTGCTGGATTACGCGATATTGATGGTCGAGCGCCGATTGTAGCGTTGCGTTCCATCCATGCCGAATCGAATCGGTTAGGTGTGCGAAATACCGGTGCTTCAGCTTCAACGATCGACAGCGAATCGATGATCGTTACGTCGTGACCGCCCGTTTCGATGTCGTAAGCAATCGATGGCGGGCTGATGATGTCGACACTTCGCTGAGTGCGTTCGACAAATGACATCATGTCGCGCATGTGTTTGAAGTTATCACCGCCATCGCTAACACTAACGCCGATCGAGCGAATATATTCGGAATCGATTGGAGTTTCAAACAACATCACCATGGCGCTCTTGTAAATATCCATTATGTCTGGGTTGTTAGCGATGGTGCTCAGCATGATGCTTGATACATTGGGAAGTGAAACCATCTCACGGCTAATCGGATGTTCGATGATGTACATCTTCCCACCGCCACCGAGCGAACGAAGCGTGTCGATTTTGTTAGCCAACTGCAAACGCTGAATGATGGCTCCTCTTGACGCATCAATCGGCAGTTTAAGCCAGTCAAAGATAAAGGCCTTGTCTTCTTCGCTATGGAAGTCGCAAGTGACCGACGTGTATACTTTAGCTGCTTTAGGTTGGTCACCATGGTAGCTGGTCATTAGCGTGTAGAAGCGAGCCCGCTGGCACCAGAGGCAGGTCTTCTCTTCGCCCGGCCTGTGACCGCTGATGCACGAGTTACGCGCCTTACGTTCTTCGATAGGGGTGCTTTCGCCAGGCACTCGCCCCAGACGCCCCATCGATTGGGTGCGAACTGTACTTGTGAGTACATCGTTAATGGAAGGCCATACACCGCCACCCGCCATGGATTGACTGTTGCGCTTGATTTTGTCCAAGACAGCTTCCAGATCAGAAACGCGCTCATTGCACATTCCGAGTACACCCATTTGTGTTGCGCCGGTAGGAAGGTATTTAATCATGTACGTTTTCTCCCAACCAGGGATACGAAGGTCAGGGTTTTCGTCGTACAGACGCACGGTGATCGATGCGAGTTCATCGGCGTCAAATTCAATACCTGAGAACGTTATCGCCCAGGCGCGTACTGCAACTAAGGTCGCAGGGATTTCTAGGATGGTAGCGATGGATTCATCCAGACCACCTTTGTGTTGACGGATTTGCATTTGTAACTCCTTATTGTTGATTGTTGGGTTCTTCGAGAAACTTGGTAATGGATTTACCAGCGTCTGCGTGACGGATCATTCGGGTGAGATGATTCGATTGGTTGATTAACGCCCGGCGAGCGTCTTTCAAGCCATTGATGTATTCCGGATGGTACTTGATCTTTGGCTCGACAGGTTTCGGTGGCAGGGCAATCAAGTCGAGGAAATGGTTTTCCATAGCCTCTTTACTGAGCTGCCCTTTCTCGATGGTGACGATGGTTGACTGACTGCGTTTCAACAGGACCGCCAGTTCATGTTGACTGTAACCGCGACGCTTGCGTTCCTTTTGAAAGTTCAACCCCATGGCGATTAATGCTTCACTCATCGTTCGACTCCTTTGGGGTAGGGAACGGTATGACTTCAGCACGACCAACCGTAGCGTCGAGCCCAGCGATCTCGTTAGCTTGCTCCTGGTGTAACCGCTCAAATGTCATCTCTTTGACCGTGGAAAAAGAATCGAAGATCATCTCGGCACGATTATCTGCGCTGTCTACAATGTCGGAGTCTTCCAGCATGGTAATGACCCCGCGTCCGCCATCATTGACTTCCGGCATGCTCTGATCGATATAGCGATTAGCTTTCTTTTCGCTGATTTGTTTTGCTCGTGTAGCCAAAGCGTAGATGTCCAAACCCTTGGGCGCTGGATCAAGTACTTCAGGCATCTTTTGCTCGATGGCGTGCATGTCTTTCAATGCGTCTGACAACGTACCGCCCAACGCCACGCCGTTTTCATCAAAGGCGCGGCGAGTGGCATCAGCCAGATCACGATAGATCTCAAATGGATCTACCTTCGTCCGACGGTGTTTACCGCGCTGAATCGACAAATATTGTTTGCCGTTAATAACGGATATGTCACCGTCCGGATGACCAGGATCAAAACCAAAAACAAATGGCGCATCAGGTTTCGTAATCGGGCCGTACATCGCATGCAGTTCGTTATGTGCGATCTCACGGTCTGGATGCAACAAATCGGAAGTAGGAAGCTGATTAATCCAATCGTAGTTGGCTTCAATCTCGCTGTGCGGTAAAGGAGCGCGCGGAGTAACAAATACAAGCTCATGCGACTTAACGAAGTCCCGCATGTCGCGATAAAACACTTTCATCTTGCTGGGCGCGATCAATATGTCGATGTCAGCTTGGGTGGGCGCGATGCCGTTCAAGACTTTCGGTCCGGACAGACAGGCTCGTTTGATGATGCGCTGCCCAAACAGACTGTAAAAGAAACTGAGTGGATAGGTAGCGTGGACGGTATTCATTATGGATTTGGCTTGCATGGTAGTTTCCTTGTTAGTTGTTGATTGTTTTTGAACTAGCGGCATAGCGCTCTAGCCGGTGAAGGCTAGAGTCAACTATGTTAAAGTACTACGGTCGAACGGTCACCTTTGTAATTGGGCGGTGTGTCCCAGCCTTTTAAATTGGCTTTGATGAGATACTGATGATCAGCGTCGATACGTAGAGTACCCGTACGGCGCAGCATGTATAAAAACTGCAATTTACCTAAATGCTCCAGATGAAGTTTCAGCTCAGGTAAGTCGTTGTGGCACCAAGCTGGAGGCTGCACGTAAAACGAATGGTGGGCTTTCTCGATGAACTGCTCGCCATGTGGTTTGTCTTCAACCCAACATTCCAGATGAACGTGAAACGCGTTAGCCATTATGCTGGTTCCAGTTTAGGCAGTTTAAACATGTCAACGATCTTCGCTTGACCTGGCGGTGGTTCTTTCAAACGCAAGTCGCCTGCGAAAGCCATCATGGCGAAATGGTTTGGGAAACGGGAAGGAATTTCGCTATCAGTCTCCCATTCAACGACGGGTTTTCCTGTTGAACCGCTATAGCTATTAAATGGTCCCCCGAGCACCATGGTTTCTGTTTCATTCAAATAGGCATACTCGCCGACTTGATTTTGCCAGATGTAGATTTTACCTACTTCGTACATGTTGCCTCCTTAAGCTGCCTTCAAGGTGAGTTGGTTTTCCTGCGAGACCACTTCTTGCATTTCCTGTTCCAAAGTGGCGACCATGTCGTTCGATGCGTCGGATGGATAATGCAAGCGATTTTTCTGCTCGTACTCGTCCATGATCCAGCTCGCGAGCTGGTAACATTTAGCGATTTCCAGACGCGTCATTTGGCGACACATGTCTGCGGTCAAACCCAAAGCGTAAGTCACGGAATCGAGTTCAACGGAAGTAATGCCGAAGTCACGGCCAACGTGCGGGCGGATCTTCACAATCCGCATGGCCAACGTAGCTTGATTAAAAGCTTCGTCGATTGCGGGGTCTTTCTTGAAGTAGTCGTTGGAAGCAACAGCGCCGGCATAAAGACGTACGACAACGTTCAACCAATCCTGGAAATTACCTTCGTGCTTGATGATGCGGTTTAACGCATTGATCACGCCTATGTGTAGTTTGGCAATCTCTTGTGGTGGGTTGATGATGCTAACAAAGGGTTGTGGCTTCGGTTCGTCGGTACGGGCTTGCGTAGGGCCTTTGACTGGCTTACGTGATGGTTTACTTTTAGGCATAAGAGACTCGACAACTTGTTATTGATTATAAACACCCAGGATTAGGTATCGTTGAAGTGATATAGTCGCGAAAATAACTCAAACCACACCCTTCAACAGAATGAGCGAACGACATAAAAAAGAATGGTAAGCATAAAACCTACCCAGCCCGAAGGCTAGGTAGGTGTTTGCAAACTGATTTTTTACAACGGTTGGGATGAATGAATAACAATAGCAACTTCCCAGATACCCAAGTTCAGTTTTTCAGTCAGCGCAGCAACATCAGGTTTCTCACCGTCGACAAAACGCAACTGCAGCAAATACTTCGGCACAATATCCAACTCCCCGTGCTCACCGCCGATGCTGATCGTGTCTTCTCCTTCGAGCGTTGGGTAGCCTGGTACAGGAGTATTGCTTGTGACGTCAACGACGGAAGCTTCCCACTTGACTTGGGTACGAAGTTCAGGTGCTGCAACCGGCGTGTTAGCCAGCACTTCACCTTTAGGCGTCACCATGACGCGGGCGTTACGTCGATGATGAAACGACGCAGCGGATGGAGCATTAGATTGTTTCATGATTGTACCTCTCGTTAATGTCTCTTGAGTGAGACATCCTATATTTGTTCCGAATAAAAAAGCCCCCTATAAGGACTTTTATTATTTTAAGATTTGAAAGTCTTGACGATCTTGTATTCCCTTTCTTCATTACGGGCTTCAAAATCGTCACGTTCGTTAAGGGGATAGAAAACACGGTTAGGGTGTTTACCGTAAGGCTCGGACACGACCTCATGGCTGATAGCGGCCGGGTAGTGTTGGATATGCGTACTAGGCACAAAGATCGGTGTGTAGTCGTCATGGAAACCACCGAAGTCGTATTTCAGTTGGGCGTCTTCTCCATAAAAGTTAAGTTCAAGAAATTGTCGGTGCAGGGCATTGAGATAGCTTTTAATCTCGAGCCGTAACCGTTCAATGTTGTACGGCGTCTCAGGAACCCTGCACACAGCCATCAGATCGATCTCCATGGCTTCAGCAGCCTCGTCGACGTTGTGAGACACGATCAAGAAGTTCATCGCCATCATGAGCACGTCACGGGCGGTGAACATGTTGTCGTGTTCCATGTAGTCTCCGACAATGGCTAACATACCGATGATCGGTTCTTCCAGGTCGACCAAATACACCCGATGCGGTGTAGGGTTAGGTGTAGGGTTCATAGAACTCTCCATTCCACCCTAGCGGGATAATACCCGACAACACCACGTCGTCAAACGTGAAGTCGGGATGGCGATAGTAAACGTACATCAAAATCGATTTGTCATTGTAAAGCTTACAGTCTTCTGCCTGGAAATACAAACTCATGGCCAAAGACCTCACCACCGCTACAATCTCTGAACGCATGGGGGTGTATTGCTTTTCCAGGTTCTTGTCTAGGTTATCGATCATCATGACAATGCCCGTGATAGCGCGGTCACGGTAGCGAATCGATTCGACCAATGCCGCCATGAATTCATGATACGCTTGCACGACTTCATGGGTGATGCTGGCGAGTAACTCTTTAAGCGTCGTGATGTCGTCACCGCCAGTTAACACAATTCTTCTCACGCTCATTTCAAACTCCTTTACAACTCTATACACTCAATAGAGCCTTGAGGTATTTCCTGACTTGACGGCATAAACCCGATGCCGACATTCCGGCATCGGTAATGTTTAACTTGGGTCGCGTTTGATGCCGAAGTCGGCGGATTTGATCTTGACCATCCCACTTACGGGTAGCCAAGCCTTCACCGTTCGCAACCCATTCCGAACCTGGCACCAATTCATTTCGAACTTGGCGATCGCCGTCGTAGTTGCGCTGGAACAGGGAGGGGATCTTTTTCATCTTCTACTTTCTTTTTAGGTTCAGGTTTCTTAGGGACGTTACCCATGGCGATGCAATGGGAACACTTGTTCGTACATGGTCTCATAGCAGCTGATTCGTTAAATTGAGCATACGGTTATATGCCTTTGCGTTATCACCAAGGGGAAAGATGCATTTGTGAATTATTGCTTGTCTGGTGTTACGATCAATCGTTAGAGAGGTAACTTGGAAATTACCATACTCCATTTGTTTCATTCCGCAAAAGGCATCTTCACAGAAAACATCGATTACGTCTCCTCTGTTATCTACCAACACAACAACAGGATTACCCTTTACTTTAGCAGCTTCTTCAAGTTTAAGCATAAACAATTCCGCGCGCACATCTGGAATGGCTTTCTCGCTATTGTTTTCCCAATCTTGAATCGACTTTCGTGTAACGTGTAACAAGTCACCAACTTCTTGTTGGGACAATCCAGCAGCTTTGCGAGCTTTAAAGAAAAGGCTGTTTCTCATGATGGCTTATGGTTGGGGATAAGGAACAACCCGGCACGATTCATCAGGGTCGTCAGTCCGGATATACGTGTTAGGGCAGTGTTCACCTGCTGGCCAGGTTTGACCGCAGTGTTCAATCAACGTGCCGGGCAATGGAATAGGAGACACGTCAAAGTCTTGACCGCAGTGCGGGCAATCGTACTCTTGCCAGTTATCTGGATTGGTGTAGTAATCGGGAATGTGCATAATGGCTCAGTTTAGTGATATAGTCGTGACTGTTTTCAGGACGGCATAGAAGAGGGCCGAAGCACCCTCTTCTTTTAAGCAGGCATTAGTTCAGGTGTCTTGGTAAACATCGCCAAGATAAGCTTCTCACCCTTTTGATCGTCCGGGACATACAACGCTCCAGGAAGCGCACCCAGAGGGGCTTCATGACCGTTATCTGCAACGCCGAGGGTATCGGTGATCCAGACACTAACAAAGTGACCAGTGACTGGGTGCTTCGTCATTAACGGTCCTGCCACAACCGTCGTCTCGGTGTTGTTCAAATAAGCAGCAGAACCGATCTGATTACGCCAACGGTACAACTTTCCAATTTCGTACATGGTAACCTCTGTAGGGTGAGAATAGCTTCACACAATACAGATAAGTTTCCATGGGGAATTAATTAAGCAACGAGATGGGAGTTTTGGAGACGCAGCTTCTCGGCAGCGAGCTCAAGTAATTGGGCCTGGGCTGCATTCGCTTCTGCCGCTTTAACCGCTTTACGACCTTGAGGTGTGCGGCGCTCTTGACGGTTCATGTGCGCAACTGGCGCCATCGCCTTCTCGCGCGCAATCTCCATACGGTTTTGGTGCATCTCAACATCAGTAAAACGTAATTTCATTTCTTCTTCCTTAGCTTTGTTTGGTGGGACCTATGATTTTGTCGACTTTCAGCCAGACACCCGATCGATCCCATGATTGCAGGCTCCAACCTTTACTGACCACATTACTTTCCATCCAAATTTTAGCTTCCGGATTAATATCTTCCAGACGAATGTTTTGGTCGTAAAAGTAACAATTCAAAACATCGCTACGTGACATTAAGAAAGTCCTACCGACTTCCTTAGGCGCATGCACGATTTGATCAGTGAACGGGATCTGGCAAAACCAGGGTTTGGTCTGTACTTCAGAATCAACATTGTTCATATTGTTTTATTTTTGGTTGTTTGGTGCCCGGAGCTATCTTTGATTATTCCAGATTCTTACTATCGTAACATGAGATACACCATACATCTCACCGACAGTTCTTGATGTGTGTTGACCATGCATTGAATTGATCTGCATCACTTGCTCGTCGTTTAACTTTGCGGTATAAGCTTCACTTCCTGTTTTACGAACAATCAGTCCAGTCTTAAATGCGTGGATTGTATTCTCCTGTTCAGTCGACCACTCGAGATTATCTTTATGGTTATCGGTTTTGATCCCGTTAACGTGGTTAACCTCGGGTTTGTTTTCTGGATTAGGAATAAAAGCTTCAGCAACTAACCGATTGATTCTCAAACAAACATTCTGACCATTGCGACCACCTATCTTTGTCGCGTGGGTGAGATAACCCTTATGGTTAGGTGTTTGGGATAAAACCTTTTTGCTTTTGTTTGAAATGAGTTGCCCGTCTTCGGTTACAAGAAAACGCTCTTCATAACCAACAACAGGACGGATTTTTGAATCATCCATACTGTTCCTTAATGAGTGCCCGGAGCGGGAATCGAACCCGCACGCCATTACTGACACGAGATTTTACTTACACACTTCGACTTTCGCCGCCAGTAATTGCAATAGGGTATCTAGGACCTAATGCGCATACTGTTCGTGGTCTGGAGCACGCTATCGCCATATCAAGAATTATATCCTGCCACTGAGTGACCATCACTATTCTTAACGTAGGCATTCCGTCTCTGCTCTCTACACCTTGCATAACTTGGGAATCGAACCCGACGTCGTGAGTTTTATCCCACCGCACCTTCCCAGAGGTGCCCGCTATGCCTTGGCTCGGCGTTGGCTTGTCAACACTAATGCATCCAAACGGATTTTTCGTGTATGATTTAGCGTTCGCCGAATTTACGGAAATACTATCTACGTCTTTCGATTGCATCGTTACGCCTAAGAGGGGTCCTCCCATTACCAAGTCGTCTTCGCGAACTTAACACCCCAACGTCCGCAAGCACTTAGGCTCTGTAACAGTGACTACCAATGCATTTTTCGTAGATGACCCATTGAAGAGTCTCGGGTGTCTACCAGTTCCACCATCCGGGCTTTGTTTACTTTACCGCTTGAGCTTTAGCTCGATTTGTATCGAACTCATTTGATTTAATTGCGTGTTGCAATCTTTCTGTTTTCGTGTTTTCCCAATCCCACTCAGACTTGTAAAGTTCAAGCAGGGAAAACAACAACCCCACAGGCACTTCCACCTTGGTATCAGCTGCGCGTAACTGGTCGATCTGTTCGTTATTGGTGAAATCAATGTCTTCAAGTTTCACATCAGCCCTCTTTACTTAAATTTGTTGGACCAGCCTTTGGGGGATCGTTCGAACTTGTTAGACCAACCTTCTGGTAAGTCGAATTCACTGCCCCAGCCGCCTCTGAACTCTTGCTGTCGGCACGTTAGGCATTCGAACTTGGCTTCAGCTGTGCTGTTGCTGTCCTGACCCTCTAACCACTTCACATGACCGCCACAGTGTTTGCAAGGGGAGCGGGACCAGTGGTAAGGACGACGCTTACGCCACTCCATAACCGCTAGACTGAAGATGACGACGAATAACAGTAAAAGAAGTTCTTTTATAGACCAGAGTTGTTCGAAGAAGTGTTTCATGGTTTACCTGTTAAACGGAAGCCAACCCACCAAAGATCGATACGAACGAACCACTTCCCAGCGTTCTTACCGAACCCAAAGCGTAGCATCCTGGAATCAGCGTCCAGTGAAATTCTTGTCAACATCTTTCACCTAGATTGTTTCTATCAAACCATACTTAGCCTGGGTTTTTTCTTAATCAGTCTCGCGCTCGGAAGGAGTGTGGTACATCACTGGCGCTGACTTGAATTTCAGAGTCAAAGGTTGGGTATGGTCAGGCAGAGGCGGGTCGATCTTAAGATGGTCGCTATGACGCCTCTGTGGGATGGGGCCAATGAATTGGTCCTTTGGGATACGTGGCACCACCTCAGGCTTTGGATTGAGCTCCAGCAAGCGTTTGTGTTCTTCTGCTCGGGCTAACGCTACTGCCATCTCACGGCGTTGGTCTACCTTCGCTTTGTACATGGACGGTGTGATGGTGACAAGATCTTCATGATTGAAGTACGTCCGCAGACGTTGAAATAAGGACGGCACAGGCAACTCCATAAAACGGCATAATAAAAAGAAAGCACTTTGTAAATCACACGCGTCTGTAAGGACACACATTATTTACAAAGTGTTTAGGTGAATGTGGAAAGCCTTCGCCGAAGCTACTGACTTCCCACACTCGAGTGTATCTACTTTACTTTGCACCTAGGCTCTGCAGAACCCCAACACAAAAAAAGCGGCTGCTGTCAGTAAACGGCACCAAGCGCGCCCGCGCGCCGAGTCAAAGACCGTAGACCTCTTACAACTTTCCCATGTAAAACATAAACGGCTTTGATGTCACCGAGTTATCTCTGTAGATGGAACGTACAGTTTATCTGCTGTATCAAGGCAGAACCTAGACTGCTAGGACCTTAAAGGCCCAAATGCAGGTTCACTACACTGTTAGGTTGCGGTACAAGGGTGGTTTCATTCAGTCCGTAGGGAGTCCGTAATGCCGGCAAGCAACGCGGGTGAACGAGCTAAGGGTGTGGAATACGACTCACAACTTAGACTGAATGAAACCATTGACAGCTGACCTTGCTTCCCTTAAAGAGAAACTCTATCTACACTGCCCGGTCTACCCTAGAAGAAGGGGTCCGGGAAATTGCGGGTTAGGGGTACGAAAGCCCCCGCACCTACGATAGCTACCGACGTGCACGCCGGAAGAGGTCACAACTCTTTACAACAACAATCTTTAAAAACACTTATCACGGTGCAGGGTCAAACTCGAATGTTCCAGTCAGACCTAACCGGAACACCGTATCCCTTACGACATTAATTGGTCTTTCATGTCAATACACCGTGATAAGTGCTCTTGGCTCCCAAACCTGGACTCGAACCAGGGACCTGCGGATTAACAGTCCGACGCTCTACCGACTGAGCTATTTAGGAATTGTGCTACATAGTAATACGAATGGCGGAGAAACAGGGATTCGAACCCTGGGAGCGAATTACCACTCGACGCCTTAGCAAGGCGCTGCCTTAAACCACTCAGCCACCTCTCCGCTACATTTACTGGATGAACTTGTAAGTTGAAATTGCTTCCAACAACTGGGCTCGTTTCCAATCGTCCTTCGGTTCCTTCTTGACTATTTCCGTAAATGACACGCCTTCGGAGTAGTAACCATTGCTGGAACCAAACCACCGGATATCAACGTAACCTTTTATCGTTGCTAGTTTATAAAAGGTCCACGTTTGAGACTCCGGCTCGTAATCCAAAAGAGCGCCATCAGGAGTTTCGTCGCTCGTAGCTTCTTCAGCCTTGAGTATGGGAACGCACAGTAAGTCGGTCAGGTCACCAACGATCGATTCGATTTCGACTGTTTCGCAACAGTCTTGGCTATGGTACATCAGGTACTTCTTACCCTGATCATCCACAAACGAAATCTCGTCTTTATTGTCGTTAACTTCGATGCTTACAAATACTTTCCCTACCAGTTCAGCAAATTCCATTTTCATTCCCTTTAACATTAGGTACACATGCACCCATTGCAAGGCACCTCAGGCTGAGGTTCTAATGATGTTGGAAATGTCGATTGAATCTACTTAACTGAATGTGGCAGGGGCGGAAGGAGTCGAACCTACGCATGTTGGAGTCAAAGTCCAATGCCTTAAACCAGCTTGGCGACACCCCTAAAAACTTTACAACTTAATAGAGAGGAAGCGGTGAGATTCGAACTCACGAACGGTTTCCCGTCGGCAGTTTTCAAGACTGCTGCCTTCAACCACTCGGCCACGCTTCCAGATACTTCTACGTCAACTTCAGATTGATGTTGACTTTACCTTGCACGGCTGCCGCAAGATCGCGTGGCGCTGGGTGATCGTGTAAAGCGATTGGGTGACCCATGTAGTTCGACAACGTCACTTTTGAATAACCTTCGTCAATCAGGAAGTTAGCGAATTTACAGGCCAAATCTTGCACAACCGCTTCACTTGCGTTAGTGCTGACGATCAGGTCGACAAACACGTCTTTCGGTTCAACGAACTCTGAAAACTGCTCATCGGCAGCTGTACCGAGACGCAGTGATTTCTCATTCATACAAACCTTTCTAAAATGGTGGGCAGGGAAGTTAATCGTCCTTAAACGATTTACCTTTCCAGATATCTAAAACAGTGGTGTGGTGTATACCAAACCTCTCGCCAACTGCTCTACACGATTCTTCACCCTTCAGACTGCGTACGACACTAAGACTCTCCGCAGTCATTCTAACTCGACCATGCTTAAGACCAGTGACAGCTTTCGCTAATCCAGTGTCGTAAGCGTGTTGAATATTCTCTTGTTGCGTGGACCATTCCAGATTAGGTTTATGATTGTTAGTCTTAACCCCGTCATCATGGTTGATGTATGGTTTGTTATCCGGATTAGGAATAAACGCTTCTCCGACCACACGATGCATTCTCAAGAGAACGTTCTTACCTTCCCGCCCACCTATCTTCGTTGCATGAGTCAGGTAACCATTCTCATCAGGTGTTTGGGATAAAACCTTGTTCGTTTTCTTCGAAATCAAATCCCCATGTTCACTAACCATGAAGCGATCTTCGAATCCAACAACATCTTTTACTTCAGGTAACTGTGAACGGTCTTGTTCAAATAAATCAGCAACTTTCTGAACCAGTAACGTTACACCCGTCCCGTCGTCGGTTAACTCCTTAACGAGGGAAGGGTTGCTACCATTTTTACCTTTGATCGGAATGATATCAAATTGGGTAATGTGTTTGTTTGGCATGTTAGCCTTTCAAAGAGACATAATAAACCCCAACAAGATTGTATCCTGTCGGGGGACTCAAACAGGATACTTCCTTACTACGATGTGTAATCCAAATTGACCGCAGCGCGAATGCAGTCAATTCAGGCTATACACCACACATGCATAACTTGTTGTTTCCGTGCGCGTCATCACGACGGGCTTGCTCAAATGCGATGGGGCAACAACCAAACAACGGTTTGTTCTTAGCGAGGTTCGAACTCGCGTCTATGCTTGGAAAGGCATTATCCTACCAACTCTAGAAGATAAGAACAAAACTGGCCGCGAAGGGTGGCTTCGATCCACCGACCTCCGTATCTTGGACGCGCAGGCACCCATCCAAAGACGAGAATCACAGCGCAAACATTAACGGTGCTCTACCTGACTGAGCTACTAGGCGATTAAACTTTTTAATACACAATCCAAATGGCTCTAACGTAGAAACGATAAAGCCATCCAGGCTGTGCAATAGGCTACTCGCAGATGCTTCTGTCGCGCTTATCCGAATCGGTTTGCGCGAAACACTACGAGTAGGAACCGGATGAGCAGCCATCCGATGGAACGCCTTTCCGCTGCCGGAAGGCTTGCCTGCGTGTCGTTTAACCGAGGGAATTTGTCCGCGTGGTTTACTAGAGCACTTCCTTGACGGTTTACGCCCCGTCTGAAGGGGCCACGTTTAAGGAGCACAACTTGCCGTCCCTCGCAAGGGAGCGACCGGAGTACATCCGACTCGATGGATGCGCCGCAGCGCGATCAAGGGATGTACCGCAACTTATTAAAGAGCGAACTCAAGGCTGTGAGCGTTATGTCACAGAAGAAAGAACTTAAGAAGACCGCTACCACTGTCCACATTCAGATTGAAACGCTGAAGTGTCATTGACCTAACCCGAAACACACCGCTCGGTGGGATGCGTAGCCTAGCCGAAAGTTAATTTCCCGCACACTATAGCACCTATGTTGGTAAAATAATACCGCTGGGCAATATTATCGCATTAAAACTTTAGGCCTGGGTGAATACAACTCCGTGATGTGTAGGGTCTTGCCGATATCGTTGTGGGTTGGTGTATAGAAATCGGTGAAGAACCGTGCATCTGGCATCAATGCACGGTCATGGCGGGCACCCAATGACCCACTATGCCAGTCATGTCCACCGCACTGCCCTGGTTCATACACCCACTCTTCTGATGCCATGAACCGAAAGATACCTTCTTCCGGCACAATCAATTCTTGTTTTGGCACAACAATACGCATCAGGCTGTCAGCCCTGACAATTGCTGGAGCTGCCATTACCCCTAGCATTGCCCCTAAAAAGCCACGCCTGTTCATTTCGCTTTACCTTTACGTTGGTCCATCAGCGTTGTCATTCGGGCGTATTCTTGATAGCCCCAGTCTGGCTCAGTGCCATTATAACCCATGTAACCACGAGGTTCGGGAACAAAAGCCTTCAAAACAGGCACAACCCGAGGGCCAACATTAGTGAGATAGTTAGTCACACCACCCTCTTCGGTAAATAGATGTCAGGAAAAAGCGCGGTAATTTGCTCACGCAATCCAGTAAGCCTGTCACCAAAGTTATACAGCCATTTATCAGCTGCCTCTGTTAAGAATCGAACCCTTGCTTCTTCCGTGTAACGGGTAGCTTTAAGCGTGTCACCTGGTTGTGTGGCGTACATCGCACAGTCACAGATGTCGTCTGGCCGTTTGTTGTGGGTATCGGCCATCAGATAAAAGGTACTGGTCATGTGAATCTGTTTAGCCAACCGCAATGGCGCCTTAAATGACACGTACGCCCCGTAAGGATGACCTTCGCAAGAATACTCCGTCACAGCCCCGAGTTCTTCCAAAGCCAGCACAAAGAACTTGATGCCGTTCTCTAACTGACTCATCGCATAGAACGGTTTGGTCTGACCTGGAAGAGGCGGGCCTTCACGCTGAACATCAATCTGACCCGCTAACTCCCAGGCGCTTTTAAGTCGGTTATCCATACAGCCACTCCGGTTCATTTGTTGTAAATGGGCTAAGCGAGAAGTACCTGGGGTTACGACGGTAACCAGAACCGCCACAAGCGCCACAGGTACACACAACAGGCGTCCATTCAACACCTTCTACCGTAATGATGCCGGAGCCCTCACAGCGCCTGCATTTGGGGATAGGTAGGTTGTTGAGAAGCTGTTTTAGATCTTCAGGTGTCATGACCATTCTTTTCCCTTTCACGAAGTTCCATCCAGAAGTTCCATAGGACCGCTAGCAACGTTACAATGTTGATGCCGGGCAGGAAGAGAATCAAACAGACCCAGTTACCGTAAGCGATGTAGTTAAGTTCTGGATCGCCATTGTACCAGCGAGTTGATCGCTTAGCTTCGACGTCTTCAAGATACATCTGAATCGCTGTACCGATTAACAATCCAAAGCTAAGTAGCAAGTAAACGATGAAGGGTGGGATCATAGACTCTTACCTTGCTGTCGTAACCAGTTCTGTACTGTCTCTAATTTCCAGCGACGGGTTTGCAAGATTCGATAATCCGGTAGAGGGAATTTACCTGAGTCGCACCATTTATAAAACGTGGGTTGACTAGTCGTTATACCCGCCGCTCGAATAAGCTCAACCACTTTAGCCGACGTTAATGAGTCTTCAGGAAACTTAGGTTCGGCTGCTTTCTTCAAAGCGTCAGCCTTAAGTTTAGCGTGTAGCTCAGAGCCGTGTTGTAGGCCTTTGAGAGCCTCATTCACGCAATCCTCACAAGCAAGCAAAGCGCCTTCGTCGTGACCGTTTTGGGCTGCTGCATCCAATGAAGGAAACGTCCGCATAAATGGGCTCGCATATTTACCGCACCACGTAAACGCTGTTTCTTTGGTAGTGCGGCGGATACACTTGATGTCGTTAGACACGATTAACCTCCGTGACGGGGCGGCCGTTAGGATACTGAAGCTTTTCACGCAACGCCATGGCACCCCAGTAAACGTTGTAACGGACAGCCACTGGGATTTCAGTAGGGTAGCTTTCTACCCGTTCCAAAGCGAACGTCACACACGGCATCGCTTTGACATCCGTAATCAGAGTCTGTTCATCGACTCGGAGTAAACCGATGAAAAACTCGATGTGTTCGGTTGAATTGGTGACGATCGTGACGTCTTTGTCACCAGCGAAGAAGTCAACCAGAAACTGTTGATGGGTGGCGATGGTAGCCCAGGCAGGTTTCACTGGAGAATTCATCATAGCCGGCACGACGTTGGCTGCGACCCAAGGTGAAAGACGGGCGTTCACTGAGTCTTGAAAACCAGCATGAAATACAAAGTTGTCTTCACGCACCAAACACAGCGTCAGAAGTTCTTCATCGCCCCCGTTGCCGTTGTAACACAAATCCAAATAGTAGCGCATTAAAAGCTTTCTTCAAACAAAAAAAGACGGGTGTCACCCCGTCCTTGTATTTAGTTGTGGTAGTCGTAAAGAGACAGCAGAGTATCGTCAGGTAATGAGTCAATCAAATCATTTACAAATTTGACCCACTCACCTTCCGGGCGTGTGACGTAACCGTAGTTATGACGACCGCCCTTCCAGGTTTCTTTTTCATGCCAGACGCCGTTATGGAGCAACCCGTAGGGCGTGATGACCCGTTGCGCCCAATGTTCGGCGAACTCTTCCCGCGTCAAGCGCATGGCTTTCAGCTCTTCCTGGTCCAGCCAGAGGAAGTCCGATTTACGGATGAGTTGGTCAACGGGATCGTTCTCCTGCATTTCCCGCGCAAGTTTGATGTGACCGCCAGCTTTGGCCAGGATTTCATCATAGGTGTTGAACGGCTGACCGCCCGTAATAGCGTGGAAGGCGTCGTACTCTCGGCGGGCTTCTATGCGAGCTTCTTCCCGGCTGCCTTCCCAGTCGACATCGCCTTTATGAACTTGGTCAGCATGCTGGGTACGTTTGTCGCGGGGATCTTCTACCCGCTTATTACCTAATATACCCAACACAGTGCTTTCGAGCCACTCCATTTGAGTGGGTTGGCCAGCCCGTTCATATTGCATCTTGATAAACGCATCCGGTTTGACCTTAAAGTAATTCTTCCAACGCCCACCCAACACATACCAGTCCCATTTGGGATTGGGAACGTTGTAGTAAATGACGCTAGAGATTTTACCGTTTTCATCTAACGTTGCAAAACGGTTGCTAAAACTCAAAGACCAGCGAACCTTACCGGCCGAACCATACCAATTTGGAACGCCTTCCTTTTCAGGATAAACTTTGGTGTAAATCTCAGGTATAGATTCATGCACTGACTTCGGCAAGAATACGATTTCGCCGTAGTAATACTCGTAGACGTAATGTTCAAAGCTGGCTTCCTGACAGGTTCCAGCTTTGACTTCTTCTTGGTAGTCAAACAGACGATCTGCAAACACATCCATGCGTTGCATGTACACCGGCGCCTTAGATGCAATTGCTTCGCCTTCTTTCGCTACACGCTCAGCGTAGAGCTTTTGTTCTAGGTCGATGATGCCGTCGCGGTTTTCATCGAAGGGGACTAACTGTTCTTCTGGGTTCTCGCCGATTACTAAGACAGTGTGGTGCATACTAGTTCCTTTGTTAATTATTTTTCAGCTTCGAAGTTTCTGACCCATTTCTCGATCGGCCCGTAAAGCGCTTCGACTACGGAGTAAACACCAGGGTCGGTTAAGTCGTACACGATCGGAGCGTTCGGTTGATTCTTTACCAAACGTATCCACGGGTCGACGATGAACGCACCATCGACCCATGCGAAGTCGTGACCGCCTGGATGCAGGTTCTGTGTGAAGATACCTGCGGTTGGGTTGTTGACTTTCTCAAACCCCAGAATCTTAACGCGCCCTGGAAATGCGTCGTAGATGTAACGGGCGTAGTTGGTGCAAAGTGTTGCGACCGTGTGGTTATCCAAATAGGACGTTAAGTCAGGGTAAGGCATCATGCCGATCTTACCGCCCAACTCATCAGCCGCTTCAGGTGTGAAAATCGTCCCGGTTGCTTCATCTTTGAAGTAGGTACCGAACGCCGCTTCTGAACCGAACCGACGTTCCATTTCTTCAGTGAATGTTTCTTGTTTCAACTGTATCTCCAAAAAAAGAAAGACAGAGTGGTGAGCTCTGCCTTTCAGTTACATTTACTTAGGTGTAAAGATCGCCGCCATGTCAATGTATTGGCGCTTACGTTCAGGCATGTCCATTTCAATACGCATCCCTGCATAGTCGACCATTTTTGATAAATCACGCAAGAACTCGGCTTGCAATGTGTAACGCCGCACTGAACCTGTCCAGGTGACATCTGTTTCCTGCATCAAAATAGCTTTACGTGCTTCGTAATTAACGTCCCTTGTGCCCAAGTGATTCTGAGCTCCGCCTACCCCTTTGACATAAAGAGAATCTGCGAACCGGATTGCATTGGACCGGTCTTTAGGGTACAGGTTTAATAACGACAAGAAATCTACAGAGCGGACGTCGATCGGTTCCGCGTATTGCACGAGGTTTGATTTGACGGTTTTGAAGTAACCCATCGGCATTTCATAAGGCACCCCTGCAAAGGGATATGTATAATGCTGAGCATGGGGCTGCATACGCATTTCAGACTTGGCCGATTCATTTTCCGTCAAGCGAACGCTGTCGTAAAAGAATGGTAAAAAATGTTTATTTAGCGCATCACTCGATTGCTCGCAGTGCTTGAACATCGTCGAGCTGTAGTCGGTAACGGCGTTACGGTTAACGTCGATCGATACCATAAACCCTGGTTGCAACACTTCGTTGAAAATGCGCTGAAGATATTTGGTATCACCATCGATTCGGTTCGGCAACTCAGGCAACAGAGCTGCAACAGCAAAACCGTCTCCGAAGGATTCTACCCAATTGCCGGACGCCATGTAGTTCGATACCAACACCAACGCCAGCAAGTTAGCCTGGATGTCTTGCAGTGGCGCTGTCGCCATGACAGAGATTTCTTCCTCAGGGCGTTGAAGAGAAGTAATGATAAATTCAGGCACATAAACTTCTTTTGATCCGCCCCATGGCTTATCAGGGTTAACCGACGCTGGCGCCAGTTTGAAGTCGATATACCCCACGACCGACAGCAACGCTATCTTTGCGTCACGCGCATTAATTTCATGCGCGTTTCGGTGATTGCCAGGCTCTTTGACGAACAACGTCAGTATGATGTCGTCACGAATAGGTTGACTCATCAAATCGAACGTCGTGTTGTTACCCTTACGAGCCTTCAGGCTAAACATCAAGTTCCGTTTGATGGCGTCAGCCATGAACCCCAGAGGTTGGGCGCCTGTTGATTCATAAAGAGCGTAATCCTTTTCATTCCACAGGCGTTGGACGATCGCGCTAAAGATGCCGCACATGTAAAGTGGATTATCTGGTTCTTGTTTCATTGTTTCAACGACCGGGTCGAGCAGCACGATGCGGCAGTCTGGTTGCAGGGCGAAGGCCGAATGGAGATCGTCCACGTCGCCTTGTGAAAGGCGGTTATCAATCATCAACTGACGACGGCGTTCCTGATGTTCTTCCAAACCGCTGTCGTCAAACGGCATAAACAGCACCACGCTGAAGGTGCCTGGTTTTGTTTCGAAACCAACAGCCACCACCCACGCCAGACCATCGACTGCGATCACAGTCGTCTTGAACTGATCCCGCAGCTCTTTGGATTCCATGTTGGCATCCATACCAGCGTCAATGGCTTTTTCGTATTCGGCGGCAACGGCTGCTGGACCTTTAGTAAAGGCGGCGCCGCCGTTCAGAGGAGAGCTTCTCCGGTGACGGAAGTTAAACGATTTTGGCCCTTGGTTACTTTGATTCTCGTTCATGGTAGTTCCTTTAATTGATTGTTGTTTAAGTGGAGTTACGGTTTAGTAGTACATGTTAATTGCTGCCAGCTGGCCTTGGTTAAAAACCAGCTCGTATTCCACGTAGCTCGATACCGGAATAGCTGCGGTGGGTTCTGGGACGCTGGCGATGTATTTGTTGCGAGGCTTGTTTTCTTCAGGGATGCCGGTGTCGATCTCAATGGTGCCAGTATAATCACAAACTTCAGCCACACCTCGGCTGGTTGAGCGCTCAACGAGCAACTGACCTTCCGGTGACAGTCCGTAGACATCCAAATTACAATCCATGCATTTTGTTTGATACCTTGCTTTCGGATCAATCTCCCACAAACGAGCAGGCACTTTTTCCCCTTCGGGGTACTTCAACTGAAACCCATCTGGCATCAGCTTGTCGCAATAGAACCAGTCGAACATACCCATCTTGAAACTCCTTGTTGATTATTGAAGAGGTGGCTTGCGACCACCTCAGTGTGGGATTAGTCGGCGATTACTTTTGGTTCTGGCAAAAAGCCATTCGGACGTTGACGCAGAAGGTCGAGACGGGAGTACGAGTACAGCGGATTAAATTGCATCAAGCCTTCCTCTGGTACCCGAATCAAGAACCAGAATGTTGCGGCGGAATGCACCAACGTCCACTTCATCTGCATCAAGCGTTCGTTGATCAGATTGAAGTATTCTTCGTACGCTGGGTTGGTCATGGCGGTGCTAAAACCAAGACCCAGCTGAGGACCCAGAATTTCCGCCATGACACTGTGTTCGATCGGGATGACTTGCCCGCCATCCATTGGTTTTTTCGCTCCCCACGCATCTTCATTGTTAATGGGGATCGAACGGGACAACTGAAAGCGCTGCGCCGTGTCATTACGGTTAGCAATGGCGGTCAAGATGTCAACGGCCTGCTTAACGCTCATGATGATGTCAGCGGTTACTTTGGTGCTTGTGGTAAAGACTTTTTGGGACATGATAAAACCTTTCAAGGTAGTTAGAACGATGGGAACTACAGGAACACCTTTAGAACGTACCGTCAACTGACGTACTCCTCGCGCTAAAGGTGGGTACTACTTACATGAAACCGACGCGTTTAGCGAAGCGGTTGATTGTTTGTTGGGCGGGCACAGTGTCGCTCAAGATTTCTGCCAGCGACCATTCTTTTTTGGTGGAGAAATCGCGCGCAGGTTTTCCAACGTCGAGCAACACAGCATCCGCTTCATCCGGGGTCAAGTTACGGAAGTGTAAAATGTCGAAGCAACGACCCACACGCAACAGGGCTGGGTCAATCGAATCGATGCTTGACAGGTTGGTGGAAAAAACGATCTTTTTGTCTGGGTGCTTGATCACGCCATCGGCAGCGTTTAACAGTGTCGCCATGAGTTGATTGCCGTCCTCGCGCTTCTTGAGAAAGCGATCCATGTCTTCGTAACCCAACAACGTCGCTTGGCTGCTGTAGAACCTTGTGATGAGGGCTGGCGATTCGACTACCTGTTGGTTGTAAGCCAAGAACGCCAGCCTGCATTTCATGGCAATCAACGTGCGCAGGAATGTTGACTTACCATTACCTGGCGGACCAAACATCACCAGCGTACTTTCTGATGAATCGTAAAACGCTTGGAAGTATTCTTCCAAGCTAATCGATAACCATGGGTAAAAACTTTGACGGGCCTTTTGAATCGACGCCATTGGTAAATATCGGGACTCAAACTTAATCGCACCTTCACGGTCTAAGTGAGTTGCCGTTTTGATCGTGAAACCTTCGGTACGGAAGTTTCCTTTGACCCAATCTTTTATAGCTAACATCTCAGCTTCGTCGCCGTAGATTCTGAAAGTTAAGCTTGCATTCATGAGGGAATAACCAACGCACGCACTGACGGTCCTGGCTTCTGGTTTGGTGAGTAATCCAATCATACCGCCCATCCAACCTGGCGAGAGAATATAGCCACGTGAATACAACCATTCACTGATTTTTTTGCTTACATCAGCAAATGGTTCATCGTAAGCTTCGGTGGCCGACCAGTAGTACGTCGAGACGCCCTCGTCCAAACGACTTAAAACGATTAGTTTGTCTAAAGCCGTATCGACGGAATTGCTTCCAGCTGCCACTTCCAGAAGGGTTTTGAGGGGAATGTTTTTCATTGCTTCAGCTTTCTAATTGATTATTGAGGTTACATCAGTCTAGTGATATAGCCTTGTCTTACTGTACTTCAATGTCGTTATCGATCTCCACTTCAAAAATGTAACTGTCGTTTGTGGTGGTAGGATGCCCGATAGAGGCGCGAATGCTGTTGTTCACCACGTCTTCAATTAAAGACGGTGTGACAAACTTACGTAAAGCGTCGGCATCAAGTTGATAGATCGTCAAACCCCAACCCGTCTGGTACATATCCGGATGCAAAGAGAACACCATCGGCTCACCGAAGAGTACGCCGTTACCGGTGCAGATGGTAACTAGATAAGTTTCCACGCCCGATGCTTTGTTTTGAAAGTAAAGCCGGAAGCGAGATAAACCCCCAGGCCCAATCTCAATGACGGAGTAATCTTCTTCTTTACGGTTACGCGCTGTAAAGTAAGCTTCTTCCTGTCCGCCATAGCAAACCTTCTTATACGTCAGCGTTATGACCGATTCGACAGCGTTAGTCTCAACCTTGTTAAAATCAGGCATACTGTCTAAGACCAAGAACTTGCTGCCGAAGTGTTTCTTGAGATAAGCCCGGAACTCTTTGATGGTAGCGTCAACCATGGTGTCGACTTCAAGGCCTTTGTCTGGCCAGTAACCTTCTGGCGGTTCAATCGGTTTGGCGCAGACGTACAAACGTTGCATGTTCTCTGGACTGGCTTTCTCAGCGATGTCTAGATAGAACTGGGGGATGTTGTCGAAGCTGTCGGCGACAGGTTGCTCGACAAAGAAGAACACGAAGCGCATGTGCTGCAACGTGACGGGGATAGGGGTAGTAAATTCAACTAGCATCGGAGCTCCTATTAAAGGGTGTGTCTAGTTAAGTAATATAGCCTTAAAACAATCTGAGAACATACACCAATTACCCAGACCCCATGATAGGAGGTCTGGGTAATTTTGTGCCCTTAAGTTGGCAACTACATGAATCAATACAACGGTTGGAGTTCAGAAGGGTAAGTCGTAACTCTGGCGCCCGGCCCGCCTGGATTAGCGGCTGTGATATTGGTAATCATGCGCAGAGCATTTCGAATCGCGACGCAATCGGTTCGCAAATTCGACTTTTGTGCATCAGTTGCGCCCGTTTCCATGAAACACAAACTAAACGTTTTAGACGTGGTGTCATTATTAACACCGCCGAATTGCTGAAAGGCGCGCGCTAACGCCATACCTTCCGCTGACTTGATGTTAAGCATCGTCAAGTCTACATCTGGCGGAATACCAAACATTGCCCCCATCGGAACTAAACCACGGTAAAACGATACGGCACCAATACTCACACTGCCGTTATCCATACAACTAGCTGGCCATACAAACTGCGTCAGCTGTTGTGCAATCTTTACAGTACCACCCAAGTAAAGAACGGTTGAAGTGCCGGTAATGGTTGTTTTAACGTCAAAGCTTGTTATGTTGGTCGAGGCATTGTACGTGGCATCGGCAATAAGGACATACGCTGCGCCAGCAAAGTAAACACTTGACCCAGCTTTGAACAACGACGCGAAACTCTGGGCTGTTTGAAGCGGGTCGGTTGGCTTAACAGAAAACGACGTACCGTCCGCAGGCGTACCCACTACAGAGAAAGCAGCGCACTTTTGCTGATAGTTCGAGAGCTGCATTGCAACCACGTGATTAATTTGCAACGCGTTTAAATCGGAATTACGAATAATGCCGCCGGTTAAAGGATGACCGCTCGCGCGATAACCTTCACTTAAGGCAACGATGGTAGAGTCAATGTTATTCGACAAACCACCTCCGTACAAATCCCATACCGTACAGTAGCCCAAGTTGTGCGTATTGGTCACTGCATTATAACTGTACGTACCCGACTCAAGCACATAGCGTTTATCCGGCGTAATTAACGTAATCACACGGTCGGAAGATTGACCCGTAATGAACTCCGACGCCGGCGCATGCATTCTGAAAGCGCCGTTACCGTTTGCGCTAGCGGAAAAGGGCCAAGGAGATCTGGGGCAGCGCGCAGCGTAAGTAAAGTTAGAGATAGGGTCTGTAGCGCTTAATTCGACGAAGTTATTCGCGCCACCTGCAGCGCCACTGATCCATGGCCAGGCGCCAGCTGGAACGCCACCTGGGTTGGTTGTGATGATGCTAGCGGTCTCTGGATCGGTTGCTGCTTGAAAGGTAGCGCCGTTACCCAAAGGTGTATTCCAAAAACTACTTGACCGAAACGGTTGCTGTGTGGCGTTGCGATATTTTGAACCTGATTGCGCTACAGTGATACTGTCCAAAAAATCTAACGTAGCAGAGCGTAACGACACGGCTCGCCCAAAACCGGCTGCCGGTGTAAACGAAAGGCGAATCACAATGTCTTTTAACAAGTTGCAACGTTTCGAGGTAGAGCCCGAACTAACAAACAGATTACCGCCACTAACTGTTAGTGTGGATGAATCGGTGCCTTTGACGTTAACGTTGGAAATACTCAGTGATGTTCCTGTGGTGCCGCCAGTGCCTACGTAAAAAGAACCCACTAACCCATCGCCATCGCTATAGATGTTAGCCCAAAACGAACTGGCCGCTGATCCCCATTGAGCGGGGCAGTCAAAGGTCGCGTTCAATACAGCTGAAGTTTTACCTACTAACGTACCGCCAGGGATGGTTAAATACCCCAACGTTTGATTAGCCACTAAGGCAGGGTCAGTCAGATTAGGCGCTGGCATCTCCGAGTTAATGCGACATGC
>Ga0265780_10000671_pt1 | contig 51865 bp, 47 predicted proteins | sample P1T30metagenome_FD_192432 | JGI IMG/M metagenome (GOLD analysis project Ga0265780, IMG submission 192432) | Plant litter microbial communities from East Loma Ridge, Irvine, California - P1 T30 | ecosystem: Environmental > Terrestrial > Plant litter > Unclassified | place: USA: California... | reverse complement strand
TTCTGGATGGCTCGCGCAGATGCCGCTGCGCGAGCCATCCTCACCCGATGCCGCGCGCATCGGTCCGCCCCGTTTCCGGGGCGGTCGGCGAATGTTTGATAATTAAATGGCGGAGAGGGTGGGATTCACATGCCACAGCTAAGCTATTGTTTTAGCTAGTTTGAGACACCAGTCCCCCACATCGTGCCCCCATGCATGCCCCCGCGAAATGCCATCACTTTTCTTTCGCCCACGTCAGCCATCTTCTCTCCTAGCGCCCAATGCAGGGCACCGCAGCCGCCGCACCTTCCGGCGAACGAACGTCGAACGTCGGTCGGCGCAGGCATCACGGGCGCGCGCACTGCCGAGGGATTTCGGCGGGCCTCTGCTCGCGCATCGACGGCGATCGGGCGATCAGTGGATGTTAGGATTTTACTCCGCAGGGAATGTTCGGGCGATTCTCAACTGAAGAGGAGAAAAAGGATGTTCCTGGGATCGATCGAACAGTTCGACGAGGCGCAGGTCACGAAACGGCTGCTCGACCTGTTCGGCTACGTGGACGCGGGCAACGGCACATCGCTCGCCGCCGCGCTGGCGACCGCATTGACGAGGGACGCCTCCGCGACTCGGCATGACCTCGCCGACGTCTTGGCGCTCGACGACGAGGCGCTGGACCATGCGGCTTCGCACCTGCTCCATGCGCTCACCAACGGCAAGCACCAGTTCCAGCTGCCCTTGGGAACCAGGGTGTCGAACTACGACCCAGGCGGCGTCTCGATCGGCGGCGAGGAGCTCGTGCTCGACGCTGCGCGCGAAGGCCTCTTCCCGATGCAGGCGACGCGGCGCGACGCGCACGGACCCAACCTCGACCTTCTTTCCTCGCTGATCCTCAAGAAGACACGCAAGCTGGCCTGTCGACGCCTTGGCCTTCCCTCCCCCAAGACGATCATCGACAGCGACGAGCGCACCACTCTTCAATTCCCACCGCTCGCTGAGGCGGGCGGGATCGTGCTGCAGTTCCGAACGGGCTCCTCAGGTGCGCCGCGCTTCTGCTCCGCCACGAAGGCTCAGCTGGAAACCTTCTCCGACACGATCGTCCAGGACATGCGCGCGTTGTGGAAGCGCCGCGCCGCAATCGGCCGCCACGTCTACCTTGTCAGGCGATCCGCGGAAGAAGGGATCCTGGCGGAGTGCGGGCCGGATTCCGACATCAGGGTGATCAACGTCGTCGTGGAACTGACATCGCAGCGCGAGGACGACGCACCGTCAGTCTACGTAGAGTACGAGTGCCTCGACGAGTGCCTCCGGCTCGGCACGGCAATCGACTATCTTCCAACGCGTGACGAACCGACTCCGGCCAACCTGCGCAGCCGCCCACATACCGAGCGCCGACGCCGAGCCGACCTTGAGGAGTTGATGTCCGTCGGCGCCACCGGCCGCATCGACGAAATGGCGGCGGCCATCGTCGCGGCGGCACCGGAGGGATCGGCGGCCGTGCTCGCGACCCTTGAGAAAAGCCACGAGGCCTTCGTCACGATCCCGACGTTGGAAGCGCCGCTGTTCGCTACGCTCTACTGGCGTGACGGGACGATCATGGCGGAGGCAGACTGCCGGGGAAGCCTGGATTACTGCCAGGAAAGGCTCGAACTCCGGGGCGTGGAGCTACCCGAGGCGGTCCTCGCCAACATCGCGGGTAGACCACTCTCCGAGGTCGCGGACCTGCCGTTCGCATGCGACAGCAGGATAGCTCGGGCAGGCGACAACGACGAGGCGCTCGTTCTCCACCTCGACGTCCAGACCCTGCTGGTCAACTGCGCCGAGCGTCGCATCTGGGCGGAGCCGGCGGGGGTCGACTTCGGCCGCACCTGGATGAACCTGCCTCCGCCCTACGACGCGAGGTGAAGCGATCGGAGGGTTCGCCGAGTTCATCATCAACGGACCGCCGACGCCTGGTCGGGCCCTGTCAAGTCTCCGAGCGGGTTCAGGCGGGACCGTAATCAAGGGATCATCCTCTCGGGGGCGCAAGCATGAGGCCGGCTCGTATCGCTTTGACGAGCCGCTTGCCCCCCGGCGTCGGGTCGCCAGCGACGAAGCCGCGCTTCATCGCGAGGAAACGCCCGAGCACGTCGTTCACGATCAAGGCCGTCCGCGGCTGTTCTGCGACTGCAGGATCTTCAAGCGCTGAACGCAGGTCGCTGGCGATCTCCTCGACCGCGGCGGCGAGCGCGTCCGGTCTATCAACCGGGAACCGGTCCTGCTCCAGGATCGACAGCCAGACGATTTCTCCAAAAATCTGAAAGGCCAGTCCCCCGGCAGTGACCGTCACCTCCCCTGGTGGCGCATGGACGAGCGGGAGCGGGATCCTTTTCAGGCTCCACCCTGAGCGCGTGAGAGCCTGCAGCCAGATGTAGTCCTCGTTGTAGTGTTCCGGGAATTCCGGAAGGGCGTCGGGCGCAAGACCCAGGGTCAGGAAGGCGGTCGAGATGCCGCCGGGCGCGACGTTCTCGACGTCGTGACGATCGAGCGCTGGTGCGATGCCGTGGGTTCCGACGACGGACGCTTCGGCAAGCCGGGCATGCTCCAGGATCGAGAGATCCTGCCGCCCCACGTAGGGACAGCCCACGACGGTCCGGGCGTCGCGGCATGCATCCAACGCCTGACGGATCAAGCGCTCGCCGTCGCATTGCAGCCGGCGTCCCCGGTACTCCGCATCGCCGAAGACGACGTCGTCATCGAACATGATCGTGGCCTCCGCGGCTGCCGCGATTTCCCGGAGCTTGCGGAGACCTCGATTGCGCGCGGCACCGGGTCCGCCTTGGATGGCGCCGTCGCTCTCAACGGACGCCCGCGGTTGCGTGGGCGGAACGATCGCGATCCTTATCCAGGCATTCGCGGCCGACAGAGCATTCATTGAGAGGACCAACGCCGCGCTCTCGGCGGGTTCATCGGAATCGTCGCAAGCGACCAATGTCACGCGATCAACCGACCCGGTAGCCTCAGCAGCATGCAGGAAGGTTCGGACGGCGCGCTCCGCAGTCTGTGCGCGGTTGCGCGTCGGGACCAGCGCGGCGACGTGCATCAGCTCACGACGCGGCGGATGGAGTCCGTGTCCAGCTTGGGCGGCTTGATGCGCTTGCCGGAGTCGACCTCGACATGGACCAGCGCTTCGAAGTCGTAGGCGCCGGTGAAGCGGTTCGCGACGCCCGCGGCGGTCAGCCTGCCGTGGTTGCGCATCGCGACCGGCGTGTCGATGAGTGCCATCGCCGCGGCGAGCGTGCCGTAGGTGGTCGTTCCATGGAGAAGCACGACGCGTGCGACGGTGTTGTAGGGGTTGGGTGCCGCCAGGATAGAACCCCAATCGGAAAGCACGCCCTGGGAGTCGTCGTCATCGACGTAGCCGGTGGCCCGCATGGCCCCACCATCCCAAACCAGTCCTTCACCTTCCGGCGGATAGCGGACTTGGGATTCCATCATCTCCATCAGGTCGCAGGCAACGGAGTTTCCCTGACCCGCCTCGCAACCCGGCCCGCCAAGCACCACCAAGTCGCAGTCCTTGACCCCGGGAGGCATCTCATCGGCGAGATGGCGCACGATCTTCGTGGTCGGGTACTGGCGCGCGAAGAAGGCCGAGAGCTCGAGCAGCGCGTCGCGGTCCTCGAAGTTGTCGATGTGCACGTAGTTGGGCTCGTGGCCCTGGGAAAACTGGGTCGCGTCGCGCTCACGTGCGCAGATGATGTGTATCGCCCGCGTGTCGTGCGGAAACCAGACCTGCTGGATCTGCCGCCCGGTTCGGGCGCTGTCCCGGTCGGCCTTTGCCAACGTGTCCTCTACGATCTCGATCATGCGCCGCCCGAACATCCTTGGGATGTCGTCCACCGCGTCGTAGGTCCCGGCCAGCAGATCGCCGATGTCCGAAGGCGGCGGCGGCTGAGAATTCCTCCGCATCACGATTATGCGCTTTTCCAAAGCCATGGCGAAGCCGATCTCGTACATGACGTTCGGATTCACCGGCTTGGAGGGATCCGTCTGCGTTATGTCCGCTATGAGGAAGTCCGCTGTACGGATCTGCCCCCGCACACCTGGCATCAGCGGCTCGCCATAGCGCGTTTCCTCGAAGAACAGGTCATGCTCTACGGACATGCCGTCCGCCGCGAAATCGGCGCAAGCGTTGGCGACCAGTTCTTCCACGCTTTGGCGAAAGGCTGCCCGGCCGCCCTCGTACGCGCCGTCGTCGAACGCGTGGCTGACGAACCCCCGGACAGCGATCATGTTTCGAGGCCGTCGCGACGAGTTCGAACCAGCCCACGCGTCTTGGCGATCTCGATCATCCGTCCACGTTGGAACAGCATGCCTTCGGGCACGTCCACGTTCACCACCTCGCCCGCAGCCACGTAGCTGGATGGCCCGATCGTGCGCGCGCCGACGATCACAGCGTTCTGAGCGACGATCGAACGCGTCCGTATGGTTGGAGATGGGGACGGTTTCCCGTCCCAATCTGCAAGATCTCCCGGATCACGATAGGCGTGGGCGACCTCGCCGAAGTGGGTCACGAAGTCTTCGAGGATTGTTCGGTCGGCGACATTGCCTCCGACGATGCAGGCACGTCCAATGCGCGCATTCTCAAAGACGGCGGCTCCGTAGAGTAGCTTGGTGTCATCGCCGACCGTGGTTCCGAAGCTCACGCGGCAGTATGCGTCCACCTCGCAGCGCCGACCGATGACGACGTTCGGCTCGATGAGGGCGAAGGGGGCGATCTTCGTTCCCGATCCTATCTTCACCGGCTCCTCGCCATCCCAACCGACGATCGCGAACGGGCCGATCTCCACATCATCCCCAAGCTCGACGTTCGATGCCACCAATGCGTGAGGTGAGATGGGTGCGTTCGCACGGGTGGTGGACGCGGGAGACGGCGCCGAAGCGCGCGCCTCGGCGTCCGACGACCGGAGTACGCCGCTGCTGATGCTGGAGTTCGCGGCCACGACGGAGCCTCGTCCAATGCGGCAGTGCGCGCCGATGGTGCAGTCTGGACCGATGGTTGCCCCGGGTTCGATCACGGCGTGATCCCCAACCACAGTGCGGTCGCCGACCACGACCGGCTCCGCGCCCTCGCGCCCGATGACGCAGAAGGGCCCGATCCTGACGCCCGCGCCGATCACGGCGTTGGTCGCGACTAGTGCAAGCTCCGAAAACGGAGGTGGGTCGGCCCCTATGCGCAAAGTATCGTCACCACTCACTTCGCGACCGTCCCGCGCACGGAACGCGCCAAGTCGCGCACGTAGTCCCAGGACTTCTCATCCTCGAAATCGTAATCTTCCGGCACGTTCATGACGTGTCCGGCACCCTTCATCTCGACGAGATCGATGCCGGGATGGCGAGCCGCAACCGCCCGGCTCAGGTCGATGACCACGTCCGTGTCCTTGGTGCCGTGGAAGATGGTGGTCGGCACGGCCGGACCGGCCAGCGGATCGAAGTAAAGGGCTTCGTTCGCCAGCGCCCGACCGAGCGCCAGGTCGTTGTACTTGAATTGATCCTTGCGCTTGAGCTCGTGCCGCCACTTCGGCGCGCAGTGATCGATATCGGCGAGATAGTCGAACACGGGTGCGATGAGGAACGCTCGATCGAAGCGTCCATCGCGGGATGCCGCCGCATACGCCAGCCCCGCGCCGAAGCTGCTCCCCACGATGTAGCGCCGCACGTCGGCTGCACCGGTCGCCTTCTCAAGCTCCTGCCACGCGCTGGTGATGTCCGAGAGGATACCAGAGAGGGTGATGAGCTGCTCATCCAGCTCACTCTCGCCGTGCCCCCGGTAGTCGAAGCGCAACGAGGCTACGCCCTCCTTAGCCACTTCGAGGGCGAGATGTTCGAAGATGCCCCATTCCTCGCGATCGGACGTGATTCCATGGACCATCAGCATGACGCCTCTGACCTCGGAGGCCGGAACGACGAGCGTTCCGTGCAGCTTCAGCGAATCGCGAGACGTGAACTTCAACTTCTTGGACTTGACCTTCATGAGCGAGCTCTCCCCTTCGAACGATGTTCGCCTCGACGCGTCCACGACAGAATAGCCCGGACCGCTCGCCGAAGCGACCTGCTCGCTGATCGGGGAGCCGCGGTCCGCGTCGATCGTCACATTGAACAGGCTAGTTGCAATCGCGAGCCACGGCCGGATCGCCTCAAATCCGCTTTGTCTCGGCGAGCTTCCGGTAGTGGGCTCCGATCGCAGTCAGCCGGCAGCTTTTGAACTCGGTTGCCGCGTAGTACATGTGCTCCGTCCCGATCGGCACGACGAGCCCGTTGCGATTGCAGGCCTGAAGTCCCTTGAAGATGCGCACGTGTTCCGGATCGGGCGCTATGGCCATGATCTCCGGCGGGACGTTGTCGCGTGCCTCCTCGTAGCTTGGGTCGAGAGCGAACTCCTGCGCCTCGTCAGGGAAAAGCGTCGGGAGCTCGCGCAGGAAGTCCCTCGGGATCTTGGGAGCAACCTGCCTGAGCGTCACGAAGGTCTGTACGTTGGCCTTGTATATCGGCCGCGACCCCCAAGGACCGAGCGTCTGGTCCACGAGCGAGTACAGCGCGGCAGGCGTGATGTTGCCGAGGATGTCCGCGGCGGCGCCCCTCAATCCGTCGAGGAGTATCTCCGTAAAGAGACCGTGCTTGATGCCCTCCTCGGCAACGCCGTCGCGATGGCTCGCGGTGAGTATCGTCACTCCCGTCCCGATCAGGGAGACGTGTTGGTTGCCAAGTCCGGCGATCTCGCCGGCGTAGCCGGAATGGCAGCTGTCCAGTATTATGACGCTGGACCTGATCCTAGGATGAGCCTTGTTCGCCAGTGACAGGATGTCGCTGAGCGACATGCCCCAGCTACCCTTCCGCCCGTCCTGCGCAACGATGTGACCGGTGTTGGTCTCACGGTTGATGATGCCGTGTCCGGCGAAGTAGAGAAGCGCCGTCTCCGCATCGCCGGAGAAGAGCTTCTCCACGGCGTCGTTGAGGATCCCGGAGGTGACAGCCCCGTTCTGACTGGTCAACGTGATGACGGAGAAGTTGGGATCGCCGTTCCCGAGGGTCTCTAGGACCGATCCGACGGCGATTGCGTCATTCACGCAGCCCGTGAGCGGCTGCTCCGGGTAGGCGTCGATGCCCACGACCAGCGCACGCTTCATATCAGCGGTTCCCAGCCACAAGGCTCTTCAGATTTTCCCAGGTCCACTTGTAGAGCTTGTCCGTCGAATTCGCCGCCCGTGGCCTGACGTTCACCTTGTCCCTGTAGCCCGCCAGCAGGAAGTAGGGTTTGCCCTCATCCTGCGCGATCCTCACCTCGGCACTGACGCCCGTCGCCGTGTCGGTGTGCAGCCCGCAGATCACAGCCATCACGTCCACCGCACGGATGCGCCCACGGGCCTTGCTCTTCCAGTCCTGGTCGATGTGCTCCTTAATGGACCAGTCTGCCAGTTCGAATGGGCTGTCGGGGAGTTTCGCCTGTCCGACCAGGAAGGTCTTCAGGACGACATCGTGGTCGTAATCGAAACTTATGAAGACCCGCCGCTTTGCCACTGCGCACTCCCAAGTGATCTTGCCGAACCCGATGGCGCGGTTTTACACCGAAGGCTATTGCCGGCTCCCCTGAAACGCAACTCCGGTCGTCAAGACGTCAGACGCGGCGATCCGGCAACACGGGAGCGAACTTCATGAGCTCCCTTCGGATCTTGCGATGGGCGGGCGAGCTGTCGAAGCCTTGTCCGACCTGCGCGAAGACGACACCGAAAAGCGGAGCGGCGTTGGGTGCGTAGACCACGATATCCACCAGCATCTCCCCCTGGACGAGGTCGGTCGCGTCGAGAAGAAGCTCGAGCACGGCGCCTCCCCTGACGGTTGCCAGGATGCGCCACAGGTGCTTCGGCATCCTCTTCTTCAGCAGCGTCTCCTTGACCTCGTCCGCAAGATCACTGCGGACGAGGTCGTCGCGCAATTCGCGCAGCGACGACAGCCTGATGTCCCAGCTCACCGGCTCATCGCCGACGAAGGTCTTGAAGGCCGGGAACTTCTCGCGGGTGCCGTCCAGGCGCCGCCCGATCTCCAGCGTGAGCCTCAAGACGGTGGCGAACGGCACGCGGATCTTGTGGTTGAGAGGGACGACGAGGGTGTGGCTGCGGGCGAGCGTCTGTCCGAGGCTACCATTCTGGATCGGCCAGGACACTTGGAGCGTGCCATCCTCGGCGAACTGCATCTTGGCGAATGGCCCGACCTGATCGTCGTGAACGAAGATCTTGTCGATGCGAGAGGCCTCCAGTCGGACCCCGCTCTCGCCATAGCCCGTCGCCTCGTCACGACCGACCCGATACCCGGTCACGGCCACGGCGTGGTTGACGTGGCGTTCCGGTTCCTTTCCGCTGCTCTCGATCACGCGCATCAGAAGCAGGCACGGAATGCCGGCTCGCAGGTACGCGGCGATGGCCGCCTTGAACTCCAGACGCGTCCGCTCGATCGCCGCCGCCGTGCCCGTCTGTTGGCGTGTCGGCCTCGCATCTCCGCGTTGCTCGCTGCCGTCCTGGTCCTCGACGATACCGGTGTCCGAAGGCTCCCGGTCGTCGAGTTCGCCTTCCTCCTTGTGCACCTCGAGCGGGATGAGGTGTGGCTCAAGCCCGACATAGCGCAGGGCGTCCGCGATCTGCCTGATCGTCAACCCGGCGACGGCGGGTAGCATGCGCTCGTCGTATCCACCGGTGGCCGCCGCGGTCCCCGTGATCGCAACCGGCGACGGGATGGCGTGCTGGAACTTGCGACCGGTGCATTGCAGGACCGACCACAGCGCGCTGGTGGCGCAAGCCGCGACATCCTTGTCCTGTTCCTGAAACGCGACAGAGTCGACGTGCAGCCGTATGCCGTAAAGGTCCACCTCCTGGCGGTAGACGGTCGGAAAGTAGCGCGTGCCCCGGGTCGCCTGCGACGAGTAGGTCTTCAGGCAGGTGCGACCAACCACCGTCACAGGCAGAGGCCGCAGGACGACGAACCCGAGATAGGAGGTCTGCAGCGCCTGCGTGCTCTCCTTCCGTAGCATCACGGCCTGCAGCTCCTTCTTCGTCCATCGACGGTTGAAGAAGTGGAGGCGGGTGCAGAAGCGCCGGTACTCGTGGAAGCTGCGGACGTGGTAGGCGGAGAAATCCTCGAGGAAATCCCGATCAACATATCCCGCCTCGACGATGATCGAGGCGCAGCCGAGTTCCCGAAGGTATTCCTGAAGGAAGGAGAGATGGTGCTTGCGACGGACGAACTGGTTGTCGTCACCGTCCAGGTGCATGCTGGCGCCGGCCATCAGGTCGGCGAGCGTCTGAGGCGAATAGTCGTGGATCAGGGGCTCGCCGTCGCGTGCGCCACCAGGATCAGGCATGGCTCGCTCGGCTAGCCGGTCAGAAGGTCACGGCTTCGCTGAGCATCTCCGGACGCACCTCGAGGGAGCGCTTGAGCACGCGCACGTCGCGGCTCACTGCCTCCATCGCCTTATCCAACTCCTCGCGACCACCAGCTTCCAGCCACTCGCCATAGGCGCGCGCGAACGCGCGCCCATCGAGATTGGCGAAGGCTTTGGAATCCGTCTTGAGCTTTGGCTTCTGCATCTATCCTCGAGCGATCGTCGCCGGACCGGATGTTCTCCGGGGGCGGGCTACGTCATGTCCTTACTTCGTTCAAGACCGGTCTACGAACAGGGTAACCGATAGTTCACATTCCGGGCCCGATGCATCACCCCTTCGGGAGAGCTTCGGTCCACCTGGCGAATCCTAGAGCGTCCACGAGTCAGGTGTCAAATTTTGGATGGGGGGAGCGAATTGACAAGGTGCCGTCGGCACGGCCGTGTGCCTTGACGGCCATCCGAGGCGCCGGCCTGAGACGAGTTGACGCTGCCTCAAACGCATGCTCTGCATCCTCTGGTCTGGACGTCTCCCTGAGACGCCGCCTGGAGCATGGTGGACCGCCGGTTTGACCCTGATCTGCGAACGTGATCCCGGCGGCGCACCGGCTACGCACGCGCTCGTCGTAGGCGTGGGCGAATACCCGTGGCTGATCGGCGGCACCGAGCAGGCGAATGCCGCTCTGGCGGAAGGCATGGGTCAACTATCGTCGCCCCCCGCGTCTGCCCGGGCGATCACCGACTGGCTGCTGGGTAGCCATGCCGATCCGACCGCTCCACTCGCCACGATAGACCTTCTCCTGTCGGCCGCAGACGGTGAGCAGTCCTACCGCCCGGAGGGTGGCGACACCGTCGCGGTCGATATGGCCGAGAAGGAGGCGCTGGTCGCTGCAATCAGGGCGTGGCGGACGCGCTGCGACTCCCATCCGGGCAACGTGGCCCTTTTCTTCTTCTGCGGGCATGGCGTGGGCCGCGGCTTCGACCTTGCGCTCCTGGCCCGCGACTTCGGCGCGGAGCCGGAGCAGCCCTTCGACCATTCGATCTGGTTCGAGGGAATGAAGGAGGCCATGCGCTCATGCGCGGCGACGCGTCAGCTATACTTCGTCGACGCCTGCCGCGTCCATTCCCGAAACCTCATGGAGGACTATGCGGCCAGGTTGGACTCCGTGATGCGGGTCCGGACGCCGTTCACAATCGGGCTTCGGCAGTCCACATACTATGCGACCACGTCGGGAGCCCCGGCCTTCGGCCGGCCCGGTCGGCCAAGCCTTTTCACCGAGAACCTGATCAAGGGCCTCCGCGGCCTCGGTGCCAATGACGCGAGAGGCGAATGGTGGATCGAGACCACCGGCCTCCAGCGCGCGTTGACCGGACTGGCCGACGAGTTCGCATCCGAGGACGATCGCGGGCTGCAGGCGCCGACCAGTGGGGAGCAGGTGTCGTTCGACTTCCATCGCCTGAACGGGCCACCCGTCGTCCCGCTCTACCTTCATCCCAGCTGGACGGAGGAAGGCGAAGCCCCGCCGGAAGACCTCACCGAGGTCGGAGTGGACGCCGAGGGTGTGCCGGTGCTCCGCTGGCCCAAACCCTGGGACGACACCGCCGATTGCGCTTGGCGCGGTGATCGCTTCAGGAGCGACCGTCCCGCGGGAACGCGCTACAGCTGGTCGGTGAGATTCGCCGATGGACGCGGTATGAGCAGCGCACCCCTGACCCTCAATCCTCCCTTCCGCATCGTGGAGTTCCCCCGGGATGGCATCGCTTAGCATCGAGGTGGGCCGAGACTCCGGCCATGGTGGCAACGAGCCGATCGGTCTGGTGGCGGAGCTCGATCGGCTGGATGGCCCGCGTGACGTCCGCGACACCCGGAAGGTAGTCGTATCCTCCAGATCCGGAAGGGTGGTGGACGGCCTGGCTCCCGGATTGTGGCAGGTGAAGCTCGTCACTCCGGCGGGTCAGATCGATCTGCGCGAGGTCGAGCTAGCGAACGCCGGCGTGGTCCTGGTCCGCTTCACGATCGCCGCCCGCCGTGCATCGAAGCCTGCGCCTCCCCCCTCGCCACCGCCTACGACGCGCAGACGCCGCGGCTTCACCCCTTCCGCCGATGGCAATGGCGGATCTCGGACGATCCGCTTCTCGGCGGACGCGGGGGGCCTCTGGCCGAAGGCCAGTGATCAGCCACCCCTCGTCATCGCGGCTACCGTTCGTCCGATAGCGGCCGGGGCCGTCGAACTCTGGAGCCGCATCGCCGCGGCCGCCGCCGACGGCACACTCCTCGGCGAACTGAGAGGTGCCGAGGCGAGCGTGACGGTCATGCCGCAGATTCCCGGTGTGGACGACGAGACGCGCTGGACCCTTCCCGAAATGCAAGGCTCGAGGACCTACGCCCTTGCGGGCGCCCGCCTGCACTGTGTGCCAGTGCCTTGGCATGCTCATGGTCACGCGTCGCCGGTTTCCATCGTTCTAGACGCCGGCCCCGGTCCTCAGCGGACCCGGATCGTGGTCGAGGACGAGGGGTTCGCGGGATTGCTCGCCTACCTGTCATCCGGATCGGTGCTGTCGGCGGTCGACCTCATCGAGGCCGACGACGATCTCGCCGCCGTCGTTGGCCGGAGTGCGCAGGACGCGCTGTACGACAAACGGGCAAGTCCGCTCGGTGCATGCGCCGCAGGCTATGCGCTCCTGGGTTCCAGCGTACCAGGGGTGGAGGAGCCATGGCATCCGTGGTTACACAATCTCTCAAACTGGTTCCCCTGGATGCCGGACGGCGCGGTACTGCTCGCGCGGCTTCGGCTCATGAATGCACGTGACGATGAGGATGCGGCGTCGGCGCTGACGACGCTGCACGATGCGCTCGGCCGCGGACTGCCATGCTACCGGCGGGGTTTAGAATGGCTGCTCCAGGCGATGCTGCGCTTCCCCGACGATCCGATCGTCGCGGCAGTCCGACCGTCGCTCAACGACGTCGCGGCGCGTCTCGACATGCAGGAGGTCTTCACGACCCTAATGATCGGTGGAGGGGCGCGATGACGATTTTCAGGGTCGAGGCGTTTCCCGCTCGGGAAGGCGACTGCCTCTTGCTCTCCTACGGCGGCTCTGAGGAAGCGTTGTCGCACATCCTCGTAGACGCGGGGCGAACCTCGACGGGCAGAGCGCTCGCGGCCGACCTCCTCGGCCGCGGCATCACGCATCTCGAACTCGTCGTGGTGACGCACGTTGACGCGGATCACATCGAGGGAATGCTGGACTTCCTGGAAGCGGCTTCCGGTCGCATCGGCTTCGGCGACGTGTGGTTCAACGGCTGGAAGCACCTTCAGGAGGATTTGGAGGGCATGGGCCCGGCGCAGGGTGAGCGCCTGACGACGCTGATCGCGGCCCTGCCCTGGAACCAGGCGACGCTCGGGCGGGCAGTCCGGATCGATGACGACGGCCCTGTCGAACTACCGCCGCTACCCGGTGGCATGGTGATGACCGTGCTTTCGCCGGATCGACGCAAGCTCCAGCGGATGATCCCCGAGTGGGAGAAGGCATGCCGCAAGGCGGGACTCGTTCCCGGTGAGGGGCGTGACGACGACCGACCGAGACAAGGCCTTGAAGCGCTCGGTATGGACCTGGAGGCGCTCGCCGCGACACGCACCAAGGATGATGCCGCAGTGGCGAACGGCACCAGCATCGCGCTGCTTGCCGAATACTCCGGCCTTCGCGTGCTTCTCGGAGCGGATGCACACCCCGACGTGCTGACGAAGAGCGTACGTGCGCTCGGTGGCGGCGGTAAGCTCAGCCTCGACCTTCTCAAGGTTCCGCACCATGGCAGTCAGGCGAACGTGACCCGGGACCTGGTCGCCGCACTGGACTGCCAGCACTTCCTGATCTCGACGGACGGCACGAAATTCGATCATCCCGACGAGATTGCGGTGGCACGCATCATCGCGAGCCGGGGGGACGGCGTACGCCTGCTCTTCAACTATCGGCAGCCCAGGACCGAGACCTGGGAGCGACGGGTCGGAACCGACCCGCGGCATCCATTCGAGTGCGTGTTCCCGCCGAAGGAGGGTGGATCGCTAGTGGTGGAATTGGGAGGCTAACGGGACGAAGGCGCGTCCCCCCCCGACGTCTGGGAGACGGTTCGCGCTAGTGGATCGATGCGGATGATCTGCGTTCCCTTGGGAATCGCCTTCTCGCCCGTCCTGCTCTACGGCACGGTCGAGGTGCAGGAGTAACGCAGCCGGCCACATTCGATAGGCTCCGCAATGAGGTTGGAGCGCCTACTCCCGACGGCTGCCATGCTCCTCAGCCCCGGTGCAGGCTAGATCATGCGTCGTCCCCCGCAACGGTCGAAGGCGGGTCTGCCTACCGCGCTTTGAGGCGGTCAGCACTTGCCGCGACGGCGGCGGCGCTCCATCCTTCATCAGAGAAGAGGGGGCAGTGCATGAGCGACGACAAGGATCCGGACCGGCTGCGTCCGCGAATGGCTCGTTCCGTCGTGGACCCCTCGCTGATGCGAGAATTCCACGACGTTCCGGACGAGACGCAGCCGCGCTCGGACGGCGCTCGGCTGAAACAGGCATCCGTCCGACGCGGGGATGTGGAGCGCTTCGGTTCCGGCGGAGGCGCGCCAAGAGCGTTACAGCCGACGGCCCGCGTGATCATAGAGCTAAACTCGGACTGGGAGGGCGGTGTCGGCCAAGCTCGCGAGGCGGTCATCGAGCGCATCGTGCGCCTCGAGATCGGCGGACGGCTCGATCGGAACCGGGGCGGGCGGCACTACGTCTTCGCCGAACTCACCGAGGCCGAAGTCGCTGATCTGGCAAAGGAGAATCGGCCGGACCGCCCTTCCCCGATCCTCCGGATGTGGCGCGACGAGCCACTCTACCCCCTGCTGGGAAAGTCGGTCCGCACCGTCAAGGCGGACGCCTGCATCGCTACCTTCGGCGCCGATGGGGACGGGATCGTCGTGGCGGTGGCCGACAGCGGCATCGACGAAGCCCATCCGCACTTCACGACGCATCGGAACCTCCTTGATCTTCCGCCCGGCGTGGATCACGCCGACTTCACGTCCGGTGAGGGCAAGGGTGCCCTGTCGGACGGATATGGACACGGGACCCATGTGGCAGGCATCGTCGCAGGCCTAACGGGTCCCGACCTGACGATCGCACGCGTCGGCGAGGTTCGCGAGATGGACGGATCGGTCACCACCGTGGTCGATCAGATGAAACCCGGGACTGTCCTGAAGGGCGTGGCGCCGAAGGCGAAGCTGGTGAGTCTCAAGGTCCTGGACGACGCCGGTCGCGGCTACTCCAGCGCCCTGATCGAGGCGCTGGAGCACGTACACGAGGTGAACCAGGCCGGGCGGCGCATCCGCATACACTGCGTCAATCTGAGCCTTGGCTACCCCTTCGAAGCCGAATGGTTCGCCGCAGGCCACAGTCCGTTGTGCGAGGTGGTAAACCGCCTTTCGCGCAGCGGCGTGGTCGTGGTGGCCGCAGCCGGAAACGACGGTTCGATACTGCTGCAGACGGAAGGGCGTACGAACCGGCAACGCCTCGGCATGGATCAATCCATCAACGACCCCGGCAACGCCGACGAGGCGATAACCGTCGGCGCCACTCATGCCGAGTCCCCGCACACCTACGGCGTCTCCTTTTTCTCCTCGCGGGGACCGACCGCGGATGGCCGCGTGAAACCCGACCTCGTCGCTCCGGGCGAGCGCATCCTATCCTGCGCAGCCGCCTCGTCGAAGAAGTTCACCAAGGCGCTCGCGGATGCCGGCGAGACCGCCGAGGCGGGGCTCGCGTACTTCCGTGAGGAAAGCGGAACCAGCATGGCCGCACCTCACGTGGCAGGCGCCGTCGCTGCCCTCCTCTCCGTTCGCAAGGAGTTCATCGGCCGCCCAGCGGCGGTGAAGCAGATACTGACCACCACCTGCACAGACCTGCATCGCAAGGCCGACTTCCAGGGCGCGGGCCTGCTCGACCTGTTGCGCGCCCTGCAGTCGGTTTAAGGAGAACAACATGGTAGAGGTTTCAGGTTTTCCGTTCACCGCGCTCCGCTTCGGCAAGGAAGGGGACCTGGCGGCCGCCCCCCAGGATCTGGTGCCGCCCGGGACCACGGACGTCATCGTGCTGTCCCATGGCTGGAAGAACGATCGAGTGGACGCTGATGCGCTCTACGCAGGCATCCTGGAGAACGTCCGCCTCGCTGCAGGTGATTCGCTGGGCGCAGGCAGTCGCACCTGGGCCGCGGTGGGCGTCTATTGGCCCGCCTTCTGGTTCCGGCCGGACCTCTCGCTGCTGCCAGGCGACGGCACGGACGGCGACGGACAAGCGGCCGGTCTCCAGTCCGACGATCTGCCGATCGAGGACCTGCGTGCGTACGCTGCGGAACTCGTCGAGGATTTCGCGGACCGCGACGCCGACGGGTTCATCCGGCTGGTCGTCGAGGCCCGCGGCGGAGGAGGACGCGCCGACGCCATGATGGACCACCTTCGCAATCTCCTGACCCAGGGGGCTGACGCGGACACGGACGTCAGGGAGGAACATGCCGAACTGCTCGCGGCGCCCGGACGCGAGTTGCATTCCTCTATGCGCGACGGGGGTACGTTCTCGGCCGCCTCGGTCGACGACGAAGCCCGTCCAAGCGAACCGACGAACGGTGCAGCTTCGTTCCAACACGTTAAGGAGAGTTTCGCCCGGCTGCGATCCGGCGGTGCCGCGGCTGTCGCAAGGCTGCTCAACCAAGCAACCTACTATGAAATGAAGACGCGTGCCGGCAGGGTTGGCGAGGGTCTCGCCCGCGAACTCGACGCCCGCCTGCCTGAAGGAGTCCGACTGCATCTGGTCGGCCACAGCTTCGGCGGCCGCGTGGCGACGTCCGCTGCTGCGTCGGACGAGTTGCCCTCCATGGAATCACTTTCCCTTCTGCAGGCCGCCTTCTCTCACAATGGGCTGGGCACCGGGTTCGGCGACGGCGGACGGACGGTGGGACGTTTTCGGAAGGTCACCGAGGAGCGCCGCGTCGCTGGCCCGATCCTTGTCACACACACGCATCGAGACTCGGCGGTGGGATTCTTCTACGCGCTGGCGTCGGCGGCGACCGGGACCACCGCCAGTTCCTATGGTCTGGAGCGGTTGCTTGGAGGCCCGAAGGACCCGCACGGCGGCATGGGTGCCAACGGGACGCAGTCGATGCTGACGGACGAGGCGGTGGCGCACGTCGCCGGAGAGATGACGACGCTCGTGCGCGGCAAGGTCAACAACGTGCTGTCCGACGCGATCGTGGCGGATCACAACGACGTGGCCAACGAAGGCGTGGGCGCGCTCGTGTGGCAGGCGGTCTCAGCGACGACATAGGACAGGGGCTAAGCTACGATTGGCGCCGGCGCGGCGCAACCAACAGCGTCTTCACGGTTCCGAGCTGCAACTCCTCGATCAGTCGAATAGGAACGGGCCTTCGTAGTCTCCGACCGTTCTGCACCGACTAAGCGGTCTTCAAGACCGCGAGACCGCCGCAGAGAAGTTCTAACTCTCCCGTTCGCTCCGACGGCCAGGAGCCTTCGTCGTGGCGGTCCGCCAACCCTTCGAGGCGCGATTGCCTCGGACCACTGGACTTCCGTCCGGCTTGTACGCCACCAGACTGGCAACGTCGACGTTGCGGTGCCGCTGGCTCCCGTCCCAATCCCAGTCGAAGCTCACCGTCTCGCTCTTGTAGACGAACTTGCCGGCATGGGCTGCCAGGAAGGAATAGGCATCTCCTTCGATCGTGAGGACGTGGCGGTGCCAGGCGCCCGTATTCCCTCCGCGGCTCGGTGGCCGGGAGTTCTCGACCAATCGGCTGAAGTAGCTTTCGATGGATGCACCTTCGACCCGCAACGCTGACCCCCATGTCCCCGAGTTCGTCATGATCATCGACCCGCCGGAACAGTCGCGCAAGCCTCAGTGCCCGTGTTCGGCGGAAGACCCTCGAGGCCGAACGTCGCCTACCTGCCTCTCAAGCTCCTCCTGTTGACCCCCACCTTCTCGCGGTAATGGCTGGTTGCGCCCTCGATCACGCCCAGCGGCATCAGTCCGAAGGCGCCCGTCGCGAGGCGGGTCTGCAACTCCGCGGCTGCGCGCACCTTCTCGGTCACCATGAGCTCGGCCTCGGCCAGCGCCGACCTGCCACCCGTTGCGATACGGATGCTCCTGAGAGCGAAGACGGTCGAGGCCTCCATGCCGAGCATCCGGGTGTCCATGGCCACCTTCATCCATGGCGCATGGGGATCGCGAACCATCGGCTGGTCTCCTCGGAGAATGGCCGCCACCGCCGGCCGCTCGCCGGGATACGCTCCGAACCGGCCGCCGCCCAGTGCTCATTGCCAGTCAAGCCTCACGCAGCCGGAGATCGGAAAATGGCTCAGCCCACAAGCGAACTGCGCACACGCGGAACCTGATCGCGCCGACCTTCGGCCTGTCAGCGAACGTATGGCCATCCCTCCGCCCATTTGATCGCCGGTCCGAGCCCGCCCGCAGGGCTCACGCTACGGCATGCGTCGCACGCAGCGCCCTGCTGAAGCAGCGGCTTCGAGAAGCATGTAAGAGGAGAAGGAATCGAGTTCGTCCACCGCCCCGGCGGATCCCATCCTGGACATCCGCAGGTCGAATAGCCGCGAGATCCGGAGAAGATTACCTAGACGACTAGCACCGCACGCTCCGCGCATGGCCTACTCCATCGCACCACCCCGGCTCCCGTCCGTCCGTGGAAATGTTCGTACCCGGACAGATCAACGGCTATGTCCCCGGCATGCGCGACCAACCCGGCTCCGATCCCATCCTGCAAGACCTCGTCGATCATCGGCTCGAGACACCCACCGCCGAATACAAGAGCTGGGTGTCCCTCACCGACATGAAGGCAAGGGCGAAGATCGCACGTCATCTCTGCGCCCTCGCGAACTCGGGGGGCGGACATCTCGTCTTCGGCTTCGATGACGATGGAACCCCCAGCGAGCCTCATCCGGCGGATCTCGCGGAATACTCCCACGACAGCGTGAACTCGATCGTCGAGCGTTTTCTGCACCCGGTGTTCCACGTGGCCGTCCACGCGGTAACCGCTGCGTCGGGACGGACCTACCCGGTCGTGCGTGTACCAAGTCATGGAGCCCAGCCTGTTTGCGCCAAGCGTGACGGCCCGCACGACAAGGGCGAACAGCCGGGCATCCGAAACGGAGTGCACTACCTGCGGGTGCCCGGCCCCCAATCTGCGCCCATCAACACGCCAGAGCGCTGGCGCGAGGTGATCCACCGCTGCGTCGTGGCTGAACGGGACACGCTGCTAAACTCGATCGGCCGACTGTTTGAGCAGCCGACCAAGATCGCGCCGTCCTTGGACCTCGACTCGCTGCTCGACCGCCTGCTTGGAGATTGGGCGGGGGTCGACGCCTGCGGCTGGCCTACGATCCACACCGCGAACCGCGTCGCCTTCGGCTTCCGCTTCACTCGCGCGGAAGGCGTCGCCGTGGGCGAGATCACGCTGCCGCTACTGCATGATGCGATCCCCGCGGCCTCAATCAGAGCAGCTGAAGAGGTCGATGTCGGCCTACCCCCGTTCGCACGAGGATGGCGTTCAGACCAACGACCGACCGTCGGGGTCTTCGCCGGCGTCGAGGGCTTCACCCGCGCCGTCCCGGGCACGGGCCGCGACGACACCCCATCACTGTGGCAGATCACCACGGACGGCAGGGGTGGCGACGTGAACGTGTTCAGCGAGGATTCCAAGCACCTGCAAGGCTACGCGCAATTGGATCATCCGGGGCGATGGCCCATCGGCAAGAGACTCTCACCCCGCTTCCAAATGCAGCACATCGCTCAACGCCTCGTGTTCACGCGCGAACTGACGGGCGCGTTCCCGGATGCGTCCGATTGTGAACTGGTCGTGGATTACACCGGCCTTGCCTCCCGCAAGCTGGAGGAACCCGGACCAGACCGTCAGGTGGAGCGCTTATACCGAGCCGAGGTGATGGCGCGGCGGCACTCCACCGTCATTCCCGTTGAACTGCTCTCAGGCGATCTGGCGGGTGTCGCGGCCGAACTGCTCGCACCGATACTACGCCTGTTCGACGGTTTCGACGTCAACGCCGCCTATGTGCGGCACCAACTTGATGGAAAAGGCTAACCGCCGTTCGCCGGGCCTCACCTCTCTATCCGCCGCCTTATCAGACGCCTTCCACGCCGCGGAGTATAAGTGACGAGGTCCCGCCTACGCCGATCCTCTCGTGCCGGTGACGGCGTGGCTCAGGGTCAGAAGCCGGTGGGTTCAATCCGTGAATGTCGCACCTACGACCCCAGTACAGGCGCGAGAAGATCATCTTAGCAGTCAGACGCTCAGCACCGCTCGACCAAGAGTGCGATGCCCTGCCCGACCCCGACGCACATGCAGGCGACGGCATAGCGCCCACCGGTGCGGTGCAGTTGCTCGACGGCGGTCATCGTGATGCGTGCTCCCGACATGCCGAGGGGATGACCAAGGGCGATGGCGCCGCCGTTTGGATTGACGCGTGGGTCGGCGGGATCGAGCCTCAATTCCCGCAGGACCGCGATGGCCTGCGCTGCGAACGCCTCGTTCAGTTCGAAGACGTCAACGTCATCGATCGAGATGCCACCGAGCCGCAGCACCTTCCGTACCGCCTCGACCGGGCCGATCCCCATCACGCGCGGAGCTACGCCGGAGGCAGCCATCGCGACGACACGCGCCCGCGGTGAAAGCCCATGCGTCCGGGCTGCGGCTTCCGAAGCCACCAGCATCGCCGCCGCCCCGTCGTTCAGGCCCGACGCGTTGCCCGCTGTTACCGCGCCGTCAGCATGGACGACGGGCTTCAGCCTCGCCAACGCCTCCAGACTGGTCGCTCGGGGATGTTCGTCAACCGCGAAGCTCAGCGGCTCGCCCTTCTTCTGCGGAACCATGACCGGCACGATTTCAGCGGCGAGCCGCCCATTCGCCTGGGCCGCCGCAGCCTTGGTCTGACTGGCCAGTGCGAAAGCATCCTGATCCTCGCGACCGACCTGCCATTCCTCGGCGACGTTCTCCGCTGTCTCCGGCATCGAGTCGACGCCATGGGCATGCCGCATGGCCGGATTGACGAACCGCCACCCGAGCGTCGTGTCCTCGATCTTCTGGGCACGGTCGAACGGTCCAGCCGCCTTGCCCAGCACATAGGGCGCACGCGTCATCTGTTCGACCCCACCCGCGATCATCAACGCCGCATCGACGCTGCGGATCGCCTGAGCCGCAATGCCGACGGCGTTCAGGCCGGACCCGCACAGCCGGTTGACGGTCGCACCCGGCACCTCGGGGGGCAACCCTGCGAGCAGGGCAGCCATCCGGGCGACGTTGCGATTGTCCTCTCCTGCCTGATTGGCGCAGCCTAGGACGCAATCCTCAACGGCACCCCAGTCCACGCTGGCGTTTCGTTCCATCAGAGCCTTGATCGGCAAGGCGGCGAGGTCATCGGCGCGGATGGTCGACAGCGCGCCATTCAGACGTCCGATCGGGGTGCGGATCGCATCACAGATGAAAGCGTCGGTCATCGTTCATTCCCTTGAGTTTCGGCGTCGAGCTGGGCGATAATGCGTCCAGCTTCGGCGAAGGCGGTGTTCGCGGCGGGAACACCGGCATAGATGGCGGTCTGCATCAGCACCTCCTTCAGATCCTCTTGGGTGAAGCCGTCTCGCGATAGCCCCGCGCGGACGTGAAGGCCGAATTCCTCCCACCGACCGAGGCTGGCGGTGATCGCCACGACGAGCAGACGTCGTGTACGATCATCAAGCCCGGGCCGTCCCCAGATCTCCGCCCACGCTATGCGGGTGATCATGGACTGGAAATCGGCGTTGAAGGGCGTCCGGTTGGCGAGTGATGCATCTACCCACGCATCCCCGAGCACGCGGCGCCGGTTCGCAAGACCGGCGTCGAACAGCGTATCCGACGCCACACCGGCCCGATCGTCACCCGTCAGGAATGCGACCAGCGATCCAACGAGCGCCGTCGGCGCTTCGATCGGCGCCAGGTGCGCGGCATCGAGATGGACGACCTCCGCCTGCGGGATCGCCGCGGCAATGCGATCGCCATGTCCGACGAACGGCGTTGAGGTGTCGCGGGCGCCCGCCACCACCAGCACCGGCTGCGCGACGGACGACAAGCGATCAATCACCGCCATGTCGCGGATCGCCCCACCCGCGCCGGCGTAGCCGTCGTCGGACATTGCGATAAGCCCACGGCGCAACGAGGAGGCGACCTCCGGATGCGCTCGTGCGAAGCCTGGCGAGAGGAAGCGGCTCATCGCGAGGTCAGCGATCGCCTGCGTGCCAGCTCGCCGCACGGTTGCGATCCGGTCCGCCCACCCCTTGGCATCCATCGTTGCGGAGGTGCAGATCAGCGCCAGTGCGGTCACCCTGTCGGCATGATCGAGCGCCACCTGCATCGCGATCATGCCGCCCAGCGACACCCCGGCGATCGCCGCATGCGCCACCCCAGCGGCATCCATCACCGCGACCACATCGGCTGCCAGCATCGACAGGCCGTAGTCACCCGGGGGCGCATCCGATGCACCGTGCCCTCGTGTATCGACGCGCAACACGCGGAATCGGCTGACCAGAGCCGCCATGCAGCCGTCCCAGAGGGCCATGTCGGTGCCTATTGAATTGAGCAGCACCAGCGAAGGTGAGGCATCGTCGCCCTCAAGCCGCCAGTAGAGCCGCACACCGTCACGGGAAGCGAAGGGCATGGATCAGTCGTTCCTCATGGTCAGCAACGTCTCGACCAGGATGAGGCTTTCCGCGACGTCGTCGCCCTGCCCGGCCGCGGCGAGATTGCGCGAGACGGCATCCTCGTCGATCTCCAGTCCCTCAGCCACCCCCGCCATCGCGTCGGCTGCGCCCGACGCCAGCAGGAACAGGTCGACCAGCATCGGGCCCTCCGCCTGCCAGCCCCCTAGCCCGCGCTCCTCCTCGGCAGCCAGAACGCCGAGGATCCCCGCGACCAGCCCAGGTGCCCGGGCAGCGGCGGACAATGCGATCTGGGAGCTGGTGGGATTGCGCTTGTGCGCCATCGCCGACGAACCACCCCGCCCGGACACCGCCGGCTCCCTCGCCTCGCCGACCGCGTTCTGCGCGAGCAGCGCGACGTCTCTCGCCATTTTGGCCATCGCACCGATCAGGATGCCGGTCGCGGCGGCGATGCCAGCCACGCCCTCGCGCCGGGCATGCCACGGCGGCGAGTCGGCGAGACCAAGCGCGCCCGCCAGCCTAGCAGCTACCCGGGCGGCCGCGCCGCCTTGGTCGGGCCGCGTTCCCGCCGCGCCGCCCCATTGCAGCGTGGCGCCGGTCGCGACCTTTCGCTCGACCCGCGCAGCCGCCGCGGCGATCCCGGCATGCCATTGGGCCATCCGCAGGCCGAATCCGATCGGCTGCGCGTCCTGCAGCAGCGTGCGGCCAATCGCCGGAGTCTCGGCATGACGGCGGGCAAGCGGCACCAGCGCGGTGGCGATCCGGCCGACATCGGCGAGCAGCAACGCCGTCGCCCGTCGTACCTGACGCATCAATACCGTGTCGGCGACGTCCTGGCTGGTGGCGCCGCGGTGGAGCGCCGAGGCGGCCGTTCCAGTCAGCGTCGCTCTCAGCGTCTTGACCAGGGGAATGGCGAGCGTCCCCGCGAACGCGGCCTCCTCCGCGAGCCGCGCAGGATCGATGGCGCACGCCGCCGCCGCGCTGGCGATCGCGGCGGCGTCCTTGCGTAGGATCACGCCTTCCTCGGCCTGTGCCCGAGCCAGTGCCGTTTCGAACGCCAGCGCATCCGCGATCGTCGCGGCATCGCCGAACGTCGCGATCATCGCGGGCGTCGCGACAGGGCGGGTCCTGAGCATGCTCACAGGTCGAAGAACACCGTTTCGTGCGGCCCCGCAAGTCGCAGGTTGAGACACCAGACGCCGTCGTCACGTCGCTGTGCGATCACCGTCGCGCGGCGCTCTTCGGGAATACAGGCAAGGATGGGATCGTCGTCGTTGCCGGCGGCGCCGGCAAAATACAGGCGGGTCGCGAGCCGTTTGATGATGCCCCGACCGAACACCGACAGGGCGATGTGCGGCGCCTGCAGCGTATCGCCCGGCCCCGGAACGCGCCCCGGCAGGATCGTCCGGAACCGGTACACGCCATCCACGATGTTCAAGGTCGCCTCCCGGCAGGTGATCTCGTCGCTCGCGCCAAAACGACGGGCGCGGTTTTTTCGCGGCGGCGAGGCGGCGTCGAGCATCTGCCTGCCGACAAGCAGATGGTGCATCATGCCAGCCAAGCCGTATGATCCTCGGGACGATCGATCCTCGGCGCCCAATGGGTGCGCCGCAGGTTCGGGAAGGGAGCACCGACGGACATGACCGACAGGGATCTGCCAGCGCTTGGCGAGCACGCCATCCCGGGCCAGCTCGGCGAAGCTCTTGTGCAGGTCGCCGCGCTCGAACTTGGGCAGCTGTACCATCCACGCGCCGGACTCGACTTCGGCATCGACGGTGTCATCGAACTCACGACCGAAGGCTTGGCCAAGCAGGCGACCGGCCGCGAGATCGGGGTGCAGGTGAAGCGCGGCCTCAGCGCCGTTCGGCGCACCCGCCGGGGCTGGACGTTGTACTTCACGGCGCAGCACGCGAACTACTGGCTGACGCACACCCTCCCGATCATCATCGTGCACAGCGATCCGACGACGCGGCGACTCAGGTGGCGCCATGTCAATGCCGAGAGCGTTCGAAAGACGCTCAACGGCCACGCCATCGACCTGCCCGAAGATAGCGACCTCGCGGGCGCTATCGATCAGCTCCGGGCCATCGCCTCGGGACGTGCCGCTTCGGCGGCGCCGCAGAACAGGAATCTCATCCTTACGTACAGCTGCACGCAAGGCATTCTCGCGACGGATCCGGAGCTTGGCCTTAGAGCACTCAGCTTCAGCCGAGGCGCCATCGCTGGGGAGCCTGGTATTATCGTGATCGAGGTCGATGACCACCCTGACCTCATCGCGAGCATCGACGGCATACGCGACGTCACCGCTCCAAGCGTCGAGGAGCAGCGTGAGGTCATAAGGCGGGAGGACATTCTGCGTCGCTCGATGCAAGAGGCCAAGAAACTCGAAAGAGCTTTGAACTTCCTACTGACGGAGCCAGCCATAGCCGAGACATTCGGCTACCGGGACGAATGGATCGCGGAGGCGGTGCGCAGAACGGCATCAGGGAGTGAGGTTAACTCCCGCCAACGAGGCAAGCTGCTGCGTGCATGGCCGTCTCACCGCGTCGAGCATCCAATGGTGAGTTTCGAAGTGTCTTCGGAGGCCATGGAGCACTTCTACGCGCAGAATGACATGAACCGGACCCTCATCCGCAGGGGGGGCATGGGCAATCAATCCGTGGGCGACCTTCCGGTTGAAAGCGTTGCCACAAGGTTTCTGCCGCAGCTGGTTAAAAGCCTGACCGATTTCGCGGACCCATCTCAAATATCCGATGACGAGGTGATGAAGAGGATAGGCGTACCCCCGACGATGTGGCTGATGGCAATGGCCTGACCGTCCGGATCACAGCGGATTTTCCACCGCGACCGGGTGGTAGTGTCCAACGATGTACTCTCCCGGAAGGTCTTCGGCGAGGCTGAGCGCCGAACCCGCGCCGGGAGACAGCGCACGCGCCTCCAGCCCCTCCACGAGCTCGCAGAAGAGGTATTCGAGGATCGAGCCCGCGAACTCGAGCAGCGTCTCATGCCGCATGCGTGGCATCGGGATGTCGCACAGGAACATCGTGGGACGACCGACCGATTTGAGGACGCGTCTCGCATCCAAGGTGCCCACCGTGCGGATCGCGAGGCAGTACAGGTACTCGCCGCCGTAGACGAGGTAATGCCCTGATCCGCCCCTCCTCGTTACCAAGCTGCTCTCGTCCGCACAGAAGTAGAGACGCCCCTCTCGCCCGCCCACCGGGGCGCGCGCGCCGACGTCCTCGATCGCCGCGGCGAGCCGTTCCTCGTTCGCCTGACCGAACCGGCCGTCGAGCAGAAGATCGCGCGCCCGCCGCTCCGCATCGTCGGCGCGTAGAAGGCGCAGGCCTTCGCGGTAGAAGCGACAGACGTCGTCGGTCCGCGTAGCGTGGGCCGCGCGGAAGGCGCGCCACTCCGTCGCGAGGCGGGCGGCGGTCAACTGCTTGATGTCGATCTCGATGCCCGTGACCTCGGACACGATGTCGTCGAGCCAGCTCAGATCGTCGGAGACGACATGCTCGGGCGGGTTCTCGACGAAGGCCGCCTTCACCTCATCCGTCACGATGTCGGCAAGCATCGCCCACACACGGGCACGCCAGGTGTCTACCAGCGGCCAGCAGAAGACATCGTCGGGGGGTGCGGGCCGCGACGCCAGCCCGGCCGGCACCTGGCGCTCTTCGCATCCGGGTCGCATCGGGCCGGCCAAGTCGCACGTCTTCCAGTTATAGCTCATGAAGTAAGGTGTATCGGACCCGGCGCCAACCGGAAACGGCCAACGTTCCCTGGGTGCCGATGCCACTGGCGCCATACTTCCGTGCAACCTAGCAGTGCCATTTTCAGCCACCTCCGTTCGATGCCCATGCTTCATCCAAGTGAACCTGTTCCGCTTCCGCGCGAAAGGCGCGCCACCTCCCGCCGCAGGGCTGCGGTCGTGAACGCCCTCGTCCTAGTGATGGCTGGGTGCACGAAGCTGCCTCCTCCGCGCTTCGGCATAGCCGCAAGTTCGACGAAGCGGCCGGCGATCGCCCATTCGGCGGTCAACCGCGAGGCGAGCACGACGATCGAGGTCCTCACCTTCAACATCGAGGGGCTCGGCTGGCCCGCCCGCCGCGACCGTAGACCGTCACTCGAGCAGATCGGCGCCACACTGGCGCAACTTAATGAACGCGGCGAAGCCCCCGACATCATCCTCGTGCAGGAGATGTTCAGTCCGGCGGCAGTGCGCGCGATGACGCGGGCGGGCTACCCCTATCAGGCCTGGGGTCCGACGCGCACGCAACGCAAACGCCTACCACCCGACGGTAGGATGTCCGGGCCGTTCCGGTGGAGCAAGGGGGAGACCGGCTTCCACCTCGTCGGATCAGGTCTTGCGGTGCTGAGCCGCTATCCCATCGTAGCGGCACGTTCCGAGCCGTTCGGGAAGCACCGATGCGCTGGCTACGACTGCCTCAGCAACAAGGGCGTGCAGCATGTCCGGGTGGTAGTTCCGGGTGTGCCGCAGCCGATCGACGTCTTCAACACGCACCTGAATTCGCAGGGTGCCTCCAAGGTACCCCGGGAACGCAACGGAGCCGCCCATGCGTTGCAGGTGGGCGATCTCGCGACATTCGTTGCGACGACCGCCGAACGGGGGGCACCGGCCATCTTCGGAGGCGATTTCAACATGCGCGGAGCACCTGACCGCCTGGCCCTTTTCGAGACCAGACTGGCCCCTTTTGCGATGGTGCATCGTCATTGCGTCGCCCCGGAAGCCAAGTGCGACGTGCGAATCGCGTGGGAGAGCGGCGAGCCATGGATGGAAACGGAGGATCTGCAGTTCTTTCGAAACGGGTCCGACGTAAAAATCACGCCGACTAGGCTGGAGTCCATGTTCGACGATGCGCCTGCCGACCTTCGACTATCAGATCATGAGGGGTTCAAGGTAGCCTACCGGCTGAGCTGGCATCAGCCGGTCCCGCCTGTGAGGTAGGCAGCATCGTACGATCTCCATCCCCCTATCACGCCCAAGCCCTTCAAGCCTCGACAAGCTGGATGTTCGGGTGATCGGCGATGATCGCCATCACCGTATCGACGTACGTCTGCCCGATCCCGGCCTCCAATTCCCCGATCCTTCGAGCGATCGCGACCGCATCGTAGACATCCGGCCGGCGCAGCTTGGAAAGCAGATGGTTGCGCGTCGCGTCGAAACCTAGAGCAGCCCTGCTCTCCGCGATGTCCTTCCAGAGGATGCGGACGGGCTCCCGGCCAACGATCGCGCCGTAGCCGCCGCCAAGCATGTCGTTCAGTGCGTCGAGGCTTTCACCGAGCTCCCATTCCTCGCCGGACATGAAGACCCGATTGATCTCCGCATACAAGGACGGGATGTCCCTGATGTTCCGTCCCGAGACCGTGAGCGTCTTAGTCATGCGGCCGCCCCCCACCCAAAATCACTCGAGCCGTCAAAGACGCCGCAGCCTCCCAAGGTTCCAGGATGCTGGAACGGCATTTCGCAATGTCGGCACAGGTCGCCATCGCTGGATCACGCGCCGCGGATGATCCGTTGGTCAGCGCCGCACCTTCGATGCCGGTCTTGATCGGGCACTTCGACCCGAGCCGATGCCCTCACTGGCGAGAAGGCGCGCGAGTTCCGCCACCTGACGTTCGATGGAACGCGCCAGTCGTTCCATGCGGGCGCTCCGTGGCCCAGGCGGCACGGGAGCCGCCGAGGTCGCCCGCAACCACAGCTCCATCTCAGCCGCCCGATGGTCGGTGATGGGCACGATGCCGCCGACCATCTTGCTGTAGTGCGGCTGCGTCACTCCGAGGGCGTCGGCCACCGCACGCTGGGTAAGGCCGAGTGCACGCCGCCTTTCGTCCAGCCGATCCCTCAACTCCAACGTTGCTTCCACCCGCCATGCATCATAGAATGCATATATGCATGCATCGGCTAAAGCAACGCAGCGCGTTCGCGCCTACGTCGAGGGAACGGTGAGATCGCTCGACCTGCCGCCCGTCCACGCGCTCGTGGACGGCATGGACCTGCAATGGGGCGACGCCTCCATTCCGATGACCCCGGCCTACTGGGCGGCTCAGACCTGGATGTGGCGCCTCGACGCGCCCGATCACTATCGGCTCGGGCATACCCTTGCGGAGGAGCTGCTGGCCTGCATGCTCGGAGGTCACGGCATCCCTGCGGAGGTCGGGCTCGCCGCATACCAAAGGCTCCGCCGCGCCATGCATGCATCGGCGGATCGGCTATGCGACCGGGGCGCGGTCCTCACGATGCTGACGGAGCCACTGGAGGTGGGCGGTCGTCCGATACGATACCGGTTCGCGGCTCAGAAGGCGGCATACGTCGCGGAAGCGTTCTCGAGACTACCCGAACTGGATCACGACGCCGACGACATCACGCTCCGGAACGAACTGACGCGACTGCGCGGCGTAGGCCCGAAAACCGCGTCCTGGGTGCTGAGGAACCTGCGCGGCAGCGACGCCGTGGCGATCCTCGACGTCCACATCATCCGCGCCGGACTGGCACTTGGCATCTTCACCGAGGCCGATCGCGTCGAGCGTCACTACGATCGCATGGAGGCGAGCTATCTGGCCTTCGCGAAGGCGATACGGGCTCCCGCTTCCATCCTCGACTCCGTCATCTGGATGACGATGCGGCAACTGCCCTCCACACCGCCAGCACGCCGCGGCGCGCGGCCGTCAGGCGTTCCACGGCAGCACGCGCTGCCGCTCTGATCGACCGCGATCCAACGGATTCGGACGCTTCTCTCCTTGCGGCGCGGGCGGTGGCCGAGCCACTCTCGCCGCGAAGCGAGCAGGAGGCATCATGTCCGGAAGCGGTGGAGACAGAAGCGATTACCAAACGTCCGTTCCGATAGGATCCCCTCCGAAGCCCGGCAGCGGCGCAGGGGGTGGTGGCGGAGGCGGCGGCGGTGACGATCCCTGCGCCATCGTTCAGAACGCGCCGATCAACAGTCCCAATCCGGCGGTGGTGCCCGGCCTCTCCATCGGCGACGTACTGGACGTCGAGCTGACCGGCTCACCACCGCGATACGTGCTCCAGGTCCGTACCGCGGGCGGTCAGGTGGCGGGTTCGCTCACGCACGTAGGCCACCTCGCCCTGATCCGCTGCATCCAGGCAGGCAACGCATACCAGGCCGAGGTCATCCAGCGCACCGGAGGAGCCGTCGTCGTGCGGATCGAACGCACGTGACGAGCGTCGTCGGAGGCGTATACGCCGAGCGCTGCCTGGAGCCGTACTGGAACGACGTCTACGGCTCGGCCGGCCGGGCCGCCGCTGCGATGAGCGGCAACGTCGCGGACGTCCGGCTGCACACCTATCGCGCCGCCGGAATCGCGGAGGGCCTCGAGAATCTCGGGGCGGTCTTCGGCATCGACGTCCTTGGTCCCGAGGTGCCGGGTGACGGCGTCGCGTTCGACTACATGCACTCCTTGGCCGATCCGAGGATCACGCCCCGCCCCGATGCGATCCCGCAGCACGCTCCGATCGTTGTGCACGACGATGTCGTACTCCGCTTCGGCATGCTGGAAGGTACCGCGGAGGTGCATGGCGGGCGCGTCGTCTACGATCCCCAGTCCGCCTTCGATCCCAGGCCGTTCCGCGAGAACGGGTCAACCGCCGAGGAGCTGGCGCTGATCCTGAACCGCTTCGAAGGCTTTCGCCTCACGGGCGAGCGGGACCCCCATAGGATCATCGACGCTCTCGTCGGATCCGGTCAGGCCGACGTGGTCGTGCTGAAGCTCGGTGGACACGGCGCGCTCGTGGCGGAAGGTGGCGTGACGTCGATCGTGCCGGCCTATCGCAGCGCCACGGTCTGGAAAGTCGGCTCGGGAGACGTGTTCTCCTCGGCGTTCACGGCCCAGTGGGGCGTCAATCGCGTATCTGCGGCGGCGGCGGCGGACCTCGCGTCCCGCTCGGTGAGCGTCTACGCGGAAACCCGCGGTCTACCCACGCCGCCGTCTGACGAGCTGATGAGACTCCCCCTCGCGCCGGTCGTGCCACAGGCGGGACGCATCTACATCGCGGGTCCGTTCTTCAATCTCGCGGAACTGTGGATGATAGAGGAGGTGCGCGGCCGACTGCTCGACATGAACGTCGACGTCTTCTCGCCGCTGCACGACGTCGGGCGCGGCCCCGCAAGTGAAGTGACGCGTCTCGATCTGGAGGGGCTGGACGGATGCGACGTCGTGCTCGCCATCCTCAATGGCGGCGACGCGGGGACCATCTTCGAGGTCGGCTACGCCGTGGCAAAGGGCAAACCGGTGGTCGTGCTGGCGCAGAACGTGCTCGAGGAGGACCTGAAGATGCCCGCAGGATCGGGCTGCATCATCGTCGAGGACCTGGTGACCGCCATCTACCAGGCCGTCTGGGCGCTAGCATGAAGGGACTGCTCCTTTCAGGCGGCATGGACTCGATCGCACTGGCATACTGGAAGCGCCCGCAGGTCGCGTTCACCGTCGACTACGGACAGGCCGCCGCACCCGCGGAACTCGCCGCCTCCCGGCAGATCGCGTCCGATCTCGGCATCCGGCACGAGGTCGTGGTTGCCGACTGCTCGTCCCTTGGATCCGGAGACATGGCTGGCGCCCCGCCGCTGGGGCTCGCCCCGGCGAGCGAATGGTGGCCCTACCGGAACCAGTTGCTCGTGACCCTCGCAGGCATGCGGGCGGTCGCCATCGGCGTCACGGAGCTGATGGTCGGTTCGGTTGCGTCCGACGGCGTGCACGCGGACGGCAGAGCAGATTTCTACGCGGCGATCGACGGCCTCATGAGCCTTCAGGAGGGAGGGCTGCGCGTCACCGCACCCGCCCTGCACCTCGCCACCGCAGAGCTCGTCCGGACATCCGGGATCCCTGGCGAACTCCTCGCATGGGCGCATTCCTGCCACGTCGGCCCACTGGCGTGCGGCCAATGCCGCGGATGCGTCAAGCACTTCGAAGTGACGGCGGAGCTCACCGGCGATGCGTACTGAGGCGGAGCCGAAGCCGTTCATCCAAGCTCGGCGCGAGATCGCTCCCCTGCCGGACTGGCCGCTCGTCACGAGTTGGGCCGGACACGCCCGCGGCCTAGGCGGCTCCTTCTCCGATGTCCTGGACGCCCGCCGTTCCTCCGTCGGCGGTTCGGTCGACGAGAGCGACGTCGCAGCGCTGCTCGTGAACGCGATGCGTCTGCGCTTCCGCCGTGACGATGGCCGCTTCGGCGCGTGGGAGAGCCGATCCACTCCGAGCGCCGGCGGCATGTCGGCGCTCCGCCTCCTGGTGCTGCCCATCGAGGCCGATGGGCGGGCCGGCATCTACGACGACGCGAGGCATGGCCTCATCGCAGGCCCTCAGCTGACTCCGGCATGCGACCTGAACGCCAGGAGCGTCCGCGCCCTCACCGGTGCCGCCGCGGGAACGACGATCCAGCTCATCGCGGACCGTACGTCCTACGTTTCCTGCTACCACAATCCCGACACGCTGCTCTGGCGGGATGCGGGCGCGCTTTGCGCCACCGTCTCCCTCATCGCGACATCACTGACGCTGAGTTCGGTCATCCTCGGCAGGATCGGCCACGACGTGGTGGAGGCGACGCGACTGCCTCGCAACTGGACGGCGGCAGGCGCCGTGCACATCGGCCGCACCGAGACCGCCACGTCATGAAGTGCAGACATCCATTCGCACTTTCTGCGCCGACAACGAACGCCAAGCCCAACGAAGGAAGATGATGATGCTCCTACCTCTACGGTGGCTGTTCGCCGCCACCCTGATGCTTGTCGGAACTGCGGCGCAGGCCGAGACGGTCGTGGCAACGAAGGTGAACTGCCGTGCCGCCGCGCGCACCACCTCCCCCGTCCTCGGCGTGCTCCATCTAGGGGACGTCGTGTCCGTGCTCTCCTCCGAGCGTGGGTGGAGCTACGTGGATCCCGCGGACCTGCCCGCGTGCTGGGTACGGGACGATCTACTCGGCAACTCGGCCGCCTACGCGGGCACCGTCAGACGATCGGCGATCAGCAAGGCACGTGCGACCCATCCGTCCCGCCTCAGAACCTCCGTCTCCCACCATGCGGCTCGCACTTCGTCGACGCGGCGGACGGCATCCGGGCGGCGCTCGAGCCGCTCCCGGGGCCTCTACGACGGTGGGGGCAGCTGTCCATGCAGCGGTTCCAACATCTGCGTCGGTCCACGCGGCGGCCGCTAATGCGTCACCAGCGGCGGCAACAAGCGCTATGGCGTCTGAGGCAAAGACCGGGCGTTGGGTCGTCTAGCGGCTTTAGCCCGTAGCCAAGGCCCCGCGACGGGCGAGCACGGAAAGTGGCTCGATCCAAGTCATAGAAATGCTGGTCGAATCCCGCTCACTGGCTAGACAGTCGGCCGATGTCCGATACGACCAATCGCCTGAGCCGACGCCAGCTGGAATGCCTGGCCGGGGTGGCCGCGCTCAAGAGCAGCAAGCAGATCGCGGTCGAGCTCGGAATCTCGCCAAAGACCGTCGACAACTACATCGCCGAGGCGGTCACGGCGCTTGGGGCCACGAACCGGCGGGACGCGGCCTCCATGCTGGCCGCGGGCGTGGACCCGGATAAATCCCATGTGCAATCCCCCCGGGTTGAGGAAGGGCCCGGCCCTGAGCCAGTCACCGCGTCGCTGCCACAGCCGGTCACACGGACATCGATGCGCGACTTCAGCTTCCTGACGGGGCCCAAGCGCGTGCTGCTGATCCTGGTGGGATCCCTGATCGTCGTCCTGGCGATCGGCGTCTCGGTCGTGGCGGCCGTCGGCATGATCGCGATCTACGAGCGTGCCGGCAACGATCGTTGATGCAGAGCCGCAACGCGGCTCCCAGGGGGATATTCCATGAAGGACAGCAACCGCTCGACCATGTTGGTCGTCCACTCCGATCTGAAGGCCGCCGAGGAGGCGACCGACGTGAATCTGCGCGCGGTTCACCAGCTGTTCGGCTCGGTCATGCAGGGCAGCCAAGCCCTCGGCTTCACCTACGGCGTCCCCCAAGGGGTGATGACCGACGTGGCGGAGGCGACACGTCTCATCACCTCCGCCAGGCACCACATCTGCCGGGCACACGAGCAGATGCGCCGCGTGGCGGAACGCCAGTCGATTGACGTGACGGCGTTCGGCGACATCGATCCGACCTTCGAATCCGCACGGGACACCCTGAACGTCTCGGCCAGCGTCACCTGATCGATCGGTCTTGACGAACGTACTGGCATTCCTGAGCCTTCTCGTCTTCGGCATCACCTACGCGCTTGCGCGCGGAGGTGCGCCTGAGCGCCTGATGGCCGCCATCATCCTGTACGGCGTCACCGCATCCAAGATCGCCATCCATGATCGCGTGCGCGCGTTCACGCAGCCGGAGTTGGCGCTGCTGCTGGTCGACCTGTCGATGATCGGTCTGGGAAGCTGCATAGCCCTGAAGGCGGAACGGATCTGGCCGATGCTAGTCGTCGCAGCACTTCTCGCGGGCGTCGAGCTGCAGATCGGGGTCCTCATGGCTCCTGCCAGATACCATCAGGTATACAGGGTCTGCCACGCCGTCAGCGGCTATCTCGTCCTCCTCCTGCTCATCGGCGGAACGCTCAGGCATCGGCTTCGCATTCGTTCTGGCGCTGAACGCGACTGGACGCGCTTCACGTGATCGGAGGCCGATCTCGCCGAAGGCATTCCCTGAGCCGTCCGGGCGTCGTGATGCCTGATCCCGCCTCGCAAACGAAAGAACTCCATGAAACGCGTCCGCCCGGCGAGGACTGAGCGAGCACTCAACGAGAACGACGCTTGGGCGAAACAGAAGGCGCACGGCGGCCCAGCCCAAGTGCGCCGCCCCAGATCGGCCGACGTCGACGTGGTCGAACGGGCGCGGTGCGCATACGTGCTCAGTGGCAGACGCTCCACCCTGCTCGGATCCGGCCTGTTCGCGGACCCAGGTTGGAACATGCTGCTGGATCTGCTCCTGTCGGAAGTCGACGGCAACGTTCTCAGCGTCACGAGCGCCTGCATCGGTTCGAGGGCGTCGCATTCGACCGCGTTGCGACACATGATGCTGCTGCGCAAAGCCGGGCTCGTGGAGCGTGTGCCGGACGGCACGGACCGCAGGCGCACGATCGTGCGGTTGACGGATCGAGGTTGGGAGGCGCTGCATAGACTCTTCCAGACGGAACGGTCAGCAGCGGCAGCGTAGCGATCCGTCGTCGAGCGGCCCACCGACCCGCGATCGCGCAAGTGCGGTGGCTAAGCTCCTCGCGCCGCTGCGTCGGCCCAGGCGAATGGTCAGGCATGTCCGGCTTGTTCCACACGCCCGGCCATGAGACACATGGGCATCATGCGGAGCGAAGCCATAATCGAAGTCGTCGGGAAGGTGCTTTCCCGCGCACCGGAGTGGTTGCGTTCCGATCTCGCGGCCCGTGAGCCACTCGTTCGTCAGCGTGCCGAGGAGACCCTCGCCGCGATGATCGCAGCGGCGATATCTGAGGCCGAGCCCGAGAAGCTCACATAGGCGAGACGCCACGTCTTCCAGACTTCGGGCGACGCGCCAACGCCGCTAGAATGCGTCGGTGGTGGGCCCGGCGAACTCGTGGCTCAAGACATCCAGCGGGGCCGCTCCGTCAGCGCTCCTCATGCGTGCTATCGTCGCCACGGCGCGCACCCTTCGACCTCCATCGCTGATCCGTACGCAAACGCGTGGTGCGGATGCGCTCGCCGCCGCGCGTGCTCCGCAACTGCCAACATCGCCTGCAGCAAAGGGCGGACGGCGGCGGACCACGGCGCCACCGCGAGCTGGTCGATCTCGGCCGCCGTCGCGGCCATGGAGAACAAGCGGCCCGCAGGCCGGATTTCGAGGGTTTCAGGGTGGAAGTGATCCGAAGGGGAAAAAAGGCCTTCAGTGACTTCCGACGACGAAACTCGCGCTTCCAAGCGCAATCGAAGGACCACCATGTCGCCAGTAATCGACCCGCAAGCCGTGAACCACTCCACGGTCGCACTAAGCCGCGAGATGACGCCGCAGGGCCGGCGCCGACCCGCGGAATCGGACACGCTCTTCATCGGCACGCCGCCCGCCTCCGAAACCGATCATGACGAATTGAGAAAGTTCGGACTCAGCAAGAACTACCAGCTGGTGGTGGCGACCTTCGACCCGGCCGATCCAGATGTGGCACCAGCGAGCTTCCTCGCCGTGCTGACCGATGGACTGACGATCACCTGCGGTCTGGCCGGTGGTCGCCTGTGGAAGAAGGATCGTCAGAGCGCATCCATCCTGCTCTTTCCGGACGCCAGGGTGCTGCTCAAGATGAGCTCGAAGGGCCGCCTGATCATACGAGAGATGAAGGGACCGTACGGCGATCACGGATACGAACTGGCACGAGCGTCGCTCCTATCGCGCGCCAATCGGAAGCCTGGTCGCGCGCCGGTGGTCGCACCCGTCGGAACGTTGGTAACCGTCCTCGACATCACGACGCTGCAGGCCACCTTTCAGGCGGCATGACGGCCGCTGCGTCCGCGCATCAGCGCGAGGCTCAAGCCGAAGCCGGCAAGCTCGAAGATCGTAGCCGTGGAACTTCGCCTTTCCTGCGCGTGCGCACGCGATTCCACAGAGGTTATTATAGGACATACTTCAGAGATGAAAATGCTCTCGCCCCGGGCGGAGCCTATCGTGATGACCACTTAAGGATTGGTTTACGGACGCCCTGCGGGGCGTCCTTTTTTCCCCTCCCTTTCTCAACTGCATCGCTCCCGGAAACCCTGTCGGGTTTCCTTTCGCTCCACGCGCGCGCGTACACGACGCGAGGCCGCACCTCGCACCGGCCAGCCAAGTGATCGTCGCGCGGGTGAGCCTTCGGCTACGACGTCCCCGTAGGCCGGCGCTCAGGTTGGCCTGGTCCAACTGAGCATGCCAGTCGCGCACGGGTCGATCACCTCGTCACATCGCTTGGTGATCGACACGCGCACGCACCCGAACGGGTCAGTCTGCACCGAAGCCGCCCCTCGTCCCTGCCCGACGCGCATCTGACTTGCGCATTCCGGCACTGCTTCCAAAGCTGCAAGAAGCTTGATCCGACCAGCTGAAACCATCGCTTAACCGCATCCGGTAAGGACCCGTCAATACCCCCGCCCCCATGCCTTCAGCGAAGTTGGCGGGGACCGCATGAGGGATATCGAGAAGGCCCGGATCATCCGGGCGGCCATTCTGGGATCGACGACGGACGTCGAGTGGGGCAGTACCGTGTTCGAGGACGTTGAGCACCGCTGCTGGCATGTGCGTGGATGCGGGTGGCGCGCAACGGTTTCCAACCTCCTGGACGTCATGGATGCGGACGGACGACGCGTCCGGCCGTGCAGGCACGACCACTTCGAGCTGCGACAGCAATCCATCATGGAGGTCTTCAACGATGCGGAGCAGCCGATCCTCGGCTTAAGCTACGGAACCGAAGCCGATGAGGATGTGCTCTTCCGGTTCCACGCGGAGGACTGCGACCGCATCTTCAAGCATGATCTCGCCATGGAGCGGCTGGAGGCAGCCCGACGCCGACCTTCGTCGACGATCCTCTATCCCACGGCACATGCGAATTGATGGCCAGGGCGGCGGTCGGCCAACCGACGTGTTCGCCAGCCCCGTACCCGCTCTCTGAGCCCGACCCTCGACGGCGAAGTACCCGCTGCCGAACGAAGTTCCGGAGCCTCACCATGGGAAGCCCGGCTTGCCGCCGCTCCCGTGCCGGTTTCGCAAGACCGGCAGGGAGATCAGCTATTCCATGCCAATCCTAGGAATCGATGTGCGGCCTATCCGGGAGAAGCCGCCTCTTCGACGTGCGCGTATCCAGCCAGATGACGCGCGTGCCGCGGTCACCGGCATATGCCGCTATGTCGCCGGTCCCGCCCTTTCCGGCCGCCGGCTGTCCGTCCCAGACGACGATGAGGAGATCGCTCTCGTCGGCAACCCGGTGCCCCGCGGCGAGATACGCGTCCTCGTCTCCACCATCCGAGACCATCGCGACCACGTCGGCACTGCGTGAGAGTAGCGACCGGTAGATCGCCCGATCCTCATCATCGAACACTTCGGCGTACTGGGCGTGCGGGATCACGGCTTTGATCGCCATGCCGCGTTGCAGCGCCACCTCCGCCGCTATCGTATCCGCGCCGGTGGCCAGACTGGTCCACAGCTCGTTCGCGCCGGCTTCCTCCGCCAGCGCATGATCGATCTCGGCGCGAACCCAGGACCAGTCGATCCCTTCGCGCATCTGGTGCCCGGTTATGCCAACGCTGGTCATTGGCCGAGACCGGCGCGCAGGGTGGCGAAGAACTCGCCGGTCGAGGACACGCGCGCCGCGGCTTCGTTGAGCGACCCTGCGCGCTTCCGTACGAAGGTCTGCTCCGCGGCCTTCGACGTGCGGGCGTACAGATCGATCTCGGCGTCGGTGCGTAGGTACGGCCACTTGCGCAAAAATTCGGGCGGTGTCGCGTACCCCGCGAGGAAGGTCGCGAGAGGATAACTCTTCTCGGTCGCCACCCCGATCTCCCATGGAACCCACTGCGAGGCCTTCGTGGCCTCCGACACGATGGCGAGAAGCTGCGTGCAGCGCCCCATCTCGTACCTGATGTGAGCCGCCAGATCCTCGCCGCGCTGGATGAACGGGTCGATGACGTCGAGGTACGAGACGATGCCATGGTGCGCCTCGAGTCGACGCGCGATGATGGCAGCGGTCGCCGAGTCCGCAGACTGGTGCGAGAGGAAGACCTTGATCATGTCAGATCAAGTTGTCTACGACGAGGCGCCGATAGTGCTCGCCCAGGACGGTCAACTTGCAGGACCTGCTATTCAGTGCTGCGTAGTACATGTGCGTTTCTCCGACCGGCACGACGAGGTTCACCCTATTGTAGCGCTGCAGAATGGCGAACACCTCCGTCTTCGCCGGTTCCGCAACAGCTTCCGTTGGCTCGTAGGAGGGGTCGAGCGGGAACTCGAATGGCGGGTCGGGAAAGAGCTCCGGCAGGCGGTGCAGGTCGGGAAGTGGAATGGGTGGCTGGACCTTCTTCATGATGACGAAGCGTTTGACGTTCGTCTTGAACACCGGTCGCTGCCCGCCCCACGAACCTAGGGACTGATCGATGTGCGCGTATACTCCACCCGGTGTGATCTCGCCGACAAGGTTGCCCGCGCCGCCGTTCAATGCATCGATCAGCAGACCGGTGAATACGCCACCGCCATTGCTCTCGGATGCATACTGTTCGGCCGTAGACGCCGTGAGGATGGTCATACCGTCGGAAAGCTCAGCGATCTTCTGCCCGCCGGGACGGTCACCCGCTATACCCGAATGACAACTGTCTAGGATGACGATCTTGTTCTGCGCCTTGCAAGCATCGGCCCAGACCAGGATCTCGGCCAACGATACCCCGTCGTGTCCGGTCTTCGAATCGCTGGCGATCAGGTAGCCGCCCGCCGCCTCGACGTGACCATGGCCTGCGAAGTACAGAAGCGCGGTCTCCCCCTCGTGGCTGAAGAGTTCCTGAATGGCGGCGCGCAGCTCGTCGCGGGTGGCCGGGTCCGAGGAGCCGGTCCCCGTCACCATCATGACGTCGAAGTTGCGGGTGCCGTCGCTGTTGCGTTCGAGCGCGCTCCGGACACCATAGGCGTCGTTGACGCAACCGTGCAGCTGGGAGGCGTGTGTGTAGTAGTCGATCCCGACAATCAATGCCTTACGCATGGTTCAGGTCACCCATAGTACAGATTCCATATTCCGGTCGCGACCGAGCTTGAATTCCAGCTCACGCACTGGGCGGCGGCCCTGCCGACCACACTCGACGTCCGCTGAGCCCCCCGCAGATCCACCGCCAGGATCGGCTTGCCGTACACCGCGGCGCCATCGATCTCCTTGCCGATCCACTTGCTGTAGTTGGCGTACATGCCGGTCGGGATGACGATCACGTGGCTGCGTGCGATCTGACGGTAGATCGCCTCGCGAAGCGCCATGTCGGTGCGCGCGTTGAGAACGGGATCGGTTTTCGGGACCGAGTAGTTCCTGAAGTCTATCGTCGCCTGACCGAACCTCCAGTTCTGTCCGAAGATCCAGGACGACAGGGTCTCGTAGTGTCCAGAATACGACCATGAGTGACTTATAAACACGTGTACCTGATGAAGGCTCATCTCGGCTCCCTAGTTTCATGGAACGCTAAGAGAACATCGAGCGTGCCTCAAGCAGATAAGCGTCCATATTGACTGCCTTTTTCCAGCCTCTCACCGGCTGGTAGGGTCCAGTCCACTGACAAGCGGCGGGTTGGCGAAGCCCATCGTCGGGAACGGGATCGCCTCATCCGCCGCGAGTCGCATGCGCAACAACGGGCCGCAGTTCGCCGGACGCCCCGCTGGGTGCACTCACAACCTCTCCGCTCAGGTCCATGCGCCCCTCATTCGACCGAGATCGTGACCCCCTCGGCGCGTAGTCCGCTGAGTTCGAAGAGGAGGTCGCTTCTCGTCGCAGACGCCGAGTGTCGGCTCGCTGGCGAGACCCCCACCGTAAAGACGGATTCGCCGCCGCCGAACTTCTCCAAGCGGATGTCCGAGGACAAGCCGTCACTTACGGCCGACGACACGGCGAGGTGCTGCGCCAGCAATTCACGTGCGGTCTGCGCCGAGGCCGCGCCAGCAACCGTGACCTTCAGGTGGATCGTCGTTGGGGCGACAACAGCGGACTTGTTGATCACGGTCGAGGAGATGAAGGACGAATTCGGTATGATCGCCACGGAGCCGTCGTCCGCCACGATCTCGGTCGCTCTCACCCGCATCCTGCGGATCTTCCCCTCGGAACCCGAAACGGCCACCAGATCACCGATCTTCACCGGGCGCTCGAACAGCATGATTACGCCTGACACGAAATTCTGGATGATCGCCTGAAGCCCGAAGCCGATGCCGACGGTCAGAGCGCTGGCGATCAGCGTGATCTTCTCCAGCTGAAGACCCAATGTCCCGCTCGTCGCCAGGAGCGCCACGATGATGCCGACGTAGCTGAGGCCGGTCGTGATCGAGGTCCGCGCCCCGATGTCCAAGCTGGTCGAGGGAAGGAAGCGTCGCTCAAGCCAACCCCGCACCATCCTGGTAGCGGTGATCCCGCCGATCAGCACGGCGATCGCCGTGAAGATCGTCCCCGGAGAGAGATTGATGGTCCGGAGCGACGCGAGCATCGGACTTGGTCGGACCTGCTCCACCACATTGTCCCCGGACCCCTGAAGCGGTGCCACGGCGAGAAGGAGCGCGATGAGCCAGATGGCGACGCTCAGCACCGCGCTCGCGAGAAGCGCGCCCTGATCGATCCGCGTCTTCTGCACGCCCACCACGCCGGTGGCGAACCGGGCCGCCCGCTTGTCCTCTCCCAGAAGCTGGGCGACGAGGGCGTCGAGGAAGCGGGTGATCAACCATGCCGTCGTCAGCACGAGCCCGACCCAGAGGATCTCTTGCAGCACCGTCATGGCGAAGCGCGTATGCCCGAGAAGGAGCGCACCGAATGCGACCGCGAGCACGGCCCAGACGATGGCGGTCAGGCCGAAAATCGCCGGAAGACTTGGACCTTCGTCCGACAAGGCGGCGGAGATCGAGCGCTCACGGGCACGCCCCGCCAGCACGAGAAACCGACCTATGAGCACGAGCTGCGCCAAGGCCAGCGCGCCCTGCGCCACCCCCCACGACGTGTCGGACGCATGGAGAATGCGCGACGCCTGATCGATGAAGGCCGCCGTCCCGAGCATGATGCCGGCGGCAAAGGGGTACATCGCGATCGTCTGTCCTAGCCCCGACGGGAGCTGAACCGGCCGCAGTTCCTTTGCATCCGCCGACCTCAGGGCCCTTCCGATCCCTAGTCCTAGGCCGGATATGACGCAGCCGGCGAACATGACGGTCGCCAGCGTCCGCACTTCCGGCAGCAATTCGAGGCAGCGCGTGAAGCCGTTGAGGATCAGAGCCCCGCCCACGCTGAAGCAGACGAGCGTGACGAGCACGGCGCCAAGCGCGCGCCCGAATACCGCAAGACCCGAGTGCCTATGCTCCCTCTTCAGAAAGGCGGAGAGCCGCGCAAGAATCCATTCGCGTGCCGGGCCCATGATGACGAACGCCAACGCCAGCGCACCGATCAACGTCGCGAGCCGGTAGGCATCGGGTGCGGGTTGAGCCAGCTGTTCCGCGATCAACGCCATGCCGGAGCCAGCGTCACGGGAGAGATCTGCGAACAGGCCGCCGCCCGCTGCCGCCGGCCCGGATCGGGCCGGCGATGCCGCTGCGACGGGCTCGACGATGCCCCAGAACGCGGCGCAGGTAAGAAGGGGCGGTGCCCAGCGTAGTCGAGCCATGATCGATCCTCAGAAGCTGTAGCTGGTGGACAGGAAGGCCGATGGCTGCGTCCTGCGCTCTACCAGAGGGCTGCGCCTGGCGTCGTTCAGGAGCATCGAGAAGTTTCCGGAGGCCGTCAGGTTGAGTGAGTTCGTAAGGCGGTAGTTCAAGACCACACCGGCGTTCACGTCCTTGAACCCGCCATCGAGCTCGAACTCGCTCAGTCCCGAAGCCACAGACTGCCGCCGATTTATACCGAAATAGCGGTCATTGTGCCGGCTAGGGTTCGATCCAGGCAGGTTGATGTTCGAATTTACCGAGGACGAGCGCATGCGTGACGTCGCACATGTCAGGCGCATCATCGAGGCATACCGCGCCCGCGGCTTCACCACCGCGATCGACGACTTCGGAGCCGGCTATGCCGGATTGGGACTGCTCGCGGAACTCCACCCCGACATGCTGAAGCTCGACATGGCCCTCATCCGTGGCATCGACGAATCGGCGGCTCGTCGGACGATCGTCGCCGGAGTAGTCGGAATAGCCGACGCATTGGGCGTGCGCTGCATCGCCGAGGGCATCGAGACGTCCGAGGAGCTCCGCACGTTGAAGGAAGTCGGCGTTCAACTCTGCCAAGGATACCTCCTCGCCAAACCCGCCGTAGCGGCTCTGCCTCGCGTGGCGCTGCAGCGATAGCCGCGACCCCGCTGCCCCGGGATGCTCGACCGTCAGGCCGCCGCCTAATCCAAATCGCACTGCGAATGCAGGTCCGCCCCGACGACGTCTCGAGCCAGACCGGCAAGATGCGCATGGTGCGTGAAGAACAGAACCTGGGTCGACCCCGCCAGCTCGGCCAGCACCTCGAAGCCGGCCCGCGCGCGGTCGTCGTCGAAGTTGATGAACAGATCGTCGGCGAGGAACGGCATCCTTACGCCGCTGACGACGGACTGCTCCGCGGCAGCCAGGCGCAACGCGAGAAAGAGCTGATCGGCGGTACCGTCGCTCATCGCGTCCACGTCGATGGCGCTGCGGCCGTCACCCGTCACGCCGAGCAGACGCGGCGGCGCCGCGTCATGGTCGATGCGAAGATCCGTGTAGCGGCCAAGCGTCAGGCGACGGAACAGTCCGCCGGCACGTTCGAGCAGCGGATCCTGTCGTTCACGGCGGTGGCGCTCGATCGCCCAGCGCAGCGTCACCGCCTGAGCGCGTTTCAGTACGTACGTCTCGGCCTGGGCGGCCATCTCGGCTCTGGCCTGCTCCGCCTCGCCGGCAGCTTCGGCCGCACCGTCGCCGTCGAGATCAAGCGCCTCGAAGGCTATCTTCGTCTCCCTCGCGACCTCGGCCGCGGCGGTGACGCTGGCGTTCGCCTCCGTCAGCAGCGAGGCAAGCGCTACGGAGCGCGTGGCGGCGACATCGGGATCCACTTCACGCCATTGCTCTTCCAGCGTGTCGATCGACAGGCCGTCTCCGGCCGCGGTCATCTCGGCGATCGCGGACGCCAACGCCTCCCGGTCGCCGCGAACGCGCCTGGACTCCTGCACGGCGACGTCGAGCTCCTCGATCGCCATGCCGCCGAGGTCGTCGACGACGGGGCGGAGGCCGACGATGGCCGCGTCACGCGCGGCCGAAGCCCGATCCATCTCCTCCAGTCGACGATTGCGCTCCGCAACAAGATCGCGCCGTAGGCCGGCCCCAGAACGGGCCGTCTCGAGACGCGAACGCAGGCTATCGAGAGACGCTTCGCCCTCCCCCGCCGAATCAGACCAAGCCGCCTCGACATCCGCCTTGAACCGTCGAGCATCGAGATCAATGCCGCGGATGCGCCCCTCGAGAGCCTCGGCCGCTTCGGTCACGACGCGAAGCTCGTCCATCAAAGACAGCGGGGCGTCACCGTCCGCGATCGCCAGCTCCGCGCCGACCACGGACCGCAGATCCCGCCATTCCTCCTCGATCCGCCGGATCTCGTCCCCGTGCCGCCGGCCAAGACGCGCCTGGGTGGTCAGCGCGTCCGTCAGCTGACGGACCTCTGCGTGATCCTGACGGTATGCGGCATCCCTCGCCTCACCTTCAGCACGCCGCCGCTCCCCCTCGATCAGCAGTGGGGACAGCAGATCGCCGTCTCCCGCCAGATCCGGCATCGTCTGCCGGAGCGTCGCGCAGGCGTGACGAACCCTGGCACCTTCCATCTCCGCCTGCAGGACAAGCCGAGCCGCCGCATCCGCAGCCTGCCCCGCGAGCGCACGATCGGCCAGCCAGCTTCTGAACCGCGCGGGATCCATCGGAGGCAGGCCTGTCGTTTCGAGGCGGTTGCTCCAAGATGTCAGCGCTGCGGATCGGTCGGCCTCGGCCTGGTCGCGACGGCGGATCGCCTGCGCGCGACGCAGCCGCGCATCCTCGATCTGCTGGTCCACGAGACCTAGCCGCCCCGAGGCGGCCGCGAATGCGAAACGCCTGTCGGCGACATCGTCCGCCTCCATCACGCGGGTACGATAGGCGTGTTCGGCTGCTGCAGGATCGTCCGGCCTCTCGCCGTTCAGGAGCGCGCCGCGAAGTTCAGACCAGAGGATCTCCCGACGCTGGCGTGCGTCGGTGACGTCGCTGGCGGAAACGGCCTGACCGCCGCCCGCAAGGGCTTCCCGGTCGAGCGCCATGCGCTCGATCTCATCCTCTGCGCGAGCCGCATCGTCAGCGGAATTGCGGGACATGTCCCGAAGACGCGTCACCTCCACCTCGACGGCCGCGATCTCCTGCTCGTGCAGGCTGGGCAACAGATCCAAGTCGAGCGCGGTTCCGACCCAAGGCAGGAGCCTCGCGAGATGCCGCTGCACCGCGTCCGCGCCGGACCGGGACGCCTCGGAAGACGCCGCCTGCCGTGCGTCGACATCGTCGCCCAGTCGTCTTGCCGCGTCCACCGCCGCGACCAGAGCAGCCAGATCGTCCGTCAGAACCGCGTCCGCCAGTCGACGCTCGAGCGGACCCAACCTGGCACGGACATCGTCCTCCGTCTCCGACACCGCGCGAAGGGCGGCGGTGGCCTCCGCATGTTGCCGAGCCAGCTCACGCAGACGGGTCACGACCAGACGGGGCGGCAAGGCACGTTCCCCCACCCCCAGATCCGCTCTGAGTTCGTCCCGACGCGCTATTCTGCCGCGGCGCTCGAGATCGAGACGTTCGCGGTCCCCGCTCGCCTTCAGCACCGCACCCCGCCGCTCCACGAGCTCGTCCAGCGTCTCGGCAGCGGCGAGGATGGCGGCATCCTCTGGCAAGGTCGCCAGCCGGTCCGTCACATCCGCAACGAGGGTGGATGCGGTCGATCGGCTCCGCTCCGCCTCCGCGATAGCCTCCAAGGCGACCAGCACCCGTTGCTCCCGCGCCGCGGGCATCTCCTTCACGCCCGCGGCGCGGTCGAGGTTCGCCAGAAGATCAAGGCGCCGACGCATGGCGGGCCCGATCCGTCTCAAGCGCTCGAGTCGCCGCTGCTCCGCCACCAGCTCGTCACGGGCCGCCTCCGCCGCATCCCGCGACGCATCGGCCTCCTCGTACGCTCCGCGCGCATCGGTCCAGGCCTTCGGTCGGACCTGTCGATCCCGGGCGGCCGCACGGCTCGCCTCGAAGCTGCGCTCGGCCTGCGTGAAGGTGCGATGCCTGGCGGCGCGTGGCGCCCAGATCGCCTCGGCTTCGGCCTCGATGGCCGCGAGTGCGGCCGCGACGTCCGTCATGCCCGAGCCGGCGGCGAACAGCGCCTGCCCGACATCGTCCTTCGCCTGCACGATGGCCCTGCCGCCTTCCCGCAGCCTGACATGATCGAGGCTGAACGCCAACCTGAAGCCGTCACGTGTCTGTCCGTGCAGCATAGCCGCGAGCGGGCCCTCGTCGATCGGGCGGTCCGCCTCGTCGACCAGTGAACCGACGTTGGTCTTGCGGCGTCGGATCGCGAGCGAGGAGCCGTCCTCCTCGATCTCCGCACCGATGCGGAGCAGGGGATAGTCGAAGCGGAAGTTGTAGCGGCTTCGGGCCTCGAAGCCGAACAGCAGATCCGTGACCGCCGCCATGCTGGTGGTCTTGCCGGCCTCATTGGGTCCGTAGATCACGTGAAGGTCGGGCGCTCCGGGACGGAATGCCAATTCGCAGCCTTCGAAGCGTCCGAAGCGCTCTAGCGTAAGCCGTCGCAGCCGCATCAGGCGGTTTCGCCGAGGCGTGAACGGAGGCCGCCCGCGGCAACCGACGCCACCCGCCCCCAGTCACCTTCGTACGCGGCATGGCGCAGATCCTCGTCCTCGGCGGACTGGGCGGCCGCCGTCGCCACCAGGAACGGCGAAAGCTCGGCTTCGAGCGCCGCGAGCAGTTCGGGATCCCGGTCGGCGGTGGCGAGCAGCGCGACGACGTCGCTCGACAACGCGGCGGTCGTCACAACTTCGGGCGCCGTCGCACGCACCTGCAGCTTCTCGATCCAAAGGTCCGGAGCGATCGAACCGGCATGCGCGCGGGCTTCGTCGCGAAGCTGCGCCTGACGATCGGCCAGCGTGCCCGCCAGAACCGTCGCGCCCTCCAAGACGACGCGCGCCACGACGCCCCGGTCCGCCGCCTGCTCCGCCCTCGCCGCCGCAAGACGCTCGCGCAGCCGCTCCTGCACCTCGTCCAACGTGTCGCAGCCCGTGCAGTCGACCGTGACGCGCGCCCAGCGCAGGATGTCGAAGTGCACCGGCTCGATGCGCGAGATCTCCCCATCCTCGACCTCCACGAGCACACCACCCTTGGCGCCGGTCTCGCGGATGTTGCGGCCCTGGACGTTGCCCGGGAAGATCACCGGCGGGTCTTCGCAGACCCGTTCGTACGCGTGCACGTGCCCTAGCGCCCAGTAGTCGTATCCACGTGACCTGAGATCCGCCAGCTCGCAGGGAGCATAGGAGGCATGCCCCGGCCTTCCCGACAGCGACGTGTGCAGGACGCCGATGTTGAACATGCCGGGTTCGGCCGCCGGATAGCGGATCGCGAGGTTGTCCGGCGCGGCCTGATGCGCGAAGCTCCAGCCGTGCAGCGCGACGCCCAGGGCTTCGTTCCGGAAGGTCTGCGCGGCACGGTTGCCGAAGCGTTGCACGTTCGGCGGCCAGGGCAGGCTCTTAGTCACGACGGAGCCTGCGTCATGGTTGCCCTGCAGCAGATAGACCTCGATGCCGACCTTCTCGAGCCTGCCCATCTGGCGGGCGAAGTAGAGGCCGGTGCCCATGTCGCGCCAGTCCCCGTCGAAGAGGTCGCCGGCGATGACGACGAAGTCGACCACCGCCCGGATGGCGTAGTCGATCAGGTTCTCGAAGGCCGTCCGGGTGGCCGCGCGCACCTCATCCGCCGGCAAGCCCTCGTAGCGCGCGAGGCCGGTGAGCGGACTGTCGAGGTGAATGTCCGCGACGTGGAGAAAACGGAAACCAGTCATCCTCTTTCATTCATTCCCTTTTACGCGCAACTTGGAAAGCCACATTGCGCGGAGCACCGGGTTTGAACGACATGGAAGACGTCGCGGCGGTCACCGCCGGTGAACTGTTGATCGACGCGGTGATCGCACCCAAGCTGAGCTTCGCCAGCCACCAGAACGACGTTCCCGTCCTCCGCGAACTGAAACTGGTGAACCTGGGAAGCTCCGTGATCGAGAACGTCGTCGTGGCGGCGCGGGCCGACCCGCCGGTCTTCGCGCCACGCGAGTGGCGCTTCGATCGGGTCGCACCGGGCGGCGAGGTCAGCGTCACCCATCGCGACCTGCCGCTGGACGCCGGACTTCTTCTCCAGCTCACCGAGGCGGTGAAGGCGACGGTCACGCTGACGGCAACCGCGGCCGGGGCCAGCGAGCCGCTGACCGAACGCCGCGTCCCGATCGAGCTGCTAGCGCGCAACGAGTGGGGTGGCGCCGCCGCCATGCCGGAGCTGCTCGCCGCGTTCGCGCTCCCCAACGATCCCGCCGTCGGCCGCCTCCTGAAGGCCGCCAGCGACGTGCTGCGCCGCGCCGGCCGTCCCGATGGCATCGACGGCTACCAGTCGAAGTCCCGGACGCGCGTCTACGAACTCGTCTCCGCGATATGGTCCGCGGTGTCCGGGCTCCGGCTCACCTACGCCGAACCGCCGGCGAGCTTCGAGCTGCAGGGCCAGAAGGTCCGCACGCCGGGACAGATCGTGGAGGGCGGCCTAGCCACCTGTCTCGACGGCGCGCTCCTGTTCGCCGCCGCGATCGAACAGGCCGGGTTGTTCCCCGTGCTAGTGATCGTGGAGGGACATGCGTTCGTCGGCGCCTGGCTGCAGCCTCAGGAGTTCGCCACGCTGCTCGTCCCGGATGCGGCCGCGCTGCGCAAGCGAGTGTCGCTTGACGAGCTCGTCCTGTTCGAGACGACCTTGGCCACGGGCGCGAGTCCAGCGGGGTTCGCCCGGGCGGTGGCGGCCGCCAACAGACTGATCGACGAGGAGCGCGAGCCGACCTTCGTGGTGGCGGTGGACGTGCGACGGGCACGCATGCAGCGCATCCGTCCGCTAGCCATGACGGACGCCGGCACGCCCGCCGCCGTGACGGCGGACGGCGCAACCGGCGCCGATCCTGCGGGGGACGCGCTGGAGGCCGCACCGCCCCTCCCGGACTTCGATCTCGTCGAGACGGACGCCGGCGCCGCGACGCCGGAGGGTCGGCTCGATCGCTGGCAGCGGAAGCTCCTCGATCTCACGACGCGCAACCGCCTCCTGCACGTGAAGCCCGGGTCCACGGCGATCCGGCTGATCTGCCCGGATCCCGCGCGGCTCGAGGATGAGCTCGCGGACGGTCGCAGCTTCCGCATCGTCGGCGCACCCGACCTCGCAGGCGCCGCCGGACGCGACGCGTCGCTCCACGCCGAGCGCACGGGCGTCGTGCTCGACGAGGCATATTCGAACGCGGCGCTGGAGCGGGGCGAACTGCTCTCCCCCGGCGATCCGGCGAAGCTCGACGCCCAGCTGGTCGAACTCTATCGCAAGGCTCGCCTCGACATGGCTGAAGGGGGTGCCAACACCCTGTTCCTCGCCGTCGGCTTCCTACTCTGGAAGAAGTCCGCGACGGACGCGAGCCAGTACCGCGCACCGCTCATCCTGCTGCCCGTGAAGCTGGAACGGCGATCGGTGCGCTCGGGGGTGAAGCTCGCCATCCACGAGGACGAGCCTAGATTCAACCTGACGCTGCTCGAGATGCTGCGCAGGGACTTCGAGCTGGACGTTCCGGAGCTCGCGGGCCCCCTGCCCGCCGACGCCTCCGGCATCGACGTGCCCCGCGTGTTCAATCTCGTCAGACGCGCGGTCCGCGATGCCGCCGGATTCGAGGTCGTGACCGACGTGATGCTCGGCTCCTTCTCCTTCGCCAAGTACCTGATGTGGAAGGACCTGGTGGAGCGCACCGATGCGCTCAAGGCCAACCCGGTCGTCCGGCACCTGCTCGAATCGCCCCGCGAGCCCTATCTCTGCAACCAGCAGCCTCCGCGGGCCGAGGCGCTCGACGCCGAGGTCGCCCCCGGCGACCTGTTCACGCCGCTGCCGGGTGACTCCTCGCAGCTCGCCGCCGTCGTGGGATCGGCGCGCGGCTGCGACTTCGTGCTCGACGGTCCGCCGGGTACCGGCAAGTCGCAGACCATCGCCAACATGATCGCGCACAATCTCGCGCTTGGCCGCAAGGTCCTGTTCGTTGCCGAGAAGCGCGCGGCGCTGGAGGTCGTCCACCGCCGTCTGGTCGCACACGGACTGGGACCGTTCTGCCTGGAGCTCCACAGCAACAAGGCCTCCAAGCAGGACGTGCTCCGACAGCTGGACGCCGCGTGGAGCGTCAGCGAAGGCTCGCCCCAGGCCGAATGGGATCGTCGCGCCTCCGAATTGAGGACCAGCCGGGACGGACTTAACCGGCTGGTGGCGGCGCTGCATCGGCGGCACGACAACGGGCTCACCCTGCACTCGGCGATCGGCCGGGTCGTCCGGGATGGCGGCACGGGCGGATCCCTGAGACTCACGTGGCCGGCCACCGCGCGTCACGATGAGAAGAAGATGGAGGAGTTGCGGGAGGCGGCACGTCGGCTCGACCTGCTGCGTCCGGCGGACCCCGCCGAACCGTCGCTCGCGGCCATCGGCCGCACCGAGTGGTCCAACGCGTGGGTGGCCGAGATCATCGCGGCGGCAGCAGCCATGGAGGCTGCGGCCGCGGAGACGGAAAGGCGGCGTGACGAACTGCTCACCCTGCTAGGTATCGAACTCGGACGTGATCGACAGGGTCTCGTGTCGATCTCGTCCGTCGCGGCGGCGCTGGCCACCGCCGCCGGCCACGACCTGGGGTTCGCCTTCGCGCCGGATGCGGCCCGCGCGATCCAGCACGCCCGCGAAGCCATCGCCGTCGTGGAGGAGTATCGATCCCAAGCATCGGCCCTCACGGTCGGCTTCGACGCCGGTGCCGTCGAAGCTCTCCCCTTGGACGAGCTTGAGTCGGAGTGGAGTGCCGCGAACGAGGCGATCTGGCCGCTGTCCACGTTTCGACGCAAGGCCGTGATCCGGAAAATCGACCCCAGAGGCGAGGTAGATCCGGATCTCGAAATACCGCGACTACGTTCCCTGCAGGCTCTCCTCAGGAAGCTGCAGCCACTCTCCGACGCGGCCGCGGTGCCAGGCTGGGCCGGCGTGGAGACGGACGTCGGGCGTGTCACCGCGATCCTGGCGGCGGCGGAGAGCCTGCGCAGCGCCGTGGTCCGCGCGGCGGACACTCCGGAGCGACTGATGGCGCTGCGCTCATCGCTCCGTCTGCTGGTGACCGAGGGCAACGATCTCCTCAGACCCGATGGCGGCATCGGCCGTGCCAGCCTCGCCTATCGTGACGCCCATCACCGGTTCGAGACCGCGCTCGACGACTTCCAGTCCCTGTCGGCGTCGGATGGAGGTATCGACGGGACCGACGTGACGGCGACCGCACGGTCCGTCGCCGCGGGCGTGACCTCGCGCAGCTCGCAGCTGAACGGCTGGACCGCTTGGCGCCGAGCGCGGCAGTCCGCTCTGGACCTGAAACTCGACGTGCTCGTGAACGCGGTGGAGAGCGGAGCGGTCGGCGCAGGCCGGGCGGCCGACGCGTTCGAACTGGCCTATGCGCGATGGTGGGCGGACGCCGCGATGGACGCCGAGCCGGCGGTGCGCGACTTCACGTTGGCGGAGCAGACGGACGCGATCACGCGGTTCAGGGAACTCGACGGTCAGTTCGCCCTGCTGACGCAAGCCTACATCCGCGCGCGGCTCTCGGGTGAGATCCCGCCGAAGGATGCCCAGACGCAGCCGCCGGGCTTCGGTGCGCTGGCGCACCAGCTGAAGCTGCAGAAGAGGCACAAGCCCGTGAGGCAGCTCGTGTCGGAGATGGGCCCCGCCCTGACGACGTTGACGCCGTGCCTGCTGATGAGCCCTCTCTCGGTATCGCAGTATCTGCCACCGGACGCCGCGCTCTTCGACCTGGTGATCTTCGACGAGGCCTCGCAGATCACGCCGTGGGACGCGGTGGGAGCGATCGCCCGCGGCCGGCAGCTGGTCGTGGCCGGCGACCCCAAGCAGATGCCGCCGACCAGCTTCTTCGACCGGGGTGCCGGTGCCGAGGAGGACGACAGCGACGTCGAGACCGATCAAGAGAGCATTCTCGAGGAATGCCTCGGCGCGCGGCTGCCGCGACGCAGGCTCACATGGCACTACAGGAGCCGCAACGAGAGCCTGATCGCGTTTTCGAACCATCGCTACTACGACGGCGACCTCATCACCTTCCCGGCACCCGTGACGCGGGATGCGGCCGTCTCGTGGCGAAAGGTCGAAGGGTCGTGGGCACGGGGCAAGTCGCGCACGAACCAGGCGGAGGCCGAGGCCATCGTGGCGGAGGTGCTCACCCGCCTCGGCGATCCCGCCTTCGTCGACGAGGCGGGCCGCCCGCTCAGCATCGCGGTCATCACCCTCAACTCAGAACAGCAGAAGCTGATCGAGGATCTCCTCGACCGGGCCCGTCGGGGCCGACCGGAGCTGGAGCGGTTCTTCGCGGAGGACGCCCCGGAGCCGGTCGTCGTGAAGAACCTGGAGACCGTCCAGGGAGACGAGCGCGATCTCGTCCTGCTCGGCATCGGCTACGGCCCCGAGACACCAGACGCGCCGACGATGTCCATGAACTTCGGCCCCCTCAACCGTCAGGGTGGCTGGCGACGCCTCAACGTGGCCGTGACCAGGGCGCGGCGCGAGATGGTGGTCTTCACGTCATTCGCCGCGGATCGCATCGATCTCAACCGCACGAGCGCGGAAGCGGTGCGCGACCTCAAGCACTTCCTCGAGTTCGCGGAACGTGGCCCCCGCGCGCTGGGCGAAGCCGTGATGGGATCGGTCGGTGGCTTCGAATCACCGTTCGAGCAGGCCGTC
>Ga0265780_10000669_pt1 | contig 51896 bp, 40 predicted proteins | sample P1T30metagenome_FD_192432 | JGI IMG/M metagenome (GOLD analysis project Ga0265780, IMG submission 192432) | Plant litter microbial communities from East Loma Ridge, Irvine, California - P1 T30 | ecosystem: Environmental > Terrestrial > Plant litter > Unclassified | place: USA: California... | reverse complement strand
AGGCCGCTCTACCCAGCGGTAAAGCGGCCTATTTTTAGTATCTCAGATACCTTACTATTCAGCAGCCGGGGCGGCGCTCATCTGGTCGAGCGCGTCCATTACCTCCTTCACGTGGCCGCGCGAGGTTTCGAGCATAGCTTTTTCTTCGTCGTTGAGCTGCAATTCAATCACGCGCTCTACGCCGTTTTTGCCCAGGATAACCGGGGCACCGAGGTACACCCCGTTGATGCCGTACTCGCCTTGCAGCTCCAAGCACACCGGGAATACGCGGCGCTGGTCGCGCACGATGGCCTCCACCATCTGTGCGGCGGCCGCGCCGGGCGCGTACCAAGCCGAGGTGCCCATGAGTTTCACCAACTCGCCGCCACCCACGGCGGTGCGCTGCACGATGGCATCAAGCTCGGCTTTGCCGATGAGTTCGGTAACGGGAATGCCGCCCACGGTAGTGTAGCGGGGCAGCGGCACCATGGTGTCGCCGTGGCCGCCCATGAGTACGGCCTGAATGTCTTTGGGGCTCACGTTCAGCGCCTCAGCCAAAAAGGCGCGGTAGCGGGCCGTGTCCAAAATGCCGGCCATGCCGAACACCTTTTCGCGGGGCAGCTTGGCGGTGAGGTGCGCCTGGTAGGTCATCACGTCGAGCGGGTTGCTGACGACAATGATGATGGCATTAGGCGAATGGGCCACCACCTGCTCGGTTACCGATTTCACGATGCCGGCGTTGGTCGCGATAAGGTCATCGCGGCTCATGCCGGGCTTGCGGGGCAGGCCCGAGGTGATAACAACCACCTCTGAGCCAGCGGTGCGGCTATAGTCATTCGTTACGCCCACGGTGCGCGAGTCGTAGCCGATAATAGGGGATTTCTGCCAGATATCTAGGGCTTTGCCTTCGGCAATGCCTTCCTTGATATCAACCAGCACTACTTCGTTGGCAATTTCACGGGTAGCGAGCACGTCGGCGCAGGTAGCGCCCACGTTGCCAGCCCCAACTACGGTAACTTTCATGGGGTAACGGTGAGGGTGGGAAATAACAACACCAGCACATGCCGGCGCGGTAAAAGTACACCCGAAACCCAACCCAGTGTAGCATAAGCTTTAGCTTGTGCGGCGTTAGGTTAGATTAACCCAACGCCGCACAAGCTAAAGCTTATGCTACACTACCTTACCCCTCAAAGCTGGCATCGACGTGCAGCCGGATTTCCTCCCGAATCTGCTCGGCCGATAGCCACTCGGTGTTATTGGCCGAGTCGTAGTGGAAGCTTTCCGACACGCGCTTGCCGTCGAAATGCGTGATAAACTTCTCAACATCCCACGGCGGGGTGGCGGGCAGAATCACGTAATAGCGAGGTAGTTCTACGGTGCTAAGCGCATCGGTCTGGGTTATCATTTCCTCGTGCAGCTTCTCGCCGGGGCGGATGCCCACAATCTTCTGCTCGCAGTCGGGGCCGATGGCGCGGGCCACTTCCGTGATTTTGTACGACGGAATTTTGGGCACAAAAATCTCGCCGCCCCAGGCGTGCTCCAGCGCATATAGCACGAGGTCAACGCCTTCTTCGAGCGAGATGTTGAAGCGCGTCATGTCGGGGTGCGTGATGGGCAGCACGCCCGTGCGCCGCTGCTGCAAGAAGAAGGGCACCACCGAGCCCCGCGAGCCGATAACATTTCCGTAGCGCACCACCGAGAGGCGCAAATCGCGGCTGCCCTTCATGTTGTTGGCCGCCACAAAGAGCTTATCCGAGCACAACTTGGTGGCGCCGTACAGGTTGATGGGGGCGGCTGCCTTGTCGGTGCTCAGGGCCACCACGTCTTTCACGCCGCAGTCGAGGGCGGCATTTATCACGTTTTCGGCCCCAAAAATGTTGGTTTTGATGCACTCCATCGGGTTGTACTCGGCGGCCGGCACCTGTTTGAGGGCGGCGGCGTGCACGATGATGTCCACGCCCTCGCAGGCGCGGTGCAGGCGCTGGGCATCGCGCACATCGCCAATAAAAAACCGGATGGCCGGGTACTTGCTGTGCGGAAACTCCTGGCTCATCTCGTACTGTTTCAGCTCATCGCGTGAGAACACGATAACCCGCCGCACCTGCGGATATTGCTTGAAAACAGTGCGCACAAACTGCTTGCCGAAGGAGCCGGTGCCGCCCGTGATGAGCAGCGACTTGCCGTTGAGGTCGAGGGCCATTGAAAAATTCTAATAGGAAACCACAAAAATACGCCGTAGCGTAAGCTTTAGCTTGCGAGTGAGCGCAGCGAACAGCCACGCTCGGCGAGCGGGTACTTACGTGGCTGCTCGCTGCGCTCCTCACAAGCTAAAGCTTACGCTACACCTGACTATGCGCCCGCACCAGCTCGGCCAGCTGCGCCGCCTGCCCGCGCCGCGAGTAGCGCGTTGGCTTGGTGGTCCGCAGGTCGAGGTCGGGGTTTTGCTGCCACTGTTGGGCCAGCTGTTCCAGCGTGCTCAGCATCAAGTTGTAATCGTCGTAGGGGAGGGCCTGGCCGGCGCCTGCTTCGCGCAACACATCATCAGCATCGGAGCCGGCCGGGCCTACGCACAGCACCGGTTTGCAAGCGGCTAGGTACTCGAACACCTTGCCCGGTAGAATGCCCCGATTCAGGGCCACGTCGGGAATGGCCATTAGCAACACGCTGCTGGTCATAAGGTAAGCCACGGACTGCTGGTGCGGCACGAAGGGTAAAAATTCCGTAGCCTCGCTTAGCCCGGCCGCCGCCACCTGCTCGCGCACGCCCGCATCTACCTGCCCCACAAACCGCAGCCGCCACGGCACTTGCGGGTAGCGCTGCTGGCACTCCGCAATAGCTTTTAGTAGATTACCGATGCGGTAGCGCGCCGAAATAGTGCCTGTGTGCGTGATGCGCAGGCAGTCGGTGGGCGGGGCCGAAGGCTGTTGAAAATCAGGCTCGTCGTAGCCATTGGGCAGTACCACGATTTTGCCTTTGGCCAAGTCGGGCAGCTTGCGGCGAAACAGGCGCTCAGTTTCGGGGCTAGTCACGAGCACGGCATCGGCGCGGGTGAGCACCTGGCGCTCGTAGCGCGCATCTAGCCAGGTGGCGGGCGGCGTGCGGTGCAGGTCCTTCGTGTAGTATATGTCGGTCCAGGGGTCGCGCAGGTCGGCCAGCCAGCGCAGGCCGTATTTCTTTTGAATCTCCAGGCCAATGAGCTGGGTAGAGTGCGGCGGCGACGACGTAAGCACGGCGTCAAACCTTTCGCCCGCCGCCAGCAGCTTGTCCACCGCCGCCAATGCGTAGCGGTTCCAGCCGCGGCGCGGGTCGGGCAAAAAGAAATTGCCCCGCACAAAGCGCATGGCTTGCTGCGTGAAGCTGGGCTTGCCTTCGTTGGCAAAGCCGCCGTGCGGCACGGCCCGCCCGGTGAGCTTTTGGTATGATTCAAATGGCTCCAGCGTGGGCGTGCGAATGACGCGCACTCCGGGCGGCACCTCGCGCAGCAGGCTTTCGTCGCGCACCGGGTAGCTGGCCTGGTCGGGGTCCACGGTAATGACGGTGGGCTCGACGCCTAACTCGGGCAGGTATTTGACCCATTTCAGGCAGCGCTGCACGCCGGCCCCGCCCGAGGGTGGCCAGTAGTAGGTGAGCACAAGCAGGCGGAGCGGGGCAGAATTGGGCACGTTGGATAACTGGTTTTTGTTGACAAAACTACGCGCCCGGCACTGCTGCCCCCGTTGTAACTTTGGCGCTTCCCGCGACCGGTATTTCCCATGACTAACGAGCAAGCAAGCGAACTTCTGGCTTTAATGGCTGACCAGCTCAAAGCCACCGACCGGCAAACGGAGCTAGTTGATAAGCGCTTCACGCAGCTGACCGAAACGATGCTGAATGGCTTCGTCCGGTTGGAAGACAAGTTTGATAAGAAAACGGATATCCTCGCCGATGAAATTCGGGGTACCAATCAGCGGATTGATAAGTTGACGGACCGCGTGGACAACCTGACGGACCGCGTAGATAACCTAACGGACCGCGTAGATAGCCTGACGGAAGAAGTGCGTGAGGTGAAAAGTGATGTCCGCGACATCAAAGAGGAAGCGCGGGTGACTAACCGCCGCCTTAGTGCCACATTTGCCCAAGCCGGCCGCCTGACCGAAGAAAACACCGACAAAGACCAGCGCTTGCACCAACTGGAAACGGAAGAGCCAACCAACGCGGAGCTAAATCGCCGCGTGCTAGCGCTGGAAGAATTCATGCGCCGCGCGTCTTAATACTACTCTTTTTAACGACTACCATCGTGTTCGATAATCTCTCCTCCAAGCTCGACAAAGCCTTCAAGACCCTCAAAGGGCAGGGCTCCATCTCTGAAATCAACGTAGCCGCTACCATCAAGGAAATCCGGCGGGCGCTCGTAGATGCCGACGTTAACTACAAGGTTGCCAAAGAGGTAACCGACAAGATTAAGGAAGAGGCCATGGGCCGCGACGTACTCACGACGGTGTCGCCGGGCCAGCTCATGGTCAAAATCGTGTACGACGAGCTGACCCAGCTCATGGGCGGCGAAAAGCAGGATATTCTCATCAAAGGCGACCCGGCCGTGGTACTGCTGTCGGGCCTGCAAGGCTCGGGCAAAACGACCTTCGCCGGTAAGCTCGCCAGCTTTATTAAGAAGCAGAATCGCACGGTGTTGCTGGTGGCCTGCGACGTGTACCGCCCGGCCGCTATCGACCAGCTCAAGGTACTCGGCGAGCAAATTGGGGTAGAGGTGTACTCGGAGCCGGAGAATAAGAATCCGGTCGAGATTTCGCAGAACGCCATTGCCTTCGCCAAGAAGAATAACAAGAAAGTTGTCATCATCGATACCGCCGGTCGCCTGGCCGTGGACGAGCAGATGATGCGCGAAATCGAAGCCGTCAAGAAAGCCATCAACCCCAGCGAAACGCTGTTTGTGGTGGACTCGATGACCGGCCAAGACGCCGTGAACACCGCCAAAACCTTCAACGACCGCCTTAATTTCGACGGTGTGGTGCTCACCAAGCTCGACGGCGACAGCCGCGGCGGTGCGGCCCTTTCGATTCGCGCAGTCGTGGAGAAGCCCATCAAATTCATCTCGACGGGCGAGAAAATGGAGGCGCTCGACCTCTTCTACCCCGACCGCATGGCCCAGCGCATCCTGGGCATGGGCGACGTGATTTCGCTCGTGGAGCGCGCGCAGCAGCAGTTCGATGAGGACGAAGCCAAGCGCATCAATGCCAAAATCCGTAAAAACCAGTTCGACTTCAACGACTTCCTCGGCCAGCTCGAGCAAATCAAGAAGATGGGCAACCTGAAGGACCTGGTGGGCATGATTCCGGGTGCCTCGAAAATGATGAAGGACGTGGAGATTGACGACGACGCCTTCAAGCCGGTGGAAAGCATCATCAAGAGCATGACCAAGCAGGAGCGTTCGCAGCCCGATATTATCAATGGCTCGCGTCGTCGCCGCCTAGCAGCAGGTTCGGGTACTGATATTCAGCAGGTAAATGCGCTGATGAAGCAGTTTGAGGATATGCGCAAAATGATGCGCACCATGAATAAGATGAGCCAGACCAAAGGCGGCATGGCCCAAATGGCCAAAATGATGGGCGGCATGAAGGGCGGCGGAATGCCGGGCATGGGCCGGCGGTAACACGATTTTTAGTTAATCGTTATGGAAGTAATTACCGACATCTCGCAACTCGACCTGAGCAAGTCGTACACCTACGCCGACTACCTGAGTTGGAAATTCACCGACTTGGTGGAGTTGGTGCGCGGGCGGGTGATGCGTAAAAAGTCGGCTCCTACCCAGGCGCATCAGCAATGCTCTTCTAACATTCACGGTGAGCTTTATCAATACCTAAAAGGGAAGCCTTGCCGTCTGTACGCTGCGCCTTTCGACGTGCGGCTATTGCGTAGCACCGGCAACGGCGATGCGCAGGTGCGAACCGTGGTGCAGCCTGACCTCTGCGTGATTTGCGACCTGACTAAGCTTGACCGGCGCGGCTGCGTGGGGGCGCCCGACTGGGTTATCGAAATCCTTTCGCCGGGTACCGCCATTCATGACACGAAAACCAAGTTTGACCTGTACGCCGAAAATGGGGTGGGGGAGTATTGGATAGTGTATCCGGGCGAGCAGACCGTATCGGTTTACGTGCTGCACGAAGGCGAATACCAGCCCCAGGCTGACTACTACGAGCCCGGCCTGATACCCTGCCACACGCTGCCCGAGCTACAGTTGGAATGGGCCGACGTGTTTGAGGGCGTAGAATAGTCAATTACCCTAAAAGTAAAAGTCCCGACCGTGCAAACGGTCGGGACTTTTAGCTTTCGAAGCTGCCAGGCGTCGGCTCGCCGCTCGTGAACCTCACCCCCTAGCCCCCTCTCCCAAAAAGAGGGGGAACTAGCCATAGTTCTAGAGCTAGTGGCTAAAGCTAAAAGCTAGTTCCCCTCTTTTTGGGAGAGGGGGCTAGGGGGTGAGATTCACGTAAGTTGCAGGCAGCGCCCCCGCCGCGGCATGCTGCTCTCGTAGCCAATCGCGCAGGGCGGCCGGGGCCAGCACCTCCACTTCCGGCCCGTAGCTGAGGAGCTCCATGCGCAGGTCGTGGGTGTCGAATACGGTAAGGGCCAGCCGGATTTCGGTGTCGTTTTGGAGCAACGCCCGCTGCGAGGCGTGCAGCGGGTAGCCGAGCATGTAGCGCCCCTGCGTGGGGGCGAAGCGCAACACGATTTCCTCGGGCGCTTGCACATCGTCGGGGCGCGTGATGCCGAAGGCGTGCGCGTAGTACGTGGCCGCGTCGAAGCCGGCGGGCGGGGTGAAGGACTGGCCGGTGGGACGCAACTCGCTGATGCGGTCGAGCCCAAAATACGCCAGGTAGCCGCTCCATGCCATCATGCCCAGCACGTACCAGCGCCCCCGAAACTCCTTGATTAGCAGCGGCCCCACGGTGCGCGGCTCGGGCGTGGCTTCCCAGTGCTTCTGGTATTGAAACTCGACTACCTGCCGCGCCTGCGCCGCCCGCAGCAGCGGCCGCAGGTGCGGCAGGCCCAGCGGCCGGCGCGTTTCGGGCTGCACGTGCTGCCCCAGCGCCACCGGCAGCCGCAGAAACTCCTGAAGCTCCACGGCTTCGAGTAGGCGCGCGTGCTCGGCGAGCAGCGGCTCGGTTTCGGCAATGTAGTAGCCCTGGTTTTTGCGGGCGCGGATGGTGATGCCAAACAGGTCGATTATCTCCTGCTTGTCGCGCTGAAACGTGCGTAGCGTGTAGCCGCCCTCAAAGTCGCCGACGCTGGTTTCGTGCAGTAGGTAGTGCTGAATTTCGGCAAATGGCAATGCCCGCCCGCGCACCGCCTGCAGCCGGCGCACCAAGTGAAGCTGGCGGAGTAGGTGGGCGCGGGCGGGCATTGGTTGAGGAAAAATATTCAGACTTTAGTCGAAGTTTAATTGGTCGATTATTGTCTTGAAATAGTGGTTTAAATTATTTCTCCACAAAAAACCAGGGTGATATGTTCGAAAAGCATACTCTGAGTTAGGAATGACTAGTTGCGCTAATTGGCGAGTCGAAAAATCATCTGATACCTTGCTAAAGGTTGGCTTATTAAATAGAAAGTTTATAATTGGGTCATAATTTGGGCCTGTTAGGAATAATGTTATTGTTGGTTGTAGAATAGCAAGCTCCTGTGGAATTACATCAAAACTACTTTTCTCCACTTCACGTATATAAGATGGTGGCAAACCCATTTCGCCATGTTTGCCGATTTTTACCACATTATTCCATAAATACGATACGCTCTTATCAGGGTAACGCTCGTTAAGCAATTTAAGGAATCTAGCAAACCCATTCCAAAATTGCCCACCGTATCCCCAGCATTCTTCATCATTAAAAAAACCGTCGTAACACCCGATAACTTCTTTCATATCGCCATGAAATTCTTCGTACCAGCTATTTGTCTCCTGTCCAAATATTAAAAGCTTAATGTCAGCATTTTGGTATTCTACTTCATTACCTACTTTGAGTAGTAGTGGGCTCGTAGGCATTATTTTATAATCTGGATTATGCAGAACAGGCTGCATAGCTTCTTGCAAAGCATCCCACTTGGCTGAGTAAAGCGAATGAAGTTTTGTATTGAAAGTGTCCATGACTATTTGAAAAGTAAAAGGTGAAATTTGGTAAAACGTGGCGTAAAGTAACTATTAAACACATGTATCCCAGAATATTAAACTACTATGTCAGTGTAGGTAGGCGACTTTCTATTACCTATCGGCTCTCTGTGCAGCGAGCTTAGCGCACGACGAGTGGACAGCCGGCGAAGAGCTGGCAGCCCGAGAAGCTAGGTATCTGTTGAATTCAGCTTCTACAAGGAGGCCAGAATTACAGTTTTTGACCAAGAATCATAATTCCAGCAAAAAATTGCAATTCTGACAAAAAATTGCGAAGAGTTGCTAACTACATGCATGAAGTTGTCAACTCCACGCACCGAGGCGCCAAAAATTCCATAAAGTCGCCAACTTCATGCACTAAAGCGCCAAAAATTGCGAAGAGTTGGCGACTTTGCGATTGGAAATAGCAACTCTTCGCAATTCCGGGGCGGAATTATAAAACCTGGGGCAATACGTGTATCTTTCATGCTCACTTTAAATACTTTATTGCGCATGGCAAACACTACGAAAGGCCGGGTTCTCATCTCCAAGCTGCCGAAAGAGGGCTTTGAGCTGGCCGACAAAATCTACCAGAAGCACAAGACCGACGGTGCCACCTCAGAATTGAAAAACCTGGATGGCCTGAGTTGGGATGTGGTCGGCCCAACCATCGCGGCCGGGCTGGCGGCACATAACGAGGCCGAGCGCCTCAAGGGCCTCATGGAAGCGCAGTACCGACTGCGCGATGCGGCCTTTGCGCCGGTCGATGAAATCAACCGGGCTTCGTCGGCGTACCTCAAGGGTAAGTACGCCCGCAACCCCCAAAAGCTGACCGAGTGGGGTTTTGAAGTAGACGACACACCGAAGGTTAAGAAACCGAAGGCGTAGGGCGGTTTTGGGTGTGCGGGCTGCCGGCTTTTCGCCGGCCGTCCGCTCATTGTGTAATGAGCCTTGTAACGATGAGCGGACAGCCGGCGAAAAGCCGGCAGCCCGCACTTGCGTGAGTCCGGCGAACCGTCAGGCTGCATACCCCAGCAGCAGCCAGAGCTGCACGGCGGCGGGGGGCAGCGCGTCGTCGCAGTGGTGCCAGAAGATGAGGTCCACGTCGGGGCCGAGGGTGGTTTGCAGGGCTTCGGTGACTTCGGCTAGCTCGTCCATTTCCAGCTCGGCGGCGGGGTGGCTGCCGACGTGGAGCAGGGCCAGCACGGGCAGCCCGACCGGCAGTGGGCCGAGGTGCGCCAACTGGCAGGCGGCTACAGCAGCGGGTACCAGGCGGGCGGCCCGGTTGGGGCCAGTAGCCGTGGCGCGGCCGAGGCCAAAGGCCCGCGCCCGCCGCAGCGTGTCGCGCAGGTCTTCGAGGTCGAGGGCCAGGTCGCCGGGGCGGCGGTACACGAGGGCGCCCAGCAGAGCGGCTAGCGCGGCTACGGCCAGCGGCCGGGCCGCCGTGTAGGCGGCATCGTGGGGCGGAAATGCCCGGTTTTCCCACTCGTGGAGCAGAACATCGGCCATGATAGGCGGGGAAAAAGCAGGCGTGCGCATCGCAAATCGGAAGGAGTGCGCCAAAGGTGATGGCCCACCGCGCCAAACCGTGTCGTTTTTGCGCAAACCTCGTATTTAATAACACGCCGGCCCCTGCCCACCGCCCGCCCGCCCGTTACTTTGCAGGCGCGGCCTAGCGCTGCGCCAAGCCGGAGCTTAGCGCTACGCCCACTCGCCCACTAGGCAGTCAGCCCGCGCCAGCGGGCGTATCCGTTAAATCCTACAAATCCGTTTGAATCTGCGGTCATGAAATTATTTAAATCTGCCGACCTTATCCGCAAAAGCAAGTACATCAGCCGCGATTTGAGCTGGCTGCGCTTCAACTACCGGGTGCTCGACCAGGCCAAAGACCCGAGCCGCTCGCTGTTTGACAAGCTGCGTTTTATGAGCATCACGAGCTCGAACCTCGACGAGTTTTTCATGATTCGGGTGGGCTCGCTCTATAACTACCTCGATTATGGCAAGGAGCGGGTTGACTATTCGGGTTTGCGCGAGTTGCCGTTTCGGCGCAAGCTGCTGGATTTTGCGCACCGCTTCGTCAATGACCAGTCGCTGACGTATTTAAACGAGTTGAAGCCGCAGTTTGAAAAGCAGGGCTTCAGCATTCGGCGCATGCCGGAACTGACGGAAGTAGAGCTGAAGAAGGTCGAAGGATACTTCAAAAACACGGTATTTCCGCTGCTCACGCCGATGGTGTACGACTCGTACCACGGCTTCCCGCTCATTATGAACCAGGTGCTGACCTTCGGAGTGGTGACGCGGGGCTTGAGCACGGCCGAAGTGGGCAGCATGGCGCCCGCCTCGATGCCCGACGTGGAAAAAGGGCAGGAGCGGCTCACCTTCGTGCAGATTCCGCAGAACCTGACGCGCTTCTTCGAAATCACGCGCAAAGACCGGGTGGTGTTCGTGCCGATTGAGGAAATCGTGCGCGAAAACCTGCCCAAGCTGTTCCGCAACGTGGAGATAGTATCGGCGGACTTGCTGCGCATTACCCGCAACGGCGATTTCACGCTGGAAGAGTCGGAGGACATTGATACCAACTTCATCAAGGAGATTCAGGCGGGTCTGAAAACCCGCAAGCGCGGCCGCGTGGTGCGCGTGGAAGTCGAGCCCGACACCTCGGCCTACCTGATGAACATCCTGCGCGAGCGCTGGAATATCGACAACGGCAACATCTTCGTTATTCCAGGATTGCTTGATTTAAAGGGACTTAATCAGATTTTGCGTTACCCGAGCTTCCGGGGTAAGGGCGCCAAGCAGCCCGCCGCAGTAGCCCCGTTGAGCTTGCCCGACGGCGCGGAGGACAACATGTTTGAGTACCTCAAGCACCACGACGTGCTGCTGCACCACCCCTACAACAGCATCGAGCCGGTGGTGCGGCTGCTGGAGCGCGCCGCCGAAGACCCACAGGTGCTGGGCATCAAGCAGACCATTTACCGCCTGGCCGAAGACTCGCGCGTGAGCGCCGCATTGCTCAAAGCCGCCGAGAACGGCAAGCACGTCTCAGTGCTTTTTGAAGTGAAGGCGCGCTTTGATGAAGAGCGTAATATCAGGGAAGGGGCGCGGCTCGAAAAAGCCGGTTGCTTCGTTATCTACGGCGTGGGTAAGTACAAGACCCACACCAAGATGCTGATGATTATCAGGAAGGAAGGTGAGAAGGTGACGCGCTACGTGCACATCGGTTCGGGCAACTACAACGAGCAAACCTCGCGCCTTTACACCGACCTCAGCATGCTGACGACCAACGACACGTATGGTCACGACGTGTCGGAGTTCTTCAACGTAATCACCGGCCACTCGCAGCCCGACGACTACGAATACCTCATCACCGCGCCCAAGGACATGCGCCAGCAGCTCATCCACATGGTGCGCGAGGAGGCCAAAAACGCCAAAAAAGGCCTGCCCAGCGGCATCGTCATGAAGATGAATTCGCTGGAAGACCGGGAGCTGATTGACGAGTTTTACAAGGCCAGCAAGGCGGGTGTGCCCATCCGCTGCATTGTGCGGGGCATTTGCTGCCTGCGGCCGGGCCGGCCGGGGCTGAGCGAAAACATCGAGGTGCGCAGCATCGTGGGTGAGTACCTCGAGCACGCCCGCTTGTTCTACTTCCACCACGGCGGCGAGGCGCGCCTCTACGCTGGCTCGGCCGATGCCATGGTGCGCTCGTTCGACCGCCGTATCGAGGCTATCTTCTTGATTCAGAACCCGCAGTTGCGGCGCGAGGCCATCCACATCTTGCAACTCAACCTGCTGGATACCCAGAATAGCTACGTGATGCGCGAGGATGGGGCATACATTCGGCAGCAGCCCGCACCTGGCGAGTCGGCCGTAAATATCCACCGCGACTTCTACCGCCGCCCCGACGAGGCGCAGCTCGCCAATGCCACCCCCGAAGGCCTGCTGGCACTGCTGCACGAGCAGGCTGCGCAGCGCCAGCGCTTGGCCGCTGCCGAAGCAGTTGCGGCAGCCACAGTTATCGCGCCCGCGCTGGTAGAGGACGGGGCCGATTCCTTCGGCCAGGGCGAGGTGCTAATGGAGGAAGAGGTGGAGCAGGAAAATGACATTGCCGTCACGGTGGTAGACGAAACTGCATAAATCAGCAAGTGCTAATCTTGTCATGCTGAACGCAGTGAAGCATCTCTGCCGCGCCGTTGGAATACAGACCAAACGATGCGGTAGAGATGCTTCACTGCGTTCAGCATGACTCGTTTTTGAGATGCTGGCTTTCTAAATTGTCTCTTACGCTACTACGCCATTTTCTACGTCGGGCACGGGCAATATGCGCGGGTGCTCATTGGGGTTTATTTCGCTGAAATACTGCTCGAAAAGAGCTTGCAACAGGCCGTCTTTCAGGCCGATGTCGGGCACTATCATGCTGCTCACGTTGGCCCACTCCATCGCGGACAGATAAATGTGGCCGGCGGGCACGATTACGTCGGCGCGGTCGGGGTTAAGCATGGCCACGTTTACGCGCTCGCTCATGCTGAGGCCGCCGAGGCGCTCGAGTAGCGCCTGCAGGCTGCGGCGAGTGGCGGGCTTGTGGCCGTTGGCGGCGGGCGTCATGCTGTAGAGCTTGCCGATGTTGCCGCCCGTGCCAATGGCCCGCGTGACGTGGTAGCGCCGGGCATTCTCGCGCACCCAGGCCTCCATGCGCTGCCAGAGGCCGTTCATTTCCTCTACGGTGCCGCCGCTTTGCTCTTGCTGCATCCGCCGGATAGAGCCGATTTCGAACGACTGCGCGGCCACCTTGTGCCGGTTGTGGTAGATATTGAACTCGGTACTCCCGCCGCCCACGTCGATGTGTAGGTAGTGGCGGTTGTCTTCGAGTAGGTGCTCAATTACGCGGTTGATATACGCCGCTTCGGCCTGTCCGTCAATTACTTGGATAGTAAGGCCTAATTCTTGGCGCACGCGCTCGGCCACGGCCGCCCCGTTGGCGGCCGTTCGCATGGCCGAGGTAGCGCAAATGAGGTGGTGCGACACCTCGTGCACCTCCATCAAGAGCTTGAGCGAGTGTAGAAACTTTACGAATTTATCGGCCTTGGCAGGCGGAATCTCGCCGGTGGCAAATACGTCTTCGCCCAGGCGCAGCGGGTAACGCACGTACTCGACGCGCTTGAGGCGGTAGCGGCCATTGTAAAACAGCACCGCCGAAATCTGGCAGCGCACGGCATTGGAGCCAATATCAATAGCGGCTAGTTTGGTAAGCTGATACTCCATTTTGCAAAGCTAACCGCAGATTCAAACGGATTTTTAGGATTTCGCAGATACGCTTGCTGCGCAAGCTGGCTATGCGGGGGAAGGAGCAGGTTCGTGGTGATAGGGGGTAAATGCTGGTAATTTACTGGCTTGCAAAAGTTTATCTTGGAAGACTAGGTGGGTGCTTACTTGATTATAAAGTCTTCTTGGAAGCGCTTTTACTTGGCTAATGGCGCGCGTGCATTGGGCTGCTACCAACCTGCTTCAGTCGTATTCATAGACATTATATTATTAAGTAATTATTACGCATTGAACAAAACAAAGAGTGAACTGTCTTTAAAATTGTAAAATATACCTATTCCCTGAAAAATTTGGGTTTTCATTTTTTTAAGCGAATAAAACCTTGTAATATTGATGGTTGAACAAACTATTATGCCATTTAACTTACCAGACGCCATGCTTCCCATGCCCGACACGATGTCAGCAGTATTATCTGGACACACCGGTTTCGCTACGGAGCTTGAACTCACCGACGCCCGGCAGGTAGTCCGCGAATCTCAGCACAAACGTGTCTTTGATATGGTATTCGCGCTCCTAGTTGCCGCGGCTCTGCTCAGCTGGCTGGTGCCCATTATTGCCTTGCTGATTAAAATGGAGTCTAAAGGCCCAGTCTTTTTCAAGCAACTGCGTACTGGCAAGGATGGTAAGGCATTTTACTGCTTCAAGTTCAGGAGTATGCGCGTGAATGCCGAATCTGATACCAAGCAAGCTAGCCGTGGGGATGCCCGCGTGACGAAAGTGGGTGCTTACCTACGTAAAACCAGCCTTGACGAACTGCCGCAGTTTTTCAATGTCCTGTCTGGCGAAATGTCCATTGTGGGGCCACGGCCCCACATGCTGTCGCACACCGAAGAATACTCCCGCGTCATCCACAACTTCATGGACCGCCACACGGGTATGCCCGGCATTACTGGGCTGGCCCAGGTATCAGGCTATCGGGGCGAAACCCGCGAACTGAGCGCCATGGCGAAGCGTGTGAATGCGGACATTTACTATTTGCAGAACCAGAGCTTTTGGCTCGATGTGAAAATCGTTCTGCTAACCGTTCGGCAGGCACTGACCAAGAACGAGCACGTTTTTTAAGCTTTAGCTAAGCCTACTTAATTTCTGAAAGTGCTCCCATATAGCCGAAATAGCGGCTATGGGAGCACTTTCTCTTTGTTGCCAGTCGCCAAGTCGTCGGCATTGTGTGTGCCGGGCACTTTCGCAGCTTGAAAATTTTTACTTGGCAAAGAGAGGAAATAGTAGCAAGCAATAGTGAAGCGGCCTCGCGATACCCTATTTCGGGTATCGCGAGGCCGCTTCACTATTGCTTAGTTAAGTTCGCCAAGGGTTATACCTATGGGTTGGTGGTGAGTACTTCCTGTTCAAATGTCCGCATCACGTTATCGATAGCGAGATACTGTTCCGCATAGGCTCTGGCGTTGCGCGTGATAGTCTCCATCGTATTGGTGAGCGCAGTTTGTAGGCCGGTATTCAGCGCAGTCTGGTTTTCGGCTTGCACGAGTAGGCCAATGTCATACTTCTTAACCAACTTGTAGAGCGTCGAATCAGGATTAGCGGTAATTATTGCCAAGCCGCCCACTGATAAGATATTAGTCAATTTAGAAGGCATTACGAGGTCGCTGGTATTGGCTTTTTGAATAACCAAGTGCACATCGGCCATATTGAGTAGCGCATTGAGGCGCTCTACTGGCTGCAAGGGGAGAAATACTACATTGTGCAATTGTAAGCTGTCGGTAAGGGCGCGCAGATTTTTTTCGTAAGGGCCCGACCCGCAGATAACAAATTTCACATCTGCTTGCTGGGCAAAGTTTTGGGCGGCGTACAGAATAGCTTCCAAGCCTTGTTTTTCACCAATGGCCCCCGAATAGAGCACGACCCGGTCGGTGGGTGCAAGCCCAAAGGCTTCTTTGAGCGCGCCGCGGTCGGCGAGGGGATAAATCAGGTTGACATCGGCCCAGTTCGGAAATAGCGTTACGGGCTTACGCGCCTTGTGCGCGATGCGGTCTACCATGCCTTCCGAAATGCTGCTGATAGTATCGGCCCGGTCAAAAATGTACTTCTCAACCCGAAACATCCAATTAATGATGCGCGTCGACTTTATCATATGCAGGTCGCGGGCCGCCTCAATCTGCATATCCTGAATGTGGTAAATCAGCTTGGCCTTCCAGATTTTCTGCCCGATAACACCTAGCAGCCCAAACTGAAACGAAGGAGCTATTGCGATAACGTAATCAAAGTCCTTCGTTAAGAGCAACTGCACCAGCTTGATGAAGGCCGTGATGGAAAACGACATATCGAGCAAGATGCGCTTGAGCCCCGATGGTGACCGGGGAATATACATCGGCACCCGATGCACAGTGAGGCTGCCGGAGCCCGCAACAGGCATATGCTCGGTATGGTACCACGAGCTCTGCGAGTCGTAGGGTGGCTGCACCTGCCAGTAGGGATAATAGGGGTAAGCCGTAAGCACACTGCAATCGTAGCCATTTTTAGCTAACCAAGGCATCATCTCGCCACTATACTTGCCAATACCGGTCGGTTCAGGGTAAAAATTATAGCCAATAAGTAAAATTCGCTTCTTCATATCTGATATAACGTAGCCGACATAAGACCTAAAACCACGCCGGCCATTATATAAATGTCCGGCAATATACTGTAGCACTTGGCGAGTCGGTGCCTATATTGCCGCCGCTTAATGCTTCAGGTTAATCGTTTAAGCTGATAACCAGCGCTAGTTGCGTAAAAATGAAAGTTTTATTATTAGGAAGCTCTAATTCCCGAAATGCTGGGGGATTATTTAATACCGTATGTTCACTCGGGCACAGCTTGGCGGCCCAGGGCACTGAAGTTCACTACCTGCTGCACGACGACGAGCACTCGCCCGAAGACCGGGCGCGCTATGCACCACTGCCGCTGCACACCTACACGGCCAAAGGCCCCAGCAACCTGGCCTACTCGCCCGACCTTTATGCTCAGCTGAGCGCTATTAAACCTGATATTATTCACACGCAGGGGATATGGATGTATTTCTCTTATGTCAATAATAAATACTGCGCGCAGACGCACACGCCTTATATCGTGTCGCCGCACGGCATGCTGGACCCATGGCAATTAAAGCAGTCATTCAGCAAAGATTTAAAAAAAAAATTGGTTCGCCTACTTTATGAGGATGCGCACCTGCGCCGGGCAGCCTGCATTCAGGCCCTATGTGAGTCTGAATACGAGGCTATCAGGGCCTTTGGCCTGAAAAACCCGGTCGCTATTATTCCCAATGGCGTAGTGCTGCCAGCGGCTGCCCCGCCGGCCGCCTTGCCCAAACCCAGCGCGCAGGGGCAACGCAAAACGCTGCTTTACCTGAGCCGGCTGCACCACAAGAAAGGCCTGGCCGAGCTGCTGCGCGGCTGGGCGCTAACCCAGCCCGCCCAGCATGACTGGCAGCTAGCCATTGCGGGTACGACCCCCGACGACGCCTACTTGCAGTCGTTGCTGAGCCTGACGCAGCAACTGGGGCTGGCTGACTCGGTACAATTTGTGGGCGGACAGTTTGGCGCTGATAAGGACGCTCGCTACCGCCAGTCTGACGCCTTCATTCTGCCTTCTTTTAGCGAAGGCTTGCCGATGGCGGTACTCGAGGCCTGGTCTTATGAACTGCCGGTGGTAATGACGTCTTTTTGCAACATTCCCGAGGGCTTTGCGCACCAAGCGGCGCTGCCCATCGAGCCCACACCCGAAAGTATTGCAGCAGGCATCAAACAACTCATGGCCCGGACTGATACCGAGCGCCGACAGATGGGCCAGCGCGGGTACCAACTGGTAAGTCAGAGCTTCACCTGGGAAAAGGTAGCTGAGGCTACTGATGAGTTGTACCAGTGGGTGAAAGGAAAAGCGCCGCAGCCGGCTTTTGTGCGCACTGCCTAAAGCGGGGCGAGCAGAAGCGGTATGTTGCCGGGCGGGCAGATGATAGACTATTGTATGACTGGTGCATTATGACGGCGGGTAGCACAGCGCACGCAACAAGCCCATTGGGCTATTAGGTAGCCGGTGCTGCACGAGCAGAATTATTGGCTATAATTGAGTATTAGTTGGATGCGAGCTGTATAGTGGCGTATATTGCGTCTTGAATATACATAAGCCGTTCTTTTTGCGGGCCATACTTACCTGCGAAGTATGGCCCGCAAAAAGCCATGATTCAGGCGGGCAGTAAGTAGTGGTAGAGCGAAAACGCAGCTACCTGTCTTTGTGCCCAGTTCATACTGCGGCTGCTCAACTGCTATAGGTTTGGTTCAGTGATTTTTTTGAATAAAAAGAAGATAAATTAGAAAGGGAGTATAATTGGCTTTGATTACATCATAAGCTAAAGTACGTATTAATACGTATTTACGCGCTTTTTTATGTACTAATTTTCTAAAATGAATGGATTATTCAGGGGAAGGTTTTTTTCGATTAAGAGCAGAGGTAAATTTGTTTATTATCTGAATTTGTATTTTTTACTTATCGCGCTTCGCTATGACCTTTAGTTTTATATCGAGTTATTGCCAGAAGTTCTTTACTGACCCCGCAAGAAAGCAAACGCCACGCGGCCGGTGGGCACTACTGGGTTTGGCGCTGCTGATAGGTGGGCCGGGTTGTATCACTGAGGTGCTGGGCCAGAATAGCTACCCTGCTTTTACCGGGTACGCTATGCCATCGCCTGCCCCGGCCGCGCCGGGTGATGCCTTTGCCCCCGTAATGAGTGGCGCGGCCGCCGCCGCCGCCCCTACCGGGGCCGAGTGGACCCGCACCGCAGGCCCCGATGAAACGGTGCTGCTGACGGGCAGCCGCCTCTCAAAATACAACGATGACAGCCGGGGAAAAGACACCCGCTTTATGCTGTACGACGGTACGGCGACGCTGAAAGAAGCCAGCGTGCAGCGGGTAGATACCAACAAAACGGTGTTTACGCTGCCTGCCACCGCGACTCAGTGGGGCATGTACTTGGTGTGGCCCGGTAATGAAGACGGCTACGGCAAGCCCATCGCGCTCAACCAGACGGATGCCTGGTGGGTGGGGCCGGAAAAGGCCACGCGCGGCGGCATTGTATCGGTATACGGCCGCAACCTAGCCCACGATAATGACACGCTTTCTTCTTACGTGTATATTAAGCCTGCTAGCGGGGCCGGGCAGTGGGCGGCCGTGAAGCGGGTAAACCCCTACCGGGTGATGTTTACGGTGCCCACCAACCTAACGAATGGCGACTATGAGGTGTGGACGCACAACGGCCACGGGCAACAATACGGCTGGAGCGGCCCGCTGAAGCTAACTGTGTACGGCGGAATGCAACTGAACGGCCCCGTGCTCAACGTATATAACTATGGCGTAACTGGCAACGGCCGAACCGATGATACGCAGGCCATCAAGCGCGTTTTGGCCATGGCTAAGTTGGTGCCAGGTACTACCGTGTACTTTCCTCTGGGCACTTATCGCATCAGCGACCGCCTGGAAATCAACAGCAACACGCGCTGGCAGGGCCAGGGCCGGGGCTCGCTACTAGAGTGCGCTCCTGGTTTCTCCAATAATGCGGATGCTATGCTATTTGGCAAAGGCGAAAATATGGAAATCCGTGATATGTCTTTTTCCGGCAACCACAATTATCACGGTACGCACGACGACCCCATCTACTTGCGCGGTAGTAAAGAGGTATGGATAAACAACGTGTACTTCTTCTTTCAGGACTACAACGTGCTTGAGCTTCAGGAGTGCCTGGGCGTGTACGTCACGAATTGCGAGTTTGTCGGCAAAACGAGTTACCTCGGCAACGGCTCGCAACTGTTCTTTAATAACTGCCGTTTTCGGCTGACGAATGACGCCGAAATGGCCCTCGACTCGTGGGGTGGCGACGGCATCAGCCTCACCAATTCTACTTGCCAGGACTATAATCCCGTGAACCCGGCCGATAGCACGGGCTGGGGCAAAGGGCGCTTCTATGCCGGGCGCGGCAATTTTGGCAGTGCCCGCGGTACGTATATCGGCAATAACACCTCAATTGACTTGGCCGTGCGGCCCATCGGGGCCGACCAAAATTCGGGCGAGCAGTTTATGTGGGAAGGCTATTTTACCGACTGGACGGGCATTATCGTATCCTCCACGGCTACTACTACCACGCTATCCAACTTCTCACGCCCATTTGCCAGCAGCCACTACGCCATTATCACGCGGGGCACTGGCGTGGGGCAATCACGCCGGGTCATTGGCTACAATGGCCCTACTATTACCCTGGAAAGCCCTTGGAATGTGCCGCCCGATAATACCAGCGTTGTTGCCCTGGCCAATACCAATGACCGGGCCGTGATGTATGCCAACAACCTTGATGGCAAGGCGTACTCCGTGACGACGCCGATTCACAATGCGTCGGCTGGCATCGAGCCCTACGGCGCCACCACCAACTTTATCGCGGCTAATAATACCTTACACGACCTGCGCATTGGTATCACCTGCTGGTCTACCCAAAACGGCGACGAGCCCGACCCAAGCTTCTTTGGGCTCTTTGTCAACAACAAGGTTGATAATTGCCGATGGGGCATTCTGAATGGCTGCTACATGCCTTCGCCCCGCAACTCGAACCTATTTGGGGCCACCTACCGGAACAACCAGACCAGCAATATCAACCAATCGGCCATTGTTAACATCTTGATGTCTAACAACCGGCGTCAGGTGCTGAATAGCTTCATCTACGAGCACAACACCTTCCAGGCCGCGCTGAAAGGCTACTCAGTTGGGGGCGATATCGGGCTGCCCAACGGTTTTCCGAGCACTGGGCAAGGCATTGCCGACCAGCTTTTCTATAAAAATACGTTTTCCTCGTTGGTACCCGCTAGCTTCGGCATTAGGGCCACAACCGGAGCTTTGGTGCGCGAGAACACGATTAACGGCTTTTTGGCCACGTATGCGGCAGCCACTACGCAACTGCAAGGCGAGGTGCAGGCCCCGTACCACGTAGTAGAGCTGGCCGGCACGGCTGGCGCGGCCCCGCTCACTACTGCGCTCACGCTCTGGAACTCGGGTATGAGCTCGCTCAATTGGACGGCTGCTAGTGATGCGGCTTGGCTAACGCTGCCCACTGCGAGTGGCACCATCGCCAACGAGCGCGCCAGCGGCACCTTGCCGCTCAAGGCGACTATCGGGGGCCTGGCACCGGGCAGCTACCGCGCCACGGTAACAGTAGCTGCCAGCGGGAGTACCAAAAAATACTCCGTGCTGCTGGCGGTGAGCGGTACCACTACGGGCAACAGCACGGCGGTGAGCATTACGTCGCCGGTGGCTACTAGCGGCGACGTGCCTGGCGCGGCTTCTATTAGCATCAGCGCGACGGTTCAGTTGCCCGCTAGTGCTGCCGCAGTTAGCGCCGTCGAATTTTTCGTCGATGGCATGAAAGTGGGGCAGGCCACCACCTACCCGTACCAGTGCCGGTGGAACAACCCGCTAGCTGGCCCGCATACCCTAACCGCCCAGGTAAACACGGCCGATGGCCTGTCGACTACCTCGGCGCCGGTCGACATTACCGTTGGCCGCCGGATGGCGTCGAAGACGGGTGCCCGCCAAGCCAGCACGAAGACCTTCCTTTCGCAACTAGCTCAGTAGTACCGCAGTTGGGGCTACCCGATTTAGGGCTGCTCAATAAAGACAAGAAAGGCTACAGAGCCCCAAATCGGGTAGCTCTGTAGCCTTTCTTGTCTTTATTGAGCAGCCCTAAATCGGGGTCTAGTTCCCTTATAAAGCACCTTTCAGGTGCACCTAGCTTGTAGAGTAGGTGCCTAAGCAGCCTCAGGGGCTATTCGACCGCTACGTTGCGCTGGCGTAGCTTGAAGAAGCTGGCGAGCGATGGCACATTGAGGATTTGCAGCGAAGTGCGCATAACAAAAAATAGCATAAAGCTTTCGGAAACGAACATGGTGCAGAGTACGCCCTGCAAGCCAAATATCTTGCTGGTAAACGTGATGCCCAGCAACAGTATCACTAGGCTACACAGGTTGTAAATGGCGAATTTTTTCGTGTTGTTGGTCGCGTTCTGTACCATGCCGAAAATGCTCCAAAGGGCGCTAATCGACGTAACCAGGGCGAAAGGATAGAAAAAGTCGTTGTTGAACTCCAACTTGTGCTTGGTCCAGAACAGGTAGATGGGCTTGCCGATGAGAAAGATGGAGAGGTTAAAGCTGAGCACAATCAGCATCACCGCCTGCACGGCCCGAATAAAAATATTCTGAAATTTAGCACCGTCATTCTGCCCGAAGGCGGTAGTCATCTCGGGCCAGATAGAGGAGTTTACTACGGCCACCACCTGCTTTATTACGTTCATAAACGTGCGGGTAGTGGTGAGCACCACCACAGCCGCCGGGTTGAGCAAGTAGCCCACCAGAATAACGGTGCCCTGAATGGAGAATGCCTGCGTGATTGGGAAAGACAAAAAAGACAGGGCCATCGGCGTTTGCACCTTAATAATCTCCATCGAGAAATGCTGGGTGCCGTGCTTAATCCAAGGGCTGCGGGTACGGACCAGCACCCAGTTGGTAAAAGTGGTGAGAACGCCCGTGATAGTCAGCGTAATAACGAGCGTGAGAGGTGCGGCATGGTAGAAGAATAGCAACACGGCTACCAGTACCAATTCTACCAGCCGCCCAATGTTGCCGACCAGCAAGCCCGCCACATAGTTGCCATCGCAGCGAAGCGCGGCCATTAGCAAGACATTCTGCTGCGACAACAGAATGGTAAACAGGAAAAGCCCGATAATAAGCTTCGCATCCTTGTCGCTTATCAGGTGCAGGTTCAGGCTTGTGTCAACTGGCAACACGGCTAGCCCGATACCGGCAACTACTAAAAATAAGATGGAAAAGGCGCTGATTACCAGCCAGTTGTTTTGAAAAACCTTCAGTGCGTAGTTTTGGTCGTTGCGCGCCACCGCGATGTTCATCTCATTGGCGGCCACCGTGCCAAAGCCAAAATCGCCGGCCATGGCAATAACCGAAGGCGCGGCACTCAGTATCAGCCACTCCCCATAAAGCGGTGGCCCCCACACCTTAATATACAGCGGCACCAGCGCCAGTTGGTTGAGGATATTTAGTACCTGGCCCAGCGAGGCGGCACCAGATGCTTTAAATATATTCTTAAAGGATGCATTCATCAGCGAACCTTGGGTAGGGAAGTAGGCAACACGGGCGCATAAGCAGTTTAGTTACTACTTGTGCGTCAGCGCTCCTCAATTAATAATCTAACCTCAAATTTACTGCCCTGCTACTGGACAGTAGCTGAAGTTCGTAGGTGGTAGTAGCTGGCTAGCGCGTTTTACTACGCAAAAACTCGTCAGTTTTTAAGACGATAAAGTATTCGTAAATAGCCTGTAGCGTGGCATACGTCAGTCCGGCGTAGCCATCCAGGAAAGCCCGCCGGCCCACGACCATGTACAGCCACTTGATGAGCGGCCGGCCGGGCAGCTTGTAAAAAAGGCCTTTTTGGTGGTAGCGGCGGTGGCTGAAATCCTTGTGAAACAAGGCGTCGCGCAGGCTGAAACTAATGTTCTGCTGGTGCTCTTCAATCCAGCGCTGGGCCTCCATGGTGGCGTACTGGTTGTGCTTGGTGACCCAGTGCGTCATGCCTTTAGAAAAAGGGTAGTGGTTGAACAGCACTGCCGAATCGGCTATTTCGCCATCAACAAGGAGTACTTCGTTGATTTCGCGGTGGTAGTGCGCTTTGCCCTGCCGCACCAGCCGGATGTAAAACGGCGAAATCTGGGCGTGCTTTAACCATGTGTTGTAGAGGTAGTCGCGGCGGCGCAGGCGCAACGCGCTCACGGCGGCGGGCGCTTGGGCTACCTCGGCCAGCAGCTGCACTTCGGCCCCGGCGGGTATTTGCTCGTCAGCATCCAGAATCAGTAGCCAGGGGTTTTTATAGGTTACCTCCCGCAAGCCCGCATTGCGCTGCGAGGCGTAGCCATCGAAGTGCCGCTGCGTAACGTGCGCCCCAGCCGCCCGGGCTACTTCCACGGTTTTATCCGTACTAAACGAGTCTAGAACGTGAACGTCATCCGACCATTTTACGGATGCCAGGCAGGATGGCAAGTCTTGTTCCTCGTTCTTGGTAAGAATTAAAACCGATATCATAAAGGTGCGCTTGCAAAAATAAGTGCTTGGCTGGTTGGTTTATAAGGAGACTAGCGCCCTCCCGCAATTGTAGTATAAAGCGGGGAACAGGCTTCTTGAAAAAGATACCGGTTTTCTCAATAACTGCTACCAGCAGCTTGCGGACAACATGTGGTATGGGCTCGCGAAACAGGTACCCGAAAAGGTAAGATTGTCCACGTGGCGAGAACAAAGGCGGGGAGAGTGCTCTGCGGCTAAGCAGTAATAAATTGCTCGCGAGGCTTGAGAGGGCGGCAGGGGTGTCCGGCGCAGACAGTCCAGGCCGGCATGTCCTTGGTCACGACCGACCGTGCCCCAATAATGCAGCCCTCGTGAATGGTAACGCCGGGGTGGATGAACGCTTCGGCCGTAATCCAGACATTATCCCCGATGGTGATGGGGCTGGTAACCAGCGGAAAGCCCGGATGCGTGTAGTCGTGGGTGCCAGTGACTAAATGCGAGCCCTGCGAAATAACGGCACGTTTGCCGACGGTAATTTTGCCTTGAGAGTACAGCGTAACCCCGTTGGCAATACCGCATTCGTCGGCTAGGTCCAGGTTCCAGGGCGCCCAAATGGTTACGCCCGGATATACGTGCACGCCCTTGCCTACCTTAGCTCCGAACAGACGCAGTACCAGCGAGCGCCAGCCGTGCAGCGGCCGGGGCGAAAAACGAAAGAGCAGGAGAGAGGCCACCGACCAAAGTAGGCGCGCCAGGCGATTGCGCAGCGAAAAAGAGGGGCCTACAAAGGTGTCTTCATTATGCATAGCAAAAAGGAGCCGAGAAGCAGAAAAAGCAGCTGAATGCTGGCAGGATGAATTAAGAATTGCGCGTGCAAATGTGGTGGTGCACGTAGTCGGCCCATTTGGGTAGTGTCCAGAGGGAGGCCAGCTTTTGGCTGGTGGCGCGCATGGCGGCCAATTGCTCTTCGTTGGATTCGGCTACCAAGCGCATCGCGCGTAGTAGCGATGCTTCATCGGGGTCAACGATATAGCCATTCTGGCCATCGCGGACGTAGTAGGTAGTTGCGCCAACTTGGTGGGAGGCGATAACGGCTAAGCCCGCAGTAGTTGCCTCGTGCACTACTAGGCCCCACGGCTCGAATGAGCTGGGGAGTACCAGGCAAGTAGCCTGCGCGAGGTGAGCCGGTAGCAATGGCGGCTGCGTAAAGCCTAGCATTCGTACGCCGGGCTGGTCAGCACATTGGCTTTCCAACTCGCCCTTGCCACAGATGAGCAAGCCCCAGGGGTCGGTAGCCGTGGCGCGGTAGGCAGCGTAGGCTCGCAGCAGCGGCAGCACGCCTTTGAAGGCAACAAGCCGGCCGATAAAGATAAAATTCTTCTGTGCACTAGCTGGCAGGTCTTTAAACCGGTCGGTGTTAGCGCAGTTATAACCTAGGTAAGGGTTGGGGTAGCCGAGGCGCCGGGCAAAGGCCGCCTGCCGGTCGCCCGACACGAAGAAATTATCGATACTGGGTTTCAGGTAAATGGAGGAGGTTAGTACGCCCAGCCACTGTTTAGGTGTACTTAGCCACTGCCGGTCAAATACCGAAACAACGTACGTACCCTGCTGGCGACACTTACGGCTAATGCGCATGTACAGCGCATGATTCCAGGAAGCCATGAGGATGGTGTCCGGCCGGAGGTCTTCGCAGAACTGTGCTAGCTTATCGGCATTATCGGCCGTTTGCACAAAGCTCTGGCGACAAAAAGACACGTCCAAATCATCATAAGGAGCTGAAGACTCTGCGGCCTGATAGATGAGGTACAGCTCTAAGTCAGGTTTTTGAGCCAAGTACCGTAGGCAGGCCACTGAGTAATCAGCAAGCGGAGACCACAGCAGCAAAATTTTCTTTGGCATAGACGTTAGCTGCGTGAAAAAGCGCAAAATAGGCCTGATTTTGGATAAATTAGTATCCAAATAAGGCGGTTAGCTCAAGTATCAAGCAGGCAACGAATTGCCACCAGCCCCAAAATGGCTACTTAAAAAAATGCTACCAGCCCCAAACAGCTACTTAATAGCTACTTGCTGTTTCTTGGCCTCAAGTAGCTTTTGTATCTGCTCAACCAGTTTGGCGGCGGCCACATCCCAGCTGCCGAGGCGCTTGGCGGTAGCGGCGGCTTCGACCGACATGCGGGCCATCATGGCCGGGGCATCGGCCATCTGCTTTAGCCGGTCGTAGAGCGCATCCGTATCGCAGGGCGGCACGATAAAGCCCTCTACCCCGTCCGTAATCAGGTCGGCACCTCCTGTGTTGGTGGTAATGAGCAAGGGTAGCCCAAACGAGAGCGCCTCACCTTGCACCAGCGCCAAGCCTTCTTCGAGGCTTGGTAAGATAAAGCAGCTAGCTTGGCGATACTGGTTTTTAAGGTCTTCGCCCTTGAGTACGCCCGTAAACTTAACCTCGGCCGGAATGGTCGTTTTTTCCAAGCCAGTTACTACCGTTTGGGGTCCAACGATAATAAACTCCTTATTGGGGTGGTCGAGGCGGTTAAAGGCATCGATGGCGTAGCGTAGCCCCTTGCGGTAGCTAATCTGGCCCACGTAGAGCACGCGAAAGGGCGCGCCGGGCTTATACTTGTCAGTAGTCGTTTCGACCTCGATGGGCGGGAAGCCGAAGTTGACTTTAAGTAATTTTTCGGCTGGAAAACCCTTCGTTATAAAGGAATTGACAACGAAGTCGGAAGGGCAGAGAATATAATCAGCTTCTTGATAGGCCAGCAGGCGTTGGTCGAAGTCTATCTCGTCGTCATACGCACGGTCCAGCCCCAGGCGCTGAAACTCAGGGTAGAGAATTTCCTTCGCATACTCGGCATGGCTATTTACTTCTTCCATGATGCACAGCGTGCGGCCACCTTCGCGGTGGATGCGCTTGCTGGTGTTGAAGCCTTGGGTACGGTAATATACAAAGGCATCGGATTCGCGGGCATATTTATATGATGCGGCATCGAGGCGGGCGCTGGCCAAGCTGTGCAGCACCCGCTGAATAGGCATGGGAAACTTCATCATCAGCGAGCCCAAAAACAGCGACTGAAAGAAGTCGTGGCGCTTGAGCTTGTCGCCCACGTTGATGAGCTTGGCACGGGGGCTGAGCCGGGTAAAGCCCGACACAAAGGCGTGCAGGGCCTTTACATTGTACAGGGCCTGCGCATAAGCGTAGTTACTCGAGCGAACAGGTCCGGTATAAGTTACTTTCATGTGGGGAATTAAATTAGAGCGGTGACTTTGCTTATACTATGCGTAGCGTTTTGAGCAGGTATAATAGCAGCAGCAGAAGGATGAGCGGATAGGTAAAGCCAATGAGCGCGAAAAAAGCGCGATAGCCCCAGAAAGACAGAAACACGCCGATACCCAGTACGCCTACCGACAGTACCTGCCGCTGCCCGGCGTAGTACACCATGCCATCGAGGCCCAGCATAAAGAGCGCGTACGCTACGGCATACACAAAAATTCCCCACATACCCCCCGCTTGGTATGCCTCACCCACTATTGAATAGGTGAGGCTGGTAGTACCCATAAACAGTGGCCCATCGAGTACGAAGGAAAACTGGTGGGAAAGGTCGGTAGCGCCGTTTAGAATGGGCTTGCCCGGCCAGAGGGCGCGGGGAATAGGATTGACGAGAACGGCAAAAAAGTCATTGAAACCCTCGTAATGGTAGCGGTCGGGGTAGCCCTGCACCATCAGGCAAAACAGGTACATGTTATTGTCGCGGTGCGACTCGCTGGGGTCGAACGTGGTGGCCGAGGCCAGGCCGCGGTCGTGGGCGGCCTTTTCGGGGTCGGCCAGTACTTCGAGCAGGTTGCCGCGAAAGCGCACCTGCATCTCCATTACCCCAATGATAAAGAAAAGTAGCAGGCCTGCTATAGTCCAGAATTTAATGCCTTTATCCCAGTTATAATAGAACAGGAAGAACAGCACCGGCGCGGCCACGAACATCATGGTTGAGCGGCTGCCCCCCAGGAAGAACACGAAAATGACCACCATACCCGAGGCCATGGCCAGGACGGGCAAGGGACGCAGCTTATTGGGGGCCGAGGTAAGCGTGATGGCCCCAAATAGCGGCGTGAGCTGCCACAGCCAGTTGAAGGGTAGCATAAACGAGCTGGAGTTGCCAGTGGAGTCTTGCACGAGCAGGCCACCGCCCGAGCCGCCCGTCGAGCGCCCGGCCGTGAGGGCCGTCCACAGGATGTCAAACGACTCGTAGTAGTAGTAAAACGCCAGCAGCGGCACCGTAAAGGCCAGAATGGCGGCCACGCCGTAGAAAGTAGCCGATAGGTTGATTTTGGCTAGAAAAGCGAAGCGGCGAATCGAAAAGGCCGTGAGTTGGCGCCACAGTACTACATATATCAAGTTAACAAAGAACTGAAACGCCGCGGCCCAGAACAGCGCCTCCATCTTGTGCATCGGCCGGCTGTACACGTACGCATCGTGGCCGGGCAGCACCACCTCCAAATACAAGAACCAGATAGGGGCCAGATTAAAAATGCTGACGCAGCTGAACAAGACGAAAAAACGCTTCTTATACAGGGCGTAAATAATGGGTATGATGCACCCAATGCACGCGACTACGCCGCAAAAAACTGAAAAGTCATGGGACTCGGCCAGTAGCTGGGAGCCGCCCAGGCACAGCACGGCTACCCAGAACTGGCAGATGGCACAAATCCAGGCCACTTGGCGCAGGTCGGACAAGCCCCCAGGGTTGGCGGCGTCGGTAGACGTGGGCACCGAAAGGGAGGAAGGGAGCGCGAGTTGCTGCATGGAAGAGGGCCGGGCACTCAGGAAGTGCCCGGTAACCGAAGATTAAGCTTCGACTTGTTGCTTGTTCTTGGACGACTTGTCTTTATCGTGGCCATAGCCGTAATAGCTGCTCACTTTGGCACTGCTATCGTTGAGCACCAGCATCAGGCTATTGAATTTCTTGTTGGCGTAGAGCGCTTCAATGGCCTTGACGTGCTCGCGCTGGGTATAATTGTAGCGCACCACGCAAATAGTGGAGTTGGCGAGCGGAGCCAGGCTAAACGCGTCGGCTACTAGCCCAATCGGCGGCGTGTCAATCAGGATGTGGTCGAACTGTTCGGCTAGTTCTTGCAGCAGGAAGGCCAGTTTTGGCGAGGCTAGTAGCTCGGCCGGGTTAGGCGGCATCGAGCCGGCGCTGATGACGAACAAGCCAGGCGTTGCGGCCGAGGTTTGCAGGATGTCGGTAATAGCCAACCGGTCGGACACCAGGTAGTCGGTAATACCGGGCTCGGTGCGAAGCGATAGTTCGTGGGCCAATGCAGGCTTGCGTAGGTCCAGGTCCAGCAACACTACTTTCTTGCCCATCAGCACTAGGCTGTTGCTCAAATTAATAGAGATGAAAGACTTGCCTTCGCCAGACATGGTCGAGGTGATGAGCGTAACCTTGTTTTCGCGGCCCGCCGTGGCAAAGCTCAAGTTGGCACGCACCAGGCCAAACATCTCGGCCAGCGCACTGCGATTATCACGCGACACGACTACGGTACCGCCGCGCTTACGGGCGATTTCACCCAAAATAGGCGTGGTCGTTAGCTCTTCTATTTCGGCCTTGGTTTCTACCTTATTGTTAAGCTGGCCTTTGGCATATAGCAGCGACAGCGGCAGGCCCATACCCAGCAGCAAGCCCAGTAGGTACGTCATCTTGCGATTCGGGCTCACGGGTAAGTCGCTCACGGTAGCCGGGTCGATAACGCGCGAGTTGGAGATGGTAGCCGACAGTGAAAGGGCGGCTTCCTCACGCTTCTGCAGCAAGTAGAGGTAGATGTTCTGACGTAGCGAGCGCTCGCGCTCTTTGGCTTGCAAGGTGCGCTGCACTACGGGTGCACTGTTGATTTTGGCCCGCACTTGGCCCGATGAGGCTTGCAGATTGCGGCTCGTGATGATGAGACCATTCTTGATGTTGCGCAGGTTTTCCAGAATCTTGGTGCGCACGCCCGCTAGCTGTTCGGTGGCGTTTTGAACAAGCGGGTTGTTTTCCTGATTGGTGCGCAACAGGCGCTCGCGCTCTACCTGCAAGCCGTTGAACTGGTTAATCAAACCCAGCAGCGTTTGGTCCGCGATACCGAGCGTACTGGGTACCAAGCGGTACTGACTGCCCTGCGAGCTCAGGTAAGACTCAATAGATTGAAGCACCTGGATTTGGTTGGCCCAATCGGCCAGCTTAGTTTGCAACGCACCAGCTTGCTCCACATTGCTAGAAACCTGGACTCCAACGTTCGCAATCTCCTGCGACTGCTGATACGAAACGGCACTCTGCTCGATACCCGACAGCTCTGAGGCCAGCGACTTGATACGGCGGTCCAAAAAGCCGAGCTTGTTAGCCGAAACTTCGTTCTTGTCTTCTACGGCTTCCTTATTATACACCTGCAGCAGCTTGTTCATGATGTCGCGGCCTTTGGCCGGCACCGGGCTGATAAGAGACAGGTTCAGCACGCTGGCGTCTTTGTTGGCCGACGATACCGTGAGCAGCTGGTTATAATCCTCGGCTACGTCCTGCGGATTATTGAAAACGATGGCGACGCCCTGCGGATAAGCCGCCACCTGCGTCGAGAAGTAAAGCGTGGGCACCAGAATGAGCGTGCCATAAGGGCGGGTAATGCGCTGCCCCAGGCGGTAGGTGCCCACGGTGCCACTGCCTTCCTGTAGCGTAAAGCTGCTGTCAGCCTTCGGAAACACGCGGATAATCTGCTTATAGGCTGTAGGCTGCAAGTCGCTCAGGGGCGACAAGGCCACGGGAAGATTCTTGTCGTAGAGCTCCGTTTTGGGCTTGTCGGGTTGTTGGTAGTAGGAAGCGTAAAGCGCCAGTTCATTTACCACGCGCAGCATCAGGCTGCGCGAGCGTAGCAGCTGTACCTCGTTGTCAACGCTTTGCTTGGGCTTAAGTAGTTCCTCTGAGGAAGTGTTGGTGAGGCCTGAAAGGGTGGGGGCCGTGCCCTCCTCCCGAATCAGAATGGAGCTGGTAATGCTGTACTTGGGTATGGCCACATACCGTAGGTACAGGTAAGCACCCGTGAGGCCCACTACGGCCCCCAGTAGGATGAAATACCAATATCTTATATACTTGCGCATACCGGAGTAGAGTTTATAGTGAAAGCTAAGTTTGGAAGCGGAAGAGGCAACAGGCTAGTTCCGTAGCAGCAGGCTGCTGATAACAATGGCAACCACCGAGGCGATGGAAACATAAATAGGCAGGTTAACAGCGCGGGTGCTGGCTTGCAGGCTGCGCGCCCGGTCGGGGGCCACGTACACTACATCGTTTTGCTGGAGGTAGAAATACGGCGACGCAAACACGTCTTTATTGGTTAGGTCGAGGTGGCCAATGGTGCGCTTACCGTCCTTTTCCCGAATCACGAGTACCTTCTCGCGCTGCCCGTAGGCGGTCATGTCGCCAGCCATTCCCAAGGCTTCGAGTAGGGTAATGTGCTCATTAGTAACGGTAAAAGTCGAAGGCCTCAGTACCTCGCCCAGCACGGTTACCCGAAAGTTGAGATAGCTAATGTTGACTGTCGGCGACTTAACGGTGTTCTTCGCCAACTCATTGGTGAGCTTGGCAATGGCAGCTTCGCGGGTAAGGCCGCCCAGAGCCACCGGGCCCAGCACTGGAAACTTGATGTTCCCTTTCTCGTCTACCAAGTAGCCTTCACTGGCTTTGCGGGTAGGTTCGTTGGCCGGGAGCGGGTTGCCGGAAGGCAGCAGAATACCCGTGTTAAGCAGGACGTTTGACTCGGGGCTGGCGCTATTGACCGTAATGCTGAGCAAATCGCCAGGCTGAATGACGGGGGCGACGCGATTGGTGATACCCTGCTCACTATCGGAGGTCGAATTAAGATTACTGAAGTAAACTAAATTACGATTACTGGCACACGAAGCCAGCAAAATGAGCGTAGCTAGGTAGAGAATACTAGAACGCAGCGCTCTATTCATACATTAAAAATTTTCAGGGTTATTTCTGCAATGATAAGCAGTATTTGCAGAAAAAGCCCGCAAACGCTATAGAAATGGCCTATTTTACGCGTTTTGAGGGGGTATAAAGGGTGAGTTAGCGAAAGAGTAATTGTGAACTTTCTAATGGGGCTGAGGGCACGTTTAGAGCAAGGTTCAATTTTGGAAAGGATTTTTTAGAGAATAACAATTTAATAATCTAAAAAGTCATTCTTTAGCTGCTCAGTAATGACTGGGGCTAGCTGATTACCCGACTACTACCGCTAAAAAGGCTAGAGTTTTGCTTGCTAGGAAGGCATTTGAGTAGCCTACTTAAAATCGATGCCAGTAAGAAAGTGCTAAATTTTCTTCGTTAAATATAGTTCCGGATAAGCTCAAATTTTATGCCAATCCTGGTAGGCTGCAGTAGCTACGAGGTAGCCATTGGGAATGGTGGACGCAACTAGCCTTCTGAGGGGGGCACAGCCAAGCCAGCCAGCAGCAGGCGCATGCTTCCTGCTGCTGGCTGACTTCATTAGTGTTGCAATGCGCTAGCTACTTATCTATTCGGAAACCCAGCCCAAACTGGAGTAGCGTGTTCTCCTCCGATACTTGGTACGATACTGAAAACGCCAGCGTCTCGATGAGCGGGGCCAGGTAGATGCCGCCGCCATAGCCCGTGTGCCAGCCGCCCGGCGACTCGCCCTGGTAGTACACGCGGCCTTGGTCGTAGAAGCCAAAAACACCGTAATAGAAGGGTAAGAAGTGGTTTTTGCTCTGGCCCAGCGCCAGGCGCAGTTCCGTATTATAATACAGGCTGGCATCGCCAGTGAAGCGGTTGCGGTAGTAGCCGCGCAGGTTTTCGGCGAGGCCCAGGCTGGTGAGCTTATAAAATGGAATGTGGGCCGAATTGCCGTAGTTTTTGGCGCCGCCGCCCCGTAGCGCTAGTGTGACCGGGATGCCCAGCCGGGCCGTGCCCAGGTATTCGGCCGAGGCCTGCGTGAGGCCATAAAACGCCTCGTAGCCCGTGAGCTGCCGGTAAGAGTCGTGGCGCAGCAGCAGGCGCACGCCGCGCTGGGCAAAAGTGCTGCGGTTGCGCAGGTCGATATCTAGCAGCGCATTCAGGCCCGCGAGGCGCTGAAAGTCGGCATTGGGGCGCGGGTTGTCGGGAAATTGCCGGCTTAGGTCGCGGCCGAGCTGGCTGTCGTCGGTGTAGCTGGAGGTGTAGTACTCATACGACGGCCCCACCCGAAATACGCTACGCTGCCAAAAGGTACGCTCCACAAACGCATTGAAGGTGATGCCTTTGTAGCGGGCGCGGTAGAAATTGGCGTCGTACAAGTCATCACTTTTCTGCGAGTTGTTACCGATGCCGAAGAAATTGTAGAAGGGAAAGTAGCTGCCGTAGTTGGCCGCGCCGCCAATGTCAAACTGGCCAATGGCGTGGCGGTGGCGCGTGCTGGCCGACAACTGAAACTGCCCGGCCGTCGAGGTTTGCAGGGCAAAATCGTAGCGGCTGCTGTAGCCGGGCTTGCGAAAGCCCTGCTGGATGAAGCTGATGCCCAGCGACAGCCCAAAACCATCGTTGCGGTTGTAAAATAGCCCCACGCGCGGCCGGTAAGTATTGTACTCAAAAGCCTCGCGGTCATACTGATTCACGCGGCGGCTGGTGCTGCGGCGGTCGTCGGTTTCGGGGCCGGCCACGAGGTCGGTGCTGGGCGTGTCGTACACTTTGGTGAGGCGGCGCAGGCCGCTGGCGCGCGAGTCGTCGGCTAGCTGGTCTTTGCCCGCACCCCCAATCACGCGCACCAAAATGCTGCGCCGCCCGCCCTGGCCGCTAAGCTGAAAAATATCGTTCCCATCGAGGCCGTACAGGCAGATTTCCTTGGTCTCTTTGGGCTCGAAGGTGCGGTCGAACAGCGCCGGGCCGTTGGCTTGCTGGGTGTCGCCCTTGCGGGCAAACTCCTGCACGCGCACCCGCCCGCCGGCCAGGCGCTCGACCTTGAAAAGCTCCGCTTTATTGGAACCAACGACGTCTACGCGTCGGGCCAGCAGCTCGTAGTAGCGGTCTACGGCTCGGGGCAGAGCCTGAATACGAGCCTTGAGTTTGCGGTTAATGTCTTGGCCCGAAAGCGGTTGAATCTCGGCCGGCAGGGTGGCCGTGGCCTCGTCAACCACGGCGGGCGTGAGGTGCTGCTGCAAGTAGGTGGCCGCCTGCTGCCAATCTTGGCGGCTCAGGCTTTGCAGTAAAAAACGGTCGAGGTGGCGGGCGGGCCAGTTCAGGCTTTTCATATCGTGAAACTCGGCCTGAAAATCCTCAATGCTCGGCACGGCCCACTCGCGGTTGGCGAGGTAGGTGAGCAGGCCATTCCAGCGCGTGAAAGACTGGTCACGGTCGCGCGGAATGGGCTTGTATACGGTACCTTGGCCCTTGCCCTGGTCGTAGCCGGCCCACTTCCAGTTGTCTTCGTGCTTGCCAAAATCAGCCACCAGCATGTCAAAAACGCGGGCTTTGGCCAGCGCCTGCGCATCCACGCGGTTGTTGTGGTCTTTGTAGAGCTGGCGTAAAAAGCTATAGCTGCGCCGCACCTCGTCGGCTTTGGCGAAGCCCGGTAGGTTAGGTTTCGGGTCGCCGGGGCGCTCCTCCAGCGTGACGAGCAGGCCGGCATAGTCCTGGCGGTAGGGGCCAAGCTGGTTGTTGTCGGGCAGTCGAAATAGGCGCGGCCGGGCGTGCAGAATGTCGGTGTGGTCGAGCAGCGCACTGATGGGCAGGCCCGAGTACGGATTGGCCGTGGCCGTAATATCCCGCAAAATCGGCTCTACGAACGAGTTGCGCAGCTCGGGCGGCAAGATGGTCGTCACGTCCTTGTCCACCGACCGAAATACATACTCCGAGCTATCGGCCGCAATGAGCTTGAGCGAAGTTGTCTGGCGCCCACCGCCCCGCCCAAAAGGCCGCAAGCCGCCTTTTTCGGCTTTCAAATCCAGCGTTTTCACCTTAATCGGCTGGAGCCACGATGTGCGATAAAGCGGCCCGATAAAGAAGCGCTTGCCAGCACCGGCCCGGTATTCAGGCCCCGGCGCTATTATCGTAGCCGCCTGAAACGGCGCATCGGGCCGGCGCTCGGCCGGCGTTTTGACCGCGCCGGGGCACTCCGTAATAAAGGAGTTGGCCGGAATGCGCGAGGCGGTATCCGTAGCGCAGGGCGAGCGAAAGAGCGTGCCCACGTAGGCTTCGGTGGCCAGCTGGTCGCCGCCCGCAAAAGCGTAGAATCGGTTTTTTACGGTGCCATCCGCAAAGTATTCGATGGTAGCGTAGCCTTCCTGCTTTTCGTTGTAAAGCGACGAGCCATTGACGCCTACGTGCTGGCTTTGGGCAAAGCTGCCGGCCACCAGGTGGTAGTTGCCCTGCAAAGGCGTGAGCTGCAGCGAGAAGTCGTGCGCGGCGGCGTACACCACGCCGGGGTTGCTTTGCAGGGTGTTCAGCAACTCTTTGCGCAAGGCCTGGTAGCCGGGGCTGGCGAGGTCGCGGGGTGTGCCCACATTCTGGCGGTAGGCGGCGTAGATGGTGCCCAGTACCGGCGGGCTTAGGTGGCGGGCAAGCGGCTCGTGGCCGCCGTATACGCCGTTGGTCACCACGGGATGGTGGCCCAGCAGCAGCAGATTTTTGCCCCTGGTATCGTCAATCAGGTCTTGCAGCTGCTCCCGAAACTCCTCCTGGGTTAGCGTTTTGCAGTCGGTATCGGGCGCCTCGGGGCGGTTGTAGGGGTGCGTAAACCAGGGCGTATTGAGGGCCACCAGCCGCACCAGCGGGGCCACATCTACTACCTCGGGGCCGGGGCAGCCATTGGTAGGCAGAAAGGCGTTTTGGCCCGGTAGCTGCTGCTCGATGTACTTCTCCAGGCGGCGCACGGCTTTCAAGCCGTCGCGGCCCGAGTTGGCCCAGTCCTTATCGCCGGGCAAGAAGTAGATTTTGCCCAGCGGTAAGCCCTTCACCAAGGCAATGAGCGCGTCGGCGCGGCCCTTTTCTGCTTGTGATAGCGCAGTGTCCTTTTTGGCCGCCAGGCCGTCATTTGCCACAATATCACCCAAATGCACGACCGTGAAAGGCGTGGTTTGGCGCGCCAAAGTCTGGTGCAGGGCGAGTAGACGGGCAGTGGGCAAGTCGCCCTGCGCCGTGTTGCCGAGTAAGAATACGGTGTGCGCAGGCGGCGTGGTTTGGGCAGCAAGTGAAGTGGTTGCCAGCCCCAGTAGGACCAGCGGCGCGAGGAGAGATTTGAGCATAGGTACTGGAATAGGGCAGCACTTACGCAAAAACGCGCTAATGAGGTTTTTACGCGATATTAAAGTGCAGTATTGCTGACTTTGGGTTTACAAGTGAGGTCAGCTAGTACCCGAAAATGGCAAGCCCATGCTACTGCCCGGCCAGCTCGCGCAGCACCTGCGGCACGCCCACACTGGCTGCCTCCATCACATAGCGCACGCCGCGCCGGCCCGTTACCTCGGGCTGGTGCGGGTCGATGACGTAGACCGGGCAGCCGGCCGGGGCGTAGTGCAGCAGCCCGGCCGCCGGGTACACTTGCAGCGAGGTGCCGACCACCAGCACTACATCGGCCGTAGCCGCTATTTCGGCGGCCTCTTCGATGGCGGGCACCAGCTCGCCAAACCACACGATGTGCGGGCGAAACTGGCTGCCGTCGGGCGCGAGGTCGCCGACGTTGATGTCATCATCGCAGTAGTACACGGTAGCCTCGTCGGCTACCGAGCGCATTTCGTTGAGCATGCCGTGCAGGTGCAGCACGTTGGTTGAGCCGGCGCGCTCGTGCAGGTCGTCCACGTTTTGGGTGATGATGCTGACCTTCCAGCCCGGCGCTTCCTCGAAGCCGGCCAGCGCCAGGTGGGCAGCGTTGGGTGCGACTTCGCGCGCCTGGGCCCGGCGCTTATTATAAAAATCGAGCACCAGCGCCGGGTTGCGCGCAAAGGCCTCGGGCGTGGCTACGTCCTCAACGCGGTGCTCCTCCCAGAGCCCATTGGTGTCGCGAAAGGTGCGGATGCCGCTCTCAGCCGATACGCCGGCCCCGGTGAGTACTACTAAGTGAGGCATTTTTTAAAGATTAAAAAGCAAGTGTAAGTAAAATTGTCAGCGCGAGCGCAGCGAACTAATCTTCCGCCGACGAAGCCCGAATGGCTCGTCCTGCTGCGCTCGCCCTGGCAGACCTAGTTTTCATTAACCAGTTCATACTGCCGTTCGGCGAAATTGCGAAGGCGCTGAAAGGCGGCGTCTACTTCCTGCGCATCTTCGCTAAGCAGGTTGCCATACACTACGCGGTCGGTGGCGCGCAGGGCGCGGCGTACGTCGTCGTCATTATTAAAATGCTCAACTAGCTCCTTAGTTGTTAAGGAGTTGAGGTTGGATTCTTCGAGGCTGGACAAGTAGTTTTTCCAGAGGACCACCACGCGCTCTACCACCGGGGCCGAGCGCGAGAGCGCGAAGCGCTCGGTGTGGCGGGCAAACTGCGCCAGGAAATACACGTGGTTTTTGCGGCGCTTATACAACCCATATCGTCGCTGCCAGCGCTGGCCAAACAGTGCCGCTCCTGCCGCTACCAGCGCCAACACGCCTACCAGCCCCGCCAGCCAAAAGGGGTAGTTAAAGGCGGGCTCCAGCGGCAACTGACGGAGGTCTTGCCGCAGGGCCGGCGGCCCGGCCGACCCGCTTGGTACTGCCGGGGCCGTGCGCCGCAACTGCACCTGGGCCGGGGCGGGCAGTAGGCGCAGGGTATCGGTGCGGCGCAGCACCAGCACCGGTAGCTGTAAGGCTTGTGCTGGGGCCAGCGAAAACGTGCGCAGGTGGTACACCGTGCGGTCGAGGCTGCGGCCATTTTTGGTGCGCGTAGGCTGCCAAGTGCGGCCCACGTACTCAAAGGGCGCAAATTTTGCCAGCGAGTCCGGAAATACCACCTCCTCATCGGGGGCGTGCTCGTAGCGCAACTCATAGTCGAGCGGCTGGCCTACCGCCACCTCAGCGCGTGAAAAGCGGCCCGTGGGGCCTTGCGCGTGCGCGGGAAGAATACTGGCCAGCAGCCAAAAAGCCGGCAAAAACCAGGCTCCCGCAGGGTTTTGCTGGGGTGAGGCGCAGAGTTGCGCAGGGTTTTTTCTTACGCCAGCATTCTTCCGAAAACCATTTGCTAACTCAACACGCATAACTAAAAACTCCTGACTCACTTAGTGTCCGCGCCGCTGAAACAGGCCCACGAGCTGCGGCACGAAGTCTTCATCGGTGCGCAGGGCCAAAAAACCCACCCGCTGGCGGCGGCAGAGCGTTTGCAAGGCTTGCTGGCGCGCCTCGGTTTGGGCGGCGTAGCTGGCCCGGAAGCTTGAGGCCGAGGTATCGACCCAGCGCAGCACGCCCGTTTCGGCGTCGCGCAGCGGGATAATACCCAGCGCCGGAAACTGCGCCTCGTGCGGGGCCAGTAGCTGCACTACCAGTAGGTCGTGCTGGCGGGCCAATATGGTGAGCTCGCGCTCGTACTGCTCATCAATAAAATCGGAGATGAGCACCACCAGGCTGCGCCGCCGCAGTAGGCTCAGCGCCAGCCGAATGCCCGCGCCCAGCGCCGTGTGCCGCGAGGCGGGCTCCAGGCCAAACAGCCGCTGGATGAGCGCGTAGGCCGGCCGCAGCCCCTTGGCCGGGGGCAGATACAGCTCTTTTTGGTCGGAGAAGGCGAGCAGGCCCAGCGCCGAATCTTGGCGGGCGGCCGAAAGGGCCAGTAGGCCAGCCACATCGCGGCCCACGTCGAGCTTGCGCTGGCCTGCGGCTCCGTTGCCCACGCGTTGCGAGGCGCTCACGTCGAGGGCCACCAGCACCTGCTGCTCGCGCTCTTCCTTGTAGGTTTTTACGAAGGTGCCGTGGCCCTTGCTGCTGACGGCCCAGTCGATGGCGCGCACCTCGTCGCCGTATTGATAAAGGCGCACGTCGTCAAACTCGAGGCCGGTGCCCCGAAATACCGAGCGAAAGTTGCCTTGCAGCTGGCTTTCCACCGCGTGCCGCATCCTGATTTCGAGGTGCCGCAGGCGGCGTACCAGTCCCGCAAGGCTGGCCGGAAATGGAGCAGTAGAAGCGTCGGGGGCGAGCATGGTAAGCGCGAAGCTACGGCTTCGGAGTTATTTTTGAAGAGTGAACTATGCCCGTTTTATTTCCCGGCCGCTGCTAGCCTCCAGCGCCCTGTTGCTCGCCGTGCTCGGCGGCTGCGCCATCCCCGAAGAGGTACCGCCGCCAGTGCCGCTGCTACCCAAGGAAAAAATGGTGAGCCTGCTGGTGCAACTGCACCTGCTCGAAGCCCGCATCGAGGCCAGCCGCCTTTCGCCCGATTCGGCGCGGGCCTTGTTTCAGAGCCAGAAAAAGGCCTTGCTGTGGAAGAACGATGTGCCGGAAAAGGACTCGCTGCTCCAGCGCAGCTACCGCTACTACGCCATCAACAACAAGGACATAGACGAAATTTATAAGGCGGTGGTCGATTCGCTCGAGCGCCGCAAAACACAGCTCGAAGGTGGCAAGCCGACCGATGCCCCGCACCCGTGGTAAAAAAGTGTAGCGTAAGGTTCCGCTTGCGTAGTGCTGGCTCGGCCGGCGCCGCGCAAGCGGAACCTTACGCTACATGAGCCGGCCGCCGTTGGGCACCGGGCCAGCCAGCGCCGTGAGCACGATGTGGCCTTCGGCGTCGGGTACGCCCAGCACCAGCACTTCTGAGCGAAAGGGCCCAATCTGCTTGGGTGGAAAATTGACTACGGCCAGCACCTGCCGGCCTACCAGCGTGGCGGGTGTGTAGTGCTGCGTGATTTGGGCACTGGATTTTTTGAGGCCGATTTCCGGGCCAAAATCTAGCAGTAGCTGGTAGGCTGGCTTGCGGGCCGCGGGAAACTCCCGCGCTTCGAGAATGGTGCCGGCGCGAATGTCAACGCGCTCAAAATCGGCCCAGGTGATGGGAGGTGACATATATATAAGGTATATGTGCAGCGTTGCCCCAGTTGGGGCGTCCTGCTAAGTGAGCGCAGCTCTGCCTTATTTATTCAGCCGTACCCACTGCACGGTCAGCAGGGTTTTGGCATCTTCCAGAGGCTCGGCAAGCAGCTGCTCGCGGGTAAAGTGCACGGCCTCTATTTGCTCGTGCTCTTCGGCCAGTCCGCCGCCTTCGCCGGTTTTTTGGCTCACCTCGGCGTAGTATACACTTACTCTTTCGCTGCTTGAGCCCGGCGAGACCCACATGTTCACGATGTGGGTGAGGGTATCTACCTCGTAGCCCAATTCCTCCTGTACCTCGCGGCGGATGCTGGCTTCGGGCGTGTCATCGCCGTCAATCATGCCGGCCGCGATTTCCAGCAAGTAGCCCTCGGGGCCAATACGGAACTGCTTGGTGAGGATATACTGTTGCGTGATGGTATCGAATACCAAGGCCGCCACGGCGCGGCCCGGCTCGAAGCGTTCGCGTTTCAGTTCCTCGCCCTCGTTCGTTTTCAGAGTAAGCTCACCCAGTTTATAATGCCCGTCGTAGACGCGGCGGCGTTGCGTTATTTCCATAGCTTGCAAATTTAAGCGGTACCTTTGCCGCTGAGGGTAGTCTGGTTGCGGACCAGCTACCGGCCGCTTATACGGCCAGTCGGCCTGCGGCGTCGTAGTTGAAGCGTGAGGCGCGGGCTGTTTTATCCCAAAAAATTATTTCTTACCGGGGCACTCCGCTGGCTCCGCCCCGAGCCGCCGCCCTTCTGGCGGGCGGTTCCCCCACTTCGTATGACTTTTAACGACCTCAACTTAGTTGAGCCCATCCTGCGCGCCCTGGGCGAGGAAGGCTACACCACCCCCACGCCCATTCAGCAGCAGGCTATCCCGCAGGTGCTCGAAGGCCACGACCTACTCGGCGTCGCCCAAACGGGTACTGGCAAAACGGCCGCTTTCTCGGTGCCCATCCTCCAGATACTGCACCAAACTGCCCTGGCCCAAAAAGGCGGCCAGGGTCCGCGCGGCCGCATCCGCTGCTTAGTGCTCACGCCCACGCGCGAGTTGGCCATCCAGATTGGCGAAAGCTTTAAGGCCTACGGCCGCCACCTGCCGCAGCTGCGCTCGACCGTTATTTTCGGTGGGGTGGGCCAAAACCCGCAGGTGCAGGCTTTGCAGCGCGGTGTCGAAATACTGGTCGCCACGCCCGGCCGCCTGCTTGACCTCATGAACCAGGGCTACGTCCACCTCCAGCACATCGAGGTATTTGTGCTCGACGAGGCTGACCGCATGCTTGACATGGGCTTCATCCACGACATCAAGCGCATCCTGCCCAAGCTGCCGGCCGGTCGCCAAAGCCTGTTTTTCTCGGCCACTATGCCGCAGGCCATCAAAGACCTTTCGGCCACCATCCTGCGCCCTAACCCGGTGCAAGTAGCCGTGACGCCCGTATCGAGCACCGCCGACACGGTAACGCAGTCGGTGTTTTTGGTCGATAAGAATGACAAGCCCGCCCTGCTGCGCCACGTCCTGAAAGACCCCGCCATCAAACGCGTGCTGGTATTTACCCGCACCAAGCACGGCGCCAACAAGGTGACCGAAACCCTAGAGAAGGCCCAGATTACGGCCGAAGCCATCCACGGCAACAAAAGCCAGAACCACCGCCAGCGCGCCCTCAGCAACTTTAAGGCCGGCGCCACCCGCGTGCTGGTTGCTACGGACATTGCCGCCCGCGGCATCGACGTAGACGAGCTCACGCACGTTATCAACTACGAAGTGCCCAACGAGCCCGAAACCTACGTGCACCGCATCGGTCGCACGGGCCGGGCCGGGGCGTTTGGTACCGCGTTTACATTTGTAGAAGAAGAGGAACGCGCTTATTTACAGGACATCCAGAAACTCATCCGCAAGCAGCTTGATGTAGATAAGGAACATCCTTACACTACGAACAGCGTAGCGCCGGTATCGCTGATGGGCAACGAGCGCATCATCCGGCCCAAGGGCCCGGCTGGCCGCCCACCCCGCGAGGGCCGGGGTGGCAGCGGCCACAGCAACGGCCGGGGCGGTGCCCCGCGCTCGGCCACCGGCAACAGCAACGGTGCCCGCAATGAGCAGCGGAGCGGCGGCCGGCCCCAGGCGGCGGGCGGCGAGCGTGCTTCATCGGGTAGCCGGCCGACTGCCGCTGGCGGTGGTGAGCGTCGCTCGGGCGGCCGGTCCTCCTCGTCGGGCGGCCGGAGTGGCTCGCAGGGTGGCGGTGGCCGCTCGTAAGCTGATTTAAAGAGCGGCAGGCGGGCTAATTGCTGCTTTGCCGCACCTAAAAAGACGCTTTAACGTTCTGGTTTCTCAGCTTCTTACCGAAGTGGAGAAGCCAGAACGTATTTTTTTGAGCGGGCGGAAACAAAAATTTGCTTGCGTCTCTTCTATCTTTAACTAGTTGCCAGTCCATTAGCTCCTTCGTAATGACTTCCCGCGCATCTCTCCCGCTTATTCAGGCGCTTCGCGATACCGCCCGCCGCCTCGCCACCGAAGCCCCGTACCAATGGGGGCACATGGGCAGCTGCAATTGCGGCCACCTGGCCCAGACCATCACGCGCCTCACCAAGGCCGAAATTCACACCCAGGCCATGCAGCGCTACGGCGACTGGGAGCGCCAACTCGTGGACTATTGCCCCACCAGCGGCCTGCCCTTCGACCAAACTATCGACGAGATGATGGCTCTCGGCTTTTCCCGCGAAGACCTGACCAACCTCGAAAAGCTCGGCGAACCCGCTATTTTGGCTGCCATTCCATTTGAGCGCCGCAATGCCCTGCGCCACAACCAGCGCGATGATGTAGTGCTATACCTGCGCACCTGGGCCGACTTGCTGGAGCAACGCCTGCTGGCTACGCTACCGCTGCCCACCCTGCCCGAGGCCGTGACCGCCGACGCCTACTAGCCTAGAATAAGGCTTCAGTAAGGCTACGTCCTAAAAAGCCAAGCCCCGACTACTGTAGAGTAGTCGGGGCTTGGCTTTTTTAACAACTGGTGGGTCGGGCTGGTGCCAGTACCCTACTTAATAATTGACGTTGCTACGCTGGGCCTCGCGGTAGCCCTCGGCGCGGTGGTCCCGTTTGTAGGCCGCATCGGCGCTCGGGTCTTTCTCCGCATCGGGGGCAACCGAGCAGGCAGCGGTGAGGAACAGGGCCGCGCTGGCGGCCAGCAGCAAGGAGTAAGTGCGCAGACGTTTCATGCCGCGAAGGTAAGCCGCAGCCGCCAAAAGTTGCCCACTTCAGCCCGTGAATTTATTGCGGTAAATGTTGCGTTGGCTACGAGCCAACGGGCGCTGCGCAACTCAAATATACGGTGGGTGCTATCGATAAGCTGGCACGTTTGTAGCCAGTATTTGGCCGAGAAGTAAGGAGTGTCTCATTATATAAGCGCTGTCTATATGCCAGCTTGGTTAGCTAAGAAATTACTAGCTATCTTGGCCTAATAAAGCTGGTTGAACCCTCGCCACTGCGAAAGACATTGGCTGCTGGTTACTAGTCTTTAATCAAGGACCAGAAGCAGCTATTTTCTCAAGCGCTTGCTTCGGATTGCAGAGTATACTTACAGTAAAATGCTATAGCATTTTACTTGTACAAAAAAAATAAGTGTGCTACAAAAAGGTATTTAACTATAACCTTCAACTAAATTCTGGCTGATATTGTATAAGTATCTGATTAATAAAAATATGTGATAAGTAAAAATTGACGAATACAGTGGTTGCTACTTAGCTAAAAATGACAGGATTATTCTTTGATACATCTTATGCCTTGCTAAAGAAGTTGCCGGCTTTTAGCAAGAGAATAGCTTTCTGAAGTACTACGTGGACTACCAAGTTAGGATAGGCCATCGAATTGTACTCCTTGTAGAAAAGCCTTGGGCAAGCAGATTAGTCTCGTTGAGTATGTAGCTTAGCCGCCAAAGAGTAGCAGGCCAATCATGCTAGTAGTATAGACAGCCCGTACTATCATATAAATTCAGGCTGAACACTGGTAAAATCGCTGCTCAACCGGTAGTTAGATTTGTAAATGCACCTGTTGAGAGGGAGAATGTAGGGCAATAAAAAAGGAGGTCGGTACGCTGTTTTTACCTAGGAAAACACCCGGCAAAAACAGCGTACTGACCTCATGGCTTCGCGCATAGCCAGCGCCTTAAAAAGGGCAGCAACTGGTAGGGTAAGCCTGGGTTTTGCTGCTCGGCGGCTTACTGACCCTCGGGTACGAAGTCGCTGAAAGAACCATCGCGGTAGAAGATGACGATGCGGCGAATGGCCTTACCTGGCTCACCCAGAAACGAGAGCGCTGCTGCCGGATTAGGTGCAGGTGGCTCTGTCGCTGGCGGTGTGCTCACTACTGCTGGGGCTACGTAACCCTGATGCAGTGTCGGCTGCGCTAGCTGCTGAGCAGCCAGCTGGTAATCTACTGTCCTCGTTTGCTCATAACTACCCAAAACGGCTGGAGCTACCGGCTGAGTGGCCGCCGAGGGAGCGGGAACGGAAGCTGCTGGCGTCGGTATTGGGGCTACCGGCGCCGGTCCAGCAATTGGTGTATCGATGACCGGTGCGCTAGCGGCCGGCTCAGTGGGTAGGAGAGTGGCCGCAGCGGTATTGGCTGATAATAGTGATGTATCTGCTGTCTTCGCTGCCCCTGGCCTAAACTTGGGTGGCACCGGCCGCGGTGGCGGCGGGGTAGCAACAGCGGGCCGAGGAGTAGCTACGGGAGTAGGGTTATAAGATGCAAAAGCTTGTGGCTGAGGGGATGAGCTTGGCGTGATTGTTCGCGCAGGCGGGAGTGGCGGCGCAACAGGCTGCATAAGCGACGCTTCGACTGGGGCCTGTTGCACCGGAGGCGCAGCATCTACTGAGGCTAAAGGGGCAGCCGGGGCCGGACCTGCATTGGTTTGCATAGGGCCGATGCCCTTCATCAGCCAGGAGAGCGAAATGTCGGGAAAAGCATCAAGAACCTTCTGCACTACTTCTAGGCTAGGCTTATTGCGCTCGCTTAGAATGTGGCTAATCACAGGCCGTCCCACGCCGATTAAGTCGGCAAACTGAGTAGGACTGAGCTGGCGGACTTCCAACAGTTCGCGAATTCGGTTAATCATAGCTAAATAATTTATTCACAAATGTGCTAAATAAATGTTGAATTAACATCTATTTAGTAATGTAATAATTGTAAATATATGTAAATAGCACGTAATTGTCATTTGTTACAATTGGCTATTAAGCATATTTGCGTGATAAAACAATTGTTATTGGTGAGAATCAACTTCTGATTGTACACATTTCTGCTTATTGTTTTAAGCATATACTACGACTTAAAACACCTGACTTCTTATTGCTAATTATCAGCAGGTTTATTGCATAGAATGACCTTGGGATATGCTCATAAAAAAGCCTGGGTCCTGTTGCTTGCACTACAAGCAACAGGACCCAGGCGAGATAATAGAGCGTATTCTAAGTTGTAAAAAGTCTTTGCGCTACCCGTCCAGCAGCCTAGCCAAAGTACTCCTTGGCGAGCGATTTGTCGTGCCCATAGATGTCGTTGCGGAAGTGGACGTGCCCATTGGCATCGGCCCACGCCGTGAGATAAACCAGATACACGGGCAGCTTTTCCTTGAGCGTAATGTACTTCTCGCGGCGCTGGGCAATGGTGTCCTGAATGGACGTTTGGTCCCACTGCGGGTAGTTGCGCAGCAGGTAAGTGGCCAGTTCGATGGGCTTCTCTACGCGCACGCAGCCGTGGCTAAAGTTGCGGGCCGTTTGCGAAAACAACTCGTCGTGGGGCGTGTCGTGAAGGTAGATATCGTTGGAGTTGGGGAAGATGAATTTCACCTCGCCCAGGTCGTTTTTGGGGCCCGGCCGGCGGCGTAGTGTGTACTTGAAAGTAGCGGGTATTACGTTGGCCCAATCTACGGTGGTGGGGTCTATAACTTTTGCCTTGCGCCCATAGCCTTTCACTACTTCCATGTCGAGGCGGTCGAGGGTACCCCGTGGGTTTGATACCAGTCGGGGGCGCATCTCCTTGTCGATAATACTGAACGGGACGTTCCAGTAAGGCGACAGCACCACGTACTCCATTTTGTCGGAGAAGACGGGCGTTGCGTTGAGCGTCTTGCCTACAATTACGCGCATGGTTAGGGCCTGCTTGCCGCCCTCGTACACGTAGAGCCGATACTCAGGAATATTCACCAGCAAGTAGTCGGGCTCGAACTTTTTGGGTAGCCAGCGCCACCGCTCCATGTTCAGGATAACCTGGTTGATGCGGGCGCTCAGCGGCACGTTGAGTTGGCGTAGCGTTTCGCCATTGACGATGCCCGTGGGCGGCAGGCCAGCATCGCGCTGAAAGCCTTTGACGGCCTCCACTAATTCAGCATTATAAACTTCGGCCGAGGTCGGCGCGGGCTCTTTATTGACTACTGGCAGAGCTTGCCCAGGCTCGGTGGCCGGGGCGGTGGGGCCAGCCGTTTCGTTGCCGAGCAGGCGCTGGCGCAGCAGGCCCACTACTGGCGAAGTCTGGCCGGGTTTCAGGGCCGTGGTGGCGGGCAGAGTGGGCCAGCCGCCGGCTTCCTGGCGAGCACGTAGCAGGGCAAGTGCCTTTTTGAGGTTGTCGTACTCGGGGTGCAGCGGCGCAAAATCGTAGTACGGATAGGTGCTTTCACGCTCCCGTAGGATGGTGAGTAGCGCCCGGTCAAGCTTGATTTTGTTGCGCTTTACTTTCCAAGCGTCATTCTTGGTATCGCGGGGATTGGCCACGCCGCGGTAGTAATCGGACGCCCAGCTAAAGTAGGTGCCCGACAAAGCCACGTCAATCTGACGCTCTAATTGGGCACGGCGCGCCGTATCCTGAACGGTTTTAAATTCCGTCAGTAGCTTTGGTAAAGCGCTGTCCTGATACTTTTTAGGGTCCAGGCCATCATCCTTTGCTTTAGCAATTACGCCCAGCATAGTTTCGGCCTGGGGCACGAGCTGATGTTCCTTAAACCAGCCCAATCGGAAGTCGCGCTCGCGGTAAAACTTACGCGCCCAGCGCTCCTGCGCTTTGTAAACCGCATTGGCCCGCATGGCCCGGATGATGTACATGCTATCGAGGCGCGGGGCGGGGCCGGCCGTGGCAATGGGCTGTTTGATTTCGCCCGAAGTGGCCGTACCAGTCTGGTCGCCGTTGCCGCCGCAGGAGGCCAAGAGCGCTGGCAAGCTGAGCAAGCCCAGCCAGAAAGCAAATACTAAAAAGTGAAAACGAAGCTTAAAAGGCATTGAAACAAGGGGAAAAACCGACTCGCTTGCTCGTCGTGAGCAAACACTGAATAGTAGGGTTTACTGAGCGGCCGGTTGGTGGGTTGCCTACGTGTGGGCAAGCCAGTCTGCAAAGTACGCGCCAGACGCGAAAAGTGCCCGCAACGTAGCAGCAAGTAAGTAGATTAATCTTCATCGGGTTTGTCTGGTGCAAAGGCTAGGTGCCAGCCATTGGCGAAAGCAATGGCCACGATTGATGCCAGAATTAAGTGCATTTCGGACCGCAGTACAACCATCTTGCCCGTTTGCTAGCGAGTAAGAAGCCGCTTCCTGAAGCTGCCTACAACCTAAGTTGGTGCCGGGAAAGCAGCCTTTCTGACGCTCGCTGCACCAGCTTATACTAGGCTAAATGGGCCGTTGAGCAGGCCCCAAAACCGGCTTTTTGCCCTTGCTCTGACCGCAAAGCTGCCCACGCAACGGGTAGCTCAGCCGCTCCAATCTGCCCAGTGCAACCTCCCCATGAGTGCTGGGTTGCTATTAGGAAGCATCCATATTTCTCCTTCTTTTCCCTGCCATGCTACCTCCTTCCTCAGCCGCTGAGCCAGCGTTTTCTACTGCCACCCCGGCCCTCGACCCGCACAGCTACGCCAGCCAAAGCGCGCTTCGGGTGCGGCATTTGCGCCTGCATTTAGCCGTCGATTTTGCCCAGCGCACGCTGGCTGGCACCGCTACCTGGCTGCTGGCCGAAGCCTCTGCGGACCCCGCTCCCGCCCAAACGGCCGAGCTTATATTGGACACCCGCGACCTGCAAATTGAGGGTGTGAGCCTCGGCGAAACGACCGGCTCACCGGCCGCTGAATATGGCTTTGATGCTCCCGACCCAGTGCTTGGGCAGGCGCTTCGCATCCGGGTGCCAGCGGGTACGGTGGCCGTGTGCATCGCCTACCGCACGGTGCCCGAGGCAGCGGCGTTGCAGTGGCTGAGCCCGGCGCAAACGGCCGGCGAGCACCCGTTTTTGTTCACTCAGTCGCAGGCCATTTTGGCGCGCACCTGGCTGCCGTGCCAGGATTCGCCGGGCATCCGCTTCACCTACGAGGCCACGGTGGAAGTGCTGGGCGCCGAGCGCGGCCAGCTGCTGGCGCTGATGAGCGCCGAGAACCCGCAGTCCACCGCGCCCGATGGCCGCTACCAGTTCCGTATGGCGCAGCCCATCCCGGCCTACCTCATGGCGCTGGCCGTGGGCCGGCTCGGCTTCGCACTGCTGAGCGAGCGCACTGGCATTTACGCCGAGCCGGCTACTTTGCCGCAGGCCGCCTACGAGTTTGGTGACCTCGAACAAATGGTTGCCGCTGCTGAACAATTGTATGGAGCCTATCAGTGGGAGCGCTACGATTTACTTGTGTTACCAGCAGGTTTCCCATTTGGTGGCATGGAAAATCCGCGTTTAACTTTTGTAACACCAACAATTCTAGCCAGCGACCGCAGTTTGACGAGCCTGGTAGCGCACTAATTGGCACATTCGTGGAGCTGCAATCTGGTTACAAATGCAACATGGAATGATTTCTGGCTCAACGAGGGCTTTACAGTCTATTTTGAGCGCCGCATCATGGAACGCTTATACGGAAGTAGTTACGCGGCCATGTTGCAAGTGCTGGGTGAGGCTGAATTGCGTGATACAATTGTTGAATTAGGCCCTGAAAGCCCTCCTACGCACTTGCGCCTGCATTTAGCGGGCCGTGACCCCGACGAGGGCCTCAATGACATAGCCTATGAGAAGGGTTGCCTGCTGCTGCTGACCTTGGAGCAGCTGGTAGGCCGTGCCCGGCTGGACACCTTTATTAAGGAATACTTCGCCCGGTTCAGCTTTCAGAGCATGGACACGACGCACTTCATCGCCTACCTCACGCGGCAGCTACTCGACCCAGAGCCCGGCCTAGCCGAGCGTCTGAACTTGGCTGCTTGGATTGATGGCCCCGGCCTGCCGGCCAATGCGCCTGTGGCCCACTCGGCGCGCTTCGACGCGGTGGATGCTGCGCTGGCCCAACTGGTGGCCGGCACCGCGCCCGCCGACTTGCAACCTATAACTACGGAGTGGAGCAGCCATGAATGGGTGCACTTGCTGCAAGGCCTGCCGCCGACCCGCACGGCCGCCGACCTGGGCGCGCTCGATGCGGCGTTTGGCTTCACTGCCTCTGGCAATGCCGAGATTTTGGCGGCGTGGTTTCCGCTGGCCTTGCGGGCGGGCTACGGCGCGGCCGATGCGGCGCTGGAAAATTTTCTGCGGCACGTGGGGCGGCGCAAGTTTCTGGTGCCGCTGTACCGGGCGCTGCTGGCCGCGCCGGGTGGCCGGGCGCGAGCGCAACGTATATATAAGGAAGCGCGGCCCAACTACCACTCGGTAGCAACGGGCACGATTGATGCGTTGCTGAAGTAGGCGGCCCGGTGTACCGTGGACCCTGCGGGTCCGCGAGTCGGGGCGTTTGGGTAGCCGGCTGACTGTTGGCGCGCTCCGCTAGGTTGCTTGGCTGGGGCCATTCGGTTGCCCGGCTGGTTATCCTTACTCGCGGACCCGCAGGGTCCACGGTACAGCTTTCCCGAAATTCCTGCACCACTTACCAATTTGCCCGCCGTAATTTTGCGGGCTTAACCAGCTAGCTATCCTAAGTTGAAAAATCTGATTCCTCGCGGCAAGCTCATCGCGGTTGGCGGCAACGAAGACAAGGGCACTTATCCGACCACGCGCAGCAAGCGCAAATACTACCTGAATTTTTTTGAGCTCGGCATCCTCAAGCGCGTGGTGAGCGAGTCGGGCAAGGCCGACCCGCGCATCGAAGTCATTACCACGGCCTCGATGATTCCGCAGGAGGTAGGCCCAATTTATACGGCCTCGTTTGCCATGCTCAATTGCCACAACGTGGGCATCATGGACATTCGCACGCCCGAAGACGCCCGCCAGCCCGAGTACCTCGAGCGCCTGCTCGCCGCCGATGTGGTGATGATGTCGGGCGGCAACCAGCAGCGCCTGCGCGAGATGTTTGCCGAAACTGACTTCCTCGACACCCTGCTGCGCCGCTACTACGCCGAGTCCGATTTTGTGATTGCCGGTACCAGCGCCGGGGCCATGGCCATGTCGCAGCACATGATACGCGGTGGCTCAGTGCCCGACTCGCTGCTTAAAGGCGCCGTGAAAATGGGCGTCGGCCTGGGCTTGCTGCCCGCCGCCATCGTCGATTCGCACTTCGTGAAGCGTGGACGTTTTGGCCGCCTCATCGAAGCGGTGGCGCTTTACCCCAAGCTCATCGGCATCGGGCTGGGTGAGGATACGGGCGTGCTCATCACTGAAGGGCGGCTGGTCGAAACCGTCGGCTCGAACCTCGTCATTATTATGGACGGCTTCGACATCGTGCACAACAACGCCGCCGCTGCCAAAAAGGGCACCACGCTTTCCATCGAAAATGTGCGGATGCACGTGCTCGCCAAGGGCAACGTGTATTGCATCAACGAGCGGAAATTTTATGTCAATAAAGAGGCGATGGGCGTGGCGGTGAGCTAGGGCCGGCCAATACGTTTGTCATGCTGAGCGAAGCGGAGCGTAGTCGAAGCATCTCTACCGCTTCATCTAGGACATTCAACGGTGCGATAGAGATGCTTCAACTGCGCTCCGCTTCGCTCAGCATGACAAACGGTTTCACACCGTATTATTATAGATACCAAAATAGGCGCGCAATTACCGGCTCAGCAGCATCGGCCGGCAGTCCATAAAACGCTCAATCAAACGCTCGGGCTGCTGCTCGTCAAACTCGCCGAAGCCGAGCACGAATGCCGGGCTGGGCTGCACAAACTGGATGGCTTTGTTAACGGCGTCGAGGTAGGTGCCGAAGCGCTCGCGGTTGCCATCGGCGGTGGCCAGCTCGGCATCCCAACGCAAAATAGCCTCGCTTTTGCGTACCAAAAATGGCAGCACGAAGGGGATATAGTGGCTGAAAACCGGGTTTTCGGTGCTGGTCAGCCGGGTGTCGGGCCAAACGTGAAACTCGGCAAACGAGGCGGGCGGCGCGACCACGTAGCGGGCCTGCTCGTCGGCCATCGCCGCGAATAATTCGGCCCGGTTGGGCTGGCTATATAGCTGCGCGTAGGCCGCGTACCACACGGTTACGCCCGCTTGATTGACCAGCTGGTAGGGGTGAAACGAGCTGGCGAGGCCCACCCCGCCATGCTCGCCAATGACGAGGTTATACAACTGGCCAAACTTCGCCAGGTCAGTCGATTGCTGGTACGGATTGTTGGTGAGGCCGTAGAGGTAGAAGCTGGCGAAGTCGGTGAGGGAAGGCAGCGCGGCGGCGTTGGGTGTGGTTTCGGGCACGAGGAAATAGGAATCTTGAAAAAATGGCGATTTAGAAAAACGGTCGTCATGCTGAACGCAGTGAAGCATCTTGCTCGCTTCGTTGCAGGCGTGATTGATTACTGCACCAGGCAAGATGCTTCACTGCGTTCAGCATGACGACCGTTTTTTAACAAGCAGACAAATTTCGTTGCCACCGGCTCTACGGCCACAGTGGTGCTATATTTCGGCGCTTCGTTTCGCGCTTTCGCCCATGCTGCTGACCATCACGACCACCCACCAGCCCGCCACTGACCTAGGGTATTTGCTTCATAAGAACCCGGCTCGCCTGCAAACCGTGGAGGTGAGCGGCGGCCAGGCCCACGTTTTTTACCCGGAGGCCACGGCCGAGCGCTGCACCGCCGCGCTGCTGCTCGACCTCGACCCCATCGGGCTGGTGCGCGGCCGGGGTGGTGCGCCCGGCGAAGGCTTTTCGCTGGAGCAATACGTGAACGACCGCCCCTACGTGGCCTCGTCGTTCTTGAGTGTGGCGCTGAGCAAGGCCTTCGGCACGGCCATGAATGGCACCTGCAAAGACCGCCCCACGCTGCCCGAGCAGCCGCTGCCGCTGGCCGTGACGGTGGCCGTGGTGTCGGCCCCCGGCCCCGATTGGCTGCGTCGCCTCTTCGAGCCGCTGGGCTACGAGGTTGAAACGGAGGCGTATGCGCTCGACCCCACCGTGCCAGATTGGGGTGATAGCCAGTATTATACCCTGCACTTGCGCCACACCGGCCTGCGCCTGCAAGACGTGCTCACGCACCTCTA